>LNFM01001822.1_pt1 | contig 79340 bp, 60 predicted proteins | sample 596031 | NCBI WGS metagenome assembly LNFM01 (sample SAMN04254537, study PRJNA301005) | activated carbon metagenome | isolation source: dual media filters at the Ann Arbor, Michigan drinking water treatment plant | place: USA: Ann Arbor | reverse complement strand
GGTCGAGGAACTGCAGGCCGCGGTTGGTGTACTTCTTCGCGATGGAGATCACCAGGCGCAGGTTGGCCTCGATCATCTCCTTCTTCGCGTCGCGCGAGGCCTTCTCGCCCTCGTTCATCTTCTTGTTGATCTGCTTCAGGTCTTCCAGCGGCACCACGGCGCGCGCCTGCAGGTCGGTCAGCTTCTGCTGCAGTTCCTGCACCGCAGGCAGGTTGCGGGCGAGGATGGGGCTGTAGCTCTTGCCTGCCGCAATCTCCTTCTCGGCCCACTTCAGGTTCATCACGTTGGGCGGGAAATTCTTGATGAAGTGATCCTGCGGCATGCCGCACTTGTCGACCACGATCTTGCGGATCTCGCGCTCGTAGCGCCGCACGTCGTCGACCTGGCTGCGCAGGATGTGGCACAGCTTCTCGATGGTCTTGACCGTGAAGCGGATCGTCATCAGGTCCTGGCTGATGGCCAGCTGCGACTTGTTGTACGACGGCGACTTGTAGCCTTCCTTCTCGTAGGCCTTGCGCATCTTGTCGAAGTGCACGCGCAGGCCGTCGAACTTCTCCAGCGCCTGCTTGCGCAGTTCCTCGAGCTTCTTCGTGAGTGCCTTGCTGCCGCCAGCGCCGTCGTCGTCGTCTTCCTCGTCGAACTCGTCGAAGTCTTCCTCGGCCACGTAGTCGTCGGCCTCGTCGTCGGAGACGAAGCCGTCGACGGCTTCGGAGATCTGCATTTCGCCGCCCTTGATGCGGTCGGCCATGGCCAGGATCTCGGCGATCGTCGTCGGCGAGGCGCTGATGGCCAGCATCATCGCCTGCAGACCGCCTTCGATGCGCTTGGCGATCTCGATCTCGCCTTCCCGCGTCAGCAGCTCGACCGTGCCCATCTCGCGCATGTACATGCGCACGGGGTCGGTGGTGCGGCCGAACTCGCTGTCGACGGTGGACAGTGCGGCTTCGGCAGCTTCTTCGGCCTCTTCCTCGGTGGCCGTGCTGGTGCCGCCGCCGGCGATCAGCAGCGTCGCGGCGTCGGGGGCCTGCTCGTAGACGGCGATGCCCATGTCATTGAGCATCGAGACGATGGCTTCCAGGATCTCGTTGTCCACCAGCTTCTCGGGCAGGTGTCAGGAAGCCGCGCGTCTTGCCCATCTTGATGAGCGTCTTCAGCTCCTGGCGGCGCTTGGCGACCTCTTCTTCGGTGAGCGTGGCCTCGTCGAGCCCGAACTCGCGCATCAGCGCGCGCTCCTTGGCGCGCGAGACCTTCATGCGCAGCGGCTTGGCCTTGGCGGTCTTGTCGGTGTCGTCGGCAGCTTCGACGACTTCGACCTCGGCTTCGACCTCGCCCTCGATCTCGGCTTCGATATCGCCGATATCGTCTTCGTCGACCGGTCCCTTGGCCGCTTCCGCCTTCTTCCCCTTGCCCTTGGGATCGGGTTTCGCCGGAGTCTTGGCCGCCGCCTTGCCCTTGGGCTCCGCCTTGGCCGCTGGTGCCTTGGCAGCCGCCTTGCCTTCTGCCTTGGCGTCGGGCTTCGCAGCGAGCTTGGTCTCTGCTGGCATGGCGGCTGCAGCGGCCTTGCCCTTGGCGGGCTTGGTGGCAGGGCTCGGCGCAGCAACGGGCTTGGCGGCGGTCTTCTTGGCGGTCATGCGGTTCCTTGGTGGCGGATGGCGTGCTTGGCGTGCGTCTCCCGAAGCCGGCATCCAGTGCTCCACGCCAGCTGCTGGCCTCTCACCGAAGCGAAAGCCATCATGCCGGACGACCTGGACTCGCGAGCGAGGCAGGGTGGAACGGACGCGTGTCGGGCGGGCAAGCTCGCGTGGACGTCTTGGAAGCGCAGCCCTTGCGGGTGGGGTTGACCAGTTTGAACCCTTGTCGAGGGTGGTCGGGGCCCGGAGGTGCTGCCGTCACTCTTGCCGCTGCAACAAACCCGAGATTATCGTCCATCCTGCGAATCGCCGTCAAAGCACTCGACGCTGGCTGCCTTCGGTCAGCGCAGGGTCCCGCCATGCCGTGGGAACCTGTGCTGCCTGTTGATCACATCACGTGGGGCCGGGCACCGGTGCCTTCAAGCGGGCAATTCGTTCGTGCAGCGCCCGCAGTCGAGCGAGTTCCCCGGGGCCGCAAGGGCTGGCTGTGGCCAGCAGTTGGGCCTCTGCGCCCAGGCGGTCGATCCAGAGCCGGTTGACGACCCGGCGAAGATCTTCGAAGACGTGTTGCTCCTCCATCGACGCACCGTCCACCCAGCCCTGGGCTGCGGGATGCAGATCGTGGCCCTGGAGCAACTCGTCGAGCGCGGCCCAGGTCAATGGACCGTGTTCGGTGATCTGCTGCTCCAGCCAGGCCACGGCGGCGCCGTGCGGCCCAGGCATCTGGTGCAGCATCTCGTGATCGTCGGGGCCCAGGCGCTCCCACCAGTCGGCGTGCCACAGCAGCAGCCGCAGCGCCAGGTCGGCGGGTCCCGCAGGCGCCTTCCGCTGACCGAAGCCGCCAGCACCACGCGAGCGCGGCGGCTGTGCGGGTCGGGCGACTTCGGACGCGGCATCTCGCGCCGGCGCGGAACCCGGGGAGCCGGGTGCGCGCCACAGCCTCGCCAGTTCGTCGGCGGTCATTTGTGCGGCACGCGCGATCTCGGCCAGCATCTGCCGCTTCAGGCCGCCGTCGCCCAACTGGAACCACATCGGTTTGGCCTGGGCCAGCAGGCGGGCCCGCCCCTCCGGGGTGGCGGTATCGCAGCCCTCCGATGACTGGTCGACGAGCTGGCGCGAGAACGGGACGGCGCGTGCCACCTCGTCCTCGAACCCCTGTGCGCCGCGTTCGCGGACGAAGCTGTCGGGGTCGTGCTCCGGCGGCAGGAACAGGAATTTCACGCTGCGCAGGTCGCCCACGTGCGGCAGCGAGGCCTCCAGGGCGCGGCCCGCGGCACGGCGGCCGGCCGCGTCCCCATCGAAGCTGAAGATCACGGCATCGGTGAAGCGGAACAGCTTCTGGACGTGCTCGGCCGTGCAGGCCGTTCCCAAGGTCGCGACGGCATTGCCGAACCCCGACTGCGCAAGCGCCACCACGTCCATGTAGCCCTCGACCACCAGGGCGTAGCCGCGCTCGCGGATCGCTTGTCTGCCCTCGAACAGGCCATAGAGCTCCCGGCCCTTGCTGAAGACCGGTGTCTCGGGCGAATTGATGTACTTCGGCTTGCTGTCGTCGAGGACGCGCCCGCCGAAGCCGATGACCTCTCCCTGCACCGACCGGATAGGAAACATCACGCGACCGCGGAACCAGTCGTAGCGCTTGCGCTCGCCGTGGGCGTCGTCTTCGTCCTGCACGCGAACGAGGCCGCTCTCTTCGAGCAGCGGGTCGTCGTAGGAGGGAAACACGCCGGCCAGCGTTCGCCAGCCCTCGGGGGCATAGCCCAGCGAAAAGCGTGCCGCGATCTCGCCAGTGAGGCCGCGACGTTTCAGGTAGTCGATGGCCACCGGGCTGGCGCGCAACTGGGTCCGATAGAAATCGGCCGCGCGTTGCAGCACTTCGGTGAGCGAAAGGCGGCGCTCGCTGAGCTTCTGCCGTCGCACCCGCTCTTCCGGGCTGACGTCCTCCTGGGGCACCTGCATGCCGACCTGTCCTGCGAGGTCGCTGACCGCATCGACGAAACTCATGCCGCTGAACTCGGTGAGGAAGCGGATGGCGTCGCCGGAAGCGCCGCAGCCGAAGCAATAGTAGAACTGCTTGGCCGCACTGACGGAGAAGCTGGGCGACTTCTCGGCATGGAACGGGCACAGGCCCATCAGGTTGGCGCCGCCCCTCTTGAGTTCGACATGGCGGCCCACCACGTCGACGATGTCGACGCGGGACAGCAGGTCCTGCAGAAAACCGGAAGGGATCACGCGACGAGTCTACGTCCCGGTGGCACGGCCACTGCCCGGCCGGGTTAGTCCGGCGTGGCCGAGCGGGGTGACGCCGGAGCCGGGGCCAGCTGCGCGGTGGGCGCAGCAGGGGCCAGCGAGAACATGCCCTTGTAGTCGCTCACCCATTCCTTGACCAGCCCTGCCGGCATGGGCGCCGCGATGCCGGTTCCCTGGCCGATCTGGCAGCCCATGTCCAGCAGGGTGCGTGCCTGGGCTGGGGACTCGACCCCCTCGGCGATCACCGTGCAGCCGAAGGTGCGTGCCAGTCCGATCACCCCTTCCACGATGGCTCGGTCCTGGGCGTCATCCAGCATGTGATGAACGAACGAACGGTCGATCTTGAGCGAGTCGACGGGCAAGCGCTTCAGGTAGGTGAGTGTCGAATAACCGGTGCCGAAGTCGTCGAGCGCGAAACGCACGCCAATGGCCCGGCATCGGCCCAGCAGGGCCGACGTGGCGTCGATGTCGGCGTGGGCGGCGGTTTCCAGCATCTCGAGTTCGAGATGTTCGGCCAGCGGCTCCGGATAGCGCGCCAGCAACTCCGACAGGCGCAGGGCGAAGTCGGGCTCCTGCAGGTGCCGCGCGGAGATGTTCACGCTGACCGACAGGTCGAGCCCGGCGCGGCGCCAGGCCGACAGGTGCTCGAGTGCCTGCGACAGCACCCAGTCGCCCACGCGGGACGACAGACCGGTGTTCTCGATCAAGGGCAGGAACTGCATCGGGGCGATCAGGCCGTGTTGTGGGTGGTCCCAACGGAGCAGTGCTTCGAGACCCAGCACCACGCCCGTGCGCATGTCGACCTTGGGTTGGTAGTACAGGATGAACTCGGACTGGTCCAGCGCCTCCTGCACGCGTCCGATGGCCATCACGCGTTCTTCGGTGCGGCGGCGGTGCTCGGGGTCGAAGAACAGATAGCCGTTGCGGCCCGACTGCTTGGCGCCGTACATCGCGTGGTCGGCATGGCGCAGCAGGGTGTCGGCATCACTGCGGTCGATCGGGTACACCGTGGCACCCATGCTGGCTGTGACCTGCAGTGCTTCGCCGGCGGGGTCGATGAAGTAGGGCTGCGCCACCACGCGCAACACCCGTTCGACGGCCAGGCGGGCCTCCTCCAGCGTGCCTGCTCGCAGCAGCAGCACGAATTCGTCGCCACCCAGACGGGCCGCGGCGTCGGCCCAGGTCTCGCGGGTACGCAAGGCGCTGCGCAGGCGGCCAGCCAGTTCCACCAGGAGCCGGTCGCCGGCGGCATGGCCGAAGCGGTCGTTCACGGGCTTGAAGTGGTCCAGGTCGAGATAGCACACGGCCAGCAGGTACCCGTCGCGATCTGCCGCGCGCATGGCGTCCGACATCAGCTCCGACAGGCGCGTGCGGTTGGGCAGACGGGTGAGTTCGTCGAAATGCGCCTGGCGTTCAAGGCGCTCTCGCTGCACCTGCTGCTCGGTGATGTCGGAGATGACCAGCACGTGGTATCGCAGGTCCTGCGTCGGGCCTGGCACGGTGGAGATGGTGGCCTGCAGGGTGCACAGCTCGCCGTTGCGACGGCGTTCCAGCAGTTCACCTTTCCAACTGCCGCTGTTGCGCAAGCTTTCCCACATCGCTACCCGCTGCTGGCGCGCCAGCGGGTCGGGCGGCGAAGGGCGCAGCAGCGACGGCACCGACCCCAGCACTTCGTCTCGCGCCACACCCAGGATCTGCGTGTAGGCCGGATTCACATCGAGCGCGCGCAGGTTCTCGTCGGTGATGAGCAGGCCTTCGTGTAGATGCTGGAACAGGCTCACGGACAGGCGCTGGCGCTGCAGGGCGTCGTGGCGCTCGTCGACGTCGCTGACGGTGGCCAGCAGGCGCAGCGGCTCTCCGGAGGGAGCCCGCTCGATGACGAGCAGCGTCGTCTCGAACCAGCGCCAGCCCGAGCCGCCACCCGGCATGCGCAACTCGATCTGCTGGCGTCCATGCTGGCCGGACGACACGTCCGAGATGGCCTGGCTCAGCACGGCACGGTCGTCGGGATGCACGCGGGCCAGCCACTGCTCGGGGGTCCAGGGCGTGTCGTCCTGGCCGGTCAGGCGCCCCCAGGCCACCGAAACGAAGGCGCGCCCCTCGTGCAGGTGCCAGTCCGCCACCCCGAGGCGAGATCCGTCCAGGGCCCATTCCCAGCGGTTCTCGCGCCAGACCGCCGACGCCCGGCTGGCATGCGCCATCAGCAACACCGCGAGCAAGGCCAGCAGGGGACCGGCCACCTGCGTCTGGAACGGCACCGAGATGCGCGCCAGCACGATGCCATTGGCCGTGGCCGTCGCGCACACCACGATGGCCGTGAGCAGCAGCGTGGCGCTGGCGACCACGACGCCACCCTGCATCAGCAGGGCGAGAAGTAAGGCAAATGGCGCGGCGGCGAGCAAGCCGCCCAGCGTCGTGCCGGCATACACGATGGACAGACCGGCGCTGACCAGGGTACCGACGCCCAACGCGGCCATGGCGGATACGCGGTACCCGTTGGGTGGCAGGGCAAACACCACGCGGTCGGCGGTGAGGAAGGGCAGGGCCGCGATGAGTGCGCCAGCACCCAGCGCGGCGATCCGCAGCAGGGCGTCGGCAGCCAGCGGCACTAGCGAGGCACCCGAGGCCGCCAGCCAGGCGGCAGGCAACAGCGTGGCCAGCGGTGCGAGGATGCCGACGAACGCCACGAGCAGCCATGCCACGTCTCGCGGACGATCGAGGCGCCGGTCGAACTGCTTGCTGCGAAGCCACCGGCGAGCCGTCTCGGCACCGGCGACGGCCGAGAGGGTGGACGCCAGGGCCACGCCATCCGGGACCTTGAGCGCCACCTGGGCTGCCCAGAGCGCTGCAGCCATGCCCAGTGAAGCCGCCCACCCCCACCGCAACGCGAGGGCGAGGCCGACCCCCGTTGCGAGTGCCACGCCGCCCCACGTGTTGCTGGGTACCGACAGGGTTTCGACCGCCACGCCGATGGCCACCAGGAAAGCGACGGCCGCGATCCGCCACAGAGTGGCCTCGGCATGGCGCGTCACGCCCGGGCGGCTGTCGTCAGTGGGGGGGAGGGCGGAGGACAAGTGGGGCGGATCGAGCGGGAGTGACTGGCAGCATACGCGTGCAGCGCCGTCGCGTACCCCCGTGCTTGCGTGAGAACACGCCCGATGACGGGGGAGCACGCAGCGCCGTGCGGTCCGTGCCGGGGGCGGCCCGGGCACTGCCCTGGCTGCCCTCCCGAGGCATGGTCAGACTGCGAAGTCGCTGATCTTGCGGCCTGCAGCGAGAGCCGCCCGCAGCCATTTGGGCTGCAGGCCCCGCCCGGTCCAGGTGTCACCCGTGGCCGCGTCGCGGTACTTGACCGCCACCTTGCCGCTGCCGGTCTTTCGGGGTGCAGCGGGCCCGCGAGCCGTCAGGTCGGCCATGGTCAGACCATAGTCCGACATCAGTGCCTTGATCTTGGCGATGGCTTCCGCCCGCTCCAGTCGCTGCGCCTCAGCGATCTGTTTCTCTAGGGCAAGTTTCTGTTCGAGCAGCGATTGAAGGGTCGAGGACATGGTATCTCCTGGGGGCTTGGCGGACCGGTGAAATGTATCACCGGCGCCTGCCGAGAAATACCTGTTCAAACCGAAAAGGAAACAATGGCGTGGCAGCCGCCTCAGCGGTAGCCCACGCGGTCCAGCATTTGCTGCACGCGCACCTGGTTCATGCCGATCACCGAGACCGGGATGTTCTCGGACTTGAATTTGCCGAAGGCGTCCAGGGCCGGATTCGCCAGGCGCGATCCGGAAACCGCCGGCCATTCGTTGTTGCCATCGGCGAAGTAGGCCTGAGCCTCATCGCTGGACAGGTATTCGAGGAATTTCACGGCCGCCGGTACGTTCTGCGCATGCCGGGCCACCGCGCCGCCGGCGATGTTCATGTGCGTGCCGTGGTTCGCCTGGTTGGGAAACACCACGCCCACGCGTTCCATCGCCGCGCGGTCGGCCGGCAGATCGCTGCGCATCAGTCGCGCGAGGTAGTAAGTATTCGTCAGCGCAACACCACATTCCCCGCTGGCCACCGCGCGGATCTGGTCGGTGTCGCCGCCCTTGGGGGCGCGGGCCATATTCGACACCAGACCTTTCAGCCAGGCCTCGGTCGCCGCGGGACCGTTATGTTCCAGCATGGCACCAAACAGCGACAGGTTGTAAGGATGCGACCCCGAGCGGGTGCAGACCCGTCCCTTGTTGACGGCATCTGCCAGCTTTTCGTAGGTATCGACATCGCTGCGCTGCACCTTCTGCTTGTCGTAGACGATGACGCGCGCCCGTGTGGAGAATCCGAACCACAGGGAGCCTTGGCCGGCGTCCTTGCCACGCAGATTGGCTGGAATCCGCTTTTCCAGTATCGCGCTCCGCACGGGCTGGAACAACCCGTCGACCTCGGCGCGCCACAGCCGCGAGGCGTCCACCAGCAGAACCACGTCGGCGGGACTGGCCTTGCCTTCGCTCTGAAGCCGTGCCAGCAGGCCTGCATCGTCGGCGTCGACCCGGTTGATCTTGATGCCGGTGGCCTTGGTGAAGTTGGCATACAGGGACTCGTCGGTCTTGTAGTGCCTGGCCGAGTAGATGTTCAAGACCTTGTCCTGGGACCACGAGGGAGACGCGGACAAGACACTGCAGACGGTGACCGCCGCGGCGATGCACAGTCGGCGGGTTGCATTGAAGGTGGACATAGGCATCCTGGAGGCTGGAGGGATGCCCGGATTTAACTACAAATGAGAGTGACTCGCAATCGCATTTGATGGGCGAGGCGCGGCCGCTGTCCGCTTGCCCCGTCGCTCCGATGACCAGAGTTGCTCGACGAGGCCACCGTGCGCCGCGGGCGGCCGCACCGGTGGCTGAGGGCCCGCCTCAGGGGGCGGGAGGCACGTAGCCGGCGGGCTTGTCACCGCCGTCACCGAAGAAGAACTGCTCCATCTGCCGCGCCAGGTACTGGCGAGCGCGTGCGTCGGCCAGGTTGAGCCGGTTCTCGTTGACCAGCATGGTCTGGTGCTTCTTCCAGAGATCGAAAGCCTCGGCGCTCACGTTGTCGTAGATGCGCTTGCCGAGCTCGCCCGGGTAGGGTGCGAAGTTCAGGCCGGGCGCTTCCTTCTTGAGGTGGATGCATTGCACCATGCGTGTCATGGACGACTCCTTGGATCGAAACTGATGGGACGGGAAGACGGGGTCGAAGGAACCGTCAGAGCTTCTTCACCAGGACCTGTGATCGGCGGTCCCAGTTGTACTTGCGCTTGCGGGCCTCTGGCAGCCAGTCGGGGTCGACCTGTGCGAAGCCGCGCTTGATGAACCAGTGCATCGTGCGCGTGGTCAGCACGAAGATGCTGTCCAGGCCTGCGGCGCGCGCGCGTTGCTCGATGCGCTTGAGCAGGCGTTCACCATCGCCCTGGCTCTGCACCTGGGGCGACACGGTCAGCGCCGCCATCTCGCCGGTACGCGCTTCCGGGTAGGGGTAGAGCGCGGCGCAGCCGAAGATGATGCCGTCGTGCTCGATCACCGTGTAGTTGGCGACGTCGCGTTCGATCTCGGTGCGCTCGCGCCGCACCAGGGTGCCGTCGCGCTCGAAGGGTTCGATGAGCTGCAGGATGCCGCCCACGTCGTCCGACGTCGCTTCGTGCAGGCTTTCGAGCTTCTCGTCGACGACCATCGTGCCGATGCCATCGTGCGTGAAGACCTCCATCAGCAGCGCACCGTCCTTGGAGAAGGGCAGGATGTGCGAACGTTCCACGCCGCCTTCGCAGGCCTTGACGCAATGCTGCAGATAGAAGGCCGTGTCGGTGGGCTGCGAAGGGGTGGGCAGGGTGGTGAGCAGGCGCTTGGCGTCTGCCAGCGCCAGTTCGGTGTCGATGGCGCTGTCCGGGTCGGCCTGGTCCTCGCGAACGCCTGGGATCTCGGTCATGAAGACCAGCTTGTCCGCCTGCAGGCCGATGGCGGTGGACGTGGCCACGTCTTCCATCGTCAGGTTGAACGCTTCGCCCGTGGGCGAGAAGCCGAAGGGGCTCAGCAGCACCAGTGCTCCGATGTCGATGGCGCGCCGGATCGCCGCGCCATCGACGCGGCGCACCAGCCCGCTCTGCATGAAATCGACGCCGTCGACGATGCCCACCGGTCGCGCCGTCAGGAAGTTGCCCGACACCACGCGCACGGTGGCGTTGGCCATCGGGGTGTTGGGCAGGCCCTGGGAAAACGCCGCCTCGATCTCGAAACGCAACTGGCCTGCTGCTTCCTGCGCACAGTCCAGAGCCACGGCGTCGGTGATGCGCAGGCCGTGGCTGAAGCGCGAGGTGTGTCCCTTGGCAGCCAGCTGTTCGTTGACCTGCGGACGGAAACCGTGCACCAGGACCAGCTTGATGCCCATCGCGTGGAGGATGGCGAGGTCCTGCACGAAGGCATTCAGCTTGCCCGCGGCGATCAGCTCGCCGGCCATCGCCACCACGAAGGTCTTGCCTCGGTAGGCATGGATGTAGGGCGCGACCGAGCGGAACCACGGGACGAAGGTATGCGGGAAGACGAGGCTCATGGCGCGACCATTGTGCCGCAGCGCTGCGGGACGGCTGGCGCTGTTGACAAGCTCCCCGGGCGGGCCGACGATGACCGCACCCGTTCAAGAGGAGCCTGCGATGGATGTCTACAAGACCCACGGCGCCTTCAGCTGGTCGGAACTGGTGACCACCGACACGAAGGCTGCTCACGAGTTCTACGCCAAGCTGTTCGGCTGGACGGTGTCTGCAGAGCAGATGCCCATGGGCGAATACGGCGTGGCGAAGATCGGGGACACGGCCATCGCCGGCATCATGTCGATGCCACCGGGCGGGCCGCCGATGCCTCCGCACTGGGGCTGCTATGTGACCGTCGACGACGTCGACAAGACGCTCCAGACCTGCACCTCGCTGGGCGGCAAGGTGCTGGTCCCGGCGATGGACGTCGAAGGGGTCGGCCGGATGGCCGTGATCCAGGATCCGCAGGGTGCCGTGCTGAGCGTGATGGCCTATTCGTCGCCCTGATCGCCGCCGCGATCCGGCACCGCCGGGGCGCGCCTTCGCTGCGCCGGAGATAATCCGCGCCCCGTGAAGCCCCGCGCCTCAGCGGCGGCGACTCCCGTCCCGCCCATCACCTACCCCGAATCGCTGCCCGTCTCGGCGCGGCGTGAAGACATCGCACGCGCCATCGCTGCGCACCAGGTGGTGATCGTCTGCGGCGAGACCGGCTCGGGCAAGACCACGCAGCTGCCCAAGATCATGCTGGAGCTGGGCCGGGGCCGCGGGGCCGGTGGCAACGGGCTCATCGGGCACACGCAACCGCGGCGCATCGCCGCCAGCAGCGTGGCCAAGCGCATCGCCGACGAGCTGAAGACGCCGCTGGGCGAGATCGTCGGCTACAAGGTGCGCTTCCAGGACCGCCTGCAGCCAGGGGCCTCCGTCAAGCTGATGACCGACGGCATCCTGCTGGCCGAGACGCAGACCGATCCGCTGCTGCGCCACTACGACACGCTGATCATCGACGAGGCGCACGAACGCAGCCTCAACATCGACTTCCTGCTCGGCTACCTGCGGCAGCTGCTGCCGCGCCGGCCCGACCTGAAGATCGTCGTCACGTCGGCCACCATCGACGCCGACCGCTTCGCGAAGCACTTCGCGTCGGCGCAGGGCCCGGCGCCGGTGATCATGGTCTCCGGCCGCCTGTTCCCGGTGGAGCAGCGCTGGCGTCCGTTCGAGGAGAAGCGCGACTACGGCTTCGACGAGGCCATCGCCGACGCGGTCGACGAGCTCTGGCGCGACGCGCCGGGGGACATCCTCGTCTTCCTGCCGGGGGAACGCGAGATCCGCGACACCGCGGACCACCTGCGCCGCCACCTCGCGCAGCAGCACCGCGGCGGGCCGCAGGCCGAGATCCTGCCGCTGTTCGCGCGGCTGTCCCAGGCCGAGCAGGACCGCGTGTTCGAGGCCGGCAACGGCCGCCGCATCGTGCTGGCCACCAACGTCGCCGAGACCTCGCTGACCGTGCCGGGCATCCGCTACGTCATCGACTCCGGCTTGGCGCGCGTGAAGCGCTACAGCTACCGCAGCAAGGTCGAGCAGCTGCAGATCGAAGCCATCAGCCAGGCGGCGGCCAACCAGCGTGCCGGGCGCTGCGGTCGCGTGTCGGCTACGACGAGAAGGACTTCGCCGGCCGCCCGCGCTTCACCGACCCCGAGATCCTGCGCTCGTCGCTGGCCGGGGTCATCCTGCGCATGAAGTCGCTCAACCTCGGCGTGGTCGACGACTTCCCCTTCCTCGAGGCGCCGCCGGGCAAGGCGGTGGCCGACGGCTACGCCCTGCTGGGCGAACTGGGCGCGGTCGACGAGGGCAACGAGCTGACCGAGATCGGCCGCGAGCTGTCGCGCCTGCCGCTGGACCCGCGCGTCGGCCGCATGATCCTCGAGGCGCGCAAGCGCCAGGCGCTGACCGAGGTGCTGATCATCGCCGCCGCGCTGAGCGGCCAGGACGTGCGCGACCGTCCGCTGGAAGCTGCCCAGGCCGCCGACGAGAGGCACAAGCCCTTCGACGACGAGCGCTCGGAGTTCATGGGCTACCTCAAGCTCTGGAAATGGATCGAGGCCGGTCGCGGCCACGCCGAGGGCGCGCACAAGCTGTCCAACCGCCAGCAGGAGCAGCGCCTGCGCGACCAGTTCGTCAGCCCGCGCCGCGTGCGCGAGTGGCGCGACATCCACTCTCAGTTGCACACCGTGGTGGCCGAGCACGGCTGGAAGCTCAACACCCAGCCCGCCGACTACGACCAGGTGCACATGGCCATGCTGGCCGGGCTGCTGGGCAACGTCGGCTGCAAGAGCGACGACGACGAGTGGTACCTGGGCGCGCGGGGCGTGAAGTTCTGGCGTCACCCGGGGGCGCACCTCAGCAAGAAGCCGGGCCGCTGGCTGGTGGCGGCCGAACTGGTGGAGACCACGCGCCTGTACGGCCGCGGGCTGGCCGCCATCGACCCGCAGTGGATCCCGCCCATCGCAGGCCACCTGCTGAAGACCCAGCTGCTCGAGCCGCACTGGGAAAAGAAGGCCGGCGAGGTGGTGGCGCTGGAGCGCGCCACGCTCTACGGCATCGTCATCTACAACAACCGCCGTGTGAACTTCGGCCGTGTCGACCCGGCCGGTGCACGCGAGATCTTCATCCGCGAAGCGCTGGTGGAAGGCGAGTGGGAGACGCGCCTGCCCTTCCTGGCGCACAACCGCAAGCTCATCCGCCAGGTCGAGGAACTCGAGCACAAGGCGCGGCGTCAGGACGTCCTGGTCGACGACGAGCTGATCTTCGCCTACTACGACCGCCACCTGCCGGCCGACGTCTGCTCGGGCGCCACGCTGGAGCGCTGGTACCGGCACGCCGGTGCTCAGGATGCGAAGCTGCTGCACCTGTCGCGCGACGAGCTGATGCGCCACGAAGCGGCAGGCATCACCACCGCGGCGTTCCCGAAGACCGTGCGGCTCGGCGGCATCGACTGCGCCGCGACCTACCTGCACGAGCCCGGTGATGCGCGTGACGGCCTGACCGTGACCGTGCCCATCTACGCGCTGAACCAGGTCGGCGAAGAGCGCTGCGAGTGGCTGGTGCCCGGCATGCTGCGCGACAAGGTGCTGGCGCTGGTGAAGAGCCTGCACCAGCGGCCGCGTTCACGCCTCGTGCCGCTGCCTGACTACGCGGCCGAGTTCTGCGAGCTGACGCCCTTCGCGCAGGGCAGCCTGATGGACGCGCTGCTGAAGGCCGTGCGCGACCGCACGCAACTGGCCGTGCAGCGTACCGACTTCAAGCTCGACCAGTTGCCGCCGCACCTGTTCATGAACTTCAGGATCGTGGATGAGCACGGCCGGCAGCTGGGCGCTGGTCGCGACCTGGCCAGCCTGAAGGCCGAGCTGGGCGGCCAGGCGCGCAGTGCGTTCCAGGCGCTGGCGGCGTTGAAGCTGGCCGGCACGACGAGCGCGGGTGGTGCGGCGTCTCTGGCCCCGGCTCCGTCCACGCCAGCGAAGGCCCCTGCGGGCCGCGGCGTCGTGGCCGAGGTGGTGCGCGCCCAGGCTCCTGCCACGGCCGAACCCGAGCGCTACACGGCCTGGACCTTCGGGGAGCTGCCCGAGCTGATGGAGATACGCCGAGCAGGGCAGACGCTGATCGGGTTCCCGGCGTTGATCGACCGCGGCAGCTTCGTCGAGATCGAGGTGTTCGACGAACCGCAGATGGCCGCTGCCCGGCACCGGGCCGGGCTTCGCAGGCTGGTGGCGCTGCAGATCAAGGAGCCGCTGCGTTACCTTGAGAAGAACATCCCCGACCTGCAGAAGATGGCCGCCGCCTACATGGGCCTGGGCACGCTGGAGGAGCTGCGCGAGCAGATCATCGACATCGCGCTGGACCGCGCCTTCCTGGTGGAGCCCCTGCCCGCCGATGCGCAGGCCTTCAAGTCGCGCATCGATGAAGGTCGCGCCCGGCTGAACCTCATCGCGCAGGAAGTGGCGCGCGTGGTCGGCACGGTGCTGGTGGAGTGGGCCGCGGCACAGCGCAAGCTGAAGGACAGCCGCCCGACGAAGGAGGTGGCCGACGACATCGCCGCGCAGCTGCAGCGCCTGGTGCCCAAGCGCTTCGTCGCGGTGACGCCCTGGGCGGCCATGCAGCACCTGCCGCGATACCTGAAGGCCATCACGCTGCGGCTGGACAAGCTGCGCGGCGATCCCACGCGCGACGCTGCGCGCCTGGCCGAACTGCGCCCCCTGGAGCAGCGCTACCTTCGGCGTGTGGTGGAACTCAAGGGCGCCGAGCACGCCCGGCTGGATGAGTACCGCTGGCTGCTGGAAGAACTGCGTGTCGGCCTCTTCGCACAGGAGCTGCGGACACGCGAACCCGTGAGCGGCAAGCGCCTGGACAAGCTCTGGGCGCAGATCGCCCCCTGAGCCGTCCCGCGGCAGCCGACGCCCGTCCTGCGGGCCGTGCGCAGCCCGTCACGGCCGCTGCGGACTCCCCCGACAAGGTGACCTTCGTCGCGCGTTCCCGCTGCTAAGCTGGCCGGCCATGGTCGATCCTTCGCCCCGAACCGCAGCCGCTGGCCGGCACCTGCCAGCGGCCTTGCCCCCTGGCACGCGGCTGCTCGAGTTCGAGGTTCGTCAGGTGCTGGGCATCGGCGGTTTCGGCATCGTCTACCTCGCCTTCGACCACGCGCTTGAACGCGAGGTGGCGCTGAAGGAGTACATGCCGGCCAGCATGGCCGATCGCACCGAGACGCTGCACGTCTCTTTGCGCTCGCAGTCCGACGCCGAGACCTTTGCGCTGGGCCTTCGGAGCTTCGTCAACGAGGCGAAGCTGCTGGCCCAGTTCGACGACCCCGCGCTGGTCAAGGTGTATCGCTTCTGGGAAGCCAACGGCACGGCCTACATGGCCATGCCGGTGTACCGCGGCAAGACGCTCAAGCAGGTCCGTGACGGATCGGGTCAGGCGCCGGACGAGGCCTGGTTGCGTGCCATGCTGCTGCCGCTGCTGGGCGCCCTGGGCAAGCTGCACGACGTGGGGGTGTTCCACCGCGACATCTCGCCGGACAACATCCTGATGGAAGCCGATGGACGCCCGGTGCTGCTGGACTTCGGCGCTGCCCGACGCGTCATCGCCGACCGCAGCCAGAACCTCACCGCCATCCTGAAGCCGAGCTACGCGCCCATCGAGCAGTACGCCGAGGTGAGCACCGTGCGCCAGGGGCCGTGGACCGACTTCTATGCGCTGGGCGCCACCCTGCACTACATGCTCAAGGGCAGGCCGCCGTCGCCGGCCACCGCACGCGCCGTGCATGACGACCTGGTGCCCTTGTCGACGCAGGCGATCGCCGGCAACTCGAGCGACTTCCTGAACCTCGTCGACTGGATGCTGGCCACCCGCCCGGGCGACCGGCCGCAGAGCGTGGCGGCACTGAACGAGGTGTTGTCGGGCAGGTCAACCGGCCCCAGGCCGATGGCGGTTCCACCGCCGCCCCCGGACCCGTGGCAACCGACCGTGAAGGTCGAGCCGCGCACCCCTGTCGAACCCGGCCGGCGGCAGGCCGGCCCGGTGCCGCTGCAGGGCGGAACGGCGGCCCCGGCTTCGCGCGGCCGTGCCGTGCTGGGGACGGGGCTGGGCATCGGCGCCATCGCTGCGGTCGCAGCGTTCTGGTGGGCCACCAGCCGCCCAGCGCCGCCTGATTCGACGGCCCTGGTGGCCGCGCCTGCGGCCAGTGCCGTGGCAACGACCGTGCCGGCGCCGCCCGCGGCCTCGGCGACCGTGCTGCCCACTGCGCCCACTGCGCCCGCGCCCGCGCCCGCGCCCGAGCCTGCAACCGCGGCCGCGGCCGCTGCTTCAGCCGCGGCAGCGCCGCAGGTCCTGCCCTCGCCGAGCCGAGCTGCTGCCCCGTCGGCTGTGCCGGCCACCGTTGCCGAGCCGGCTGCCCGCACCGCTGCAGCGCGAAGCCCCGAGGCGACCCGACCTGCCGACGCCTTGCCGCGCCAGCCTGTGCGGCGCCCGCTGCCCGCTTCCGCGCCGTCGATGGCGACCGAGGGTCCGGCGCTACCTGCCGTGGCGGCACCGCCGACGGGCGCTGTTCCGGTCCGGACAGGGCCGCGCGCCGTGCCCGACGAGCGCGCCGGTTCGGCGCCCCCGTTGCCTCCGGGTGCCGCCCCAGCGCCGCCGGCCTACGACAGAGCGCCCAACACGGTCGCCACACCCAGCGAGCGCTGCGGATCGCGGCGTCTGGTGGCGATGTGGAACTGCATGGCGCGTGAGTGCCGCCGACCAGACACATACGCCCACCCCGAGTGCGTGCAGTGGCGTGCCTACCGGGACTCGCGTACCGGTGGAGTCCCCGAGTCCCAGTAAGGACTGCTCGGGGACGAGCATGGTGCCGTCGGGCACACCGGGCCCCCCCCCCGGGCCCGCGGGTAGCCCACGATGACAGTCACCGCGCAGCCGGGTAAACCTGCGTCTCCAACCTGGAGGATCTTCGTGACCGACGCCGTGACCCGCCCGCACCACGCCATCTGGCCGTCCCGGCTGCCCCGAGAACTGGTCGTGCCGGCCACCACCCTGTGGTTCAACCTCGAGGTGTCGGCAACGCGTTATCCCGACAAGGCCGCCTACCGCTTCTTCGGCCGCGACATGAGCTTCGCGGAATTGAAGCGCCAGGCCGAGCGGCTGGCGGGCTGGATGCAATCCCGCGGGCTGGCCAAGGGCGACCGCGTCATCCTCTACATGCAGAACTGCCCGCAGTACGTGGTGGCCTTCTATGCCATCCAGCGCGCCGACGCGGTGGTGGTGCCGGTGAATCCGATGAACCGGGCAGACGAACTGGGCCACTACATCACCGACCCGCAGTCCCGCTTCGCCATCACCAGCGCCGACCTGGCAGGGCAGCTGCACGAGGCCGACAGCCGCCTGCCGGCAGCCTCGCGGCTGCAGCACACGCTGGTCACCAGGCTGTGCGACACGATGCCCGAGGGCGAGCTCGACGCCGGTGAGACGCCGGCCGCCGCCATCCTGGCCTGGCTGCGCAGCGACGCGCCGCTGCCCGAAGGGGCCACGCGCTGGACCCAGGCGATCGACGAGGGCGGCGCGCTCGGGCCCACCACGGCCGGCCCCGACGACCTGGCCGTGCTGCCCTACACCTCGGGCACCACCGGCCTGCCCAAGGGCTGCATGCACACGCACCGCACGCTGATGCCCAACGTCATCGGCGGCGGCCTGTGGGGCTACCTCAGCGCCGAGAGCGTGTCGCTGGGCGTGGTGCCGATGTTCCACATCACCGGCATGATGTACGGCGTGCTGGCCTCGGTGTACAGCGGCAGCACGGTGGTCATCCTGCCGCGCTGGGACCGCGAGCTTGCCGGGCGCCTGATCTCGCGCCACAAGATCACGCACTGGACCTGCATCCCGACGATGATCATCGATCTCTTCGGCAGCCCGCACTACAAGAGTTTCGACCTCACCAGCCTGCGCTACCTGTCGGGCGGCGGGGCCGCCATGCCGCAGGCGGTGGCCGAGCGGCTGCAGACCGAGTTCGGCCTGACCTTCGCCGAAGGCTACGGCCTCACCGAAACGGCGGCGCCCAGCCACGGCAACCCGCCCGAGCGTGCCAAGCTGCAGTGCCTGGGCATCCCCATCTTCGGCACCGACTCGCGCATCGTCGACCCGACCACTTTGCAGGAACTGCCCGCGGGCGAAGTGGGCGAGATCGTCACGCACGGGCCGATGGTCTTCAAGGGCTACTGGGGCCATCCGCAGGCCACCGCGGAGGCCTTCATCGACATCGACGGCAAGCGCTTCTTTCGCACGGGCGACCTGGGGCGCATGGACGGGGAAGGCTACTTCTTCATCACCGACCGCCTGAAGCGGATGATCAACGCCAGCGGCTTCAAGGTCTGGCCCAGCGAGGTGGAACTGCTGCTCTTCAAGTGCCCGCTGGTGCAGGAGGCCTGCATCATCGCGTCGCGCGACGCCTACCGCGGCGAGACGGTCAAGGCCGTGGTCGTTCTTCGTCAGGAAGCACGTGGGTCGCGAGAGCAGGACATCATCGACTGGGCGCGCGAGCACATGGCGGCCTACAAGGTGCCGAAGATCGTCGAGTTCGTCGACCAGTTGCCTAAGAGCGGCTCGGGCAAGGTGATGTGGCGCATGCTGCAGGAGCGCGAGCAGGCCTGAGGCGGTCGGCGCACCCGCGCTGCGGGGCGGCCCTGCCGTCAGCGCTGCACGAGCGGCGAGCCGAGCACCGAGCGCAGGGCGTGCTGCAGCGCCTTGGCGTCGGCACTGGCACGGTGGCGCGTGCCGCCCAGGCTGCGCCGGGCGGCGTGGTGCGCATCCGGCAGGCGTCCCAGTGCGCCGTCGTCGAGCAGCCGCACGATCGACTCGAGCTTGAACGCGGGCTGCACGCCGGCTTCCTCGAACAGGATGTTGAGCCAGGTGTAGTCGTGCGCCCATCCGTCGCAGTACACGGTGCGGCCTGCCAGGTCGGCATTCAGCAGGTCGGCCACCTCCTGCACCGGGCGGCCGTGCTGTCGCAGCATCTCGGGGGTGATGCCGTGCACGTGCTGCGCTGCGGCGTCCCAATGCGTCCATTCGGCCGCCGGGCGGACGAGGGTGCACCAGGCGCGGCCGTCGGGCAGCACGTAGCCGATCTCGATCGGGTAGCTGTGGCGGCCGAAGCCCGATGCTTCGATGTCGATGATGCTGACGGCGGCATCGGCAGGCACGGCGGCGGGCGCAGCGGCGGGGAGGGGGGCGGGCATGTGGCGTCGAAGATACCCCAGCGCCGCGTACCATGCGTGCCGGGCCCGCCGGAGCCGCCGCGTTCCGCGTGATGTCCTTCATTCCCCATGTCCCTGGCCTACGACGTCGTGATCGTCGGCGGCGCCGTCATCGGCAGCGCCGCCGCCTACTTCCTGAAGAACGAGCCGTCGTTCGGCGGATCGGTGCTCGTGCTGGAGAAGGACTTCAGCTACGCACGGTGTGCCACCACGCGTTCGCTGGCGTCCATCCGGCACCAGTTCTCCACGCCGCAGAACATCGCGATGTCGATGTTCGGCACGCAGTTCCTGCGCGAATCGGCCGAACGGCTGGCCGTCGACGGGCAGGCCCCGGCGATCGGCTTTCGCGAGCAGGGCTACCTCTTCCTCGCCACCGCGGCCGGCCGGCCCGTGCTCCAGTCCAACCATGCGACGCAGAAGGCCATGGGCGCCGACGTGCTGCTGCTCGAGGCCGATGGACTGCGTGCGCGCTTCCCGTGGCTGGCTGTGGACGACCTGGCAGCGGGCTCGCTGGGCTTGTCCGGCGAAGGCTGGCTCGATGCGCATGCCTTGATGATGGGTTTCAGGCACAAGGCCCGATCGCTCGGGGCCGAGGTGCGCGAGGCCGATGTCGCGTCACTGGAACGATCTGGCCGCCGCGTCTCTGCCGTGCGCCTGGCCGATGGCACGCGCATCGCCTGCGGCACGGTGATCAACGCCGCCGGCACGTCGGCGGCGGCCCTGGCGCGCACGGCGGGCGTGGCCTTGCCGGTCGAAGGACGCAAGCGCTGCGTGTTCCAGTTCCGCAGCCCGCTCGACTGCAGCACCGCGCCGCTGGTGATCGACCCCTCCGGCGTCTACTTCCGGCCCGAAGGCCAGACCTACCTCTGCGGCGTTGCGCCCGACGAGCCGCACGACCCGCCCAGCGACGACTTCGACGTCGACTGGTCGTTGTGGGAAGAGCGCCTTTGGCCCACCCTGGCGCAGCGTGTGCCGGGGTTCGAGTCGGCGCGGGTGCTGAACGCCTGGGCGGGGCACTACGACGTCAACACGCTGGACCACAACGTGATCCTGGGCGCCCACCCCGACATCGACAACCTGCTGTTCGCGAACGGCTTCAGCGGGCACGGGCTGCAGCAGTCGCCGGCCGTCGGACGCGCGCTGGCCGAACTGGTGACCCACGGCGCCACGCGGGCGCTCGACCTGTCGGCGCTGGGCTGGGCGCGTGTGCTGGAGAACCGGCCCTTGCGCGAGTTGAACGTGGTCTAGAGCCGTGGCACGCTAGGGCGCCAGGCGTTCGCGCACCCACAGGCCGTCCTGCAGGCGGTAGCGGAGACGGTCGTGCAACCGGCTCTTGCGCCCCTGCCAGAACTCCCAGCGGTCGGGCACCAGGCGGTAGCCGCCCCAATGCGGCGGACGCGGCGGATGCAGCCCGTGCGTGGCAGCGGCCTTGGCGGCGTTGGTCACGAGCACGGTGCGCGAGCTGATCACCTGGCTCTGCGGCGAGGCCCAGGCGCCCAGTCGCGAGTCCAGCGGGCGCGTGGCGTAGTAGGCGTCGCTCTCTTCTGCCGAGGTCTTCTCGACCCGGCCTTCCACGCGCACCACGCGCTCCAGTTCCACCCAGTGGAACTGCAGCGAGGCGAAGGGGTTGGCAGCCAGTTCCTGGCCCTTGCGGCTCTCGTAGTTCGTGTACCAGACGAGGCCCCGGGCGTCGAAACCCTTGATCAGCACGACGCGCGACGACGGCCTGCCCTCGGCGCCGACCGTGGCCAGCGTCATCGCGTTGGGTTCAGGCAACTTCCCTGACACGGCTTGCTGGAACCATGTGTCGAACTGTGTCACCGGGTCGGCGGCCGAGGCTTCTTCGTCGAGCGCATCGCGCTCATAACTTTTGCGGAGATTCGCGATGTCCATGGAGCAGTATAGGCAGCAGCACCGCGCCGTGACCGACCGCGCAACGGCCCGGGTGCTTCCCTTACGTGGAACACCGTAAGTGATGGTCCCACTGTCTGCGGGCAGGTCCTGCCCCCATCCTTGGTCGCTTCAGGGACCCAGAATGAAGAACGATCCCACCATCGTCGTCTTGGCCGCCGGCCAGGGCAGTCGCTTCAAGGGCGACGGCCACAAGCTCGCCGAGCCGCTCGACGGCACGACGGTGCTCGGCTGCACCCTGAAGCACGCCCTCGAATCGAAGCTGCAGGTGGTGCTGGTCACCACCGAGGCCATCGCACCGCATGCTTCCACCTGGCTGGCACGCCGCGATGTCGTCGTGCTGAGTCCCGAAGAGGCACGGCGCGGCATGGGCGCGTCGATCGCCGCCGGCGTGCTGGCGCGCGCAGGTGCTTCCGGCTGGCTGCTGCTGCCGGGGGACATGCCGCTGGTCAGGCCGCAAACCATGCGCGCGGTGGCCACTGCCTTGCAGACGCACCCTGTCGTCTATGCGCAGTACCGCGGTCGCCGCGGCCACCCGGTCGGCTTCAGCGGGGAGCTGTACTCCGAGCTGATCATGCTCGGCGGCGACGAGGGCGCGCGGCGCATCGTCGCGCGCTATCCCGTGCATGGGCAGGAGGTCGACGACCCCGGCGTGCTGGTCGATGTCGACACCGTGGCAGATCTGCAGACCGTCAAGACGACACTGCAGACGGCGCAGGCCGACGCCGAACGCGCGCGTTCCTGAGTCGCCACGGCGGCAGCGTGCTGCGCCCGGGTGTTCAGACCAGCCGGTGCAGCCGGGCCAGCGCCATCAGGCGTTCGATCTCGCGGTCGTGCACGCCGTGCTCCCTGAGCGCCCGCGCGGTGTCGGTCAGGTAGGCCAGCGTGGTGCCGTAGCGTCCCCGGGCATGTCGCAGGATGTCCAGCATCTGCGCGTCGTCGATGTGCCCCATGAAGGCGCCGCTGCGTCGGCTGAGCGTGAAGGCCAGGGCCGGCACCGTGCCGTGCGGCGTGCGGCAGGGCAGCCACCGCGGGTCGTAGACGCCCGTGGGCATCTCGCGCGCCCACAGGCGTTCGAGTTCCTCGTCGGCATGGCTGTCCCGCAGGCGGTACACCACACCCTGACACGACCCCCCCGGCATCAGCGCGAACACAAGGCCTGGCCGCTCTGGCGTGCCGCGGTTGATGCGTGAACGCATGCGGAACGCACGGTGCCAGCCATGCACCCGTGCCTGGCGGCGCTCGACGGCCTCGAACTCCGGGCGCCAGATCAGGGACGCATAGCCGAAGATCCACAAGGCCTGCTGCCGGCCGCATTGCTCGCGAAGCCGGTGCAGCATCGCCCGCGGGTCGCGGACCATGAGCTCGGCGGCGATGGTGGGCGCGGCGTCGATCGACATGGCCGCGCAGCTTAGCGCTTGCCTGGACGACGGTGGCGCCCTCGGTTGGGGGCACGCGCTTTGCTCGTGCAGGAATGCGGCTTCGGCAGCGTCCCGCAGCCGCCTGCCGGACTCGCTGGGAAGCCGGCGCCGGCGTTTGACGATGTAATTAAGTTACTTGATAATCAACTTCCGGGTTACCTGGCGGCAGCCCTTGAGCGGCGGTCCCGACGCCGTGCCCCAGGCCCCTCCGACCGAGCACACCGTAGCCCCATGGACATGCACCCCGCGCTCACCCTGGTCACCGACCGCATCCGGCAGCGCAGCGCCGTGACTCGCCGCGCCTATCTGGCCCGCATCGAACGCCTGGCGGGCCGCCAGCGGGGCGCCGATCGCATGGGGTGCGCCAACGTCGCACACGCTTTCGCGGCGCTGCCGAAGGACGACCGTTTCCGCGTCGTGGCCGAGCGTGCGCTCAACCTGGCCATCGTCACGGCCTACAACGACATGCTCTCGGCGCACCAGCCCTACGAGTCGTTTCCCGCGCAGATCCGCGACGAAGCGCGCCGACGTGGCGCCACGGCCCAGGTGGCCGGAGGCGTGCCGGCCATGTGTGACGGCGTCACGCAAGGCCAGCCGGGCATGGAGCTGAGCCTGTTCTCGCGCGACGCCATCGCCATGGGCACGGCCATCGCGCTGTCTCACGACGTGTTCGACGCGGCGCTGCTGCTGGGGGTGTGCGACAAGATCGTGCCGGGCCTGCTCATCGGCGCACTGCATTTCGGTCACCTGCCGTGCGTGTTCGTGCCGGCCGGGCCGATGAGCACCGGCATCTCGAACAACGAGAAGTCGAAGGTGCGCGAGCTGTACGCGCAGGGTCTGGTCGGCCGGGCCGAACTGCTGGCCAGCGAGAGCGCGGCCTACCATGGCCCGGGCACCTGCACCTTCTACGGCACGGCCAACAGCAACCAGATGCTGCTCGAGGCGATGGGCCTGCACGTGCCCGGGGCCGCGTTCATCCACCCGCACGACGGCCTGCGCGAAGCCCTCACGCGCGAGGCCGTGGGCACGGTGCTGTCGATCGCGCGCGGCGAGGGCTTCATGCCCATCGGCCGCCTGGTCGACGAGCGCGTCATCGTCAACGCCATGGTCGCGCTGCTGGCCACGGGCGGCTCCACGAACCACCTCATCCACTGGGTGGCGGTGGCGCGTGCCGCGGGCATCGTCATCGACTGGAGCGATTTCGCGGAGCTGTCCGCCGCGGTGCCGCTGCTGTCGCGGGTCTACCCGAACGGCAGCGCCGACGTGAACCAGTTCCAGGCGGCAGGGGGCCCCGGCTTCGTGCTGCGCGAATTGATGGGCGGCGGCCTGATGCATGCCGACGTGGCCACGGTCGCGCCGGGAGGCCTTCACCGCTACGGCACCGTGCCGGTGCTGGACGCCGGTGCACTGTCGTGGCGCGAACTGCCCTCGGAGCCCATCGACGACGGCGTCGTGCGCACCGTCGCGGCGCCGTTCTCGGCCACCGGCGGGCTGCGCCTGCTGACCGGCAATCTTGGTCGTTCGGTGATCAAGATCTCGGCCGTGCCCGAGGACCGGCACGTCATCGAGGCGCCTGCGCGGGTGTTCCACCAGCAGGACGAACTCCACCGGGCCTTCGAAGCAGGTGAACTCGACCAGGACGTGGTGGTGGTGGTGCGCTTCCAGGGCCCCAACGCCAACGGCATGCCGGAGCTGCACAAGCTCACACCGCCGCTGGCCGTGCTGCAGGGCCGCGGCTGGCGTGTGGCGCTGGTGACCGACGGCCGCATGAGCGGCGCCTCGGGCAAGGTGCCGGCGGCCATCCATGTCAGTCCCGAGGCCCTGGCCGGCGGGCCGCTGGGTCGGGTGCGAGACGGCGATCTCATCCGTCTGGACGCCGTGGCTGGCACGCTCGATGCATTGGTCGACGCAGACACCTGGGCTGCGCGCGTGCCGGCAACGCTGGACGAAGCGCAAGCCGAGGACAACGCCCACGGCCTGGGACGCGAACTGTTCGCGGGCATGCGGCGCAATGCGCGCGCCGCCGAAGAAGGGGCGGTGAGCTGGCTCTGATGCCACCGAGCCGTCATCCCGCCCGGGCGACAATCGACCCGGAAGCAGAAAGCAACGCATGAACCCTCTCGACCTTGTCTCCTACGGGCCCGTCATTCCCGTCATCGTGCTCCAACGCGTGCAGGACGCGGTCCCCCTGGCCCGTGCCCTGGTGGCCGGAGGGGTGCGTGTTCTGGAAGTGACCTTGCGCACACCGGTGGCCATCGACTGCATGCGCGCCATCGTGCGCGAAGTGCCCGAAGCCATCGTGGGCGCCGGCACCTTGCGCACGGTGGCCGACGCCGAAGCGGCCAAGGACGTCGGCTGCCTCTTCGGCGTGAGTCCCGGCTACCACGGCAAGCTCGGCCATGCCTGCCGCAACCTCGGGCTGCCCTTGCTGCCCGGTGTGGCCACGGCCAGCGAGGTGATGGCCGCCACGCAGGACGGCTACGGCTTCCTGAAGTTCTTCCCGGCCACGGCGGCCGGTGGCCTGCCCATGCTCAAGGCCCTGGCCGGCCCGTTTCCCGATGTGGCGTTCTGCCCGACCGGGGGCCTCACGGCCGAGACGGCGCCTCAGTTCCTGGCCCTGCCGAACGTGAAGGTGTGCGGCGGCTCGTGGCTGACGCCGCAGGACGCGGTGGATGCCGGCGACTGGGACCGCATCACGCGTCTGGCCCGCGCGGCGCAGGCCCTGCGCAGCTGAGCGCGGCGGGCCTCAGGGGCGGGGCTTCAGCGCGCCGCAGTCGGCGCTGATCCACTGTCCGCTCTGCTGCATCTCGGTGATGCCGGCCTTGCCGGCAGCGCCGCCTTCGACGCGCACCCGGCCCTGGTAGGACTTGTCGCTGGTCAGCGTGAACTCGCCCGTGCCCCTGGTGGGCGGGTTGGCGCAGGAGAACTGGTACTTCACGGTCGCGCCGCTGCGCTGGAAGCCCTCGTTGCGGCAGTTGCCGTCGGCCGCAGCGGGCGGTTCGTTGCGCTCGGCCTGCTCCTTGCTGACGCAGATGCGCACGGCGCCGGCCTTGCCGGCGGCCATGCCGACGCCCTGCTTGGCCATCATCTCTTCCATCATCTTCCGCTGCTCGGGCTGCAGGCTGGCCATCTGGGCCTGTATGCGGGCGGCCATGTTGTCCATCTTGCCGTCGGCGCCCTTCATGGCCATGGTGGTCTCCCACAGGCCTGGCGCCATCTTCTGGGCCTGCGCCGCGGTGGCCCCACCGAGCAGGAGCAGCGGCAAGGCAGCGATGCGGCACAGCGTCATGGCGTTCTCCCGATGCTCAGGACCGCCGTTCGATCAGTTCGATCTTGTAGCCGTCGGGGTCGGTGATGAAGGCGATCATGGTCGTACCCCCTTTCACGGGGCCCGGCTCACGGGTGATGGCGCCGCCCAGCGCCGAAGCCTTGTCGCGAAGGCCGGCACAGGTCGCCGCGACGTCGGGCACGCCGATGGCGATGTGGCCGAAAGCGGTGCCCAGGTCGTACCGGTCGACGCCGTAGTTGTAGGTCAGCTCGATCTCGGCATGTTCCGGGTTCTTGCCGTAGCCGACGAAGGCCAGATCGTACTTCTGGTCCGGGCGTTCGGTGGTGCGCAGCAGGGTCATGCCCAGCACCTGGGTGTAGAAGTCGATGGAGCGCTGCAGGTTGCCCACGCGCAACATGGTGTGGAGGAGGTTCATGGCCTGGATTGTGCGGCAATGTGCCGATGGCAGTGGTGCGGCATCACTCAGCGAACGCCGCGGAACCGGCTTCGCCGGGCCGCTGGCGTTGCCCCCTTGAGGGGGCGCGCGAAGCGCGTAGGGGGTGGGCCGTCAGACCGGCTCGTAGGCCAGGCGCACGTAGATGGGCGCGAAGGCTTCGGCCTGGGTCACTTCCAGCAGGCGTTCCCGAGACAGCTCGAGCATGGCGATGAAGGTCACCACCAGCACCGGCATGCCCCGCGAGGTGTCGAAGAGGTCGTGGAACTCGACGAAGCGCCTGCCCTGCAACTTGCGCAGCACGATGCTCATGTGCTCACGCACCGACAGCTGCTCGCGGCTGATCATGTGGTGCTGGTTGAGGCGGGCGCGCTGCAGGATCTGCGCCCAGGCTTCGCGCAGGTCGTCGGGATGGACGTCCGGAAAGCGCGGGGCCAGGCTCTGCTCGATGGTGACCTGGGCGCGCAGGAAGTCGCGGCCGATGAGCGGCAACCGGTCGAGCAGCCCGGCGGCGAGCTTGATCTGCTCGTACTCCACCAGGCGTCGCACGAGGTCGGCCCGGGGGTCTTCGGGTTCGCTGCCGTCGGCGTTCTTCTTCGGCGGCAGCAGCATGCGCGACTTGATCTCGATCAGCATCGCGGCCATCAGCAGGTACTCGCTGGCCAGTTCGAGGTTGTGCAGGCGGATCTGGTCGACGTAGGCCAGGTACTGGCGCGTCACGTCGGCCAGCGGGATGTCCATGATGTTGAAGTTCTGCCGGCGGATCAGGTACAGCAGCAGGTCCAGCGGCCCCTGGAAGGCTTCGAGGAAAACCTCCAGCGCATCCGGCGGGATGTACAGGTCCTGCGGCATGCGGAACAGCGGTTCGCCGTAAAGGCGGGCGATGGCCACCTGGTCCACGACCTCGGGCTGGGGCGCCGCCGTCGGCGCCAGGGTAGGCTCGTCCAAGACGGCCTTCAGTCGTGCTTGTTCTGGTAGACGTAGGGCTGCTGCGGCACCTTGGCGTCTTTCCACTCGGCCTGCGCGCTGCGGTCGATGGCCTTGTCCCAGAGCAGGGCGCGGCCGGCCCGCTGCTCGGCTTCGAGCGTAGGCTTCTTGGCCTTCAGTTCGTCGATGAACTGCGTCAGGTCGGACTTGTAAGGCTTCCAGAAGAGCGGCATGGGGCTTTGTGCAGAATGGACAGCCAGCATTTTAAGGGGATGGGCCATGAGAAAACTGACGCGCAGGCTGAGCCGGGGCCTGCTGGCGTGCACGATGGCCTGGGCCCTGCTGGGCTGCGACGCGCAGCGCATCGAGAAGCTGGAAGAAGGCGTGGCCACCGAAGCCGACGTGCGCAAGCAGTTCGGTGAGCCGGCCGGCGTAGAAAAGCTCGCCGACGGTTCTCGCGCGCTGGAGTACCCGCGCCAGCCCGAAGGCTGGACCAACTACCTCATCACCATCGGCCCCGACGGCAAGATGAGTTCCTTGCGCCAGTTGCTGACCGAGACCAACTTCGCGAAGGTGACGCCCGGCACCGACAAGCTCGAGGTGATCAAGCTGCTCGGCAAGACAGCCAAGTCGCAGTTCTACGAGCTGAAGGGCGAGGAAGTCTGGGACTGGCGCTTCAAGCAGGGACCGGAGTCGAAGATGTTCAGCGTGGTGTTCGATCGCCAGGGCAAGGTGCTGCGCACCGGCATCGGTGACGATCCCAAGGAAACGCGTTCGAACTGACCTGCCGGTCACGCAGCCCCGTGGAGATCGAACTCAAGTTCCAGGTGCCCGAGGCGGCGCGCGAGCGCGTGCGCCGCGCCGTGGCCACGTCGGGCGCGCAGGTCACGCCGCTGCGCGCCGTCTATGCCGACACCGACGACGACCGCCTGGCGCGTGCCGGCCTGGCCTTGCGCCTTCGCCGGGAAGGGCGGCGCTGGGTGCAGACGCTGAAGGGGCGCGGCGACGGCCTGATGCAACGGCTGGAGCACGAGGTGGTGCTCCCCGCGCAGCGCGGCACGCCCGCGCTCGACCCGCTGCGCCACGCGGGCAGCGAGGCCGGCCAGGCGCTGGACGCTGCGTTGCGCGGCGCCGAACCGAAGCCGCTGTACCGCACCGAGATCCGCCGCACTCACCGCGTCATCCGAGCGCACGGCGCGCGCATCGAGATCGCCTTCGACGAGGGGCGCATCCTTGCCGCCGCTGACGGTCGGTCGGTCGCCGTCTGCGAGCTCGAGTTCGAGCTGCTCTCGGGCCCTCCGTCGGCGCTGCTCGCCGTGGCCGAGCGCTGGGTGCAGCGGCACGGCCTCTGGCTGGACGTGCGCACGAAGTCAGAGCGAGGCTTTCGCCTGGCACGCGACGTGGCCCGCGTGCCGGCCGTGCGCGCCCTGCCTGCGGATTCGGTGGCCGATGCAAAGGCGTCGAAGGCCTTCGCCAGGATGCCGCCCGGTGCCGCATTTGCAAGGCTGGTGCAACAGGTGCTGCAACACCTGTTGCCCAACCAGGCCGAGTGCGCCGGCGGCAGCGACAGCGCCGAGCACCTGCACCAGTGGCGTGTGGCCGCGCGCCGTCTGCGAACCGTCCTGCGCCTGATGGCCGACTGGAGCGGTCAGGCAGACGCCGCGGCCGGACTCGAAGCGCGCTGGGCCGTGGCCTTCGACGCCACCTCGGCACAGCGCGACGACGATGCGATGGCAGCGACGCTGTGGCCGCTGATCGATGCCGCTGGGGGGCCACCGGGTGCCCGGGATGCCGGAGATCCCGGGCAGGGCGCTGCAGACTCGGGCGCCGCCATGCGTGACCCTGGGCTCACGGTGCTGGTGCTGCAGACCTGGTCGGCCGCGCTGGCGGCGGGCGAACCAGCAGCCGTGCCGCCCGAGGCGCCGGCGCCCGGCGGAGGGGAGGCCGGCCCGATTCCCGTGGTGTCGTTGCGCCCCCTGGGCGCCGAATTGCTCGATACGCAGTGGCGGCGTGTCGTGCGCGGCTGCAAGCACTTCGAAGATCTGTCCGTGCCGCAGCAACACCGTCTGCGCAAGCGCCTGAAGCGGCTGCGCTACGCGACGGAGCTGCTGCAGCCGCTGTGGCCGGCGGCGCGCGTGCAGGCCTTCCTCGACCCGCTGCGGGCGGCGCTGCAGGCGCTGGGCGAGTGGCAGGATCTGCAGATGGCTGCCGCGCGCCTGGCGGGCCGGCAGGACCCGGACAGCAGGACCTGGTTCGCCCTGGGATGGATTGCCGGCCGTCACGAGCAGGTCCTGCAACGTGCCGTCAAGGCGCTGCGTGCCTGGCGCCGGGCGCGCCGGCCCTGGCGCTGAGGCGGGCGGGCCCCAGCGCCAGCTTCAGGCCTGCACGGGCGCTGCGGCGGCGTCGGGCGCTGGTGCTGCGGCGCACAGCGCCACGGCCTCGTCGACCGAGCCGACGATGTGGCCGGCACCCAGGCGCAGGTCGAATCCGCTGCGCTGCATCAGCGAGCGAGGTTGATCGTTGGGGTTGGCCAGCAACAAGCGCACACCGGCCCGGTCCAGCGTGCGGTGCAGTTGCTCCAGCGCGTCGAGCCCCGACGTGTCGATGGAGATCAGGCGGTGCATGTCCAGCACCACGGCACGCGTGCCCGGCGGCAGCTGGGCCGGCAGCGCTTCGATCTTGCCTACCGCGCCGAAGAAGAGGGAGCCGAACAACTCCACGACGTGCACGCCCTCGGGCGCGCCCGCATGCAGCGTGGTCTGGGCGCGGAACAGCGTGCTCATGCGGTAGATGAAGAAGACGCAGGCCAGCACGAGGCCGACCTCGACCGCCACCGTCAGGTCGAAGACGACGGTCAGCAGGAAGGTGCCCAGCAGGATGGTGCGGTATTGAAGGCTGAACTTCTTCAGTCGCGCGAACTCGCGCCACTCCCCCATGTTCCAGGCCACGAACATCAGGATGCCGGCCAGTGCCGCCAGCGGGATGTGCACGGCCAGCGGCGCCGCCACGAGGACGATGGCCAGCAGCGTCAGGCTGTGCACCATGCCTGCCACCGGGCTGGTGGCGCCGGCGCGCACGTTGGTCACCGTGCGCGCGATGGTGCCCGTGGCCACGATGCCCCCGAACAGGGGCGTGACGAAGTTCGCCACGCCTTGCGCCATCAGCTCCTGGTTGGGATCGTGGCGCGGGTACTCGACCATGTTGTCCGCCACCCGGGCGCACAGCAGCGATTCGATGGCCCCCAGCATCGCCAGCGTGAGGGTGGGGATGACCAGCTGCTTGGCGGTGGCCCAGCTGAACTCCGGCAGCTCCAGACCGGGCAGCGACTGCGGTATGCCGCCGAAGCGCGTGCCGATGGTCTCGACGGGCAGTTTCAGGAGCAACACTGCCACGGTGGCCACGGTCAGCGCCACCACGGTGCCGGGCACGTGTGCCGCCAGCCGCCTGGTCTTGGCGATCACGCCCACCGGACCTACCGGCATGGCGTAGGTCTTGGGCCACAGCACGACCAGGGCCAGGCTCGCACCGGCCACGGCCAGTGCCGCGAGGTTCAGCGTGTGCGCGTGGGAGGCGAGCACCCCGACCTGCGTGAAGAAGTCGGCCGGCAGCTTGCCCACCTCCAGGCCGAAGAAGTCCTTCACCTGCGACAAGGCGATGAGCACCGCGATGCCGTTGGTGAAACCGATGACGATGGGCACCGGCACGTAGCGCACCAGGGCCCCCAGCTTGAACAGCCCCATCGCGAACAGCAGCACGCCCGCCAGCGCCGTGCTGATGAGCAGATTGGTCAGCCCGTAGCGTTCGAGGATGCCGTAGACGATGACGATGAAGGCGCCTGCAGGACCCCCGATCTGCACGGCCGAGCCGCCCAGCGCCGAGATGATGAACCCGGCGATGATGGCGGTGAAGATGCCTTGTTCGGGCTTCACGCCCGATGCGATGGCGAAGGCCATGGCCAGAGGCAGGGCCACCACGCCGACGGTCACCCCGGCACCCACGTCGGCCAGGGCCCGCTGCGCGTTGTAGCCCTTCAGCGAGTCGAGCAGGCGCGGACGGAACGGGTGCAGCTTCGGCAGGGCCATGGCATCAGATCATGCCATTGCCATCTTGCCCCGGCCTTGCGCGCTCGAGGGGTCGCGCCCCCGACCTGAGCTCAGCGCACGCGCAGTCCCGGCTCGGCGCCGGACGTGGGCTCCAGCAGGTACAGGCCCGGGTTCGCCTTCTCGTCGCCATGGCTGGCGGCCAGCACCATGCCTTCGGAGACGCCGAACTTCATCTTGCGCGGCGCCAGGTTGGCCACCATCACCGTCAGCCGGCCGACCAGCGTGGCGGGCTCGAAGGCACTCTGGATGCCGCTGAACACGTTGCGCGTGCGGCCTTCGCCGACGTCGAGCGTGAGCCGCAGCAGCTTGGTGCTGCCTTCGACCCGCTCGGCCGCGACGATGCGTGCGATGCGCAGATCGAGCTTGGTGAAGTCGTCGATGCCGATCTCGGCGGCGATGGCTTCGCCACCGGGCGGGGGTGCCGGTGCCGCGGCAGGCGGCTCGAACAGCGAGTCGAGCTTGGCGGCGTCCACGCGCTGGATCAGGTGCTTGTACTCGCCGATGGTGTGCGCGCCCATCGAACGGGCCGCGTGCGCCCACTGCAGCGGCTCGATGCGCAGGAAGGCCTCGACCTTGGCGGCCAGCGCCGGCAGCACCGGCTTGAGGTACAGCGTGAGCAGGCGGAAGGCCTCCATGCACACCGAGCAGGCGTCGTGCAGAACGTCTTCCTGGCCGGCGATCCTGGCCAGTTCCCAGGGCTTGTGCTGGTCGACGTACTCGTTGACGCGGTCGGCCAGCAGCATCACCTCGCGCAGCGCCTTGCCGAACTCTCGTTCCTCGTAGAGGAAAGCCACGGTGGGCGCGTGCGCACGCAGGCCGTCGAGCAGCACGCGACCTTCCACGCCGATGTCGGCGCTCAGCCGACCGCCGAAGCGCTTCGTGATGAAGCCCGCGGCGCGGCTGGCGATGTTGACGTACTTGCCCACCAGGTCGCTGTTGACGCGGGCCACGAAATCGTCGGGGTTGAAGTCGAGGTCTTCCACCCGCGCGTTCAGCTTGGCCGCGATGTAGTAGCGCAGCCACTCGGCATCCAGGCCGATTTCCAGGTAGCGCAGCGGGCTGATGCCGGTGCCGCGGCTCTTGCTCATCTTCTCGCCGCTGACCGTGAGGTGGCCGTGCACGTAGACGCGGTCGGGCACCTTGCGGCCGCTGAACTTCAGCATCGCAGGCCAGAACAGCGTGTGGAAGGTGACGATGTCCTTGCCGATGAAATGGATCTGCTCGACCGCGGGGTCGGCCAGGTAGGCCTCGAAGTCCAGGCCCAGCTTGTCGAAGCGGTTCTTCAGCGACGCCAGGTAGCCGATCGGCGCGTCCAGCCAGACGTAGAAGCGTCGGGGATCTCGATGCCGAAGTAGGGCGCGTCGCGGCTGACGTCCCAGTCGCCCAGGCTCACGGCGTCGCTGTCGTCGCGGCCGAACCACTCGCGCACCTTGTTCGCCACCTCGGGCTGCAGGCGGCCGTCCTGCGTCCAGGCTTCGAGGAACTCGACGCAGCGCGGGTCCGACAGTCGGAAGAAGTAGTGCTCGCTGCTCTTCAGTACCGGTGTGGCACCGGTCAGTGCCGAGTAGGGGTTCTTCAGGTCGGTGGGGGCGTAGACGGCGCCGCAGACCTCGCAGTTGTCGCCGTACTGGTCCTTCGCGCCGCACTTGGGGCACTCGCCCTTGATGAAGCGGTCGGGCAGGAACATGCCCTTCTCGGGGTCGTAGAACTGCTCGATGGTGCGCACGTCGATCAACTCGTTGCGACGCAGCGCGCGGTAGATGTCCTGCGCCAGCGCATGGTTCTCGGGCGCGTCGGTCGAGTGCCAGTTGTCGAAGGCGATGTGGAAGCCGTCGAGGTAAGGCTGGCGGCCGGCGGCGATCTGCGCCACGAAGGCCTGCGGCGTGATGCCGGCCTTTTCGGCGGCGATCATGATGGGCGCGCCGTGCGCGTCGTCCTCGTGGCCCTGCATGCGCTGGAAGCGCACCCAGGTGTCGGCCTGGATGTACTCCATCATGTGGCCGATGTGGAACGCCGCGTTGGCGTAGGGCAGGGCGGTGGTGACGAACAGCTTGCGTGTCATCCGCGCATTTTAGGAGCCCGCGGCCCGTCGGGCCGTCGGCATCAGGCCAGCAGGATCGAGACCGGCCCCACTGCCGAGCCCTTGGACGCCCCGGCGCCGTGGTCCTGCAGCCAGTTGTTCATCGTGATGCGGAAGCCCTGGACCCCATCGCGCGCCACTTGCAGGGTGGTGAAGCCGCTGCCCGGCCAGCTGCCGATCTCGTGCGGCGCCAGGCCGTAGGGGCGCAGGTCCTCGTTCGTCCACAGCGCTTCGCGGGGCGCGTTGGCATAGGCCATCGGCGCGTAGAGCGGTGGCGCCACGATGGCCGCGCCCACCGGCCGGCCGTCCTTCATCAGTTCCATCGCGGCACTGAGGTGGTAGTCGCCCGACAGCAGCAGGAAGCGGCGAGGTTGGGAATGCGCCGCCCAGCGGCCCAGTTCGCTCAGCAGGAACTGGCGGTCGCGCGGCGCCCAGGCCACCGTGTCTTCGCCCGGGTTGGCCGGGTCGCTGCCCGGAGCCAGTCGGGGCATCAGCACGCTGCCGCTGGCGATGCAGTTCAGGCAGCCTGCGGCCTCGGGCGCGGCAAGCCAGGCCTGCAGGGCCAGGCGGGTGGCTGCGCTGAACAGCTGTCGCGGCAGGTCCAGGCCCGCGGCCGTGCGGCGCTCGGTGCGTCTTTCGCCGCGCGTGTCCAGGACGAAGAAGCGCACAGGCCCTTGTCGGAAGCGATAGCTGCCCGAGTCGCCGATGCGCGGCGGCATGTGCAGGCGCTGGAAGGCAGTGACGGCGTCTCGCGCGACGCGCTCGACGCGCCGGCTTCGGGCGCGCTCGGGGTTCTCGCCCCGCAGCAGCGCGCCGGTGCCGGGCCAGCCGTCGCGGAACTCGTGGTCGTCCTGCGTCAGGTAGATCGGCATGCTGCCCAGCAGATCGCCCAGCGATTGCAGACGGGGTCCGAGCAAGGGGCGGGGCGGACGGCCGAAGGCCTCGACGTGCCGGGCGACGAAGAGTTCGACCGGCTGGCGCGGGTCGGCCAGGCCTGCGGTGGCGTCGGCATAGACCTGGTCGCCGAGCAGGAGTCCGAAGGCCGGCTGGGCGGGCGCCACGTGGCGGGGGCTGGCCCACGCCATCCATTCACGGGCCGCGGCATCCACGCGTTCGCGATCGATGGCCATGCCGGGATAGCGGCAGGACGCGGACGCGAAAGTCACCGTGTCGGCCACATCCCCGTCGGACAGCCGGGACAGCGCTGGCGCACGCAAGCGGGCCACGGCCAACACGGCATCGCGCGCATGGGCTCGTTGCCTGGAGACCGCGTGCTGCAGCGGGTCCAGTGTGCGCGTGCGGCCCCAGGCCCGGCGTGCACCGCGTGCGCGGAGGGTGAGCAGCCGGGCCACCCACTCGGCGAAGCCGGGAATTGCATCCGCGTCGACGTCGCCGAGGCCGGCGTGCGCTGGCAGGAACTCTTCGCCCGGCGTCCCAGGCCCCGACAAGCCTTCGTGCAAGGTGAAGCCGCGCAGCACCAGGTCGTGCCCCGGCGGAGGCAGGTCGACCTCGATGCGCCCCCAGGCGACACGGTAGCCCGGCTGGCGTTCTGCGGGGTCGGCGTGCACCGTGGGGTGGAAAGCGCGCAACGTCAGGACGTGCAACGCACGCCGTGCGCCGCTCCCGCTGCGCACCCACGCCCAGGTGCGGCGACCTCGGGGGCCGTCGGACCCGGCCTTGCCTTCGGAGTACCGATCGTCGACGAGGAACCCCAGGTGCAGCGCCATGCGGCCTGCCGGCAGCGCCTCGACGTGGCCGATCCACGGGCCCGCCTGCGGGGGCCGGGCCGTGACCAGCACGGTGGTGGGGGGCGGTGCGCTGGTATCGACGTGGACGCACAGCCTGTGGAACATCTGGCTCATCGGCCTGAAGATGTCTGCTGCGGCGTTCCGCCCGATCACCACGTCGACGTGCCCGTAGCCTTCCACGACCCAGGCACCGTCGTCTTCTCCGCGTCCGAGGGCGGCCGCCGTGCGCGCAGCCATCTCGGGAAACAGGCGCCGATGCTCCTGTGCGCTGCGCCTTGCGCTGGCGACGTCGAACAGCTCGTTCCGGGCCCCGTGCAGGAAGGCCAGCGGCAGTCCGAAGTGGCGCCGCATGTGGACGTCGTGCACGTAGACCGAGCGACCGTCGTGATCGACCAGGCGCTCGGCCTCGATGCAACGCGCGGCGTGGGCGAAGAGGTGCAGGTTGGCGTTGCCGAACAGCCGCGGCAGCGCGCGGTGGGTCTCGTCGTCGAGGTTGGCGTGCAGGAACAGCGGCGCCTCGATGAAGCGCAGACGTCGACAGGTGGCGCAGTCGTCCTGCGGGTGGTGCACGTCACGTTCCTGGGGGCAGTGCTCGCCTGTCGGCACCGGCAGGGTGGACAGGACGCGATCGAACCAGGCCTCGGCCGCCGTGCTCACGGGTCCGCGCACGGCCAGCGGCACCGAACCGCCGCCCAGAACGCTCTGCAGCAGACCCGGGATCCAGGTCTTCGCCCGTGTCAGCGCCGTGCCCACCAGGAAGGGGTGCGTCTGCGAGATGACCGCGCCCGCGAGCTTGGGCATGCGCGCAGGCAGCGGATCGTCGAGGGCTCCGCGGGCCTCGATGCCGTGGCTGAGCCGGCCGCCCAGCAGGGACATAGACAGCGCTGCCCCGCCGATGCACTGGCCGAAGGCGAGGATCTGGATCGGCGGTTCTGCGCCCGCTTCGCCTGTCCCCGGCGGCCGGCCGCCCAGGTGGTCGATCACCGCATCGACCGCGGCCGGGATGTCGAAGCGGGCGATCTGGTCGATGGTGGCCGGCCAGTCGGTGTAGGGCAGCCGCGTGCTGATGCGGTGCTCGAGCACCCAGACGTCGAAGCCGTCGCCCAGCAGCTGCGACACCATGTTGGGCTGCTGCGACGGCAGCGTGAACATCGCGCCCGACTGTCCGAACGCGTGCAGCAGCAGCACGCTGCGCGCCCGCCGAACGGCGTGGCCGTACCACTGGTCCTGCACCAGCATCTTCTCGTCGTGCCGTGTGCGTGCGTAGTGCCAGAGTCGCAGCTCGAGACGCTTCGGCAGCGGCTCGGCAGCGTTCTCGCCGTCGCTGCGTCCGCGCCGCACGCACAGCGTCAGCGCGCGTGGGTGCACCGCCTGGCTGCCCACCATCACGACGTCGCCGTCGCCGCAGACGTCGGGTGTGGGCGAGCCGCTGTAGTCGGGCAGCCTGAAGTCCAGCAGGTGCGTCTTCATGGCATGTCGCAGGAACAGCGCGGGGTACGCCGCCTGCGCCTGGATGCCGCTGCTCAGATCGCCGGTGCGCAGCAGCAGCGGCGCCTGCGCCAGCAGGGCCGCTGGGTCGACCTGGAACCGGCCCCAGGCCCAGGCGCCCGCCAATGCCGGCCAGCGCACGGCCAGCCAGCGTCGCAGGGTGCCGGGCTCGGGGCCGGGCAACAGCACAATCAGCGGGTCGGTGATCTGCTCCCAGAACACGGGCCGTGGCGGCGGCACCCCGCGGCCCGCGCGCGCGGCGGCGCCGTGCCGCCACCACCAGCGCAGCAGCTGCGTGAACGTGGCCGCGTAGCCGATGCGCTTGCAGCCGACGAGCCACAGCGCCGGCGGGGTCGTGCCACCGCCCTGTCTCTGCAGTTGCAGGACGTAGGACATGCGGCGGCGCTCGGCCGCGTGCACCAGCCCGCGCAACAGCGACAGCACGTAGCCCTGCACGCTGCTGCCCAGCCCGCCGTCGCGCCAGCTGCGGCGGATGTCGTCGATGCCCCGCAGCGCGGCCCAGGTCAGCGGCAGCTGTGGTGCAAGCAAGGGCACGCGCAGCAGTCGTCCTGCGTTCACGAGGCTGCGCGCGGCGGCCCTCCACGCGCGGCGCAGCGGCCCCGGCTGCGCCAGGTCACCCGCGGCGGCCGTGTGCATGAAGGGACTGCCGCCGGCGGGCAGCAGGTCGAAATGGCCGTCGACGACCCGGTAGTCGATCGCGCCCTGGCCGTCAGCGGCACCCGGCGGCTGCAGACGCAGGCGACCACCCAGCGCATTCACCCGATGTTCGCGCGTGTCCCACACCTTCTGCCAGTGCGAGGCGCCGAGCTCGAGCCGCAGTTCCGCCAGCAGCGGCGGGCTGTTCGCATCGCTCCGACGCAGGCGTTCGGCGTCACAGGTCAGGCGCTCGAACAGCGCGATGCCGATGTCGGGTTCGGCGGCCCGCCGCAGCGGCTGCGGCGCGACGGGCGCGTGCGCGCCCTGGCCGCCACGCCCCTGTGGGGGCGGGCCAGCCGGTTTGTCGTCGCTCCGGCCCGTGACAGGCTTCGGCAGGTCCTCCAGCTGGTGGGCGAGGGCCCGCTCGGCCAGGGCCGTGATGGTCAGCAGCGGGTTGACCCCCAGCGACGTGGGCACGATGGAGCCATCGAGCACGCGCAGGCCCGGCCACAGCTTCTGCGGGCCTTGCCAGACACGCCCCACGTGGTCGACGACGCTGCTGTCGAAGTCGTCTCCCATCGGGCAGCCGCCCAGGGGGTGCACGGTCAGCACCGTGCGAGGCGGTTTCGGGCCGGACATCACCCGCTCCGCATTCGGTGGCAAGAGCTGCCAGGTCGGCGCATGAAGGTGCACCGCGCCAGCGGCCTCGACCCCCTGGAAGACCTCTTCCTGCCGGCGGTAGGTGCCCAGCTCGGCCAGGTCGCCGGGCCACCAGGGCACGGTGGTGTCGCGGTCGGCCAGTCGAACCAGGTGGCCTGCCGAGCCGTCGTGGCCCATCGTCAGCAGCAGCTGGCTGTTCGTGCGCAGCGCGCCGCTGGCCAGAGGATCCAGGCCTTGCTCGGTGGCCGCGCGAGGCATGCGGTAGCCGGTCTGTTCGAGCTGCCCGAGGGTGTAGACGGTGGCCAGAAGCTCGTCGGCGAGCCGGGCGATGGCCCCGGGAACGGCGCCGTCCTGCACCACCAGGCGCCGCTCCAGCGGCCACGGCTGTCCGCGTGACGGGCCGGAGGTGGCGCGGCGCAGGTCGACCAACGAGGTGATCGTCGGCCCGACGGTCTGCGGCAGCGCTGACGACCCGTGCCCGAAGGCGTGCACCGGCCGGGGGCCGTCGACCACGGCGCTGAGGCTGTCGCCGTTGCCCGAAAAGCGCGTGCCCAGAGCCGGCGACAGCGTGAAGCGGCTGCCGGCCATCGCCTGGCTGCGTTGCAGCAGCTCGGTGCTGCCGAAGGTGCCGGCAGCCACCACCACGTGCCGCGCGCGCAGCGTCCGGCCGTGCTCGCCATCGGCCGAGGCGGCCGGCGTCCGGGCCTGCCCCAGACGCTCCGTCGGCACGACGCGCACGGACCAGGTGCCGTCGTCCTCGGGCCACAGGCGGTAGGCCGTGCCCAGGCTGACGATCCGCGCGCCTTTCGACACGGCAGAGGCCAGGTAGCTGTCCCGCAGCGTGATCTTGGCACCTTCGACGTTGCAGCCCGTGGCGCAGTCGCCGCAGCGCGTGCAGCGGGCCGGGTCGATGGTGGCCGTGACGGCGCGTGCCGTGGCTCCGGGCTGCAGGAAGGGGGCCAGCTCGGCCAGTGCGCGCGTCTTCGGCGCGGGTGTCCTGTCGGCCCACGGGGTGCCGACCAGGGTCTCGGCAGCGCGCTTCATGGCGCAGGCCAGTGACAGTTCCGGCGTGTCGGTCTCGTGGCGGATCGCCGCCGGCCACGCAGGCTGCTGCAGGACGTCTGCGTCGGGTGCCAGCAGCACGCCGGCGTTGATCAGGCTGCCGCCGCCGACGCCGTTGGCCGTCAGCGACACCACCCCTTGCCCGACGCGCCAGTCGAACAGGCCGGCCGCTGCTCCCATCACCCCGGCGCCATGCAGGGCCGGCGCGCGCAGGAACTTGGGCAGCTGCGAGATGTCGTTCGGAAAGTCGCCCGGCAGGTACTCGCCGCCCCGTTCGAGAACGACCACGCCACAGCCGGCTTCGGCAAGCCGCAGCGCTGCGACGGCGCCGCCATACCCCGAGCCGATCACCAGGTGGTCGATCAGCCCCGGCGCCGCCCACTCGGACAGCGGCACCGACAACTGCGGCGGGGCGCGGTGGAGGGGCACGCGCCTCAGTCCGGGGCCAGCAGTTGTTCGAGCCGCTCCGGCCGCAGGGGCTTGGTCAGCAAGGGCACGCCGGCGGGCAGGTCGGTGACCGTCAGGTTCTCGCCGCTCACGATGGCCGCCGGCAGCGGGCCGAAGCGCGCGCGCAGCGCAGCGATGGCCTGCGTGCCGGTGTCGCTGTCGCCCAGCTTGTAGTCCGACAGCACGAAGTCGGGCTGCAGCTGGCGCGCCTCGCAGTCGGCCAGGGCCGCGGCTGCGCTGGCCGACGCCACCACCGTGGCGCCGCGGTCCTGCAGCCACATTTCGGTGGCGGTCCGCGCGTTGCGATCGTCCTCGATGAGCACGATGCAGTGGTACTTGAGCTTCTTGCGCTGCCGCAGCGCCTGCGGTGCGGTCTGCGGGCGAACGCCGGCAGGCAGCGTGAACCGGACGGTCGTGCCTTGTCCAGGCACCGACGTGATCGCGATATCGCCGTGAAGCAGCTGGGCCATCTGCGTCCCGTTGGCCAGGCCGAGCCCGACGCCTTCCGACTCGACCTCGCGCGCCGAGCTGCCGCGATAGAAGGCTTCCTGGACATGCTGCAGGTCGGTCGCGGCGATGCCCACGCCGCTGTCCTGCACCTCGATCGTCACGTTGTCGCCTTGAGCCAGGCAGCGCACCGAGATCTCCCCGCGCGGGGTGAACTTCACCGCGTTGTCGACCAGGTTGCGCACGATGCGGTCGAACATCGCCGGGTCGGCGTGCACGTAGATGCCCGGCGGCGTCTCCACTGTCAGCGTCACGCCCTTTTCCACGCACCGTGCCTGGTAGGCGGCCTGCACCGAGCGCAGCACATGGGCCACCGGCATCGAGGTGAGCTGCGGCTGCAGCGCGCCGGCTTCGAAGCGCGCCAGGTCGAGCAGGCCGCGGAACATCGAATCGATCGACTCTGCCGTGGTGTAGAGCTGGCGCAGCACCTCCTCGCGCCGTGCGCCTTCGGGCAGGTCACGCGACAGTCCCGACAGCAGCAGCAGCGCGTGCACCGGCTGCAGCAGGTCGTGGCTGGCCGATGCCAGGAACCGCGAGCGAGCACGCTGCGCCGCCTCGGTCTCGGCCAGCGACACCTGCAGCCGTTGCACCAGGGTCTCGCGCTCGTGGCGGATGTTGACCGACTCCTCGATGAGCGTGCCGGTGCGGTCGGCGAACCGGGTGAGCACGAACCACAGCGGCACCGTCGCGGCCAGGAAGACGGCGGTGTCGGCGTCCCGCGACGACAGCAGCCAGCCCAGCCCCAGGTTGAACATCGAGCAGGTCAGGTAGACCTTGTAGCTGGGCGGGTACACGCCCAGCACCGTGACCGCCGCCGTCGCCCAGGCGAGGTGGATCATGGTCAGGAAGGCGCGCGACTCTTCACTGGTGTAGGGAAAGAACAGCGGGCCGGGCGCCGTGATGATCAACGCCAGGGCGGCGGATCCGACGACGGTGACGCGCAGCACCTGGTCGAGCGAACCGCTGGCCTGGGCGCGCTCCATCAGGCGCTGGCGAACCGCGTAGCCGACCAGCAAGGCGGTCACCCAGGCCAGGAAAGGCAGCCAGCCGGTGGAGCGCACCATCGGCACACCCATCAGGCACGCCGCGGCGATGGCGGTGACGAAGCCTGTGCGGGCCTGCTTGATCAGCAGGTCGGTCTGTTCGCGCAGGACGCGCGAGCGACCCGAACCCTCGTCGCCTGGCAGTGTCTGCAGACTGAACAGACGCCGCATCCCCGTTTGCATGACCACCTGGTTCCCCCCCGTCGGCGACACGTTGGCCTGCCCGGAGGGACTCGAACCCCCGACCTGCTGCTTAGAAGGCAGCTGCTCTATCCAGTTGAGCTACGGGCAGAGTCGCAGTGGCGCGATTCTAGGGGTGCGGCCGAATAGCAGCCCGGTCGCGTCCGGGCCGGGCCCGGACGGACCGCCTGCTGCGATATCGGCTTCAAGCGTGCGATTTGTCAGGTCGCACTCCTCCACCATGACCGGAACCCCGTGTCCATTGGGGGTGGCCCGGCACTAGACTTCGGACAACGATCAACCCGGCACGGCGCCGCTCCCGGTGCCCGCTCCCTCATCCCCATGCTGCGCATCCTGAAGCAATGGTTCTCCGGCAAGCCGGCGATGCCCGAAGGCAGTGCCCGCCATGTCATCGCCTGGGCGCAAGGCCGCCGGCTCGAAGCACGGCCCGTCCGCGACGAGGACGCCGTCGTCGTCGAGGGGCAGGGCGGCGGCGCGCCGTGGCGTCTGGAGTGGGGCCCGGCGCAGCGCAGCTACGTCAAGGGGCAGGAACTGCGTCTGCGTGCAGACGTGGGCGGCGCGACGGACCTGCAGATGGTGGTCATCAACCGCGTGCTGCAGGAATCCATGGAACGGGCGGTGTTCGACCAGTACGTCGAAGGCGTGCAGACGCGCATCGACGACCAGACGCCGCCCGAGATGCGCTGGCTGGTCATGTATCCCAAGCTCGGTGGCCCGGAGCTGGGGCGGCTGAAGGATCGCTTCGCAGCGGTGGGCAACTCGAAGAGCTGGCTGTCCAAGTGGGTGAGCGGTCCCCTGGGCGACGCCTTGATGTCGCAAACGCTGCCTGTCGAGTCGCCGCTGGTGCTGATGGTGGCCCGTGGTCGGCTGATGCTGCGCGCCCAGTTCAACGAGCCGACGCCCGAAGCCCTGGATGCCTGGGTGGCGCTGTTCGAGACGGCCCTGGCCGAGGCGCGGGAAGTGGCCGAGCAGGTCCATGCCCCGCTGGCACCGAGCACCCAGCCGAGCATGTTCACGTCCAGCGAACTGCCGATCGAAGCGACGCACACCTGAGTCCCCATCGGGCGGCGTCGCCCCCGTTGCCGCCGCCCGCGTCGCCCGCTCAGCGCGACTTCTGGGCGAAACCCCAGGCCATCTCGGCCAGTGTCCGCGTGGCCTGCCCGGTACTGCGCGCCTGCGCGCTCGACGCGATGCCGTCGACCACCCGCTTGGCGATGCCCTGCGTGATCGAGGCCAGCCTGAACATGTTGTACGCCAGGTAGAAATTCCAGTCGGCCATCACCGTCTGCGCGTCGGCGCGGCCGGTGCGTTCGCAGTAGCGCCGGACGTAGTCGAGCTCGGAAGGGATGCCCAGCGCCGCCAGGTCCAGGCCGCCGATGCCGCGGAAGGTGCCAGGCGGAATGTGCCAGGACATGCAGTGGTAGCTGAAGTCGGCCAGCGGGTGGCCCAGGGTGGAGAGCTCCCAGTCGAGCACGGCCACGACCCGGGGCTCTTCACGGTGGAACACCAGGTTGTCGAGCCGGAAGTCCCCGTGCACGATGCCCACCTGGGTCTCGTCGCGGGCGCTCGCCGGCACATGGGCCGGCAGCCATTCGATGAGGCGATCCATCTGCTCGATGGGTTCGGTGACGGCCGCCACGTACTGCTTGCTCCAGCGTCCGATCTGGCGGTCGAAGTAGTTGCCGGGCTTGCCGTAGTCGGCCAGTCCGATGGATTTCACGTCGACCGAATGCAGGGCGGCGATGACGCGGTTCATCTCGTCGTAGATCTGCCCCCGTTGTGACGGGGTCATGCCCGGCAGCGCCTGCTCCCACAGCACCCTTCCGTCCATGAATTCCATGACGTAGAAGGCGCGGCCGATGACCGACTCGTCCTCGCACAGCACGTGCATCTGAGCCACGGGCACCCCGGTGCCGGCGAGCGCCTTCATCACGCGGAACTCGCGCTCCACGGCGTGCGCCGACGGCAGCAGCTTGGCCGCCGGGCCCGGCTTGCTGCGCATCACGTAGGCGCGTGCGGGCGTCAGCAGCTTGTAGGTCGGATTGGACTGCCCGCCCTTGAACTGCTCGATCGACAGCGGTCCTTCGAAGCCGGGCAGGTGCTGGCGGAGGTAGACCTCCAGCGGTGCAAGGTCGAAGGCATGGCTCTCGGCCACGGGGCGGGTGCCGGTGAATTGTTCCAAGGGGCGTGTCTCCGTGTGTTCGTGTGTCGCGCCGGCGGCGCCGGTCATCGTTCAGCAATCGCCAGCAGCTTGTCGCGTGACGTGACGACCAGGCGCGTGGGCTCGACGCGCAGTGCGCCTTCGCGCTCGAAGCCCTTCAACTCCTGGTTGACGCGTTGTCGTGAGGCCCCCAGCAGTTGCGCCAGATCTTCCTGGGCCAGTTGCAGCCCGATGCGGATCTCTTCGCCCTGGGCGATGCCATAGCTCTTGGCCAGCAGCAGGACCTGCTTGGCCAGTCGGGCCTGGAGAGGGCGGGTGTTGAGGTCCTCGAACTGGTTGAACATGAGCCGCAGACGGCGGCAGTTCAGGCGCAGCAAGGCGTCGTACAGCTCCACGTGCTGTGACAGCAGGTCCTTGAAGTCGGGCTTGCGCACGACGAGCAGCGTGGTCTCGCCATGGGCGTCGGCGTCGTGCGTGCGCGGCAGGCCGTCGAAGAGCGCGATGTCGCCGAACCACGTGCCCGGTTCGGCGTAGGTCAGCGTGACCTGCTTGCCGGACAAGGACACCGAGCTGATGCGCACCGCGCCCTTGGCCACGCCGCACCACTCCTCGGCCTGGGCGCCTCGTGACGCGAGGGAGGCGCCATCGGAGAGCCGGCGCACCACGGCACGCGACAGGATGGCATGACGCAGCGGCGTCGACAGGCGGCTGAACCACGCGCCGGTGTCGATGTTCTGGCGTTCGTCTGTCGAGAGTACCGGGGTATTCATGGCTTGTTCGATGCACCCTTGCGGCGCGACGATGCCATTTTCCACCCTTTGCAAGGAAGCTCCATGAGCGCAACCGCGTTGTCCATTCCCAGTCGTCGCGGCCAGGTCAGCGCAAGCGAGTGGCAGGCGCGTGTCGACCTCGCCGCCGCCTACCGGCTGGTGGCGCTGTTCGGCTGGGACGATCTCGTCTTCACCCACATCAGCGCACGTGTGCCCGACGAGCCGGGGCATTACCTCATCAACCCCTACGGCCTGATGTTCGAAGAGATCTCGGCGTCCAGCCTGGTGAAGATCGACGCCGAGGGCAACAAGCTCGACGACTCGCCGTTTCCCGTCAACCCGGCAGGTTTCGTCATCCACAGCGCCGTGCACGCTGCCCGGCACGATGCGGCCTGCGTGCTGCACGTGCACAGCCTGAACGGCATCGCGGTGTCGGCCCAGAAAGCGGGTGTGCTGCCGCTGTCGCAGCAGTCGATCTTCGTGCTGTCGAGCCTTGGCTATCACGACTACGAAGGGGTGGCGCTCCGCGACGACGAGAAGCCGCGCCTGGTGGCCGACCTCGGCGCCAAGACCTTTCTGATGCTTCGAAACCACGGCCTGCTGACCGTCGGCCCCACCGTCGCCGACGCCTTCCAGTCGATGTACCTGTTCGAAACCGTGTGCACGATCCAGGTGCGTGCCCTGGCCGGTGGTGGCGAGACGATCCCGGTGCACCCAGAGATCATCGCCACGGCGCGCGCTCAGGCAGCGGCCGTCACGCGCGGCTTGGGTGCCGGCCTCACCTGGCCGGGCCTGCTGCGTCGCCTCGAGCGTCGCAACCCGGGCTACGACACCTGACGCCGGCCCGTGGCACCGCCGTGAGCGACTTCCGTGCGCTATTCGCCACCCGCACGTGCTGCACACGGGTGCGTCGCCCGGCGCCGCGGAGCCTTCATGCTAGAGTCGTCGCGGGCTGTAACAACGTGACCAGGATGTCGGGCAAACGACGTTTTCTCGGCGCATCGGGCCCCTCTCCCTGAATGCTGACCAAGCAGCTCATCCGCGCACTGCCTTTGTTCATGTCCGCCGTTGCTCTGAGCCCGGCGGCGTTCGCGCTGGGCCTGGGGGCCGGGCCAACCAGTGTGGTGCTGGGCCAGCCGCTCGACTTCGCCGTCACGGTGCGTCTGGCTGCCGAGGAGTCGCTCTCTGCCGAATGCGTGGTGGCGGACGTGCAGGTCGGCGAGCAGCGTGTCTCCAGTGACGCGGTCCGCGTCCGGGTGCAGGCCAGTGGCAGCAACAGCGCAGCCGTGCGCGTCTCGACCTCGATGGCGGTCGACGAGCCGCTGGTCTCCGTGAACCTGTCGGTCGGTTGCGGTACCAAGGTGTCCCGCCGCTATGTCGTCTTTGCGGATCCCGGCCCGGCGCTGGCCCCGTCGGCGCCAGCTGTCGCCGTGGTGCCCGCGGCAGCGTTCGCGGCGCCCGCCGCAGATGCTGCCGTGGCCAGTGCCGGAACGCCGGCCGCGCCGGCTCTGCCCGCAGCCGAAGCGTCGCGTCCCCGCGCCGCCGAGGCGACGGGTGCGGCACCGCAGCCATCCCGTGCCGCGCCGCGCCGCGCCGCCCAGCGCAGCGATCAGGCTGCAGCCACGCCACGCCAACGCAGCCGGCCCGTGCGACAGCCGACGGCCTCCGTCCAGGCGGCGGCGCCCCGCCCGGACCCGCGGCCGAGGCTGCAGCTCGAACCTGACGAAGCACGGCCGATGCCGACACAGCCCACGGCCGCCGTGATCGAAGCCGCTTTCGCGGCCGTGGAACAGGCCGCCGTTGCAGCACGTGCCGCAGCGTCCGCCGCATCGGCCTCGGCCGAACGCATTTCGGCGCTGGAGCGCTCGCTCGACAAGGTGCGCAGCGAGTCCCAGGCCCATCAGTTGGAAGTCGACCGCCTGCGCGCGCTGCTCAACCGCCCGCAGCCCAGCAACGCCTGGCTGTTGCCCTTGCTGTTGCTGTTGTCTGCCGTTTCGCTGGCGGCGGCATGGCTGGTGTGGCGGCTGCGCGCCATGCAGCGCGCCCAGGAGGTGGCCTGGGCGCGGGCCTCTGCGCCGGTGGTGGCCGACGTGCCCGGCAAGGAGACCGCGCCGCTGCCCCTCATCACGTCGGAACTGACGGTGCCGCCTGCGGTGATGGACCGGTCCATGGCGTCGAACGAAGGCCCGCGCACCACGCAGCCCGGCATCCTCGACATCGCCGACACCACCATCGACGACGACGACGATCACAGCCTGGACCGTGCCATGTCGCGCACGATCGTGATGCCGCCGTCAGCGCGGGTGGACGAGAGCTCCCCCCGGGATGTCTCCATCGAAGAGCTGATCGACCTCGAGCAGCAGGCAGAGTTCTTCGTCGCGCTGGGACAGGACAGTGCGGCGGTCGACCTGCTCGTGGCGCACCTGCGCAACACAGGCGGTGGAAGCCCCCTGACCTACCTGAAGCTGCTGGAAATCTATCGTCGCCTCGACGACCAGCCGGCCTACGAGCGCACGCGCAGCCGCTTCAACCATCGCTACAACGCCTACGCGCCCGAGTGGGGCGTCGATCTGCAGTCGGGCCGTGCGCTGGAAGACTATCCGGGCGTGCTGCCCCGCCTGGAGCAGGCCTGGAGCAAGCCGCTGGACGCCATGGCCGAGCTCGAGGCCCTCTTGTTCCGGAAGTCGCGTGGCGAGTTGTTCGAACTGCCGGCCTACCGGGACGTGCTGTTCCTCTATTCGTTGGCGAGGGACCTGCACGAGCGCGATCCGAAGGACGCCAGCGACGTCGACCTGCTGCTGCCGCTCGACGCGCCGAGCACCACCTCCAAGGGGGCGCCGCATAGCCGTCCGGCAGACCTGGACATCGCCCTGGACGATCGGCCGACGGCGCCCATCGACCTCGACCTCAGCCCGCCCAGCTCGCACGAGAGCATCTTCGGTGAACCGTTGACGCCCAGCCCGGGCTTCGGCCGCAAACCGCCTTCGCGCCTCTGACGCCGGGTGGTTGCCCGGCGTGGTGACACGGGTCGGGCGCTCAGATCGTCGCCAGCCGCTGCAGGGCCGTTCGCAGCGTCTCGTCCTTCTTGGCGAAGCACAGGCGCGCAATGCCTTGCTCGAAGCCGCCTTCGTAGAAGGCGGACAAAGGGATGGCGGCAACGCCGATCTCGCGCGTCAGCCACTGGCAGAACTCGGCTTCGGGCAGGCTGCTCACCGCGCTGTAGTCCACCGACTGGAAGTAGGTGCCTTCGCTGGGCAGCGCACGCAGCCGCGTCCTTGACAGACCTTCACGGAACAGGTCGCGCTTGTGCTGGTAGAAAGCAGCCAGCCCCAGGTAGGGCTCGGCGCGCTCCATGTAGCGGGCCAGCGCGTGCTGCACGGGCGTGTTGACGGTGAACACGTTGAACTGGTGAACCTTGCGGAACTCGGCCATCAGGGGCGCGGGTGCGGCCACGTAGCCGACCTTCCAGCCGGTCACGTGGTAGGTCTTGCCGAAGCTCGACACCACGAAACTGCGTGCCGCCAGGGACGGTATCGACGCCGCGCTGGTGTGCGGTGCGCCGTCGTAGACCATGTGCTCGTAGACCTCGTCGGAGATGAGCAGGATCGGTGTGCCTTCCAGGAGCCCGGCAAGCTGCTGCATCTCCTGCGGCGTCCACACGGTCGCGCCCGGGTTGTGCGGCGAGTTGACGATGAGGGCGCGGGTCTTGGCCGTGATGGCCGCAGCGATGAGCGCGAAGTCCGGCCTGAACGTGCCGGGCACCAGGGGCACGCGCACCACCGTGCCGCCTGCCAGTTCGATGTTGGGCGCGTAGCTGTCGTAGCAGGGCTCCAGCACGATGACCTCGTCGCCCGGATGCACGCAGCACAGCACGGCGGTCAGGATGGCCTGGGTGGCCCCCGCGGTGATGGTGATCTCTCGATCGGCATCGTAGCGGTGGCCGTACAAGGCCTCGATCTTGCGCGACACGGCCTGGCGCAGCGCAGGCACGCCGGTCATCGGCGGGTACTGGTTCAGCCCTTCGCGCATGGCCGCCGCCACGTGGTCGACCAGCGACGGATCGCAGTCGAAGTCGGGGAAGCCCTGGCCCAGGTTCACGGCCTTGTGTTCGACCGCCAGGGCCGACATGACAGTGAAGATCGTCGTGCCGACGTTCGGCAGGCGGCTGGGGACGGCGGGGGTCGGGAAGGCGGTGGCTTGCATGGTGGTCAAAGGTCGTAGTCGGAGCCGGTGCCGGTCATCGCCTTCTGGATCAGCGCGGGCGTGAGTCGGTCGGCGAGTTGTTCTGCGAAGGCAAAGACGAACTGGCGCAGGTAGGCCCCCTTCTTGAAGGCCACGCGTGCCACGTTGCTGCCGAACAGGTGGCCCAGCGGCCGCGCGACGAGGTCGCTGCCCGGCGGGTCGTCGCGCACCGCGAGTTCGGCCACGATGCCCACGCCCAGGCCCAGTCGCACGTAGGTCTTGATGACGTCGGAGTCGATGGCCTCCAGCGCCACCGCAGGCTTCAGGCGCAGCCGCGCGAAGGCCTGGTCGATGCGGGATCGGCCTGTCACCGTCGGGTGGTACAGCACCAGCGGATGCGCCGCCAATTGCTCGAGCGTGGGCCGCTCGACGGTGGCCAGCGGGTGCGCGGCCGGCACCACCATCACGTGCTGCCACTCGTAGCAGGGCAGGGTGATGAGTTCGTCGTAGTCGGCCAGCGCCTCGGTGGCCACGCCGATATCGGCGACGTCGTCCAGCAGCATCTGCGCCACCTGGGACGGCATGCCCTGATGCAGCACCACCTGTACCTTGGGATAGCGCTTGCGCAGCCGCGCCACCGGTTCGGGCAGGAAGTAGCGGGCCTGGGTGTGGGTGGTGGCGATCGACAGGGTGCCGGCATCCTGCTTCGAGAACTGTTCCCCGATGCGCTTGAGGTTGCTGACCTCGCGCATGATGATGTCGACGGACTTCAGCACCTCCAGGCCAGGCTCGGTGACGCGGCGCAGGCGCTTGCCGTGTCGAACGAAGATGTCGATGCCGAGTTCTTCCTCCAGCTCGAGGATGGCCTTGCTTATGCCCGGCTGCGACGTGAACAGCGCCTTGGCCGTCTCGGTCAGGTTCAGGTTGCGGCGCACCGCTTCCTGGATGAAACGGAACTGGTGCAGGTTCATTGGGGCGCGGTGCAGGCCAGCGCGGCCTGTGCCATGGCCTGCACCACGCTGTCGATCTCGCCGATGGCGGGCGACAGCGTGAACGTCGTGTCGGGGCGAGCGTCGCGCAAGGTCTGCAACAGCACGGGCAGGTCCTTGCGCACGTGACCGCCAGCGCCCAGGAACATGGGCACCACCGTGATGTGGCGACAGCCTTCCTGGGCCAGCGCGGCACCGGCGTCGACCAGGCCGGGCTGCATGAACTCGAGGAAGGCGGTACGCACCTGCAGCCCGGGCTGCAGCAGGCGGATCTGCGTTGCCACGGCCTCGAAGGGCTCGGCCCAGCGCGGGTCGCGGGCGCCGTGGGCGAAGAGGATCAGGCCGCGGGTCGGGGTCATCGCTCAGAGGTCAACGGTATCGCACCAGCCAGGCAAAGGCGGCCATCGACAAGGCCAGGAAGATCAGGCTCGGCGTGGCGGCGGCGACCCACGGAGTCCAGTCGCGCAGCAGGCCGATGTGCCCGGCCAGGTTGTTCAGCAGCACGAAGCCGATGCCCAGCATGATGCCACCGAAGACCTTCAGGCTCACGCTGCCGGCCCGCGCGTGCATGTAGGCGAAGGGCAGGGCCAGCGCCACCATCACCAGGCAGGCCAGCGGGTAGAGCGCCTTTTTCCAGAAGCGGATCTCGTGGCGCTGGGCCGCCTGTTCCTGGCCGCTGAGGTGCTGGCTGTAGCGCCAGAGTTCGGCCGTGGTCATGGTCCCCAGCGGCAGGACGGCTGCGGCCACCACGTCGGCGCTGAGCGTGCTCGGCCAGCGCAAGCTGTCGTGGTGCATCTCCTTGACGTTGTTCTCACTCCCTGCCACCAACGTGGGCCAGGCCGTCACGATGACGTCCTGCAGGGTCCAGTGGCCGTCGTTGCCCACGCGCGCCTGCCTGGCGCCGAAACGCGTGATCTGCCGTCCGTCCGCGTCGAACTCGAGGATCAGCACGTCCTGCAGGCCGCCGTCGGAGGCCGTGCCGCCGATGTTGATGGAGTAGCTGCGTTCGCCCTGCGGTGTGCTGCGGTGCTCCTTCAACCAGGCGCCTGCGCCCCCCACACGCAGGCCGCCACTGAAGCGGGCCTTCAGCTCGACCACCGCGCGTTCACCGAAGGGGGCCACGAAGTCGCCCACCACGAAGGTCAGTGCGCCGAAGGCCACCCCCAGCACGCTGAGCAGGCCGAGCGCCCGCCCCGGGCCGAGTCCGCTGGTGCGCAGGATGGTGAACTCCGAGGACTGGGCCAGCCGTGCCAGCGCGTAGATGGTCCCGATCAGCACGGCAATGGGGAACAGTTCGTAGAAGTGCCCGGGCACCTCGTACAGGGCGCCGCGCGCGACGTGCCAGACGGTGCGGCCGCGTCGGCCCACACCTTCGAGGTCGTCCACGAAGTCGATGAAGAAGAACAAGGCCAGGAAGGCCGCGGCCACGAAGGCGACCGAGCTGAGGATGTCCAGGTACAGCAGGCGCAGGACGGTCTTCAAGCGGCTGCCCTCGTCGTCTTGGCACGGCGCCAGCTGAAGACCGTGGCATGGTCACGCCACCAGAGCAGGGCCAGACCTGCCGCCAGGGCCGCGCCATGAAGTGCCACGAGGGCGGTGCCCATGCCGACACGCGAACTCGCCACCCAGGCCTGGGTGAGGTTGACGAGGTTGAAGTAGACGATGAACGCCATCAGCGAAAAGAGCAGGTTCCAGTTGCTGGGCCGTCGTGGATTCGACGCCGCCAGGCCGATGCCCAGCACCAGCAGGTTGGCCGCCGCCAGCAGCAGCCCGAAGCGCCACACCAGTTCGCCTTGCGCAGCCGGCGTGCCGGCCTGGATCAGGTCGAGCGTGGCTGTGGCCCGCGGCGGCCGCGATTCGGCACTGGCCAGCGCCTTTTCCTGCGCCAGCACCCGGTAGCTCTCGAAGCGCGACAGCGTCTTGTCGTAGTTCTTCATGTCGATCTCGTTGCGCTGTCCGCGTTCCAGCACCAGGTAGCGGTCGTCGCCCACGGTCTCCAGGCGCCCGCTGCGGGCCGAAGTCACCGACTCGCTCTGGGGCAAGCGCGCCAGGATGAAGACGTTGCGTGCACTGCCGTCCTCGCCGCCGCTGCGTTCGACGAAGAACACGCGCTGGCCGTCGCTGGAGCTCTGGAAGACGCCGGGCGCCACGCGCGACAGGTCGGAGCGCTGCTGGTACCTGTCGCGCAGTTCCAGGCTCTGCCGGTTTCCCCACGGCCACACGAAGACCAGCAGCAGGCCGATGACGATCAGCACCGGCCAGGCGGTGCGCAGCACCGGCCTCACGAAGCGCGACAGGCCGACGCCGCTGGACAGCCAGATCACCATCTCGCTGTCGCGGTACATGCGGCCCAGCGTGATGACGATGGCGATGAACAGCGACAGGCTCAGCATCGTGGGCAGGTGCCCGAGCGAGACGAAACCCAGCAGCAGCACCACGTCCTGCGGCGACACCGCACCGTTGGCCGCCTGGCCGATGGTGCGGATGAGGAACATCGTCAGCACGATGGTGAGGATCACCACCAGGGTGGCGCCGAAGCTCCTTGCCAGCTCTCGTCGCACTGTTGAATCGAATAACATCCGCCGCTTTCCTGATCGATCGGAATTATGGACTTCAAGACTCAAGTCGCGCCCGAGGGGGCATGGGCCGGCGTCAGTGCAGACGCCCTGCTGGTCGTGCTGACGGCCGGGGCCGAGATGCCGCAGGGGCTGGACGCTCCGCTGTCCGCGGTGTTGGGCGATGCGCTGAAGGCCGGCGATCTGAGCCTGAAGGCGGGGCAGCACCTGTACGCGCACCGTGTGCCGGGCATGAAGGCCGGTCGCGTCAGTTTCGTGGTCGCGGCCGACGGCTCGCCCAAGGCCGTGGCCAAGGCGGTGAACGCCGGCCTGTCCACCCTCAAGGGCGGCGGAGCGCGCACACTGGCCGTAGGCTTCGCGCCCCCGGCCGAGGCCTCTGCCGCGACCGCCGAAGTGCTGGCGAGGGCCGTGCACGACGCCGTGTACGTCTATCGCCACACCAAGCCGAGCGCAGCGCCGGCGTCCAAGCTGACGAGCGTGTCGGTCCTGTGCAGCAAGCTGCAGTCGCCGGCGGTCGCGCAGGGCCTGGCGCGGGGTCAGCAGATCGCCGCCGGGGTCGATCTGGCGCGCGAGTGCGCCAACCGCCCGGGGAACCACTGCACGCCCACCTTCCTGGCGCAGCAGGCCAAGGCCCTGGGCAAGAGCCATGGCCTGAAGGTCGAGGTGCTCGATCGCAAGGACGTCGAAAAGCTCGGCATGGGCTCCTTCCTCGCCGTGGCGCAGGGCTCGGCCGAGCCGCTGAAGTTCATCGTCGCCCGCTACCAGGGTGCAGCGAAGACCGCCGCGCCGGTGGTGCTGGTGGGCAAGGGCATCACCTTCGACACCGGCGGCATCAGCATCAAGCCGGCCGCGGAGATGGACGAGATGAAGTTCGACATGGGGGGGGCGGCCAGCGTGCTGGGCACGCTGCGCGCGGTGGCCGGCCTGAAGGCCAAGGTCAACCTCGTCGGCATCATCCCCGCGTGCGAGAACATGCCGTCCAGCCGTGCGGTGAAGCCGGGCGACGTGGTCACCAGCATGTCGGGCCAGACCATCGAGATCCTCAACACCGATGCCGAAGGCCGACTCATCCTGTGCGATGCGCTGACCTACGCCGAGCGCTTCAAGCCGGCGGCCGTGGTCGACATCGCCACGCTCACGGGGGCTTGCGTCATCGCCCTGGGCCACCACCGTTCCGGCCTGTTCTCTGCCGACGACGCGCTGGCGGCCGCGCTTCAGGGCGCCGGCGACGCCGCGCTCGACCCTGCGTGGCGGATGCCGCTGGACGACGAGTACGACGAGGCCTTGAAGAGCAACTTCGCCGACATGGGCAATGTGGGCGGCCGCCCCGGCGGCGCGATCACCGCGGCCATGTTCCTCAAGCGCTACACCTCGGCCTACCGCTGGGCCCACCTGGACATCGCCGGCACGGCCTGGAAGTCGGGTGCGGCCAAGGGGGCGACCGGCCGCCCGGTTCCACTGCTCACGCACTTCGTGCTGGGCCACGCCGGGTGATGCCGGCGTAGACCGCCGTCCGCCAAGGGCCGACCGACCATGACGCAGGTCGACTTCCACATCGGCGTGGACAACCCGCTGCGCTACGCCTGCCGGCTGTTGCGGAAGGCCTTCCGACAGGGCGCTCGGGTGTCGGTCACGGCGCCGGCCGCCCTGCTGCAGGCGCTCGATCGGGAGCTGTGGGTCTTCGACGAGCGCGACTTCATCCCTCACCTGCGCATTGCGGCGTCGCGCCCCCTGTCTGCAGCAGCAGCGCACACGCCGCTCTGGCTGGTCGAAGGCCCCCTGCCGGCGGAGGCGCCCGACGTCCTGATCAACCTCGGGGCCGATGCGCCCGACCAGGCGACCCGGCTGGCGCGTGTGATCGAGATCGTGGCCGACGACCCCGGGCAGATCGAACGGGGCCGCGAACGCTGGCGCAGCTATGTGCGGCAGGGCCTGTCGCCTCGCAAGATGCCCGACCGCGTGGCCGGCGCCTGAGGTTTTCCCGCGGCCGGTCAGCCGGATGAGTTCACCGCGCGTTGTGACGTGGCAGGTCGCCAAAGGGGTGACGAGGAGGCGCGGCGGCCCCATCCGGGAGCGCCTGGCTGCTTGTCCCTTCGAAGTCTGCGGGGTTTCGCGGTGCGCGAATCCCCTCCTTGGGGAGCGTTACCTTTTGGGTTATCGTCCCCGCTTTCCATTTTTGTCGCCCCGACAACACACTCCTGGAGGTTCCTGAATGCAAGTCAAGTTCAACGTGATCGCTGTCGCCGCTGCCACGCTGCTGGCGGGTGCCGCCTACGCGCAAGACCTCGTGGTCAAGATCGGCCACGTCGCTCCCACCAGTGGCGCCATCGCCCACCTGGGCAAGGACAACGAACTCGGCGCCCGCATGGCCATCGAGGAACTCAACGCCAAGGGCGTGACCATCGGTGGCAAGAAGGCCAAGTTCGAACTGCTGGCCGAAGACGACGCCGCCGACCCGAAGCAGGGCACGGCAGCCGCACAGAAGCTGGTCGACAGCAAGGTGAACGGCGTCATCGGTCACCTGAACTCCGGCACCTCGATTCCGGCCTCCAAGATCTACAGCGATGCTGGCATCCCGCAGATCAGCCCGTCGGCCACCAACCCGAAGTTCACGCGTCAGGGCTTCAAGAGCGTCTTCCGTGTCGTCGCCGATGACGTCCACCTGGGTGGCACCCTCGGCAAGTACGCCGTCACGCAGGTGAAGGGCAAGTCCATCGCCGTCATCGACGACCGTACGGCCTACGGCCAGGGCGTGGCGGACGAGTTCGAGAAGGGCGTCAAGGGCGCGGGCGGCACCAACGACAAGGCCACGGACTTCACCGCCATCCTGACCAGCCTGAAGGCCAAGAAGCCCGACGTGGTCTTCTTCGGCGGCATGGACGCGGTGGCTGGCCCGATGATGCGCCAGATGAAGCAGCTGGGCATCGAGGCCAAGTTCATGGGCGGCGACGGCATCTGTTCGGGCGAGCTGCCCAAGCTGGCTGCGGGCACCATGGCCGACGGCCAGGTCGTCTGCGCCGAAGCCGGTGGTGTCGAAGGCGAAGCCAAGAAGTCCATGGACGACTTCTACGCGGCCTTCAAGAAGAAGAACAACCTCGACGTGCAGGTCTACGCACCGTACGTCTACGACGCCGTCAACGTGATGGTCGCCGCCATGGTGAAGGCTGGTTCCGCCGAGCCGGCGAAGTACCTGCCCGAGCTGCAGAAGATCACCTACAAGGGTGTGACCGGCACCATCTCCTTCGACAACAAGGGCGACATCAAGAATGGCGCCCTGACGCTGTACACCTACAAGGGTGGCAAGCGCGAGCAGATCGCCGTCGTCCGCTGAGCACTCCTCGGCGCACGTGACAAGGGGCCCTTCGGGGCCCCTTTTTCGTTTCCGCCGCAGCGCAACGCTGCACGGAAGGCGGCAGGTCACCCGCGGTCAGGCGTGCGGCTGGGCGCGCGGGGGCGTGGCGATGCCGCGGCCTTGCGTCATCTGGCTGACCGCCAGCACGGCCTGCGTGCGTGTGCTGACGCCCAGCGCACGCAGGACGGCAGCGACATGGTCCTTCACCGTTTCGACCGAGAGGTTCAGTTCGCGGGCAATCAGCTTGTTGGGCAGGCCCTTGAGCAGCAGGCCCAGCACCTCGGTCTGGCGCGGGGTCAGACCGATGCGCTCGATGGTGCCGACCTGCTGGTGAGGGTCAGGCCGCGCCGCGCCGCCCAGGCCGGCGCCTGCGTTGGACATCGGGACCCCTGACAGATCGTCGGACGGCACCTGCGAAAAGTCCAGGCCCAGCATGGTGGGCGGCACGTACAGGCCGCCCGACATGACCATGCGCAGGGCTTCGAACAGTGCCGAGTTCGTCGATCGCTTGGGGACGAAACCCATCGCGCCGAGGTCGATGGCGCGAATGACGTCGCTGGCCCGTTCACTGGCCGACACCACCACCACGGGGATGCCAGGATGGGCCTGGCGCAGTTCGGCCAGCAGGTCGAAGCCGTCGGCGTCGCCGAGCGACAGGTCGAGCAGCACGAGATCGAAGTCGCTGGATTCGACCAGCGCCTGCCGCGCCGAGGCCGCGCTGCCCACGCCCGTGACCTGCACGTCGTCGCCCAATCCCTGGATGATGGCCTGTAGGGCCGACAGGATCAGCGGGTGGTCGTCGATCAGCAGTACTTTCATCGCGCGCTCCGGGGGCCGTGCAGGAGCCCATCGTAGTGCAGCGCGGCCGCCGGGCCGTTCCCTACTTTGGGGGTCTTGTGGCGCGACCCGGGCCCGGTCTTCAGCTCGTCAGGTGAAGCGGCGGCTGATGCTCTCGGCCACGCAGGCCGGCTTCGGCGAGCCTTCCAGCTCGATGCTGACCTCGGTGATGAGCTGCGCGCCGCCCTCGATGGGCGTGTAGTCGAGCAGCTTGAAGTGCCCGCGCAGCCGTGAGTTCACGCGCACCGGGGCCGTGAAGCGCACCCGGTTGAGTCCGTAGTTGACGCCCATGCGCACGTCTTCGATGGCGAACCCGGTCTCGAACAGGATGGGCACCAGGCTCAGCGTCAGGAAGCCGTGTGCCACGGTGGCGCCGAAGGGACCTTCGGCGGCCCGCACCGGGTCGACGTGGATCCACTGGAAGTCGCCCGTGGCCTGGGCGAAGAGGTCGATGCGGGCCTGGTCGACGGTGAGCCAGTCGCTGGTGCCGATGCTCTGGCCGACGAAGCCCTGCATGTCGGCAAGGTGGGGAAAGCGTGTCATGCGTTGGTTCTCAGCGTTCAATCCAGGCGCGCAGGGGCTGCCATTGTTCGAGGTCGCGCTGCACCCGGCTGGGTGCGACGTCCCACAGGGTCAGCCCGCGCGCGGCGAGCTGCACGTAGTTCTGCGTGTCGCGAAGCCAGGCTGCAACCGGTACCGGCAACGTCGACAGGTATTGATGCAGTTGCTCGTTGGACAGGGTGTTCTCGCGCACGCGCATGCCCACCAGGCCCACGGCGATCTCGGCGGCACGGCGGTGGGCCTGCAGTTCCTGCACGAAGGCATGCGTGGCCTGGATGTCGAAGAGGCTGGGCTGCAGCGGGATCAGCACCTTGTCGGCCAGCCGCAGCACGGCGTCCAGCCTCTTGTCGTGCAGGCCGGCGGGCGTGTCCAGCACCACGTGGGTGACGCCTTTGGGCGGCCGCAGCATGTGCTCGGCGTTGACGTCCCAGCCCTGGATGCGCGGCAAGTGGGCCGGCCTCAAGGCCAGCCACTGCCGTGACGACTGCTGGCGGTCGACGTCGCCCAGCATCACGGCGTGACCCGCATGAGAGAGGCAGCCGGCCACGTTGGTGGCCAGCGTGCTTTTGCCCACCCCGCCCTTGGGGTTGGCGATCACGATGACGGGCATCCCGTGCTCCTTCGCGGTCTCGGTCTATACCGGCGCCATGTTAGCTGCGCAGGCTCGTCGTCAGCCGCGGGCCGCCGGTGCATCCCGGCCGTACAGCCGCGCCAGCTCGCCCAGCCGATGTGCGTGCCAGCCATGGACCTGGCTCCACTCGAAGCGCCAGGACCACCACCCCTCGCTCTGGCCGGGAAAGTTCATGCGGCAGCTGGCCGGCAACGCCAGCACGTCCTGCATCGGGTGCACTGCCGTGTCGGCCACGCTCTGGCATGCGGCACGGATCAGCGTCCACGGCATGTCGTGGCCGTCGGTGGCGAGGTAGGCGCGCGCGAAATGCCGTTCGTGGTCGGTGGCCTCGGCCCACCAGCCGGCCACGGTGTTGTTGTCGTGCGTGCCGGCGTAGACCACGGTGTCCGGCTCGTGGTTGTGCGGCAGGAAACGGTCGCTGGCATCGCCGGCGAAGGCGAACTGCAGGATGCGCATCCCCGGAAAGCCGAACTTCTTGCGCAGTGCGTCGACGTCTGGCGTGATGACGCCCAGGTCTTCCGCGATGATGGGCATCGGCCCCAGCGCCTTGGCGATGGCCTTGAAGAGCGCCTCGCCCGGAGCCGGCACCCAGCGACCTTTCTCGGCGGTGGCCTCGCTGGCGGGGATCTCCCAGCAGGCGGCGAAGCCGCGGAAGTGGTCGATGCGCACCACATCCACCAGCTCGAAGGTGCGCCTCACGCGTTCCACCCACCAGGCAAAGCCGTCCCTGGCGTGTTGCTCCCAGCGGTACAGCGGGTTGCCCCAGCGTTGCCCGGTGGCGCTGAAGAAGTCGGGCGGCACGCCGGCGATCACCGTCGGGTGGCCGGTCTCGTCCAGCAGGAACAGATGCTGCTGCGCCCACACCTCGGCGCTCTGGTGCGCGATGAAGATGGGCGCGTCGCCGATGATCTCGACCCCTTTGTCGTTCGCGTACGCCTTCAGCGCCAGCCACTGTCGGAAGAAGGACCACTGGCAGAACTTCCAGAAGGCGATGCGTCCGGCGTGGTCGGCCGCTGCCTGCGCCAGCGCCGCCGGCTCGCGCCGCGCCAGGGCGGCGGGCCAGTCGCACCAGAGCTTCCAGCCTTGCGCCTCGCACAGCGCCATGAACAGCGCGTAGTCGTCGAGCCACGAGGCCTGAGCATCGCAGAAGCGGCCGAAGGCTTCGCGCTGCGCCGACGTGCCTGCGCCGGCGTAGCGTGATGCGGCCCTTTCCAGGCGTGCCATGCGGAAGGGCACCACCCGGGCAAAGTCGACCTGTTCCGCGACGAACCCTTCATCGGGCAGCAGGTCGTCGGCGTCGAGCCAGCCCTGGCGATGCAGGTCCTGCAGATCGATCATCAGCACGTTGCCGGCAAAGGCCGAGGTGCTCATGTAGGGCGAGTTGCCCGGGCCGATACCGCCCAGCGGCAGGATCTGCCAGAGCCTCTGGCCGGCCGAGACCAGCCAGTCGACGAAGTGATAGGCATCGGGACCGAAGTCGCCCGACCCGTGCGGGCCGGGCAGGCAGGTCGGGTGCAGCAACACGCCGCTGCAGCGGGGGAAGCGCATGGTGGGGGCTCCAATGGATGTCGGCATCGCGTCGGGGACGTGGCTCAAGGGAGCGTCGCGTCGGTGTTCTGGTCGGGGGTCGGGTGGCCCGTGACGTTGCGCGACATGTCACGCAACAGGACCAGGCTGCGGGCCCGCAGCAGGAACGGTGTGGCCGACGGCACGGCGGCGCGGAACCGCCCATCGGTCTCTGCGGTGTCGAGCTCGCCGTGCCAGCGCCCGGGGGGCAGCACGAAGCTGGCGTCGAAGTCGCGTGCGTTGACCAGCAGCAGCAGCGCCTGCGCGCTGCGCCCGGGCGCGCCCACCCAGGCTCCCAGGATGCGCGATATGCGGCTGCGCCAGTCCTCGTCGCTCAAGGCCACGCCGGTGCGGCGCAGCCAGCTCAGATCGTGCACGCCCTGGCTGTCGGCCAGACCCGTGTACCAGCGGTTGTCCAGGGGTTGCAGGCGCTGGCGCAGCCCGAGGACGTGGGCGGTGAACTCGATCAGCGAGTCATCGGCCTGCGACCAGTCGATCCACCCGATCTCGTTGTCCTGGCAATAGGCGTTGTTGTTCCCGAGCTGGGTGTGGCCGAGCTCGTCACCGGCGGCCAGCATCGGCGTGCCTTGCGCCAGCAGCGTGGTGGCCAGCAGCGCCCGCTTCAGGCGATGGCGCCGCAAGGCCACCTCGGGGTCGTCGGTGGGACCCTCCCAGCCGCAGTTCCAGCTCAGGTTGTGGCTGTGCCCGTCGCGGTTGTCTTCCAGGTTGGCTTCGTTGTGGCGCAGGTCGTAGCTGACCAGGTCCTGCAGCGTGAAGCCGTCGTGAGAGACGACGAAGTTCACCGACTCGGCGGGCTCGCGCGCGCGGCGCTGGAAAATATCCGACGAGCCGCACAGCCGCTGCGCGAACTCGCCGCGCGTGCAGTCGCCTCCCAGCCAGAAGGCGCGCGTGGTGTCGCGGAAGCGGTCGTTCCACTCCGCCCAGCCGTTGGGGAACTGGCCGAGCTGGTAGCCCCCGGGGCCGATGTCCCAGGGTTCGGCGATCAGCTTGACGCCGGCCAGCACCGGGTCCTGCGCCACCGCCTTGAAGAACGGGCCGTCGCGCTCGAAACCGTCGTTGCCGCGGCCCAGCACCGGCGCCAGGTCGAAGCGGAATCCGTCGACGTGCATGTCCTTCACCCAGTACCGCAGGCTGTCCAGCACGAACTGCAGCACGCGCGGATGGCGCAGGTCGACCGTGTTGCCGCAGCCCGACCAGTTCTCGCAGCGGTGCGGCAGCGTGGGCGTCAGGCGGTACCACTGTCGGTGGTCGAGCCCCCGCCAGCTGATCGTCGGCCCGCGCTCGTCGCCTTCGGCCGTGTGGTTGTAGACCACGTCGAGCAGCACCTCGATGCCTGCCGCGTGCAGCGCCTGCACCATGCGCCGGAACTCCTCGCGCGCAGTGGCGCCGTCGGGGCGGGTGGCGTAGCGCGGGTCCGGGCAGAAGAAGCCCAGCGTGTTGTAGCCCCAGTGGTTGCGCAGGCCGTGTGCCACCAGGCGTTCTTCGTCCAGGCACTGGTGCACCGGCAGCAGGCTCACGGCGGTGATGCCCAGGCGCTTCAGGTGCCCCAGGGCCGCGGGAGAGGCCATGCCGGCATAGGTGCCGCGCTGCGCTTCGGGCACGCCGGGCATCAGCCGGGTGAAGCTGCGCACGTGCACTTCGTAGAGCACGCTGTGGGCCAGCGGCGTGTGCAGCGGGCGGTCGCCCTGCCAGTCGAAGCGGTCGTCGATCACCCGCGCCTTCAGGGCGTCGCGCGCGTTGTCGCGCAGATCCATGTGCTGAGGGTGCTCGCGGTCGGCGCCGAAATGCGCGCCGCCCCAGTCGAAGCGCCCGACGATCTCGCGCGCCCAGGGGTCGAGCAACAGCTTGTTGGCGTTGAAGCGCAAGCCGTGGTCGGGCCGCCAGTGCCCATGGGCGCGCAGGCCGTAGACCAGACCTGCGCCAGCGGCGGGCAGGAACCCATGCCACACGTCGCCGCTGCGCGCGGGCAGCACCGTGCGGGCGGTCTGTTGCGTGCCGGTCTCGTCGAACAGGCAGAGCTCGATGGCCGAGGCCTGGGCCGAGAACACGGCGAAGTTGACGCCGCCATCGCGAACGCTGGCACCCATCGGCCAGGGGCGACCGCTCTGCAGCACGGGGGCCGACATCTTCATGCCTGGCGTGCCTTCAGGCCGCGCACTCGAAGAACACCGTGGCCAGCGGGGGCAGCGTGAGCACGATGGACTGCGCGCGGTGATGGGACGCGATGGCCTCGCTGCGCGCTGCGCCCAACGGCGTGCCGACGTTGCTGCCGCCGTAGAAGGCCGAGTCGGTGTTGAGCCTTTCGCGCCACAGGCCCTCGTTCGGGACGCCCAGGCGGAAGCCGTGGTGCACCACCGGCGCGAAGTTGCACACCACCAGCACCGGCGGCACACCCGGGCCGCCATGTCGCACGAAGCTCAGCACACTGCGGCCGGCGTCCTGGTGGTCGATCCACTCGAAGCCCTCGGGGCCGAAGTCCTGCCGGTAGAGTGCCGGGCAGGCCTGGTACAGCGCGTTGAGGTCCTTCACGAGGCGTTGGACACCGGCGTGCTCTGGCTGCGCCGTCAGGTGCCAGTCGAGTGATTGCTCGTGGTTCCACTCGCGCTCCTGCGCGAACTCGCAACCCATGAACAGCAGCTTCTTGCCCGGGTGGCCCCACATGAAGCCGAAGTAGGCGCGCAGGTTGGCGAACTTCTGCCAGCGGTCGCCCGACATCTTGGCCAGCAGCGAGCCCTTGCCGTGCACCACCTCGTCGTGCGAGAGCGGCAGCACGAAGTTCTCGTTGAAGGCGTAGACCATCCCGAAGGTCATCTCGCCGTGGTGCCATGCGCGGTGGACGGGGTCACGCTGCATGTAGGCCAGCGTGTCGTGCATCCAGCCCATGTTCCACTTGTAGTGAAAGCCCAGCCCGCCGGCGAAGGTGGGGCGCGAGACGGCCGGGAACGCGGTCGACTCCTCGGCCAGCGTGACCGCCTCGGGCCTTTCGCCGCCCACCACTTCGTTGATGCGCTTGAGCAGCGCGATGGCTTCGAGGTTCTCGCGACCGCCATCCACGTTCGGGATCCACTCGCCGGCCTTGCGGCTGTAGTCGCGGTACAGCATGGACGCGACGGCGTCCACCCGCAGTCCGTCGGCGCCGAATCGCTCCAGCCAGTGCAGCGCGCTGCCCACGAGGAAGTTGCGCACCTCCGTGCGGCCGAAGTTGTAGATCAGCGTGTTCCAGTCCGTGTGGAAACCTTCTCGCCGGTCGGCGTACTCGTAGAGATGCGTGCCGTCGAACTCGGCCAGGCCATGCGCGTCGGCCGGAAAGTGCGCCGGCACCCAGTCGAGCAGCACGCCCAGGCCCGCGCTGTGCGCACGCTCGATGAAGCGAAGCAATCCGGCCGGTTCGCCGAATCGCGACGTGGGTGCGTAGGGGCTCAGCGTCTGGTAGCCCCAGGAGCCGTCGAAGGGATGCTCGGTGACAGGCATCAGCTCCAGGTGGGTGAAGCCCATCTCGGCGACGTAGGGCAGCAACTCGTCGGCGAGCTCGCTCCAATCGAGCCAGCGCTCGCCTTGCCCAGGTTTTCGGCGCCACGAGCCCAGGTGCACCTCGTAGATGCTGACGGGCGCGTCCAATGCGTTGGCGGCCTGGCGTTGCGACGAGTGCGGCAGCGGGGGCAGCACCTCGGTGACGATGCTGGCTGTGGCCGGGCGCAGCTCGGCTTGCCGCGCGAAGGGGTCTGCCTTCTGCGGCAGCAAGCGGCCGTCGCTGGCCAGAAGCTCGAACTTGTAGCGCGCGCCCGGGCCCACGCCGGGCAGGAAGATCTCCCACACACCGCACTCGCGCCGCAAGCGCATCGGGTGGCGCCGTCCGTCCCAGAAGTTGAAGTCGCCGACCACGCTGACACGCGAGGCGTTCGGCGCCCACACGGCGAACCGCGTGCCGTCGACGCCGTCCAGCGTGCAGGGCGCGGCCCCCAGCGAGTCCTGCGGCCGCAGGTGCGAGCCCTCGGCCCACAGCCACGCGTCGAGCTCGCCCAGCACCGGCGGAAAGCGGTAGGGGTCGTCGATGGACTGTTCGCTGCCGTCGGCCCAGGTCACGCCCAGCCGGTAGGGCTGGGCCTCGGCCATCTCCCCTTCGAAGAGCCCGGCGGGGTCGGAGCGCTGCAGCGCGGCAATGCGCTTGCCCGCCGGCGTGATGGCACGCACCGCGGTCGCCCCGGGCAGGAAGACGGCCACCGTCCACTTGCCATCGGCTGCGGCGTGCAGGCCCAGCACCGAGAACGGGTCGCCGTGGCGGCCGCTGCACAGGCGGCCTGCATCGTCAGAGGAGAGCATGCTGCATTGTGGACCGGCGCGCTGGGTCGGCGCGCCCCCTCGCGCTCAGCCGGCGCGCCCCAGGTTCCAGATGCGCGATGCGTACTCGCCAATGGTGCGGTCCGACGAGAACATGCCCATGCCGGCGACGTTCAGGATGGCCTGTCGCGCCCAGGCGGCGCGGTCCTGGTAGAGGATGTCGACGCGGCGCTGGGCGGCCACGTAGGCGTCGTAGTCGGCCAGCAGCATGTAGTGGTCGCCGCCCCACAGCAGGGAGTCGACCAGTCCCCGGTAGCGGCCGGGCTCGTCGGGCGAGAACTGGCCGCCGCCGATGGCGTCCAGCACGGCCTTCAGTGGCGGGTTCTTCTCGTACAGCTCCATCGGGTTGTAGCCCGCGTCCCGGCGCTGCTTCACTTCCGCCGTGCTGAGGCCGAAGATGAAGATGTTGTCGTCGCCCACCTGCTGGCGGATCTCGATGTTGGCGCCGTCGTCGGTGCCAATCGTCAGGGCGCCGTTCATCGCCAGCTTCATGTTGCCGGTGCCCGAGGCTTCGGTGCCGGCCGTGGAGATCTGCTCCGACAGGTCGGCGCCGGGCATGATCACCTCGGCCACCGAGACGCCGTAGTTCGGCACGAACACCAGCTTGAGCTTGCCGCCGATGCGCGGGTCGTGGTTGACCACGGCGCCCACGTCGTGGATCAAGCGGATGATGCTCTTGGCCGTGACGTAGCTCGATGCCGCCTTGCCGGCGAAGATCACCGTGCGAGGCACCCAGGGCGCCTGCGGCGCAGCCAGGATGGCGTGGTAGCGCGACACCACGTGCAACACGTTGAGCAGCTGCCGCTTGTATTCGTGGATGCGCTTGACCTGCACGTCGAACAGGCTGGTGGGGTCGACCACGAGGCCAGTGGCATGTTCGATGTGCGCGGCCAGGCGCTGCTTGTTGCCCAGCTTCACGTCCAGGAAGGCCTGGCGGAACACGGTGTCGTCGGCCCGGCTCTTCAACCGTTCGAGCTGGTCGAGATCGAGCCGCCAGCCGGTACCGATGCTGCTGTCGATCAGCGCCGACAGCCCGGGGTTGCACTGCGCCAGCCAGCGCCGGGGCGTGACGCCGTTGGTGATGTTGATGAAGCGGTCGGGCCAGAGCGCGGCGAAGTCGGCGAAGATGGTCTGCACCAGCAGGTCGGAGTGCAGTGCCGACACCCCGTTGACCTTGTGGCTGCCCACGATCGACAGGTTCGCCATGCGCACGCGACGTTCCCCGTGCTCGTCGATCAGCGACAGGCGGCGCAGGAACTCGTCGTCGCCGGGCTTCCTGGCAGCGGCGAAGACCAGCAGGTCGTGGTTGATGTGGAAGATGATCTCCAGGTGGCGCGGCAGCACGTGCTGCATCAGCGACACCGGCCAGGTCTCCAGGGCCTCGGGCATCAGCGTGTGGTTGGTGTAGCTGAAGACCTTCGTCGTGGTGGCCCAGGCGTCGGCCCATTCCCAGCGGTGCTCGTCCACCAGGAGCCGCATCAGTTCGGCCACGCCGATGGCCGGGTGGGTGTCGTTGAGGTGGATGGCCACCCGGTCGGCCAGGTTCGTCAGCGAGCCATGCTCGGCGAGATGGCGGGCCAGGATGTCCTGGATCGACGCGCTGGTGAAGAAGAATTCCTGGCGCAAGCGCAGTTCGCGGCCTGCGGGCGTGCTGTCGTTGGGGTACAGCACCCAGGAGATGTTCTCGAACTGGTTCTTGTATTCGGCCGCGCGGGCGTAGTCCCCGCTGTTGAAGGCATGCAGGTCGATCTGCGCCGGCGCCGCGGCCTTCCACAGGCGCAGCGTGCTCACACGATCGGTGCCGTGGCCGGGGACCACCATGTCGTGAGCCTTGGCGTTGACTTCGGCGGCGTGGTGCCACACGGTCGGGTGGCCGGGCAGCACGGGCGGCTCCACCCAGCCGCCGAACCGCACCGGGTAGCTGACGCCCGGCCGCGGGAACTCCCAGGGCGTGCCATCGGCCAACCAGTCATCCGGCCGCTCGATCTGGCGGCCGCCCTGGATGGTCTGCGCGAACATGCCGAACTCGTAGCGGATGCCGTAGCCGAAGGAAGGCAGGCCCAGCGTGGCCATCGAATCCAGGAAGCAGGCCGCCAAGCGCCCGAGGCCACCGTTGCCCAGCGCGGCATCGGGCTCGAGCGCTGCCAGGTCCTCGAGCCTGGCCGCGTGGCTGCGCGCCAGTTCGCCGGCGCCCTCCTGCAGGCCCAGGGCCGACAGTGCGTTGCCCATCGTGCGCCCCATCAGGAACTCCATCGACAGGTAGTACACACGCCGCGCCTTGGCCTGACGGTCGCGGCTGTCGTTCTGCACCCAGCGGCGCGACAGTTGCTCGCGTGCGACATGGGCGACCGCGTGCATCAGGTCGTCGCGGGAGGCCGCGGCGGGCGCCGTGCAGACGGTGGACAGCAGGTGCTCGTCGGCGCGGCGCGGCAGGTCGACGTCGGGCAGGGTGTCGAAGGAGGAGTGAGAAACGGGAGGGCGGGCCATCGAGGGGGGCCTGTGCGCGACGGGGGCTCGCGACATGGGGCTGAGTGGTTGCTTCGATCTGCAGTGTCGGTCCTCGCGGCGGCCACCGTCAATTCGAACGCGAGGGAGCGGCGCCGCGGCGGATGGCAAACACTTAGTCAGCCCTCGGTGACTTGCTTGTAGATTCGTTGCCGGGCCGGGCCGTGACGTCGCAGGCCGCACTTGTACGCACCGGTGGCGGGCCGCTGCGCTTCGTGCTCTGATGTACCCACGCCGTAACCACGCTGCAACCGCATTCCGAATGACCGCCAAGACGCATCAAGGAGATCGCATGAACCCAACGGCAGTGGCCCAGGGCCTGGACTTGCCGCGAAAGGCCGTGGCCCTGGTGCTGGCCGGTGGTCGTGGCAGCCGACTGAAGAACCTCACCGACCGTCGTGCCAAGCCGGCCGTGTATTTCGGCGGCAAGTTCCGCATCATCGACTTCGCGCTGTCGAACTGCCTGAACTCCGGCATCCGGCGCATCGGCGTGATCACGCAGTACAAGAGCCACAGCCTGCTGCGCCACCTCCAGCGGGGCTGGGCCTTCCTGAAGACCGAGATGAACGAGTTCGTCGACCTGCTGCCTGCGCAGCAGCGGCTCGACGAAGAGAGCTGGTACCGCGGAACGGCCGACGCGGTCTACCAGAACCAGGACATCCTGGACGGCTACCGCGCCGAGTACGTCGTCGTGCTGGCCGGCGACCACATCTACAAGATGAACTACGCACTGATGCTCGCCGACCACGTCGCGCTGGGGCACGACTGCACGGTGGGCTGCATCGAGGTGCCGCGCGGCGAGGCCACGGCCTTCGGCGTGATGGCCATCGACGAGAACCGCAAGATCGTCGACTTCATCGAGAAGCCTGCCGACCCGCCGGCCATGCCGGGCAAGCCCGATCGCGCGCTGGCCAGCATGGGCATCTACATCTTCAATGCCAAGCGGCTGTACGAAGAGCTCGAGCTCGACATGGCCGACCCGAACTCGAACCACGACTTCGGCAAGGACATCATCCCCAAGATGGTGCGCGACGGTGCGGCCGTTGCACATCCCTTCGACCTGAGCTGCGTGGGCACCGAGCCGGGCGAGGAGGCCTACTGGCGCGACGTCGGCACGATCGATGCTTACTGGGACGCCAACATCGATCTGACGGCCACCGACCCGCTGCTCAACCTGTACGACACCGACTGGCCGATATGGACCTACCAGCCGCAACTGCCGCCGGCGAAGTTCGTGCACAACCAGGACGACCGCCGCGGCATGGCGATCGAGTCGCTCGTCTCGGGGGGCTGCATCGTGTCGGGCTCGGTGTACCGCTCGGTGCTCTTTTCGCAGGTGCGGGTGCACTCCTTCACCCAGGTGAACTGGTCGGTGCTGCTGCCGGGCGTGGAGGTGGGCCGCGGGGCCCGCATCACGCGCGCGGTGATCGACCGCCACTGCACCATCCCCGACGGCATGGTGATCGGCGAGGACGCGCAGGCCGATGCGGCGCGCTTCTTCCGCACCGACACCGGCATCACGCTGGTGACCAGCGACATGCTCAAGGCCATCCGCTGACCAGGTTTCAGCGCGGCAGGCCGGAGGAGGGTGTTTGATCAAGGTGTTGCACGTGGCCGCGGAGGTCTTTCCGCTGGTCAAGACCGGCGGCCTGGCCGACGTGGTGGCTGCGCTGCCCGTGGCCCTGGCCGAACAGGGTGCCGACGTGCGCCTGCTGCTGCCCGGCCTGCCGGCAGTCATCGAATCGGTGCAGCGCACGCGTGCCGTCGTCGAGATGGGCCCCTGCTTCGGCGCACTCCGCGTGCGGTTGCTGCTGGCCCGGATGCCGCGCACGGCGCTGCCGGTCTACGTGGTCGACGCGCCCTACCTCTTCAAGCGTGACGGGAGTCCCTACCAGAACCGGCAGGGCGACGAATGGCCCGACAACGCTCAGCGTTTCGCCTTGCTTGGCTGGGCCGCAGCGCATCTGGCGGCAGGCGACGCCGACCTGCAATGGGCGCCCGATGTGGTGCACGCGCACGACTGGCACGCGGCCATGGCCTGCGCCTACATGAGCGACCACGCCGCCACACAGGCAGCCTCGGTGTTCACGGTGCACAACCTGGCCTACCAGGGCCTGTTCCCCATGCACGACGGCGCCCTGCTGGGACTGCCGTCCCGCGTGATGTCGCCGGCCGGTCTGGAGTACCACGGCCAGATGAGCTTCATGAAGGCCGGTCTGAACTTCGCCGACCGCATCACCACGGTCAGTCCGACCTATGCGCGCGAGATCGCCACCCACGAGTTCGGCTGTGGGCTGGACGGCGTGATCCGCAGCCGTGCTGCCGACGTCACGGGCATCATCAACGGCATCGACCCGCAGACCTGGAACCCCGCCACCGACCCCGCCATCGCCACGCGCTACGACGCCGACCACCTGGAGAACAAGCTGCAGTGCCGCCGCGCCCTGCAGGCCGAACTCGGATTGCAGGCCGACGACGAAGCGCTGGTCCTCACCGTGGTGAGCCGGCTCAGCTCGCAGAAGGGTCTGGACCTCGTGTTGTCCTGCCTGCCCGAGCTGCTGCGCCACGGCGTGCAGCTGGTGGTGCAGGGCACGGGAGAGCCCGCGCTGGAAGCCGCCTTCCGCATGGCGCACCAAGCCCATCCGGGCCGGGTGCACGTGCACATCGGCTACGACGAAGCGCGTGCGCACCGCCTCATCGCCGGTGCCGACGCCATCGCCGTGCCGTCGCGCTTCGAACCCTGCGGCCTGACGCAGATGTACGGCCTGCGCTACGGCACCCTCCCCATCGTGCGGCGCGTCGGCGGCCTGGCCGACACGGTGGTCGACGCCGATGAAGTCGCAATGGCGGCCGGCACCGCCACCGGCTTCAGCTTCAGCGCCGCCACGCCCGCCGCTTTCGAAGCCTGTGTGCAGCGCGCGCAGGCCCTGCGGCGCCAGCCGGCCCTCTGGCAGGCCCTGATGCGCCATGCCATGGCGCAGGAGCTGTCGTGGGCGGGTCCGGCGAAGGACTACCTGGCCTTGTACCAGGGCGCTCTGGCGCCCGGGGCGCTTCACACGCCTGCGACGGCCTGACGGCCCGCAGCGACCCCGGCGCGCCGTTGCGGTCCGGCCGGTTCAGTGCCGATGGGCGTGGTGTGCGTCAGGCACGTGGGGGTGCGCATGGCGCACCGGCTCGTGCCGGTGCCGGTGGCTGTGTTCTCCCGTCGGCATCGGCTCGTGCAGATGGTCGTGATGCCCATCGTCGTGACGGTGCGCATGCTCGTGGTCCAGCGCCTCGTGCTCGTGCTCGTGGCCGTGCGATTCGGCCAGGTGCAGCACCACGCCGGCCAGCATCAGCGCACTGCCCAGCAGCATCAGGCCGCTGGCCGACCGGTCGCCCAGTGCCACCGCCACCGCGGCACCGATGAAGGGCGCGAAGGCGAACACCGAGCCGGTGCGTGCCGCGCCGAAGGCCCGCTGAGCGAGCAGGTACAGGCGCAGGCTCAGCCCGTAGCCCGTGGCGCCGACCGCCAGCAGGGCCAGGGCCGCGTGGGGCGCGGGCCACGGCTCGCCGACGACGACGGCCAGCAGCGTGGTCGCTGCTGCACCCAGTGTCGCCTTGGCCGCCACGACCTGCCCGGGGTCGCGTTCGGCCAGCGCGCGCGACAGCGTGTTGTCGATGCTCCAGGCCGCCGTGGCCAGCAGCACGGCCAGCAGACCCCACAGCTGCGCCTGCCCTGAGCGCCCCTGATCGATCACCAGGGTCAGCCCGCCGGCCAGCAGCAGGGCCATCGCCGCCCAGACGCGGCCGTCCATCGTCTCGCGGTACAGCCGCCAGGCGAGCACGGCAGTGAAGAGGGCTTCCAGCGTCAGCATCAGCGACGCGCTGGTGCCGCTGGTGTTCTGCAGCCCCCAGGCCAATGCCACCGGACCGATCACCGCACCGAAGGTCGCCATCGCCAGCAGCCGCGGCACATCGGTGCGTTGCAGCCGGGCCTCGCGGTCGATGCCCTGGCGCGACAGCCAGCCGACCGCGGCGGCCCCGGCATAGAGCAGCGCCGCCGTGGTGAAGGCGCCCAGGCCGACACCGGCCTGCTGCACCAGAGGCGTGCTGATGCCGAAGAGCGCCGCGGCCAGCAAGGCCAGCAGGCCCCCGCGCAGTGCGGGCCAGCGTGGGGACGACAGCGCCATCGGGGTGACCGAGAATAGCCGCGGGAAGAACTAGGTCGCCGACCCGCGCGGGTCTTGCCGTCCCGCCTTCGCGGGCCCGCCCGCCGGTGGGCTTGGAGTGCCAACGGAAAAAGCCCCTCGCGGGGCTTTGGCACGGCAGGGAGCGGGATTCGAACCCGCGGGGGGCTGTTAACCCCCACACGCTTTCCAGGCGTGCGACTTAAACCGCTCATCCATCCCTCCGGCGCAGCCCGCGATTCTAGCCCGCCGGCGACGCCGCCACGGCGTGCTTGCGCAGCCAGTCGAGCAGCACGTACTCCAGGGCCCGTGCATGGGTGCTCTCCAGCACCACCGGCGGGGCGTAGCCGGCCTCGTAGGCTTCGCGCCAGCGCAGAGCGCAGACACACCAGCGGTCGCCTGGCTTCAGGCCGGGAAACCGGTACTCCGGCCGCGGCGTGATGAGGTCGTTGCCGCGCTCCATCTGGTAGTTGAGGAACTCCACCGAGACCTTGGCGCAGATGACGTGGCTGCCGGCGTCCTGGGCGTCGGTGTGGCAGCAGCCGTCGCGGTACCAGCCGGTCAAGGGATCGTAGGAGCAGGCCACCAGCGGCGTGCCCAGCACGTTCATGGCGGGCTTGGCGACGGGTTTGTTTGCGGGCTTGTTCACGGGCGGGCTCACTTCGGCGCCGGCGGCGCGCCCTTCAGCAGCGTCATCGCGGTGCCGATCAGCCCGGCCACCTCGCCCATGTGCCCCGGCACGATCATGGTGTTGTTGACCTTGGCCAGGTTGCCGTAGGCGTCCACGGCCCGCTCGGCCACCTTCAGCTGGACGGCCTGCTCGCCGCCCGGTTCGCGGATGGCGCCGGCGATCTTGCGGATGGCATCGGCCGTGGCGTCGGCCACCGCGGTGATGGCCGCGGCCTCGCCGAAGGCCTTGTTGATCTCGGCCTGCTTTTCGCCCTCGGAGCGGGCGATCGAGGCCTCGCGTTCGCCGGTGGCGATGTTGATCTGCTCCTGACGGCGGCCTTCCGAAGCCGCGATCAGCGCGCGCTTCTCGCGCTCGGCGGTGATCTGGGCCTGCATGCTGCGCAGGATCTCGGCCGGCGGCGTGAGGTCCTTGATCTCGTAGCGCAGCACCTTCACGCCCCAGTTCAACGCCGCCTCGTCGAGCGACAGCACCACCGACGCGTTGATCTGGTCGCGTTCCTCGAAGGTCTTGTCGAGCTCCATGCGGCCGATCACGCTGCGCAGCGTGGTCTGCGCCAGCTGCGTGATGGCCACGATGTAGTTGCTGCTGCCGTAGCTGGCGCGCATCGGGTCCGTGACCTGGAAGTACAGGATGCCGTCCACCGTGAGCTGGGTGTTGTCCTTGGTGATGCAGACCTGGCTGGGCACGTCCAGCGGCACTTCCTTCAAGGAGTGCTTGTAGGCCACGCGCTCCACGAACGGAATGACGAACTTCAGCCCCGGCGTGAGGGTGCGGTCGTACTTGCCCAGGCGTTCGACCACCCAGGCGTTCTGCTGCGGCACGATCTTGAAGGTACGGACGATGAAGACGACCGCGACGATGACGAGAACGAGTGCGAGTTCCATGGCCTGCTTTCTGTTGTTTTGTGGTCGCCTTGAGGCGGTTCCAGCGGTTCCAGCGGTTCCAGCGGTTCCAGCGGTTCAGCGGCGGCTGCCGGCCGGGGCCACGCGCAGCTGGCTGCCGCGGACGGCCACGATGACGTGCTCGCCCGGTGCCGGCGTGCCGGCCCCTTCGAACTGCACCGACCAGGCAGCCCCGCGGTAGTGCGCGCGCGCCGTGCCGTCGGGTGCCCAGTCGGACACATGCAAGGACTGGCCGATGTCCAGGTTGACGTCACGGTTGCTCTCTGAAGGGGCCGATCGCGGTGAGCGCGCCCGCCTGAAGTGCCAGACCGCCGTGGCGCCGCCCCCCATCAGCGCCGCGGCCACCCACTGCACGCTGGACGAGGCGCCCGTGTGCGCCAGCAGGGCGCCGGCCACGCAGCCCAGGGCCAGCATCAGCAGGTAGAAGGTGCCGGTGGCCATCTCGATGGCGACCAGCGCGCCGGCGGCAATCCACCACAGCACCGGTGCACTCAGGTCCATTGTTGTCTCCCGTCGACACCCGGTCGCCGGAACGGCAATGCGGGCGGCGGTTGCAGTGTACCGAGCGCCGTGCCAGGGTGCTGCGCCCCTACACTGCGCGGTCCTGCTCCTTCCTGGCGCCCGAGGCCCGCGACATGCTGCGTTTCCGTTTCCCCATCGTCATCATCGACGAAGACTACCGCTCCGAGAACACGTCCGGCCTGGGCATCCGTGCCCTGGCCGAAGCCATCGTCAAGGAGGGCTTCGAGGTGCTGGGCGTCACCAGCTACGGCGACCTCAGCCAGTTCGCTCAACAGCAAAGCCGCGCCAGCGCCTTCATCCTGTCGATCGACGACGAGGAGTTCACGCCCGGCCCCGAGCTCGACCCGGCGGTGCTGAACCTGCGAAAGTTCATCGAGGAGATCCGGCGCAAGAACGCCGACATCCCGATCTACATCTACGGCGAGACACGCACCAGCCAGCACATCCCGAACGACGTGCTGCGTGAACTGCACGGCTTCATCCACATGTTCGAGGACACGCCGGAGTTCGTGGCGCGCCACATCATCCGCGAAGCCAAGAGCTACCTCGACGGCCTGGCGCCGCCCTTCTTCAAGGCGCTGATGGACTACGCGCAGGACGGCTCGTATTCCTGGCACTGCCCGGGCCACAGCGGCGGCGTCGCCTTCCTGAAGAGCCCCGTCGGGCAGATGTTCCACCAGTTCTTCGGCGAGAACATGCTGCGCGCCGACGTCTGCAACAGTGTCGAGGAGCTCGGGCAGCTGCTCGACCACACCGGCCCGGTGGCGCAGAGCGAGCGCAACGCCGCCCGCATCTTCAATGCCGACCACTGCTTCTTCGTCACCAACGGCACCAGCACCAGCAACAAGATGGTGTGGCACCACACGGTGGCCCCGGGCGATGTGGTGGTGGTCGACCGCAACTGCCACAAGAGCATCCTGCACAGCATCATCATGACCGGCGCGGTGCCGGTCTTCCTGCGCCCCACGCGCAACCACTACGGCATCATCGGGCCGATCCCCGAGGCCGAGTTCTCGGTCGAGGCCATCCGCAAGCGCATCGCCGCCAACCCGCTGCTCAAGGGCACCGACGCGCGCAAGACCAAGCCCAGGATCCTGACCCTGACACAGAGCACCTACGACGGCGTGCTCTACAACACCGAGACCATCAAGCACGCGCTCGACGGCTACATCGACACGCTGCACTTCGACGAGGCCTGGCTGCCGCACGCCGCCTTCCACCCCTTCTACGGCAGCTTCCACGCCATGGGCAAGAAGCGCCAGCGGCCCAAGGACCAGCTGGTCTTCGCCACGCAGAGCACGCACAAGCTGCTGGCCGGCCTCAGCCAGGCCAGCCAGGTGCTGGTGCAGGACGCACGCGAGCGCAAGCTCGACAGGCACCTCTTCAACGAGGCCTACCTGATGCACACCTCCACCAGCCCGCAGTACGCCATCATCGCCAGCTGCGACGTGGCCGCGGCGATGATGGAACCTCCGGGCGGCACGGCGCTCGTCGAGGAGAGCCTGCTCGAGGCGCTGGACTTCCGCCGCGCCATGCGCAAGGTCGACAAGGAGTTCGGCCGCGACTGGTGGTTCAAGGTGTGGGGGCCCGAGAAGCTGGCCGCCGAAGGCATCGGCAAGGCCGAGGACTGGATCCTCAAGGCCGGCGCCAAGTGGCACGGGTTCGGCGACCTCGCACCAGGCTTCAACCTGCTCGACCCGATCAAGAGCACCATCATCACGCCGGGGCTGGACGTCTCCGGCAAGTTCGCCAAGACCGGCATCCCGGCCAGCATCGTCACCAAGTACGGCATCGTGGTCGAGAAGACGGGCCTGTACTCGTTCTTCATCATGTTCACCATCGGCATCACCAAGGGCCGCTGGAACACGCTGCTGACGGCACTGCAGCAGTTCAAGGACGACCACGACCGCAATGCGCCGATGTGGCGTGTGCTGCCCGAGTTCTGCGCCGCGCATCCGCAGTACGAGCGCACCGGCCTGCGCGACCTGTGCCAGAGCATCCACGGCATGTACGCCAAGGGCGACATCGCGCGCCTGGTGACCGAGATGTACCTGTCCGACCTGCACCCGGCGATGAAGCCCAGCGACGCCTTTGCCCACATCGCCCACCGTACCACCGAGCGCGTGCCGATCGACAAGCTCGAAGGTCGCATCACCACGGCCCTGCTCACACCTTACCCGCCGGGCATCCCGCTGCTCATTCCTGGCGAGCGCTTCAACAAGAAGATCGTCGACTACCTGAAGTTCACGCGCGAGTTCAATGCCGCGTTCCCGGGCTTCGACACCGACGTGCACGGCCTCGTCGAGCAGGAAGAGGCGGCGGGTCTGGCGCGCACCTACTACGTGGACTGCGTTCGCGATTGAGGCGCTCGATGCGTTGGCCCGACGCCGCGTGCGGCCGCGCCCTGCTGGCGTGCCTGCTGTGGGGCTGGGCCTCGGTGGTGCTGGCCCAGCGCCCGCCGGCCGTCACCCACCTCGTCGACACCTACATCGGCAGCCAAGGTGCCGGCCGCGCCTTCACCGGGGCCAGCATGCCCTTCGGCATGGTCTCGCCCGGGCCCGACATCGACTCCGCGGCGCAGCCGCCGAAGTCACCGCGCATCAAGGGGTTCTCGACCGCGCACGTCAGCGGCGTGGCCGGTGGGGCGCTGGGCGACGTTCTGCTTCAGCCGGCATCCGGCACGCGGCCGCGCACGTGGAGCAGCCGCTACCAGATGGAGACCCTGCTCACACGCCCGGGCTTCCATGCCTTGTCCCTGTGGGACCACCACGTCTACGTGGAACTCACCGCCACACCGCGTGTCGCGTTGCACCGCTACAGCTTCCCGCGCGCCCAGCGCGTGCAGGTGCTGGTCGACCTGCAGCACGCGCTGGGTGCCGACGCCGGGCAACGGCTGGGCGTGCGTGACTGGCAGCAGGGCGGCAGCGAGGTCTCCGGCGTCATCGAGTCGCGCGGCCTCGTCACGCGGCTGACCGCCTTCGTCGTGCGTTTCGATCGGCCGATCGCTGCCGCCGCTGCATTGGCACCGACAGACACCGAAGGCTCGGCAGGGACCGCCGGTGGGGGCGCGGGCCGCTGGGTGCTCGACTTCGACCTGCCCGCCGGGCGCTCGCCGCAACTGCAGGTGCGTGTGGCACTGTCGACGGTGGACGTGGCGGGTGCTCGCCGCAACCTCGACGAGGCCGAAGGCCGCAGCTTCGATGCGGTGCGCAAGGAGGCCGAATCGGCCTGGAACACGCTGCTGGCCCGCGTGCGGCTGCCGGATGCACCGGAACGCCAGCGGACGATCTTCTATTCGGCGCTGTACCGCACGCTGCTGCATCCCAGCGTCGTGAGCGACGTCGACGGCCGCTACCGCGGCGCCACCGGCCAGGTGGAAACGGCTGCCGGCGGTGCGCACTATTCGTCGTTCTCGCTGCGGCCGGCCTCGCGCGCGGCGCTGCCCCTGATCGGGCTGCTGGCCCCCGAACGCCTGGGTGACATCGTGCAGAGCCTGCTGGCGGACCAGCGAGTGCTGGGCTACCTGCCGGCGGCCTCGACCTGGGGCCAGGCCAACGCCGACGGCCCCGGCAACCCGGCCCTGCTGGTGCTGGCCCAGGCCCAGGCGCAGGGTGTGCCGGGCTTCGATGGCCGCCAGGCCTTGAGCGCGATGCTGGCCACGGCCACGCAGGACCGTGAAGGCGCGCCACCCTGGGGCGCGCTGGCGCTGCACGGCCACTTTCCGTTCGACATCGTGCGCGAGGCCTCCGTGACGCAGACGCTCGAGGCCGGCCTCGGCGACGATGCCGTGTCCCGCGTGGCGGAGGCGCAGGGCCGTGCCGACCTGGCCCGCGCCTTTGCCGACCGCGCCCACGGCTACCGAACCCTGTTCGACCCCGAAACACGCATGCTGCGTGGGCGCGACATGCGCGGTCAGTGGCGGCAACCGTTCTTGCCGTCGATGCGCGATGGAGCGGCGCGTGGCGGCGACCACGTCGATGCGCATCCGCTGCAGGAAAGCTTCGCACCGGCCCAGCACGACCTCCAAGGCCTGCTCGCGCTGTGGGGCGGGCCGTTGCCCTTCACGAACCAGCTCGACCGCCTGTTCGCACCGGACGACAACACGCCCTGGCGCATGCCGGCGGTGACTCGGACGCCTGGCATCGTGGGTCGCTACGACCACGCCGCCGCCACGGGGCAGCACATTCCCTGGCTGTACGCCTTCAGCACGGCGCCCTGGCGCGGCCATGCGCTGGTGCACTCCTTGTCGCAGCGCGCCTACGGCACCCGCTGGGACGGCCTGCCGGCGGCTGACCTCGGCGCCTTGCCCAGCGCCTGGTATGCATTCGCCACGCTGGGCTGGTACCCGGTGGCACCGGCCAGCGGCAAGTACGTGCTGGGGGCGCCGCAGGTGCAGCGGGCAGAGATCCATTGGCCTGGAGGCCGTGTGCTGCGGGTGCTGGCGCCGGGTGCCTCGAGCCTCCGGCCGCATGCATCGGCGGTCAGCCTCGATGGCCGTGCACTCGACTGGCCCGAGATCGACCACGCCCAGCTGGCAGGCGGCGGCGAACTTCGGTTCACGATGAGTCCGTTGCCCCGGCAACCCTGAGCGCGAGGCTTCGAGGCACGTGGGCTTCGCCAGCAGGCGCGGGCGCCGAAGCCTCCGGGTCAGGCCGCGGGCTCGTCCAGCGCCGCTGCGGCGCCGTCCAGTGCCACCAGCGTGTCGGTGATCAGCGCCGTGGGCACGGCCTTCAGATAGGCCTCGAATCGCCCCTTGGCCTCGAAGCATTGGCGAAAGCTCGAGGCGAAGAAGAAGTCTGCCAGGCGCGGCACGATGCCGCCGCCGATGTAGACGCCAGCGCGGGCGCCCAGGGTCAGGGCCACGTTGCCGCAGAAGCTGCCCAGCAGCGCGCAGAACGATTCCAGCGTGCGGCGCGCGACGGCGTCGCCTGCCAGGCCGGCATCGATGATGTCGCGCGCCGACAGGGACTGCGCCGGTGTGGCGCCCTGCAGGACCTCGGCCACTGCCGCGTGCAGCAAGGGCAGGCCGATGCCCGAGAGCAGCCGCTCGGCGGACACGTGCTCGTGCCGCCTGCGCGCTGCGTGCAGCACGGCCGCTTCGAAGTCATCGCGCGCGGCCAGCGTGGCGTGTCCGCCTTCGCCGGGCAGGGCGTGCCAGCCGTGTCGCGTCTGCACGATGCCCGCCACGCCCAGGCCCGTTCCGGGACCGACGACGGCCAGCGTGCCACGGGCCGTTGGCAGGGGCCCCTGTGCGCGCAGCTGGTCGGGCCGCAGTCCGGGCAGCGCGAGGGCCAGGGCCTCGAAGTCGTTGATCACCGCCAGCCGGGTCACACCCAGGCGCGCCTGCAAGGCCGCTCGGGAGAAGCTCCAGGGACTGTTCGTGAACTCGACTCGGTCGTCGACCACCGCGGTGGCCACCGCCAGGGAGGCCGCGTCCGGCGGCGCGTAGGCCTCCGCCAAGCGGGACCTGAGGCGGGCCAGGTAGTGCTCGGCGGCGCCCGCGATGTCGGCGAACGCCGTCACGGGAAGGGTCTCGACGAAATCCACGCGGGTACGGCCAGCAGCGCACCAGCCGAAGCGCGCGTTCGAGCCGCCGATGTCGGCGACCAGCCTGTTCTCTGAGCCCTTGGGCGCACTCATGGATGGTTCGGGCGGCGGGCGTTGTTCAGCCGTTCACGCCCGACAGCGCCATCTGGCTGAAACCGCCGTCGACGTAGGTGATCTCGGCGTTGACGCCCGAGGCGAGGTCGCTGAGCAGGAACGCGGCCACGTTGCCGACGTCCTCGATCGTCACGTTGCGCCCCAGCGGAACGGCATCGGCGACCAGTTCCAGCATCTTGCCGAAGTCCTTGATGCCAGAGGCGGCCAGCGTCTTGATGGGGCCGGCCGAGATGCCGTTGACGCGGATGTCGCGCCCCCCCAGCGCGCTGGCCAGGTAGCGCACGCTGGCCTCGAGCGAGGCCTTGGCCAGGCCCATGGTGTTGTAGTTGGGGACCGAGCGGACGGCGCCCAGGTAGGTCAGCGTCAGCAACGACGACCTGGCACGCAAGCGGGGCAGCGCCGCCTTGGCCAATGCGGGGAAGCTGTAGGAAGAGATCTCGTGAGCGATGCGGAAGTTCTCGCGTGTCAGGCCATCGAGAAAGTTGCCCGAGATCGCGTCGCGCGGTGCGAAGCCGATGGAGTGCACGAGGCCGTCGAACTCCGTCCACGCGGCGCCCAGTTCGGCGAACAGCCGGTCGATCTGCTGGTCGTCGGCGACGTCACAGTCGAACACCAGCGACGAGCCGAATTCACTGGCAAACCCCGCCACCCGTTCGCGAAAACGCTCGCCCTGGTAGCTGAACGCCAGCTCGGCCCCTTCACGGTGGCAGGCCTTGGCCACGCCGTAGGCTATCGATCGGTTGGACAGCAGCCCCGTGATCAGCAGTTTCTTGCCGGCCAGAAATCCCATCACTACTCCATCAGTCGCTCGAAGGCGCGGGATTCTCGCACGTGAGAAGCCCACTCTTGCCCCTGTCCATGGGCCGCGGCTATAATGCGACCTTTCCGGGTAGAGCTGAAGTGGGCGGAATCTTCCAGCCCATTTTTTTTGCTTGATCGTTGTTTGGGCATTCCAGTCTGGCGCTGCATTCTGATGGAGGATGCGCGGCCCGGGCGGCATGACTGGCGACGCGGCAGGCAAACAGCAGGGCAGGCAAACAGCAGGGCCGGTGGCGGTGTTTTTCGCAGGGGATTCCAGTCCCCGCACGAGCAGGTGCCGCGACCGACCGTCGTCGCTGCCGCCAGCGCAATGGTGCAGCCAGCCCGGAATGCAACACGACATGCAACGGGCAGGACACAGTTGAGCGAAGGCGGACCAGACAGCCTCGGCGTGAGCAACGCCGGGACACCCCGGACGACGGGGTGGCGCGGGGCGATCGAGACCACGGTGACAGGGCTGGGTTACGACCTTGTCGACGTGGAACGTGCGCCGCGCGGCCTGTTGCGCGTGATGATCGATCGTCTGCCTGAGCGTACTTATCCCAGCGGGCCTGGCGAGTTCGTGACGGTGGACGATTGCGAAGCCGTCACGCGGCAGCTGCAGTACGTTCTGGAAGTCGAGAACTTCGACTACGAGCGGCTCGAAGTCTCCTCGCCGGGACTCGACAGGCCGCTGCGCCGCGAAGCCGACTTCGTCCGCTTTGCCGGGCTGGAGGTGAGTTTGACGTTGAAGCTGCCTTTTCAGGGTCGCAAGAATTTCCGTGGCCTGATGGGCGGCGGAGTGCATGAAGGTTGGAGCCTGCAGTTCCACGACGGCAAGGCCGACCAGGTCCTCAGCTTCTCGCTCGACGAGGTGCGCGAGGCCCGGTTGGTGCCGGTGGTGGACTTCAAGGGGCGACGGGTTTCGA
>LNFM01002079.1_pt1 | contig 79393 bp, 100 predicted proteins | sample 596031 | NCBI WGS metagenome assembly LNFM01 (sample SAMN04254537, study PRJNA301005) | activated carbon metagenome | isolation source: dual media filters at the Ann Arbor, Michigan drinking water treatment plant | place: USA: Ann Arbor | reverse complement strand
GGGCCAATGGCGGCAATACCATCGTGGCTAATGCGGCGGTCGAGGTCGCGTCAGACAGCGTGATGCAGGTCTATCGGCTGGATGATGAGCTGCCACCGGGCACGCGTGTCGATCTGCTGAAGATCGATGTCGAGGGCAGCGAGCTGGCGGTGCTGCGCGGTGCCACGGCGCTGCTGGCGCAGCGGCCGATCATCGACCTGGAGATCCACAATTTCCTGATGGCCGATGCGCGCGGCTTCGTGGGCGAGATTTTCGCGATCCTCGATGCGCTGGGCTACCGGTATTCGGTGCTGCCAGAACCGGTTTCCGAAATGGTGGAATGCGGCGCCGCCATCGACCTGGACTGGCTGGCCGGGCTCGACAACCCGCATGTCTTCTGCCGGGTGCCTGCTTAACCCGCGGTCCAGGAGCCCGTCGGCTCCTGGTGGGGGAGGTCTGGAGGGGGCAAAGCCCCCGCCAGAGTCCACCGGCTAAACCCCAGGCGCCGAGACAAAAATATCAAGCCCCAGCCGCTCCGACAGGCTGCGCGCCGCCAAAATCCCCCGCAGGCTGTTGCCCGCCGCATCCAGCGGCGGCGAGAAACTCCCCAGCGCTCCCTTCCCCGGTGAGACTGTGACGATGCCGCCGCCGATGCCGCTCTTGCCCGGCAGGCCGATATCGCAGAGCCAGTCGCCCGAGGCCTCATACATCCCCGCCGTCGCCATCACCGCCAGGGCGTAGCGGCAGGCCAGGGCATCGACGACCTGCTCGCCGGTCAGCGGATTCACCCCGCCATCGGCCAGGGTGGCGCCCATCACGGCGAGATCATGTGCGGTGACGCGCAGCGCGCATTGGCGGGTGTAGAGGTCCACCGCCTCCGCCGCGTCGCAATAGATCCGGTCGCGGGATTGCAGCACGGCGGCCAGGCCACGGTTGCGGAAATTGGTCTCGCTGGCAGATTGATAGACCTCGGCATCGACCTCGAGCTCGCGCCCGGCGAAGCGCGAGAGGCCGTGCTGGATGAAGTCCCAGCGCGCGGCGGGGCCATCGCCGGGCACCAGCGAGGTGGTGGCGATGGCGCCGGCATTGACCATGGGGTTGGTCCGGCCATCGGGGCTGACCTCGATCGCGGCCACCGAGTTGAAGGCCCGCCCGGTGGCATTGGCGCCGATCTTCTCCCGCACCGCTTCGAAGCCCAGGCGCTGGCAGACCAGCGCCATGACGAAAGGCTTGGACACGCTCATGATGGTGAAGGGATGCATGGCGTCGCCGGCCTCGAAGACGCGGCCGGTGGTGCCCACGATGCTCAGGCCGAACAGTGTCGGCTCCACCCGGGCCAGCGCGGGATAGACCTGGCTGACCTCGCCCCCGGTCACGCCCGCATGCTGCGCGTGGGTTTCGCGCAGGATCAGCCCGACATCATCGGGTGCGGGCAGATGGCCGGTGGAGATGTAGCGGGTTATCGCGGCAATTCCTGCTCCACGAGGGCTGCGAAGAAGGCCACGCCATAGGGGGCGGCCTCGTCGTTGAAATCGTATTTCGGGTGGTGCACCGGCACGCCGCCTTTGCCGTCCGGCCCCTTCTGGCCAAGCTTCACGAAGGCGCCGGGCCGCTTTTCCAGCATGTAGGAGAAATCCTCGGCGCCCATGATCGGCGGGCGCTTGCGGATGATGCCGGCCTCCGGAAAGACCTTTGCGGCGGCCTGGGCGGCCAGTTCGGTTTCGGCCTCGTGGTTCACCGTGACGGGATAGCCGGATTTCCAGACCACCTCGATCTCGGCCTCGAAAGCCTCGGCGATGGAGGCGGCGACGCGCTTGATGTGGCGCTCCATCGCCGCCCGCGTCTCGGCCTTGAGGGTGCGCAGCGTGCCCTTGATCTCGGCGGTCTCAGGAATGACGTTGCTGGCCGAACCCGCATGGAACATGCACAGCGACAGCACCGCGCTGTCCAGCGGGTCCACCCTGCGCGACACGAGATGCTGAAGCGCCACCACCAGGTTGGAGCCGATCACCACCGGGTCGATCGCCATATGCGGCCGCGCGGCGTGGCCGCCCAGGCCCCGGATGTTGAAGGTCATGGTATCGGCCGCGGCCAGGATCGGCCCGGCGACGATGGAGATCTCGCCCACGGTCAGCGAGGGGTCGTTGTGGATGCCATAGACGCTGTCGGTCGGAAAACGGTCGAAGACGCCCTCCTCCATCATGACGCGGCCGCCGCCACCACCCTCCTCGGCGGGCTGGAAGAGGAAATTCACCGTGCCGTCGAAATTGCGCGTCTCGGCCAGGTATTTCGCGGCACCCAGCAGCATCGCGGTGTGGCCGTCATGGCCGCAGGCATGCATTTTCCCAGGCGTTTTCGAGGCATGCGGCAGGCCGGTTTCCTCGGTCATCGGCAGGCAATCCATATCGGCGCGAAGTGCTATGGATTTGCCGGAATTGCCGTTCCGCAGCACGCCCACCACGCCGGTGCCGGCGATATTGCGATGCACCTCGATGCCCCAGGAGGCGAGTTTTTCGGCCACCAGCGCGCTGGTCGCGTGCTCCTCGAAGCCCATTTCGGGGTTGGCATGGATGGTCTGGCGCCATTCGGCGATTTCAGGGCCGAGACCGGCGATGCGGTTGTTCAGGGGCATTGCATTCTCCGATGAAGCGGGCAGCCTATCGCGCAGGGAAATCGCCGCAAGAAGGGGGGCGCAAAAGATGCTGCTCGCGCTTGACCAGGGCACCACCTCCACCCGCGCCATCCGCTTCGATGACGCACTGCGCCCGCAAGCCGTCGCCCAGCGTGAACTGGCCCAGCATTTCCCGACCCCCGGCTGGGTGGAGCACGATCCGGAGGACCTGATCCGCGACAGCACAGCCGTGCTGCGCGAGGCGGCGGGCGACCACGCCATCACCGCCATCGGCATCACCAACCAGCGCGAGACCACGCTGCTGTGGCGGCGCGACAGCGGCGAGGCGATCCACCGCGCCATCGTCTGGCAGGACCGCCGCACCGCGGATTTTTGCGCGGGCCTGCCGGCCGACTTGATCGCCGAGCGCACCGGTCTGCTGCCAGACCCCTATTTCAGCGCGAGCAAACTGGCCTGGCTGCTGGAGAATGCGCCCGGCGCGCGGGCGGATGCCGAGGCTGGGCGGCTGTGCTTCGGCACGGTGGATTCGTTTCTATTGTTCCGCCTCACGGGCCAGCACGCCACCGATGCCACCAACGCCAGCCGCACCATGCTGTTCAACATTTTTTCCGGTGAGTGGGATGAGGAGCTGCTGCGCCTGTTCAACATCCCACGCGCCGTGCTGCCCCAGGTCTTCGACAGCGCCGCCGAATTCGGCGTGACCGAGGTGCTGGGCCGCCCCGTGCCGATTCGCGGCATGGCCGGCGACCAGCAGGCGGCGACCATCGGCCAGGCCTGCTTCACGCCGGGGATGCTGAAATCCACCTATGGTACCGGCTGCTTCGCCATGCTGGTGACCGGCGCGCCCGTTACCTCGCGCCACCGGCTGCTCACCACCATTGCATGGCAGCTCGGCGGCCGGCGCAGCTACGCGCTGGAAGGCGCCATCTTCAATGCCGGCAGCACCGTGCAATGGCTGCGCGATGGGCTGGGCATCATCGCCTCGGCCGCCGAGGCCAGCCTGCTCGCGCCCCAGGCGGACCCGGCGGCGCGGGTGCATCTCGTGCCCGCCTTCACCGGCCTGGGCGCGCCATGGTGGGACAGCGAGGCCCGCGCCGCGCTGAGCGGCCTGACGCGCGGCACCGGCCGTGCCGACATCGCCGCCGCGGCGCTGGAGGCCGTGGCCTTCCAGACCCAGGACCTGCTCGATGCCATGGCGCTGGACATGGGCGCGCGCGCCACCACCATCCGCGCGGATGGTGGCATGGCCCGCAGCGACTGGACCATGCAGCGCCTGGCCGATATCTCTGGATGTGTCGTGGACCGACCGGAAGTGACGGAAACCACAGCATTGGGCGCCGCCTGGCTGGCCGGCCACCAATCCGGCCTGCTGCCCGGCCCGGGCGAGGCCGCGCCGCATTGGCGGCTGGAACGCCGCTTCACCCCGCGCATGCCGCGCGCGGAGGCGGCGTCGCGCCATGCCGAATGGCTGCGCGCGGTCGCCCGGGTCCGGTCGGACGGTCTGGATACCCATCGCCCAGGCGGATGACGGGTTAATGCACCCCGCCGGACTGATGCGGGCTGTCCAGGCTGAAGGCGGGGATGGCCACATCGAAGGGCTCGCCGCTCACCGTCTCGACCATGTGGTAGGCCCCGCGCATGAAGCCCGAGGGCGTGGGCAGCGGCGTGCCGGATGTGTACTCAAAACTCTCGCCCGGCTCGAGGGTCGGCTGCTCGCCGATCACCCCCTCGCCATGCACGCGTTGGGTGCGGCCCTGGCCATCGGTGATCAGCCAGGAGCGGGCGCGGAGCTGCACCGTCACCGCACTGTCGTTCCGGATCTCCACGCGATAAGCCCAGACATACTGGCCCCTGTCCGGCTCCGACTGGTCTTCGAGGTAGAAGGCGCGAACCGCGACGCGCACACCGCGCGTGGTGGCGCTATAGGCATGGGGGCGGCTGGTCATGCCCGCTTCAGGGCGGCGGTGGCCAGCCCCGCGCCGATCAGCGCCGTGCCGCCGGCGCGGTTGAACCAGGCCCGCACCTGCGGCCGGCGCACCTGCTCGCGCAGCCGGGCGGCGAGGGCGGCATAGAGCATCACATTCACCCCGCCGATGGCGACGAAGGTGACGAGCAGCACCAGCGCCTGGGGCGCGAAAGCGGTATCGGGGCGCAGGAATTGCGGGATGAAAGCCACGAAAAAGCCGATGCTTTTGGGGTTCAGCACCGTCACGATGAAGGCGTCACGAAAGGCGCGGGTGGCGGGCAAGGCGGCCGGCGCCTCCACCGGCGCCCGCCAGAGCTTGATGCCGAGCCAGACCAGATAGGCCGCCCCCGCCCATTTCAGCACGGTGAAGGCGGTGGCGGAGGCCGCCAGCAGCGCACCCAGCCCAATCAGGCTGAGCGACATCGCCACCGCATCGCCCAGCACAACCCCGCCCACGATGGGCAGGGCCGCGCGCCAGCCGCCGGCCGCGGCACGAGCCAGCACAAACACCACCACCGGCCCCGGGATGGCCACCGCCACCGCCGAGGCCAGGGCGAAGCCCGCCCAGAGTTCCCAGCTCATTCCGCCGCCAGGGCGAGCGGCGAGGCGGCGTCCAGCGCCTCGGCCAGATCGTCGATCAAATCGGCCACGTCTTCGAGGCCGACGCTCAGGCGCACCGCACCATCGGAAATGCCGAGTTTCTTCCGTTCATCCGCGCCGATGCGCAGATGGGTGGTGGTCGCGGGATGCGTCACCATGGATTTGCTGTCGCCGAGGTTGTTCGAGATGTCGATGACCTCCAGCGCATCCATGAAGCGGAACGCCGCCTCCTTGCCGCCCTTCAGCTCCAAGGTCACCAGCGTGCCGCCGCCCGACATCAGCCGCAGCGCCAGCGCATGCTGGGGATGATCGGCACGGTAGGGGTAGCGGACCTGGGCGATCTCGCTGCGCTCGGCCAGGAAATCGGCGATGGCGACGGCCGAACGCATCATCGCGTCCACCCGCAGCTTCAGCGTCTCCAGCCCCTTCAGGATCACCCAGGCATTGAAAGGCGACATGGCGGGGCCGGTGTTGCGCACGAAGGGCTGCAACACCTCATCCACCCATTTCTTGTTGGAGAGGATGGCGCCACCGAGCACCCTGCCCTGCCCGTCCATGTGCTTGGTGCAGGAATAGACGACGATGTCGGCGCCCTGGGTCAGCGGCTTCTGCAACAGCGGCGTGGCGAAGACATTGTCCACCACCACCAGCGCGCCGGCGCCATGCGCCAGCGCCGCCACCGTGGGCAAATCCACCAGGTCGAGCATCGGGTTCGACGGCGTCTCCAGCAGCACCATCGCGGTGGGGCGGGACAGGGCCTTTGCCCAGGCGTCGAGATCGGCGCCATCGACGAATTCATGGGTGATGCCGTAGCGGCCGAGCAGATTGGCCACGATCCAGTGGCAGGAGCCGAACAAGGCACGGCTGGCCACCACATGATCGCCCACCTTCAGGTGGCTCAGCATGGCCGAATGCACCGCGGCCATGCCGGTGGCGGTGAGACGACAGGCCTCGGCACCCTCCAGCGCGCAGAGCCGCTCCTCCAGCATGCTCAGGGTTGGGTTGGCGAAACGGCTGTACTGGTACCGTTCGATCTTGTTCTCGAACGTCGCCTCGGCCTGGGCGGCATCGTCATAAACGAAGCCGGAGGTGAGATAGGGGATCTCCGCCGTCTCGGCGTTTTCGGAGCGGCGAAGGCCGCCACGCACGAGGAGAGTGGCGGGTCGGAATTGGCGTGCCATGGATCGAAGCCCAATCAATACGGCGTCCGGCCCCCAGATGGTGAGGGGGCGAAGCGATGGTTCACCCATCGCATCGGCCTGTTTAGCGCGTTTATTTCACCTCGCCGCAAGCTGGCCGGACAAATCGCGAGGAGCCCTGAGGCTGGCAACAGGAATATGCCCGCCCGCGCCGCCGCGCAAGTGTCATGCGATGGGTCAGCCCGCCGCCCGCCGGTCCATGAGATAGGCCAGCAGCATCCCCACGGCGGCGCCCCAGAGAATCCACGCTGCACTGCCGAGCAGCATGGCCTGATCCTCGCCATAGATGCGGTGGAAGAAGCGAAAGGCGATGCCGTCCAGGAACATCGCCGCCATGGTGGCGATGGACACGGCGGGGAAAAGCTGCCCCGGCGCCAGCCCGGCGGCACGGCGGGCGATGGGGATGGCAGGATAGAGCAGCGGCACCGCAAGAGCGAAAGCGAGGGGGGCGAGCGCGGGCTCGAACAACCCCCAGGGCAGCAGCAGCCGCACCATCATGGCGCCGAGGAACCAGAACCCCGCGCCCAGCAGCACGAGGATGACGAGTTGTCTTGCGGTCAACGGCTGGGTCATGAATCTCTCCTGTAGCGAGCGCTACGCTTCTGGCAGAAGTTTGTAGCGAATGCTACAGGAAACCATGCCGCTGCCCGACCGCCGTGCCGATATCCTGGACAGGCTGGCCGATCATGTCCTGGCCGAGGGGCTTGCCGCCGCCAGCCTGCGGCCGCTGGCCCGCGCGGCCGGCACTTCGGATCGCATGCTGCTGTATTATTTCCCGGATAAGGCGGCGCTGATGGCCGCGACGCTTTCGCATCTCGCGGCCCGTTTGCAGGCCATCCTCGCCACCGCCACCGCCGCCCCGCAACCGCTGGAGGTCGCGCGGGCGGAGATCTGGGCCGCGGTGCAGGCGCCGGCGATCTGGCCCTATATGCGGCTCTGGCTGGAGATCGTGGCCCGCGCCGCCCAGGGCGACGCTTTTTGCGCCGAGGTGGGCGGGGGGATCGCCCGTGGCTATCTGGAATGGTGCGAAACCCGCCTGGCGGTCGCGGAGCCGGCGGCGCGCCGGGCGCAGGCGGCGGCGCTGCTGATCTCGATCGAGGGCATGCTGGTGCTGCGCAGCGTGGGGCTGGGCGATGCCTGCGCGCTTCTGGTGGGGCAGCCTCAGGCTTGACAAATTAGCTATTTGTTCCTATATGAGAGCCTTGTTGTTTTGACAACCGCATCCCGCCCACAGCCGCCGCCAGGCGACGGGCGCCACGCCATGGCCTGCCGGCAACCACCCGAACCACCCGCCCCCACCCCGCCCTGGCAATTTGTCCGAAAACAACATCAAACACTTAGCCCATCCGGATCGGCGTCAGATCCTGCACCCAGGACTGCGCCTGAACGAAGCCCTGCACCCGGCGCGACAGCCCGCGCGGGTTCACATCATGCACCACCCAGAGCCACATCGCCTGGTCCACCAGCCTCGCATGCAGCCGGGCCAGGATTCTGTTCTGCTCTGCCGTGTCGAAACTCCGCCTGGCTTGTTCGCAGAGGTCATCGGCCTGGGCGTCCTGGTAGTTCCCCCAGTTGAAGCCGCCCACCACGCGGCCGCGGCCATAGCTCGGCCCCAGCAGCCCGATATCGGGGTCCCAGAAGGCCCAGGAATTGTTGATGGCGTGCAGGCCGCGGTTTTCCGGCGCCTCGGCGCTGGCACGCCTCCGCGCCCGCAGCGCCTCCCAATCCATCACCTCGAATTCCAGCTCGATGCCGACGGCGCGAAAATCCTGCTGGATCGCCTCGTTCATCGGCATGGGCTGCATCTGGCCCGAGCCCGAGGGCGCGATGATGAATTTGGTGCGCAGCGGGTTCGCGCGGGAATACCCGGCCTCGGCCAGCAGCCGCCGCGCCCGGTCGGGATCGTATTTGATCTCGAAGCTGGGCGTGCCGAACCAGGGATGGTTGTCGGTCACCATGCCCTTGGCCGGCAGCGCCAGCCCGCCCAGAAGTTGCACCAGCCCCTCGCGGTTGATCGCCAGATTGGCCGCCTGGCGCACCCGCAGGTCGCGGAACGGGCTGTCCGGCAGATGGCTCAACTGATGGCACCAGATATGCGGATAGGCATTGGTCGGCACCTGGAAGCCGGCCGAGCGCAGCCGCGGCACGGCATCGGGCGGCGGCGCCTCGATGAAATCGACCTGGTTGGAGAGCAGGGCGGCGACCCGGGTCAGCCCATCGGGCATCGGCAACAGTGCCAGGCGGTCGTGCTTCGGCCGGCGCGCCTCCTCCCAGTATTCGCCATTGCGCCGGGCCTCCAGCCGTTCACGCGGCACCACGCGATCGACGATATAGGGCCCGGTGCCCGAGGGGCGCTCGGCGAAGCGCTCCCAGTTGTTGCCCACCTCGGCATAGCGCGCGGGGGATGAGTAGAAGAGATTGGCCAGGAGGTAGGGAAACACCGCATCCACGACCTTGGTCTCGACCTCGATGGTCATCGCATCGCGCACCCGCCACCGGGCAATATTGCCGGAGAAGAGGCTGCCCTGCGCGGCCTGCATCCGGTCGAAATGCGCCGCGTCACGGTCGAGCAATTTGGCAAAATTCCAGGCCACCGCCTCGGCATTGAACAGGCTGCCGTCGTGGAAGCGCACGCCCCCGCGCAGCCGGAAGGTCCAGGTCTTGCCGTCATCGGCCACGGCCCAGGCCTCGGCCAGATTGGGTCGCAAACTCGCCGCGCGGTCGGCGCGGGAGAGATCCCAGGAGATCAGCGGGTCATAGAAGGTGACGCCGCCGAAGCGGTTGCCCTCGGCGCCCTGGCTGGGCTGGCCGGTGGTCAGGGGAATGTCGCCCACCGTCATCGCCACACGCAGCGTGGTGGGGGCTTGCGCCAGGGCGGGTGCTGCGGACAGCGCGCCCGCACCCAGCATGAGGTCGCGACGGTTCATCGGGCAAAACTCCTCTGCGATGGGCAGAGCCTTGCGCGCGATGGCCGCGCGCGCAAGCGACTTATGGCAGGCTTTGGCCCTGCCAGAGGCGCTCCAGCAGCGCCTGGGCGGGCAGGCTGCCCAGCACGGGGGCAGCCAGCTCGGTGAATTTGCCGGACAGTTCGGTGTCGGAGAGCGGCATGTCCGGGTCGCCCTTCCGCGTCGGCTGGTAATGGCTCAGCGTGCGGTTGTCGCGCAGGGTGACCGTGAGATTGGCCGCGCGCTGGCGTGGATAGGCGCTGGCCAAAGCCGGATCGAGGCTGACCGAGACGCACGGCATGATGGCCCGAATGGCAGGGCTGGCCAGATTGTCGGGCGTGAAGGCGGCCTGCCGCACGGCGCCGATCTCCAGCAGCGCGCCCATGCAGTATTGCGCGGAGAAGCGGCATTCCTGCTCGGTCCGCGCCTCCGGCCGGTCGCAGACATCCTTGGTCGCGCTGTAGCCGCCGATATGGATGGCGGTGATGTCCGCCGCTTCGAAGCGGTGCTCGGCCCGCAACGCGATCATCGCGTCGAGTGCGGGAAAGATATGCCCGCAGCAACCATGATTCTTGAAGGTCATGGCGGCGATCAGCGGCGGGCCGTCGAGGCCGGCCAGCGCCTGCTCCCAATTGCCCGTGCTGGCGGAGGTTGCGGCGGCGAAGCCCACCGGCCCATGCAGCACGTCCAAGGCACCGGTCATGCCGGCCGCGGCGGACATGGCGGCGAGCGCGCCGGCCTCGGCGGCATGGCCGGGATGCAAGGGCTTGCTCATGCCATCGCCCCGAAAAGCCTGCTGCAGCCCGCCGGTCATGGTGGTTGCCAGCGCAATGGCATGGGCGATGCGCTGCGCGTCGCAGCCCAGCACCACGGCCACCGCCGCGGCGGCCCCCATGGTGCCCACGGTGCCGGTGGTGTGCCAGAAGCGGTAATGGCTCGGCGTCACCGCCATCCCGATGCGGCACGCCACCTCATAGCCCGCGGTGATGGCGCGGTGCAGGGTTTCCAGCGGCACGTCGTGGTGTTGCGCGGCGGCCAGCGCGGCCGCGATGGTCACGCTGCCGGGGTGATGGCCGCTGTCGCGATGGATGTCGTCGAACTCGACGATATGGGCCGCCACCGCATTGAGCAGCGCCGCATGGCGAATGCCCGAGGGCTTTCCGTCGACATAGCAGATGGCCCGCCCTGCCCCGCGCTCCTCGGCCAGCGCGCCAGCCATCAGCGTGGCCGGCGGATGCACCGCGCCGGCGGAGACGCAGGCAAACCAGTCCACCATCGCCCGGCGCACATGATGCGTGGGCGCCTCTACTGCGGCCGCGTGCTCGGCCAATACGAGCAGGGGGTTCATGGCGTGTTGCGCCTGAGGACCTCGCGGTTGATCACCATCTCCTGGTCCAACGTGCCGTTGAAATGGCCGATGATGCTCTCCACGCAGGACAGCCCCATGCGGCGCATGCCCTGCACCGTGCCGGCCGCGCTGTGCGGGGTAACCAGTGTGTTGGGCGCCGAGAGCAGCGGGTTGTTGGCCACCACCGGCTCATCCCAAAACACGTCCAGCCCCGCGCCGGCGATTTTTCCCGAATGCAGCGCGGCCGCCAGCGCCGGTTCATCCACCAGCGTGCCGCGGGCGGTGTTGATGAAGCGGGCGCCATCCTTCATGCCCGCGATGAAGTCGGCATTCACCATGCCCCGCGTCTCGCTGTTGGAGGGGCAATGGACGGTGACGAAATCGGCCTGCGCCAGGCCCTCGTCGAGCGTCACCGGCGTGAAGCCGGCACCGATGATGGTGTTGCGCGCGATATGGGGATCATGCACCAGCACGTTCATGCCGAAGGCGGCACAGAGCCGCGTGACGCGCCCGCCAATGCGGCCAAAGCCCAGCACCAGCACGGTCTGCCCCGAGAGGTCCCAACACACCGGCGCCTCCACGCTGGACCATTTCTGCGCCCGCGTGTTGGCATCGAAGATTTTGGTCTGCTTGGCCAGGTTGAGCATGAGCATCAGCGCATGCTCGGCCACGCTCAAGGCATTGGCATAGGCGGTGACGGTCAGGGGAATGCCGCGCCTGGTCAGCGCGGGGACATCGACGGCGTCGTAGCCCACGCCATGGCGGGCCACGATGCTCAGCTTCGGCGAGATCGAGAGAAAATCCTCGTTGATCGGCGTGGCGCGGACCACGATGGCCTCGCCGCGCGACATCGCCGCTTCCAGCGCCGCGCGGTCGGTGGGGTCCACCGCCTCGTGCGAAAAACCGGGCTCGGCATCGAGGCGTGCAGCGGCGTCGGGATGGACGCCGCGGAGGAAGACGACATGGGGCATTTCTTTGCCTACTCCAGATTGGCGGCAGGGCCGAGAATGGCCTCGCGCATGCGGGCCTGCAGGATCACCCCCTCGCGCGGGGGCAGCACCAGCGGCAGGGTCTCGGCATCGATTTTGGCGACCGCGAAGAGCGGCCCCGGACTCTGGTGGATGGCCGCGCGCAGCGCCGGCACCTCATCCGGCCGCGTCACAAACAGGGTGTTCCGGATGCCCGCGCCGCGTGCCATGGCCACAAGGTCCACACCATGGCCCGTCGCGGTTTCCTGCATGCCGGTCTCGCCATAATGCTCATTGTCGCAGACCAGGATGGCCAGGTTCTTCGGCGCCTGCACCGAGATGGTCGCCAGCGACCCCACGCCCATCAGCATCTCGCCATCGCCGGTGATGACCAGCACGCGCCGCTCGGGCTGCGCCAGGGCCAGGCCGAGGCCGATCATGGCAGCACCTCCCATCGCACCCCAGAGCGGAAAATTCAGCGCCGTGTCGCCCACCGCCGTGATGTCCCATGCCGGCGCGCCCAGGCCCGCGATCACCGCCATGTCGCCCCGGCCCTCCAGCACGGCGGCGACGAGCGCGCGGCGATGCAGCTTTCCATTCGCAGAGAGCATGGGTCAGTCCTTCCCGAATGTCTTGGCGCCGATGACGCGCTGGCCGATCAGGGTCGCGGTCGGGCGATAGGTGTTGTAGGCGAATTTCAATGTCGCCTCGACGCAGGCCGCGATGTCTTCGGGCTTGTCGGCGCGGTTGACCAGCGTGCCCATCGCCTCCAGCACCGGCTGGGTGGCCTGGCCCATCGGCACCTGGGCCGGGTTGAACTCGCCGAAATCGCCGCGCATCGTCACCAGCATGGGCATGGGCGTGCGGTGCAAGGTCGCGAGGCTCAGCATGTTGATGCAATTGCCCACGCCAGAGCTTTGCATCAGCAGCACGGAGCGCTGCCCGCCGAGCCAGGCGCCGGCCATCATCGCCACACCCTCTTCCTCGGTGGTCAGCGTCACCACGCGCATCGCGTTGTCGGCCAGGCAGCGCCTGATCAGGCGCGAATGCCCGGCATCGGGCACCAGCGCCACCTGCTTCACGTTATAGGCCTTGAGCAGATCATAGATCTGGTCCGGCCAGGCGGAGGCGGCCTCGGGGGCGCTCTCCAATTCACTGCGCTGCATGGGTTTCCTCGTCTTGTCCGGGCCAGGATCGCCCGGGGGGCGGGGGCGCGCAAGCCAGTGGCGCGGTGTCGGTCTTCCACGGTAATGAGGGCCAGCCATGCCCTTCGCGCACGCCCTCGGCGGAACCCGCCATGTCTTCGACGACCTCGCCACGCTGTTGGCGCGGGCGACGCCGCTGCGCTCGGGCGATGCGCTGGCCGGGATCGCTGCCGACAGTGCTGCCGAGCGGGTGGCGGCGCAGTTTGCGCTGGCCGACCTGCCGCTCCGGCATTTCCTGAGCGAGGCGGTGATCCCCTACGAGTCGGATGACGTGACCCGGCTGATCATGGATGGGCATGACGCGACGGCATTTTCCCGCGTCGCACACCTCACCGTGGGCGGGTTGCGGGATTTTCTCCTCGACGCCGAGGACGTCGCGGGCCTGGGTCTCACCCCCGAGATGGTGGCAGCGGTGTCGAAGATCATGCGGGTCAGCGACCTCATCGCGGTCGGCGCCAAGGCCAGGGTGGTGACGCGCTTCCGCAACACGCTCGGGCTGGCCGGCACCCTCGCCATCCGCCTGCAGCCCAACCACCCCACCGATGACGCCCGGGGCGTCGCCGCCGGCGTGCTGGATGGGCTGCTGCTGGGCGCGGGCGACGCCTGCATCGGCGTGAACCCCGCCACCGACAATATCGAGACCGTGCAGCGCCTGCTGGAGATGCTCGATACGCTCCGCGCCCGCTTCGACATTCCCACGCAATGCTGCGTGCTCAGCCACATCACCACCACGATGGTCGCGCTGGAACGCGGTTCGCCGGTGGATCTGGTGTTCCAGTCGATCGGCGGCACGCAGGGGGTGAATGAGAGTTTTGGCGTCTCCCTCGCCCTGCTGGCCGAGGCGCATGACGCGGCCCGGGCCCGCCATCCCGGGGCGAATGTGATGTATTTCGAAACCGGCCAGGGCAGCGCGCTCTCGGCCCATGCGCATCACGGCGTCGACCAGCAGACCATCGAATGCCGCGCCTATGCGGTGGCGGCGAGATACGCGCCGCTGCTGGTCAATTCGGTCGTGGGCTTCATCGGCCCGGAATACCTCTATGACGGCAAGCAGATTTTTCGCGCGGGGTTGGAAGATCATATGTGCGGAAAACTGCTCGGCCTGCCGATGGGGGTGGATGTCTGCTACACCAACCATGCCGAGGCCGATCAGGACGACATGGACGCGCTGCTGACCTGCCTGGCGGTGGCCGGGGTGAACTACATCATGGGCGTGCCGGGCGCCGATGACGTGATGCTGGCCTATCAATCCACCTCCTTCCATGACGGGCTTTTCGCCCGCGCGGCCACCGGCAAGACCGCGGCGCCGGAATTCGCGGCATGGATGGCGCGCATGGGCCTGGGTGGCGACACCATTCCGGAGGCGCTGTCACCGGCGCTGATCGGGCTGTGACCAACGCCCTCGAACTGCGCCGCCACACCATGGCGCGGGTGGCGCTCGGCCGGGCGGGCAATGCCCAGCCGACCGCGGCGCATCTCGCCTTTCAGGCCGCGCATGCCCAGGCGCGCGACGCGGTGTGGTCGGCGCTGGACATCGCCGGCCTGGGCGAGGTGACGGTGCACAGCCAGGCGCGCAGCCGTCGGGAATATCTGCTGCGACCCGATCTGGGGCGGAAGCTCGCGGAGGGCACGGTGCTGCCCGCCGCCCCCGGCACGCTGGTCTTCGTGGTGGCGGACGGGCTCTGCGCCACCGGCGTGGCGGCGCAGGCGCCGGCGGTGATCGCCGCGGCCCGGCCGCTTCTGCGGCTGCCGGTGGGGCCGGTGGTGGTGGCGCTGCAGGCCCGGGTGGCGCTGGGCGATGCCATTGGCGCGGCCATGGGTGCGGGCGCGGTGGCGGTGCTGATCGGTGAACGGCCGGGCCTTTCGGCGCAGGATTCCCTGGGGCTCTACCTCACCTGGGCACCCCGCCCGGGACGGACGGATGCCGAGCGGAACTGCATCAGCAATATCCGGCCCGGTGGGCTTTCGGCGCTCGAGGCCGCGGAGAAGCTGGCCTGGCTTCTGGCGGCGGCGCAGCGGCTGGGCGCCACCGGCGTGGCGCTGAAGGACGAGATGCCGGCCACGCCGCTGCTGGCCGCCACGCCTGGTGCGCTGCCATGATCGAGGTGACCCGCCGGATCCAGCTCAACGAGTCCGAGCTGCATGAGGATTTCCTCCGCGCCTCCGGCCCCGGCGGGCAGAATGTCAACAAGGTGGAGACGGCGGTGCAGCTGCGCTTCGACCTGCGCCACTCCCCCTCCCTCCCCGATGACGTGCGGCAGCGGGCGGAGAAGCTGGCGGGATCGCGCCTCACCAATGATGGCGTGCTCATCATCTCCGCCCAGCGTTTTCGGTCTCGCGAGCGCAATCGCGAGGATGCGCTGGAAAAGCTGCTGGCCCTGCTGCGCGAAGCCGCGGCGCCGCCGCCGCCCAAGCGCCGGCCGACCCGGCCGACCAAGGGCAGCAAGGAGCGGCGGCTGGAGGGCAAGGCGAAGGACAGCCGGACCAAGGCGCTGCGGAAGGTCGGGCCGGGGGATTAGCCCAGAAACGCCCAGCTTCAGCGCGTTGCCCCTGGGCGGATACAATGACAACCGACAGGAGCCACCATGGAATTCTTCCACCAGCCCGAAGCCGGCTCGCCCCGCCCTTTCAGCCGTGCGGTGCGCGCGGGCGGCATGGTCTGGGTCTCCGGCCACACCGCGCCGCATGAGCCGGCCCAGGGCATCCATCGCGGTGACACCCCGCAGGAGGAGGTGCGCAATGCCCTGGCCTTCATCGCCGGGCTGCTGGCCGAGGCCGGTTCCTCGCTGGACCGGGTGGTGCAGGTGACGATGCTGATCTCCCACCGCGAGGACTACGCCGCCTGCAACGAGGAATATGTGAAGCACTTCCCCGGCGGCCTGCCGGCGCGGCACACCGTGCTCTTCGGCGTGCCCAGCGAGGCCCGGGTGGGCTTTGCCTGCACAGCCCTCGTGGGATGACAGGGCGGGCGGGCTTGTGGCGGGGCGCTGCCCCGCTCAGGGCTCAGCCGCGCCGTAGCGGCTGAGCTGCGCATCGAGGGCGAATTCATCGCTTAGGTAGTCGATCATCGCCCGCACCTTGGGTGCGACGAAGCGCCGGCTGGGATAGACGGCGTGGACCGGATGGGGTGCGGGCTCATGGTCGCGCAGCAGCACGCGCAGCCGGCCATCGGTCAGCTCGCCATCGACGAAATGCCAGCTCGGCACCATGCCGATGCCCAGCCCGCCCAGGATGGCCGCGCGCACGCCCTCGGTCGTGCTGACGCGAACCCGGCCATCGATGGGAACCGAGATCGGCCCGTCCGGCCCGGTGAAGGGCCAATTGGCGCCAGTGGCGAGGCGGGCATAGACCACGCATTGGTGCTGGCGGAGGTCGTCCGGCGTGGCCGGCTCGCCATGCCGGGCGAGGTATTCGGGGGTGGCCACCACCACGCGCCGCGTGGTGCCGATGCGCCGGGCCACCAGCCCCGGGTCGGTCAGCAGGCCGGAGCGGATGGAGAGGTCGATGCGTTCCTCGACGAGGTCCACGAAACCATCGCTCATCTCGAGCTCCACCGCCACATCGGGGTGGCGCTCCAGAAAACGCGGCAGCCGGGGCATGATGTGCAGCCGGCCCAGCACGGCGGCGCAGGCCAGGCGCAGCGTGCCGGTGGGCCTGCCGCGGCGCCGGCCGACCGAGGTTTCCGCCTCGGCCACGCCATCCAGGGCGACCTGGGCCTGGGCGTAGAAGGCGCGGCCGTCATCGGTCAGCGTCAGCGCGCGGGTGGTGCGGGCGAGCAGCAGGCAACCGAGATGCTCCTCCAGCGCCGCGATCTGGCGGGAGATGGTGGGCTGGGAGGTGTTTTGCTCATTGGCCACGGCGGTGAAGGAGCCGGCCTCCACGACGCGGATGAAAGTGCGGAACAGGGCGAGGAGGTCGGACATTCATTCATACTATGGATGGATGACATCCGATCAAGCCAAGTTCTGCTGGCCGGGCGAATGGCGCATTTCAGGGCCACGCGGAACGATCCGCCGAACCCCGAAGGAGAGACTTCCATGGCCCAATTCACCGTTCATACCCCGAGCACCGCCCCCGAGGCTTCGCGCGCCCGCCTGGGCGAAGTGCAGAAGGCCTGGGGCTTCATTCCCACGCTGCACGGCACGCTGGCCGAGAGCCCGATCGCCCTCGATGCCTATGACACCCTGTTCGGCCTGGTGGCCAAGAGCAGCTTCTCGCCCGCCGAGCAGCAGGCCGCCTATCTGGCGATCAATGTGATCAACGAGTGCGAATACTGCACCGCGGGCCATACCTACCTGGCGCGGGCGGCCAAGCTGGATGAGGCGGCCATCCAGGCGCTGCGCGACAGCCGGCCCATCGCCGATGCCCGGCTGCAGGCGCTGCGCCTCTTCGCCGAGGCGGTGGTGCGGGAGCGTGGCTTCGTCGGCGACGCCGCCGTCGATACCTTCCTCGCCGCCGGCTTCACGCGGGAGAATGTGCTGGAGGTCGTGACGATCGTGGCGACCAAGACGATCTCCAACTACGTCAACCACATCACCCATACGCCAAAGGAAAGCTTCATGGCCGACCCTTCGCTGGCCTGGGTGGCGCCGCGCAACCGCGCGCTCGCGGCGTAAGGAGGGCATGGACATGGCCCTGCAACACGCACTCGACGAATTCCGCGCGGGCTGGGAGGCCCGCGTGGGCGAGACCATCGCCCGGATGATCGGCGGCGATATCGAGGATATCCGCACCAGCGGCATCCTCGACCACGCGGCCAGGGCGGGCGATGCCTTCCCCGCGACCACCAACCTGGTGGACGCGCATGGCCGGCCCTTCGACCTCACCGCCCTGATCGCGGAACGGCCGGTGGTGCTGACCTTCTATCGCGGCGGCTGGTGCCCGTATTGCAACCTGGAACTGCGGGCCTATCAGCAGGCACTGCCCCAGATCGCCGCGGCCGGTGCGGCGCTGGTCGCCGTCTCGCCGGAACTGCCCGATCATTCGCTCAGCACGACGGAGAAGAACGACCTCAGCTTCCCCGTGCTCTCCGATGTCGGCGGTGCCCTGGCCTCGGCCCTGGGCATTCGCTTCACGCTGTCGGACACGGTGCGGCCGTTCTACGAGAAGGCCGGCCATGCCCTGCCCGAGCGCAATGGCGATGGCAGCTGGGCCCTGCCCATGCCGGCGACATTCGTGATCGCCCGTGGCGGGCGGATAACCCATGCCAGCGTGGAGCCGGATTACCGCAAGCGGCTTGACCCGCGCACGGCGCTGGCCGCGCTGAGCGCAGAGATGGAGCGGGTGTGATGTCGGCCAGTCTCGCAATGCCGGTATCGGCCGGCGTCTCGCCAGGGTTTCGCGGCACCGCCTATGGGCTGGCGGCGGTGGCAATCTGGGGTGGCTACCTGGCCATGGCGCGGGCGGGCGTGGTGAGTGGCATCACGCCGGCGGATTTCAGCGTGATCCGCTACGGCACGGCGGGGCTGGTGATGTTGCCATGGCTGCTGCGGCATCAGCCGCTGCGAATGGCCGGCGTGGGTTGGGGGCGGGCCGCGGTGCTGGCCCTGCTAGCCGGGCCGCTGTTCATTCTGCTGGGCGTGGGCGGCTATGCCTTCGCGCCGCTGGCGCATGGGGCGGTGGCGCAGCCCGCGGCGGTGGTGATTTTCACCACGGTGCTGGCGGCGCTGGTGCTGAAGGACCGGCCGGGGCGGGCCAGGCTGATCGGGCTTGCCGTGGTCCTGGCGGGGCTGGCGGTGATTGCGGGGCCGGGGCTGCTTGCCGGCGCCGCGCTGACGCCGCTGGGCGATGCGATGTTCATCCTGGCCGGGCTGCTCTGGGCCGGCTTTACCATCATGGCCCGGCATTGGGGCGTGAAGGCCTTGCCGGCCACCGCCGTGGTCTCGGTGCTGTCGGCCCTGGTGGTGCTGCCGGTCTATGGCGGGCTGGTGGGGTTCGACCATTTGCTGGCCCTGCCGGCTTCGGTGCTGTGGCCGCAGGTGCTGGTGCAGGGCGTGCTGTCGGGGGTGGTGGCGGTCATCTGCTTCACCCGGGCGGCGGAAAATCTGGGCGCCGCGCGGGCCGCGCTGTTCCCGGCGATGGTGCCGGCGGCGGCGATCGTGATGGGCATTCCCATCGCCGGGGAATGGCCGAATGCGGCGCAGCTGCTGGGGCTGGGGCTGGTTTCGGCAGGGCTGCTGGTGGCGATGGGGGTGATCCGGCGGGGTTGAAGCCGGGTCTGGGCGCTGCGCCGGCTGCGGTCGAGAGGCCGGCCGGCGCATGTGCTGTTTTGCAAATGCAGGGTTTCGGACATATTGGCCGCCCTGGGGTGGCGGTGGCGGTTCGGCGGGATGCGGTTTTCGGAACAACGAACGCCCCGGCGAGGGCCATGATCGCATGGGAACTGGCGTGGGGAAGCGAACTGGGCACGCATACTCTCTGAGCCTCGCTTCCGCTCAGCGCTGGCTCTGCTCCCAGGGATTCAGGATCGGCAGCTTCGCCTGCACGAAATCCTCGACATTCCGCGTGACGATGGCGAGGCCATGGACCCGCGCCGTCGCGGCAATCAGCGCATCCGGCTGGGCATAGGTGTATCGCGCCTTCTGGCCTTCGACGACGAGGTGGCGCCAGGCGATCAGCACTGCCTCATCGACCTCCAGGATCCGGGCGCCAAACCACGCGCGCACCCCATCGCGCAACCAGGCATCGAGTTCCGCGCGAAAGCCAGGCTCGGCGACGCGCTCGATCCCGATGACAATCTCCGCCACCGTCACGCGGCTCAGATAGCAGGCGATCGGCGGCACGCCGCCGGCCCAGGCCGCCACGGCCCGGTTGCAGCCTGCCCCCTTCCGCAGTTCCGAGACGACATTGGTGTCCAGCAGCCAGCCTCGCGCGCCCGCGCTGCTGACGCGCTCAGAACCGAACGACATCGCGCAGCGGCGGGCGTTCGCGTGCAGCGTCAGGGTCAAAGCTGTCCAGCCGGGCGAAGGGACCAGTGCCGAACAGGGCCGCGAGGCTCGACGAGGCTGCGGGCGCCAGCCGGGCATAATCCTCAGCGGAGAGCACCACCACCGCGTCGCGGCCATGAACCGTGACATGCTGTGGGCCGGATTCGCGGGCCAGGCGCACGACTTCGCTGAAGCGTGCCTTGGCTTCCTCCAGCCGCCACGGCCGCGCGGGTAAGGGAAGCGTTGCGCGCTTGGCGGCCGGGGGTTGAGGTGACATGACAGCGTCCTGACCAGTCTGATCAGATATCGTGATGGTCCGGCCGGGGCGGGTCAAGGGAAATCCCGCCCCGGCCTGCCGCGGGTTCAACTTCTCCGACCAGAGGGCGTTGCGTGCAAAAGACTGCATGGGATTTTCGGGTCGCCGATGCGCGATGCCAGCTCCTGGCCATGCCCGCGGCGCTGAGACTGGCCTTTGGCATCAGCCCGCAATCGCCCTGGTTGGCATTGCCGGGCCAGGCACGGCTAGACTGGGTCACCCTGACACAGCCAGGGCGATTTGAGTCTGGAAGATAGCGCGGACCACAACAGGCGGAGCCCCGAGGTCCCAAGAGAAGGCGCCAAACCGGGCAAAGCGGCGGCTCATTCCGGCCCTGCAAGCCCGGGATCCCCGACAAGGTCCAGGAAACCCGCGCCTCAGAAGGCCAGTCCGCCCGAGCGAGAGCGGCTGTGCGTGATGCCGCTGGCGTGCCCAGGTGGATTCGAACCACCGGCCTGAAGCTTAGAAGGCTCCTGCTCTATCCAACTGAGCTATGGGCACCCGCATGCCTCCCTACCGCGCTTCGGCGCGGCGGAAAACGCTCAATGCGTCCAATTCTCCGCCCGGCCATATTTGAAGTTGTCGGCATAGACCTTGGGCTTGATCGTCTTCGCCGCCGCCGGCGGCTCCTCGACCTCGAATTCCAGACCCTGGGCCTGGGCATAACCCACCGCCGCCTCGCGGGTGTGGAACCGCAGCCGCACCTGACGCTCGGTCGACAATCCACCGGACCAGCCAGTCACCGGGTCCAGAGTCGGGCGGATATCGGGGGCGAATTCCAGCAGCCACTGGCCCATGCCGGCATGGCCGGATTGCATGGCCGAGCGCGGCGGGCTGTGGATCCGTGCCTTGGGCAATTTCACGCTCATCGCAGACCTCGTCTAAACCGCCCCTTCATAGCGGCATCTGGCCGGCGCGCCCAGCCGGTGCCAAGCTGGGCTTCAAAGAGGGAATGTCCATGCCCGAGCCCAGCCTGATCATCCGCGGCGGCCTGCTGGCCGATGGCAGCGGTGGCGCACCTTTCGAGGCCGATATCGCCGTGGCCAATGGCCAAATCGCCGCCATCGAACGCCATATCCAGGCGCCGCGCGGCACGCCGGAAATCGACGCGCGCGGCCACATCGTCACCCCCGGCTTCGTCGACATCCACACCCATTACGACGCGCAGGCGACCTGGACCTCGCACATCCTCTCCTCCTCGCTGCACGGCGTGACCACGGCCTTGCTGGGCAATTGCGGCGTGGGCTTCGCGCCCTGCCGGCCCGAGAGCCGCGACATGCTGGTCAAGCTGATGGAGGGCGTGGAGGATTTGCCCGAGGTGGTGCTGACCGAGGGCCTGCCCTGGAACTGGGAAACCTTCCCGGAATACCTCAACGCCCTCGAATCCCGGCCCTATGACATGGATATCGCGACCCAGGTGCCGCATGCAGCACTTCGCGTGCATGTCATGGGCCGGCGTGGTTTCGAGCGCGAACCCGCCACTGCCGAGGACCGCGCGGAGATGGCGCGGCTGGCGCGCGAGGGCATTGCCGCCGGCGCGCTGGGCTTTTCCACCTCGCGCGCCATCGCCCACCGGACGCTCGCCGGCGAGCCCACCCCCACGCTGGGTGCGGCCGAGATCGAGCTGGCCGAGATCGCGGCCGCACTCGGCGGCGGCTGGATGCAGCTCATCTCGGATTTCGACGACCCGGCGGAGGAGGAATGGGAACGCCTGGTCCGCATCGCCCGCCTCTGCCGTCGCCCCATGACTTTTTCTCTGTTGCAGCGCGAATCAAAGCCTGATTTCTGGCGCTGGCTGCTGGAGCGGGTCTCGGCCGCGAATGCAGAGGGGCTGGCGATCACCGGCCAGGTCATGGGCCGCCCGGTGGGGCTGATGTTCGGCTTCGAGCTCAGCCAGCACCCCTTCCACACCCGCGCGGCTTTCCGCGAGATCGCGCATCTGCCCATGCCAGAGCGCGTGGCGGCGCTGCGCGACCCAGCGCGGCGTGCCCGCATCCTGGCCGAACCCTGCGACCCCGCCCTGGCCGCAAGGCTGACCACCTATGCCCGCATCTATAAGCTGACCACGGATTACGAGCCGCCGCCGGAAGCCTCCGTCGCCGCCCAGGCCGCCGCCCAGGGGCGAGAGCCGGAAGACCTCTGCTACGACTGGATGCTGGAGGATGAAGGAAAGGCCATCCTCAACCGCCCGCTGCTGAATTATGCCAACGGCAATCTCGACGCGATCCGCGAGATGGTGACCCATCCCCACACGCTGATGGGGCTGGGGGATGGCGGCGCGCATGTCGGCTATATCTGCGATGCCTCGGCGCCCACGCATATGCTCACCCATTGGGTGCGTGACCGGGCGCGCGGGGCGCGGCTGCCGCTGGAATATGCGGTGAAGCGGCTGTCGGCCGACAATGCCGCCGCTCTTGGCCTGCATGACCGCGGCGTGCTGGCGGCGGGGCGACGGGCGGATATCAACGTGATCGACCTGGAGCGGCTGGGGCTGGAACGGCCGGTCATGCGCTATGACCTGCCGGCCGGCGGCAAGCGGCTGGTGCAGGGTGCGGCCGGCTATGCCGCGACGCTGGTTGCGGGCGAGGTGGTGCATGCGCATGGCCAGGCCACCGGTGCCCTGCCCGGCCGGCTGGTGCGGGGTGGTCGTGGCGGCCCTGCGTCAACCGAAGCGGATCGGAGGCAGGCATGAGCCACGACCTCGTGATCCGCCGCGGCCATGTGCTGGACGGCACCGGCCGGCCCGGCTTCTCCGCCGATATCGCCGTGGATGGCGGCATCATCACCGCCATCGGCACGGTGACAGCCCGCGGCGCCGAGGAAATCGACGCCCATGGCCTGTTGGTCACCCCCGGCTTCGTCGATATCCACACCCATTATGATGGGCAGGCGGTGTGGGACAGCCACCTCGCCCCCTCCGCCTGGCATGGCGTGACCACGGCGCTCATGGGCAATTGCGGCGTGGGTTTCGCCCCCTGCCGCGCCGCCGATCGCGACACCCTGATCGCGCTGATGGAGGGGGTGGAGGATATCCCCGGCCCGGTGCTGCATGAGGGGCTGAACTGGTCCTGGGAATCCTTCCCGGAATATCTCGACGCGTTGGAACACCGCCCGCGCGACATTGATATCGGCGCACTGCTGCCACACGGGGCGCTGCGCGTGCATGTGATGGGCGAGCGCGCACTGCGGCTGGACAACGCCACGCCGGCCGAGATCGCAGCCATGCGCGCCCTGACGGCCGAGGCGGTGGCGTCGGGCGCCTTCGGTGCCTCCACCAGCCGCACCATCAGCCACAAGACATTGGCGGGCGACCCCACGCCCACGCTGAAGGCCCAGGAGGAGGAACTGGCCGGCCTCGCCGCCGGTATGCGCGATGGCGGCGGCGGGTTGCTGGAGTTGGTGAGCGACTGGAACACCCCGGACCCGGCGCATGAATTCGCCATGGTCCGCCGCATCGCCGAGGCCTTTTCTCAGCCCATCGTCTTCAGCCTGACCGCGCGGCACGACCGGACCGAGGCCTGGAAAGAGCTGCTGGCCCTGTCCAACCTGGCAGCCGCCGATGGGCTGGTGATCCGCCCTGTCTTCCCGCCGCGCCCCATCGGCATTCTGCTCGGCCTGCTCGGCAGCCAGAATCCGTTTTCGGGCTGTCCATCATATAAGGAGATCGCGGGCTTGCCGCCGGCCGCGCGCGCGGCGGCCATGCGCCAGCCCGCCCGCCGCGCCGCGATCCTGGGCGAGGACCGCATCTCCGGCTCCAACTTTCCCCTGATCACCCGGCTGTCCTGGGCCAGGATGTTCCCCTTCGGCACGCCGCCCGATTATGCGCCGCCACGCGAGGCCAGCATCGAGGCCGAGGCCGCGCGCCGCGCCATGCCACCCGAGGCGCTGGCCTACGACCTGCTGGTGGAGAATGACGGCCAGAACTTCATCTTCGCGCCGCTGACCAACTTCGCCGACTACACGCTGGACGCCAGCGCCGAATTGCTGCGCCACCCCAACACCATCATCGGCCTGTCCGATGGCGGCGCGCATGTCGGCTTCATCTCCGATGGCAGCTTTCCCACCTTCGTCCTGGCGCATTGGTCGCGGCACGGCTTCGCCATGGAGGAGCTGGTGCGGCGGCAGACCTCCGACACCGCCCGCGCCATGGGGCTGCGCGACCGCGGCGTGCTGGCGCCGGGCATGCTGGCCGATATCAACCTGATCGCCGAGGCGGAGCTGGCGCTTCCCGCGCCGCGCATGGTGCACGACCTGCCCTCGGGCGGGCGACGCCTGCTGCAACCCGCGCGCGGCTATCGCGCCACGCTCAAGCGCGGCGTGGTGACCTATCGCGACGGAACCGCCACCGGGGCGCTGCCTGGACGCCTGCTGCGGCGTGACAAGTAAAGTTGACACATCCCGTCTAATCCGCGTGACAGTTCGTTTCGATTGCGTGTAGGCTTTGACCTCCAAACGGAGGGCTCACCATGAACGCCATGCAGCGCATCGAGACCACCCTGGCGCGCGCGCTGGGTGACCCGGAGGGAAGCGTCACACCCCCGCTGCTGGCGAAGGCGATGAACCACGCCGTCTTCCCCGGCGGTGCCCGCGTCCGGCCGCGCCTGTGCCTGGCCACCGCCGCCGCCTGCGGCCATGGCGGGGCCGAGCTCGCCGCCGCCGCCGCCGCCGCGATCGAGCTGCTGCATTGCGCCTCGCTGGTGCATGACGACATGCCCTGCTTCGACAACGCCGCCACCCGCCGCGGCCGCCCCTCCGTGCACAAGGCCTTTGGCGAACCCGTCGCCCTGCTGGCCGGTGATGCGCTGATCGTGCTGGCCTTCGACCTCATCGGCCGCGCCGCCGCCCGCCCCGGCCAGGGCCAGAAGGCCGGCGCCGTGCTGCGCATCGTGGCGCAGAGCGTGGGCGCGCCCTTCGGCATCGTCGCCGGCCAGGCCTGGGAATGTGAGCCCAAGGTCGATGTCTCGATGTACCACCGCAGCAAGACCGGCGCGCTCTTCGCCGGCGCGGATCCGGAACGCTGGCGCCCGCTCGGCGCCAAGCTGGGCGAGGCCTATCAGGTGGCCGATGATATCGGCGACGCCGTGGCCGATGACGAGGCCGAGATGGGCAAGCCCGTCGGCCAGGATTTCTCTCTGGGCCGCCCCAATGCGGTGCGCGAGCTGGGGCTGGAAGGTGCGCTGAAGCGGCTGCGCATGCTGGCCGAGGAGGCGGTGGCCGCGATCCCCGACTGCCCCGGCGCGGGCGATCTGGAAGCCATCATCCGTGGCGAATCCAAACGCCTGGTGCCGCGCAGCCTGGCCGTCCACGCCGCCTGATGCCACTGCCCGAGTTTGTGTTGCGGTTCCGCGACCAGATGGTCGCGCGGCCGGGGTTTCGCCGTTGGGCGGGCCGCTTCTGGGCCACGCGGGGGATGTCGCGCAACCGCGCCGCCTCGCTGTTCGATCTGGCAGCGGGCTTTGTTTATTCACAGATTTTTCTTGCCTGCGTGCAGCTCGATCTCTTCACCATCCTGGCCGAAGGCCCGCAGCCGCTCTCCCGGCTGGCGGAGCGGCTGAACCTGTCTCCCCGTGCGGCCGAGCAGCTGCTGGAGGCGGCGGCGGCGCTTGGCCTCGCCCAGCACCGCCAGGGCGGCTACGGGCTTGGGCCCCTGGGTGGGCCGATGGTGGGCAATGTCGCCATCGCCGAAATGGTGCGCCACCACGCCATGCTCTATGCCGATATGGCCGACCCGCTGGCGATGCTGCGCGGCGAGGGTGGCGGCGGCGCGCTCGGCCGGTTCTGGGGCTATGCCGATGGCGGGCGCCGGCCTGGGTGTGATTGACTGATTGAACCTGGGATCCGGGACCAATCGGGTTACTCCGGGAAATAGCGGGATAGAGGCTTAATAAATTTGGTTTTTCGGCCCGGGCGCGCCCATCGCGGTTTGCGGATTGAACCTGGGTTTTCCGCTCCTGCGGGCGGATTTTGCAAAAGCAACCTGGGGTAAGGCGTTTTGCCTCAGGGGCGCTATCAGCAGGCTATAAGTCACCGCTCAGCCTTCCTGCACCTCTGGCTTGCCAGAAAGGAACACATTCATAACCGCGCCGGAGGTGACGGTGATGGTGATGCGGGGGGCGGGTTGGGTCGCCTCGACCATGGCATGCACGAGGTTGCGCTTTACGCCTTTTGTTTGCGTGGTTTCTGTCGTCATCGACGGCTCCTGATGGGCGGGAAGCATATCCCGTGAACTTACGGTAGCGCAACCAATGGGTTTGGAGTCAAGCATTAGAGTCCTAATCGGTCATCTTTCGTCGCTGCCGGTCAGCTCGTCGTAGAGGAGGGCTGTGATGCGCATGACGGCGGCGGCGTCGGTGTCGTCCTTGCCGGCGGCGATCAGCGTCTGCAGGGCGGAGCGGTAGGCGGCGATGAGGGTCTCCATGTGGGTGTCCCGCCAGAGGCTGAGCGGGCGCTGAGGCGCGGTTTCCTGCGGGTTTTCGGGCTGTCCTGGCTTCATGGGGCCGGTGCCGGTGGCGAGCCATTCAAGGGTGACGCCGGTGGCCTTGGCGAGGGCTGTGGCGTTCTCAAAACTCATCGGGCGGCCCGTGGAATACCCACTGAGCGTCGCTTTGGGGATGCCAGAGCGTTGAGAGACCAGCTGGGCGGTCCCAACCTGCTTGATCGCCATCTTGACCCGTTGAGCCATAGAACCTGTTGCAGGTTCACCCCCCGGAACTGTCACATCGTCAGAGGGCAGAGTTTCGACCGCCATTTTGCGCAAATCCCGAACAATAACAGCAAGATAGCGAATATTCTGATCGATCGTTGCAGATACGCGAACATGCAACAGCCTTAAGCCGCAGATATGCGCTTGCACGATGCGCAAATATGCGCAATTCTCACCCATCATGATTAACCAGCCGCCCCCGCCGCATCGCGTCGGGGACGGTCAGCGGAGCGGGTGGATGGGGCGACACGAACCAAAGGGCTGGCACACGGAGGACATCAAGGCGGCGCTGCGCAAGCAGCATCGCAGCCTTCAGGCCCTCTCGCGATCATGGGGGTTCCACCCGCACGCCGTCGCCTCCGCGCTCTGCAAGGGCAGCTATTGGCCGACCCTGGAAAAGCGCATCGCCGAGGAGCTGGGGCAGCACCCGCACACCCTCTGGCCGGACCGTTGGACACCCGATGGGCACCCGAAATCCGTCGCCGAGCGGAACATTACCCCGCCCGCGTCCATCGCGCACCGTGCAAAAGCGAAGGCTGCCTGAACATGGAATTGATCCAGATCGACCCCGCCCATGTCGTGGTGGCGGACCGGCTGCGCGCCATCGATGCCGATTATGTGGCCTTCCTGGCCGAGAGCATCGGCCGCCGCGGGTTGGACACGCCGATCCGCGTCACCGTGCCCGATGACAAGGGGTTTTGTCGGCTGATCGCTGGCGCGCACCGGCATGCGGCGGCGCTGCAGCTGGGGCTGACCAGCATCCCCGCCATCCCGTTCAGCGGCGATGAGCTGCAGGCGGAGCTGCTGGAAATCGAGGAGAACCTGGTGCGGCGCGAGCTGTCGCCGCTCGATCAGGCGACGTTCCTGGCGCGGCACAAGGTCGTGTGGGAGGCGCTGTATCCGGCCACGGAACACGGCGGCGACCGGCGGCGGAAATCAAGTCGCCAAGTTGGCGACATGAAAATCAACCACCCGCTGGCAGAGCGTTTCAGCAAGGTGGTGGCGAAAAAGCTGGGCCTTGCCGAACGCTCCGTGCAGCGCGCGGTGCAGCGCTACCACGCGCTGACGCCGGCCATCCGCGAGCGGATTGCGGGCAGCTGGATTGCCGAGAATGGCTCGGCGCTGGATGACCTGGTCGGACGCGGGAAGGCGCTGACCGAGGCGCAGCAGCAGGGGGTGCTCGACCTGGTGCTGGATGCACGCAGCGGTATCCGGCGCATTCCCGATGCGCTGGTGGCCATGAAGCTGGTACCGCCGCCAGCCGCCCCGCAGAGCGGGTTCCAGGCGCTGGTGAAGGCCTGGGAAAATGCCCCTTCGGCCGTCACGCATCACCGCTTCCTGAGCTGGCTGCTGACCGAGGGCGGCGGGCGCGAGGCTGTGATGACCGCGCTGGCGCGCCATCCGGAGGGTGGGAAATGAGCCAGGCCATGACCCGAACGATCCTGGTGGCGCGGCTGGAAGCGCTGCTGCCCGCGGCGATGGATGACGCCGAATTCAGCCCGACGAGCTGGGCCAATCTGGTGGATGCCGGCATGTCCGGCCGGCAAATCTTCCGGCTGTTCGAGCTGACCGAAGAGGCCTGCGGCGTGACCGTGTGCGTGGCGGACATCCTGGATTGGGTGATGGGCCGCCCCACCCTGAACGCGCTGGCCCTGCTGGTCGAACGGCGGCGTTACGAGGTGGCGCAAGGGCAAATCGGCGGTGCGGCATGAACGGGTTCGAGCCGCCTTTCCGCATTCGCGATGTGCTGGCGGGGATTGGCGCCGGGCTGGGGCTTTGGGCCTGCATCGCGGTGGTTTTTTGGATCGACAACATGTTGGGAGGGATACGGTAATGGTTATCAAGCCGGGTGAAACGCTGGCCGGACCCGATATCGGCGGCATCGCCGCCGAGCGGCTGCGCAGCATTGTCGAGCGCATCGAGCGGCTGGAGGAGGAGCGGAAAGCCCTCGCCACCGACATCAAGGACATCTTCGCCGAGGCGAAATCTGGCGGGTTCGACGTGGCGGTGCTGCGGCAAATCCTGTCGCTGCGGAGGAAGGAGCCGGCGCAGGTTGAGGAGCAGGAGACTGTCCTCGATCTCTACAAGCGCGCGTTGGGGATGTGAGGTGGTGAGCCAGCGCCTCGACGCCGTCATTGGAACCGCCGCCTGATGGCCTCGGCTCCATCCATTCCTCTCGAAGCGCAGCTGGCCTGCGTTTACCGCGAGACCGCCCTTCGCGAGCGGGTCTATCCGCGATGGGTCGCGGCCGGGCGCATGACCCAGGCCAAGGCTGACGCCGAGATCGCGGCCATGAAGGCCGTGGAGCGTACCCTGCTCACCCTGATCCCTGCAGATGCGCAGAGGGTGATGCTCTGATGGTCGCCTACAGCTTCCAGAAGCGCTTCGTGGGTTTGGTGCAGGCAGGGCTGGAGCCAGGCCCGTGGCTCCCTGGCATGAAGCGCCACACCCTCCGCCAGCCCCGCCGCCATGGCCATGCCCGGCTCGGCGATGCCTTGCAGCTCTACACCGCGATGCGCACCAAGCATTGCCAGCTCATCGGCCGCGCCACCACCACCCACGCCATCTCCATCACGGTGCTGGTGGGCCACGAGCAACCGTTCACCATCCAGGCAGAAGCCGGACTGGCCTCGTGGGAGGCGCCGGAGATGGCCGCGCCAATCATCCATCGGTTGATCAATGACGGGCGCCCCCTGGCGGCCGACGAAATGGACGAATTCGCCCGCACGGATGGCTTCGCTAACACCACAGAGATGCGCGCGTTCTTCGATGCGCCGTCCGAGCCTGGTTTATGGCGCCTGCCCATGGTGCTGATCGTCTGGCGGCCGATGGGTGGCGCTGCCTGATGCCACCCCGTGCCGCCCATCCCGACCAGATGGACCTCCTCGCCTGGCAGCAGCCCGAGGTGGTGCGCGCCTTCCCGCCCGAGCAGGTGCGTGGCGCCACCTTCGCCGCGCGGCTCTCCCGCGCCGTCTCCGTCGCCCTGACCGATTGCGCGGTGCCGCGCGCCGAGGTGGCAGAGCGGATGAGCGATTATCTCGGCCAGAAGATCAGCCTGGCCATGCTCAATGCCTATGCCAGCGCCGCGCGGGATGATCACACGATCTCCCTGCCGCGCTTCCTGGCGCTGATGCACGCCACCGGCGACCAGCGGCTGCTGGAGCTGCTGGCCGAACCCTTCGGTCTTGCCGTGATCGAGCGCAAGCACCTGCCGCTGATCGAGATGGCGCTGGTGAGCGAGCGCATCGCCGAGCTGAAGGGCATGCACGAGGCCAAGCGGCGGGAAGCCCGCGCCAAGGGAGGGTTGTGATGCCGGATTGCTCTCCGGCCCCCTACGACAGCAGCGAATGGCTGAGCGCGGCCGAGCTGGCGGCGCTGGCCATCCCGGGCCTGCCCAGCACGCGCCAGGGCGTGCAGCGCCACGCCGAAACCTATGGCTGGAACACGCCGGAGCGGGAAAACCTGATCTGGCGCAACCGCCAGGGCCGCGGCGGCGGGGTGGAATACAATCGCTGCGTCCTGACCAGCCACCAGCAGGCGCATCTGCTGCTGAAGGCCTCGGCCATGTCGACGTCCGTCGAGAGTGGCGCGCCGCCGAATGATGCGGGCTTCGCTGGTAAAGGTGCCAGCCACGCGGGCGAGCGCTGGGCCTGGTATGACCGGCAGACCGACCGCACCAAGGCCCGGGCGCAGGAGCGGCTGGCCGCGGTGAACGCGATCTACGCCCTGACCGACAGCGGCATCGGCAAGACCGAGGCGCTGAATGCCATCGCCCGCTCGCGCGGGATCGGCATCTCCACCCTGCAGGTCTGGGACGGGCTGGTGCGGGACCTGCCGCGCGAGCACTGGCTGCCGCATCTGGCGCCGGGCCATGGCGGCGGCCGGCCGCAGGCGGAATGCGACGATCGGGCCTGGGATTTCCTCACCAGCCTCTACCTGAAGCAAAGCCGGCCGAACCTCTCGGAATGCCTGTATCAGACCCGGCTGAAGGCCGCCGATGAGGGCTGGACGCTGCCTGCCGAGCGCACGCTGCGCGCCCGCGTCATGGCGCTGCCGGAGACCACGCGCATCCTGCGGCGCGAGGGCGAGGAGGCGCTGAAGCGCCGCCTGCCGGCGCAGCGGCGCGACAAGGGCGTCTTCCACGCGCTCGAGGCGCTGAACACGGACTTCCACACCTGGGATGTCTTCGTGAAATGGCCGGACGAGACGATCTCCAGGCCCGAAATGGTGGCTTATCAGGACCTGTATTCGGGGAAGGTGCTGGCCTGGCGCCTCTCCAAAACGCCGTCCTGGCATGAGGTGCGGCTGGCCTTCGGCGATGTGGTCGAGCAGTACGGCATCCCGCAGCACTGCTGGATGGACAATGGCCGGGAATTCGCGAGCAAGCGGATCACCGGCGGGCAGAAGAACCGCTATCGCTTCAAGCTGCGCGACGACGAGCCCGAGGGGCTGATGACCGCGCTGGGCGTGCAGGTGCACTTCACCACGCCCTATCATGGCCAGGCGAAGCCGATCGAGCGCGCCTTCCGCGACATGGCGCAGCGCATCGCGCGGCACCCGGCCTTCGACGGCGCCTATGCCGGCAACAGCCCGATGAACAAGCCGGCGAATTACGGCCAGCGCGCGGTGCCGCTGGATGAATTCCTGGGTGTGGTGCGGCAGGGGATCATCCAGCACAACGCCCGGCCGGACCGGCAATCGCCGGTGTGCCGTGGCCGCAGCTTCGACCAGGTCTTCGCCGAGAGTTTTTCCGCCGCCACGGTGAAGCGGCCGACTGTCGAGCAGCGCCGGCTGTGGCTGCTGGCGGCCGAGGGCATCCGCGCAAGGCGGCAGGACGGCAAGATCGTGCTGGCCGGCAACGAGTATTACGCGCCGTTCCTGGCCAATCACATGGGCCAGCGCCTGACCGTGCGCTTCGACCCGGAGCGGCTGCACGAGCCGCTGCATGTCTACACGTTGGACGGCAGACATCTGGGCGAGGCGCCGGTCTTCGCGGCGGTGGGCTTCAACGATGTCGCCGCGGCGCAGGAACACGCCCGCCTGAAGAAGGGCATCCTGCGCAGCGAGCGCTCGATCGCCGAGAGCATTGGCCGGATGAGCGCGCGCGAGCTGGCGAAGGCCATGCCGAAACTGCCCGAGCCGGAAATCCCGCAGCCCGCCGTCTTCCAGGTCTTCACCGGCAATGCGGTGCCCAAGCCCCAGGCGATCGAGGCCGCCGAGGACGCGCCCAGCGCCCTGGCCGGCATCTGGCCGGCTGCCTGGACGCCACGCGTGATCGAGGGCGGCGAGCCCTGAACGAAAAACCCCGGCCGTTGGCGCGGCCGGGGCTGGACTGAAACATCTGAGCAGAGAGGACAGAGATAAATGCCATCGGACAGCACTGCAACCGAAAATGGATCGGGCGGCCGCATCGCCGCACCCATCCAGATGCAGGAGAGTGAGATCGAGGCGCTGCGGCAGCAATGCCGCGAGATCCTGAAGGCCAGCAACATGAGCGGCGCCAGGCTGGCGGCCGAGCTGAACGTGAAGGCCGTGACCTTCGCGGCCTGGCTGAACGGGAAGTACGCCGGGCGGAATGACCTGCAGGGCTTGCTGGTGCGAACCGGCCTGCAGCAGCGGTCGGACCGGGAGAAGGTGCGCGCCGTGGCGCCACCCGCGCCGACCTTCACCCTGACGCCCTCGGCCGGCGAGTTCCTGGAAATCTTCGCCCACGCCCAGCATCTGCCGGATTTCGCCGTCGTGACCGGCGCGCCGGGCATCGGCAAGACCTCGGCCGCCTGCCACTACGCCCGCAGCACGCTTGGGGTGTGGAAGATCACCTGCTCGCCCACCGTCACCGTGCCGCGGGCGGTGCAGGATGAATTCGCCCGGGCGATGGGGCTGACCAACCGCATGGCGCTGCATGCCATGCACCACGTCATGGTGCAGAAGCTGCGGGGCACCAATGGCCTGCTGATCGTTGATGAGGCGCAGCACCTGAAGCCCGACGCGCTGGATGAGCTGCGCAGCCTGCATGACCAGGCGGCGGTGGGCGTGGTGTTGCTGGGCAATGAGGCGGTGCTGGGGCGGATGCGCGGCGGCAATGGCACCACGCCGCGGCCGGAATTCGCCCAGCTTTCCTCGCGCGTGGGCCGGCGGCTGACCCGCAAAGGCACCCGGGCGGGTGATGCTGCGGCGCTGCTCAATGCGTCCGAGATCGATGACGAGGATGTGCGGGAGATGCTGGTCGCGATCTCGCGCCGGCCCGGCGCGCTGCGCGCCATGGCGAAGACGCTGCGGCTGGCCCAGCTGGTGGCGGCGCGGGACCAGGTGCCGCTCAACACCCGGCACATCGACCTGGCCGACCGAAGCCTGCGCGAAGAGGAGGCGGCGTGATGGAGCTGCAGTTCCACAACGCGGTGCAGGCCGCGCCGCCGCCCGCCATGCCCCAGCCGCCACCCTGGATGCGCCGCATCCTGCGCGCCACGGCGGCGGAGTTCGATGCCGAGCCCGAGCTGCTGCTGCGGCGCGACCGCCGGCAGCCCGTGGCGCTGATGCGGCAGGTGGTGATGTACGTCGCCCGCCACCACACGATCATGAGCTACCCGCAGATCGGCCGCGTGCTGGGGCTGGACCACAGCACCGTCATCCATGGCACCGACCTGGTGCGCGAGCGCATGCTGACCGACCCGGGTTTTGCCCGCCGCGTGGCCCGCATCATCGAAGCCTGGCGCCACAGCACCCAGACCCATGCCGCCGGCGCAGCCGGTAAATTCGAACCTCAGGAGCCGTTTATCCATGACAAAGAGCAAGCTCAGGCGCCCGGCGGAGACGGCGCGCGCGCCGGCGGACAGGGTGGAGGCCGAGGCGATGCTGGCCCGGCTGGGCGCCATCCGGCGGGACCTGGCGGTTTCGGCCGCGGCGCTGGAGGAGGGCGTGGCGGCGATGAAGGAAGCGGCCGAGACGGCGGCGAAGCCGCTGGCGGCCGAGGCGGAGCAGCTGCTGCGCGGCCTGCAGCTCTATGCCGAGGCGAACCGGGCGGCACTGACGGATGGGGGACGGCACAAGACCGTGAAGCTCTCCAGCGGGGAATTGCTGTGGCGCTTGCGGCCACCCAGCGTGCGGCTGCGGGATGTGGCGGCGGTGATCGAGACGCTGAAGGCCATGGGCAAGGACCAGTTCCTGCGCACGAAGTACGAGGTGAACAAGGAGGCCCTGCTGGCGGCGCCGGCGGAGGCGGCGAGCATTCCGGGCGTGACGATCGGCAGTGCGGGGGAGGAGTTCCTGGCGGAGCCGCTGGTGGTGGAGCTGGCGGCGTAGCCGAGGTTCGGCGGCTTCGGCCGGGCCAGCACCCGCGCAGCGAGGCCGAGCGGCAGGCGGGCCTGGAGCGGGAGCGGGAGCGCAAGCGGCTGTGGGCAAGGCAGCGGTATGAGGCGCGGCCGAAGCCTGCGCCCAGCCCGGCACCAGCCCCGCGCCCGCCCGCGCCGGTAAGCGCCCTGCCGCGCAACGAAGCGCCGATCGTCGCCACGCCCAAGCAGGTGCGGGTCTGGCTGGCGATGAACCTTTATGCCTGCGGCGCGACGCGGCTGGCGGCGGAGGACCGGGTGGCGCTGATGACCCATGACGAGGCGCTGGCGGAGGCAAACCGGCGGCGGGCCGGGGTGGGCGATGCGCCGTTCCGGATGGTGATCCGATGAGCGCGCTGGACCGAGCGGTGCTCGCCGCCTTTCGCAAGGTGCTGCTGCCGATTGTCGAGACGCCGCAATTCCAGGCGCGGCTGGCGGCGGCGATGGCAGAGCAAAAGGTAAAGGCGGTGGCGGCGCCGCCCGCGCCACGGCCGGCGCCGCCAGTGCTGCGCGCCATGCTGCGCGATGTGGCGACGGTGGATGACAGGCGCACGGAGGCAAACCGCAAGCGCAGCGAGACGCAGAAACGCAACGCCGAGGCGCGCCGGGCGGCGCGTGAGCAGGCTGAGCGCCAGGCGGCCGAGGCGGAAGCTCAGGCCGTTGCGGCAGAGCATGCAGAAATGCGCAGGCTCATTGCCGCGGGCACGCCGGAGCTGATCTTGGCGCCGGAGTACCGCCAGCCGACGGCCCGAGCGGAGGCCGAGGCGCCGGCAGCATCGCCAGTGGTGGCGCATTCCATGCAGCCCGACCGTTTCGAGCCTTTCCCGGACGACGCGGCTGAGGCCCAGGGCCACATCCTTGCCGGAAAGGGGGCGCGCTGGGTTGCCGAGGAATACGGCTGGCCACTGGCCTTCGCCCAGGCCTTCGCCGCGAAACTGCGTGCCGAGCAGAAGGCGCCCGGCGCGACATCCCCGCGGGATGCGCGGGCATGAGCCCCGAGCTGGAGCAATACCTGCTGCGTCGCGTTCGCGAGGTCTATGACGCGGGGAAGCGCGGCAGGCCGAGGGAGCAGGAATGCGACCTGGCCGTGATCGTCATCGGCGCGAAGATCGATGAGGAGGTGCGGCTGCAGGTGCAGCGCGCGCTGGCGGCGCAGCCATGAAGCGCGGCGTCGCCCTGCCGGCCGCGCTGGCGCCGGCTTTCGATGAATTCTGGGCGGCCTATCCGAAGCGCAGCCCGAACCCGCGCGCCCTCGCCGAGGCGGCGTTTGCCGCCGCGGTGAAGGCGGGTGCGAAGCCGGCCGAGCTGGTCGCCGCCGCCGGCCGCTATGCCACCGAATGCCGGGCGAAGGGGGTGCGGGAGGAGTTCATCGTCCATGCCCGCACCTTCCTGGCGCAGCGGCGGTTCCTGGATTACCTGGCGCCCGCGACGGCCGGCCAGGTGGTGACGGCGGGGGCAGTTGAGGAGCCAACGCATCCGTGGTGGCCGGCGTTTCGCGGGCGGATCAGCCCGGCCAGCTTCGCCCAGTGGATTGTGCCCCTGCTGTGTGTCGGCGGGGAGATCGATGCAGAGGGCCAGAAGATCAGCGTGAAGCTGAATGCGCCCACGGCCTTCCACCGGGACTATGTGCGGGAGCGCTACAGCGAGCTGCTGAAGGCCGCACTGCACATCGCTCGGATTGACTGGGAGGTCGGGCGGTGAGGTCAGCGCAGCCTGGTCATCTCGACACTGCCTTCGGGCAGTTCCCGGATGAACCCAACGGGATGGATGTCGGCCAAAATGCCGACCGTACCTCCATTCAGCGTGAAGCAGGTCTGCCGGTTTTCGGCCACGATGTCGCGGATGATCATGGTGCCACACCACAACGCGACCGCATCTGCCTCCCTCACTCGGTCCTGCACCATCATGGTGTTCGCCGGGAACTCCCACGTATTCCCAAGGGCGCCAGGCAGGCGGACCGTTTCCAAGAAACGCAGGGCGCGAAGGCCCTCCGGTGGCCTTGCGATCAACGTGGTCGGTGCGGCGCAGCCGGCGAGAATTGCGAGCGCGATAGCGGTGGCAATTCGCAGCATGACGTCCTCCACGTTCGGTCTGCATCCTCCAATTCAGTTCATGCCCCGTCAATCGAGAACTTGACGGCGGGGCACAGCATCGGGCAGCTTCGGCAACGCGAGACGGGTGGTGTGGAAACCGCCCGGTCCCGATCATCTTCCGGGTGGCGCACGACATGTCCAAGACGTGGCTGAAAAGCCGTGTCCAAAGGCGTGCGCGGCTGTTCCTGCAGCAGCTTTCCACCACCCGGAAGGCCCTACGGACCTTCCACATGCAGGAGGATCGGCACATGCCGACAATGACTATTCCACTGATACCGGTGCCCTTTCTGGGCAGCACCATCTTCGTGACCGACGAGGTCTCGCCGCGGGTGCCGATGCGCCCGATTGTCGAGGCGCTCGGCCTCGATTGGGGGCGTCAGCAGCAGAAGCTGCAATCGAACCAAAAGCGTTGGTCCGTAGGCATGATGCCTACGGTTGCCGGCGACGGAAAGACGCGGGAGATGTTGGTAATCCCGCTGCGCCGGCTGTGGTCCTGGCTCAGCGGAATTACCCTCAGTCGGGTGAAGCCAGAAATTCGGGCCACGCTGGCGCGGTACCAGGCAGAGTGCGACGAGGTCCTGGAAGCACACTGGACGCGCCATCGGGAGGGCCTGCCAGCACCACTTGCGAAGGGGCAGGAACCGAGCGGCCTTTTGTTCGAGCAGGTCTATGGCCGGACGAAGGCGGAGCGCGATGCGGAAGCGGAGAGACTGGCGGCCAAGGTGGTGCAGGCCAGGGCGGCCGGCGCGCCGTACCGCCAGGAGGCTTCGGCCGCAGAGAAGGCCATGGCGAGGCTGGGCTATGCCAAGTACGAGACGAACTTCCTCATTGCCAAGGTCAAGGCGCGGCTGAAGCGCGGCTCCGACCAGCAAACCCTTCCGCTGCTGGAGGGCTGAGCCATGGCCGCTTGGGACCCCAAGACTTTTGCCGGCGATGGGCTGATGGAAATCTATCAGCGGCTCCACGAACAGTTCGACGAGGTCGGCTGGGACAACGTCCCGCCCGTGATGCTGCATGGGTTGGCTTCGTTGAGGCTGGCGATGCTGATGATGCTGGAGGGTGCGCACATGGATGCCTTGCAGATCGTCGCTGCCGGTCAGGAGAAGATCGACACCGGCGATATGATGGAAAAGGTGGGAGAGGTCTGCTGGGGTGCGGCCATACTGATACGCCGCCGGCTTGCGAGCATTCCTGGGAAAAATCAGCAGGCGCGCAAACTCGCCTCCGAGCTCGAAGCTATAGCGGAAAGGCTGAGCGACCATGGCTTCGCGATGATGCAAGGGGCCGAGGCGACGGTTGCCGGCAATGCCTGACGACACCGACGTCACCTTCGACGTGGTCATGGCCCTCCGCATGCTTGCGGAGGTGCTTGACCGAGACGAGCCGCTATCGGCTCTCGCGGCACAGGGCGTCGCCGTCGTGGTCCGCCATCTCGCCAACCAGCTGGACGATGTTGGCGGCCGCATGCTGGACGCGGAACTGCGCGCGGCCTGACAGCGTAAAGGGGGGGGCAAATCTGATCCCCCCTTGGGCGGCGCGGACATGAGCGCCTCCCTTCTCCCCCTCCCCAACCCCACCGCCCTTGGCCATGTCCTGGCGGCCATCGAAGACGGCGCGCTGGCTGGCGCCGCCCTCGATGCCCGCATCCATGATGCGCTGGGCTGGCTGGTCATGCGCGGCACCGATGGCCGCCTCTCCATCCGCAACCCTGGCGGCCGGCAATGGCTGCGCATGCCCACCCCCAGCCGGGATGAGGCCGCGGCCTTCGGCCTGATGCCCCAGGGCTGGCACCATGGCGTGGCGGTGCGCGACCGCATCCTGGCCTGGTGTGCGGACCCAGCCGAGCCCGCGGCCCGCTTCTTCGAATGCTTCGGTCGCAGCCGGGCCCTGGCCGTCACCCGCGCCGCCCTGCACGCCCAGCGCTCCATCGCCCTGTTGCCGCGCCTGGCACAGCCGCCGGCGTCCTGCCGATGCGGCTGGCAGGGGCCGGGCGCCGCGCTCCGCCTCGGCCGCTGCCCGGATTGCGCGCGAACGCTTCTCACCACCACAGCCCCGGAGAGCCAGCATGCCCCAGCCTGAGCCCACAAAACCGCGCGGCGCGGATCCGCGATTGATGAAGGCGGTGCATGCCTGCCGCCGGCAGGTGCCGGAACTGCAGGACGAGGCTGCCTGGCGCGGCTTCCTGGTGAAGGCCGCCGGCCGCGACAGCCTGCGCGCCATGAATGGTGGCGAGCTGGGCCGCGTGATCGATGCGCTGCACCAGCATGGGGCGCCGCGCCGCGCGGGCCAGGGCGCCGGCCGCCCGGCCAATACGCTGGACAGCCGCCCCCAGGCCCGCATGGCCCGCGGCCTCTGGATCGATCTGGGCCGCGCCGGCCTGGTGCGGGACCGCAGCGAGCGGGCGCTGGACGCCTTCTGCAAGCGCGTGACCGGCCGCGACAGCCTACGCTTCTGCGACAGCGAACAGCTCAACCAGGTGATCGAGGCGCTGAAGGACATGCGCGGGCGGAAGGGCGTGCTGCCCGAGGCCGCGCCCCGCCCGGGCGAAAGCCATGACCAGGCGATGGTGCGCGCCTTGTGGGAGGCGCTGATCGACGCCGACGCGATGAAGACAGGCGTCTTCGCCAGCCTGGAAACCTGGCTGCTGCGGCACGGCTACGGCGTGCGGCATGTCGAGCTGCTGACCGAAGACCAGGCGCGTGAGGCGGTCGGCCGGCTGACCGGCTGGTGGCAGCGCCACACGAAGGGCAAACGGGCATGAGGCCGGCATTCACAGCCGAGGCGCAGGCGGCGGCGAATGCGCTGCACGATCTCCTGCTGCGCATGGTGCAGACCAGCGATGACCCCGGTGCGGTGGCCTGGGGCGCGGCCTCGGCGCTGGGCAACCTGGTGCAGCAATGCGTGCCGGCGGAACACGCCCAGGCGACGCTGGAGGGCCTGGCGGTTGCCATGCGCGCGGCGGCCCAGGCCCGCGCCCTGCAGGACAGCCCCGCGCAAGGCCGGGCCTGAGCATGTCCGCCCCCCGCCCGCCGGCCCAGCCGGCGCAACCAGGAACGGCCGCCCGGCGGCCGTGGTTGCCGAACCTGCTGCGGGAAATGGCGGATGCGCATGGCCTGGCCACGGCGCTGGGCTTCGCGCAGCGCTTCGGCGGGCAATACCTGCACCTGCCGGTGGAGGCGCGGCCGAACCACCCCGTGGCGCAGCATTCGGGCATGGGCGTGCTGGCCTGGCTGATCGAGCAGCACGACCGCAACGCGCGCATCATCGTGCCCAAGGCGGCCTGGGCGGCGCGGCAGCAGCGGCTGGAGGTGGTGCGCAGCATGACGGCCCGCGGCGCCTCGGCCAATGAGATCGCCGTCGAGCTCGTGCTGCATGTCCGCCAGGTCGAGCGGCTGCGCGAGAGGATTGCGACTGACGACCGTCTGAGGCAGGGTTCATTGCCGTTCGACGCGGCATGAGCCGACACATGTCGGCCTGAAACCAAGGCCGCCCGCGCGCGACAACAGCGCGCCATGTCCCAGACCCGATCCAACTCGAAGTCCGCGCCACGCGGCATCCGCAACAACAACCCCGGCAATGTGCTGCGCAGCCGCACGGCGTGGCAAGGCGAGAAGCCGTTCTACGCCGGTGACGATATCGAGTTCGAGGTCTTCACCACGCCGGCCTATGGCATCCGCGCCATGGCGGTGACGCTGCTGTCCTATCAGCGCCAGCACAAGCTGCGCAGCGTGCGCGCCATCATCAACCGCTGGTGCCCGCCCGTGCACACCTTCCCGGACGGCACGAAAAAGCCCCAGAACACCGCGGCCTATGTGACGCGGGTGGCGGCGGCGCTGGCCGTGGAGCCGGATGCGGTCATCGACGTCACGCAGCCCGCGACCATGCGCCCCCTGCTGCTGGCCATCATTCGCCAGGAAAACAGCGTGCAGCCCTATGACGACGCGACCGTCGACGAGGCGATGCGGCTGGCTGGCATCAAGTTCCAACCGAAGGCCTAGAACATGCAGACCGTGACCTCCATCCTGGCGCCGCTGCTGGAGCAGTTGGTGCCCATGCTCGGCGCCGTTCTGTTGGCGGTGGGCTCCTATGCGGCCAAGCGCGCGGCGGATTGGCTGCGCCTGTCGAATGACGCGCAGGTGCGGGGCTACCTCAATGAGGTGATCGAGAATGCGGTGGGTTGGGCGGAGGCCGATATGAAGGCGCGCCTGGCCCGCGCCGCGGCCGATGGCGCGACCCCGGCGCCGAAGCGCGATGATTGGGGCACGGCAGTGGACAGCGCCGCGGGCTATGTCGCCACGCGCGTGCCCGACGCCCTGGCGCATTTCGGCATCACGCCGCAGGGGCTGCGGCAGATCATTCAGACCCGGCTCAGCGGCGTCTGAGGCCCGGATTATGGACCTCGATATCCTGCTGCGCAGCCAGCCAGCGCTGATCTTCCTGGGCACGCTGGTGCTGGGCTGGATGGGCTGGGGCTTCCGCCAGCACATATCCCAGCTGATGCAGAAGGCGATCGAGCAGACCGCCGGCAAGGCCGCGCTCGAGGCGCTTTCGGGCCGCGTCAACAAGCATGGCGAGCGCATCATGATCGTCGAGACGGCGCTGCAGCACCTGCCCACCGCCCAGCAGGTGAATGCCCTGACGGTGGCGATATCGGATCTGCGCGGCGAGCTGCGCGCCGTGGGCGAGAATGTCGAGAACCTGGAAAGGCAGATGGGTGGCATAGGCCGCCGGCTCGACCTGATCGACGCGCATCTGCGGGAAAACCGCCAGTGAGCGGCGCCTCCTACCTGAAGCACATGGCGGAGGATCGGCGCCTCTCGATCCTGCTGCTGCTGGCTGCCTCGCAGGGTGGCGCGGCCAATGAGGCGCTGCTGCAGGCGGCGCTGCCCGATTACGGCCACGAGGCGAGCCTGGACCAGGTGCGCGCCGATCTGGGCTGGCTGGCCGAGCAGGGCCTGGTCGAGACGCGGGATCTGCACGGCCTGGCCGTGGGGCACATCCTGGCGCGCGGCCAGGACGCCGCCGCCGGCCGCGCCACCATCCCCGGCGTCAAGCGCCCCGTGCGCCGCTGATGCCCCGCAAATCCAGCATCGCCGCCCTGCCGGACCATCTGCTGGAGGCGCTGGAGCGCGCCATCCAGCAGGGCCGCGCGACGGTGGATGAGCTGGTGACGCTGGTGAACGGCGCGGGGCACATGGTCAGCCGCAGCGCCATGGGGCGGCACCGCAAGGTGAGCGTGGAGCGGTTGCAGAAATTCCGCGAGACGCAGGAGATTGCGGGCGAATGGGTGCGCCAGCTGCGCGCCGACCCGGATGGCGATATCGGCCGAATGTTGGGCGAGATGCTGAAGCTGCTGGCCTTCCGGACACAGATGGAGATGCAGGAGGAGGGCGAGGCGCCCGGGCCGAAAGACCTGGCCATGCTGGCGCGCGCCCTGAAGGACCTTGGCTCGCTCGACAAGCTGAAGGCCGAGGCCGAGGCCAGGGTCGGCGCGCGTATCAAGGGCGAGGCCGCCGAGGTCGCGGCCGGCGCGGCGCGCGAGGCCGGGCTGGGCGAGGCGCAGATCGCGCAGATCCGCCGCGAGGTGCTGGGCGTGGGCCGGGCGCGGGAGGCGGCATGAACGGCACCGATCAATACCCTCTCGACACGCCGTCCGCCGCTTACTGGCATGGTGTCGCAATGGCCCGGCTTTCCTTCTGGCAGGCCTGGTCTGTGTTTATGGTCAGTGCTGCCCTGGGCGTGACCACCGGGCTTTTGCTGGCATGGTGAGCACCCGCGCCATCGCCCTGGCGATGCTGCCCGCCGCCTCGGGCGCGGGCGCGGGCCGGGAGGAGGCCGAGGCCTTCGCGGCCGAGCTGCGCCAGGCGCCGCGCACCATGTTCGGCGGCACCCGGCTGGGCGAAGCGCTGGAGGATGCGACCGCGGCCTTCGAAAGCGCGCCCTGCACGGCGGAGCAGGAGGTGGTGGACATTTCCTCGGATGGCGATGCGGACCCGGCGGCGGCGGCGGCGGCCGGCCGCGCGCGTGATGGCGCGGCGGCGCGCGGCGTGCGGGTGAACGCCATCGGGATTGGCCGCATGCCGGGCGGTACGCCGGAGGACTGGCTGCGGGAGCACGCGGTGACCGTGGGCGGCTTTGCGCCGGGCACGGAGGACTGGGCCGGCTTTGCGCGGGCCATGCGGCGGAAGTTGGCGATGGAGCTCGCGACAGCGTGTGACGCGCCTGCGGGGTGCGCAGATCTTGGAAGATGGAGATAACGGATGGCAATCGCGGTTCCGAGTGTGGCGGCAAACCTGTTGTCCGCCACGGCGACCACCACGACCAGCTACATCTCGCTTGCCGGATTGGTGCCGAGTGGTGGCACGGGCATCGTGATAAAGAACACCGGCACCTCGGATGTCTTCTTGCTCGGTGGGTTGGGCAACAGCTTCACCGTCAATGCATCCGCGACAGGCGCCTATCGCTTAGGCGCGGGGAGCGTCGAGGAGTTCAACCTGCCCGAGGGCATCGACAATATCGGCATTCGCACGGCCAGCGGTTCGACGGGGGTTGAGTGCGCAATCGGCCGAGGGATCGTCTGATGCCGGGCCGTGGCTGGCCGCTGAGGGGAGCGCCGCCCTTCGTCACAACTTTCAACTCGTCAAACACCTTCTTCAAGCGGTCGACCAGCAGGTTTGTCGCAGTCCTTGTGGTCGGCGGCGGCGGCGGCGGCGGGTTCGGCGGCACCTATAACCCTGGCGCCACGGGCGGCTCTGGCGGCGGTGGTGGTGGTGGCGCTGGCGCGCGTTATAGGCAGTTTCGCGCTGACGACCTGCCGGCATCCGTCACTGTCACCGTGGGTGCGGGCGGCGCTGGCGGCACGGCCGGCGTAACGCCCAGCGGCGGCACCTTGGCTGGCCAGGGGGCGCGTGGCGGCGCGTCTTCGTTTGGTTCCTACATGGCTGGTGGCGGAGGTTCCGGCGGCGGACCGGGGTCGCTCGGCGCTACCAGTGGCGGTGGCGCTGGCGGGCAATCATCGCTCGTCTTTGGCGGTTTCGGCACAACGACGGGAGGCGCAGGATTCAACGGCGCTCCAAGTGGGGGCACCGGATTTATGGGGGCTAGTTCCGGAAGCGCGCATAACGGCGCCGGTGGTTCGGGCTCCAGCGCCCTTGGCGCTCCAAACATTGGGGGCTCAAATCTGGTTGGCGGCGCCGCCGGCGGCAGTAGCGGTGGCGGCTTCAACGCATCAGCAGTCGCACAGGCGGGGACGCTTGGTGGCCCGGCATTTTTGGAAGATGGCCCGAACTGGCCTTCCGTTGGCGCAAACGGTGGCGGGTTGACCATCTTGGATCTCTCGGCTTCGCCAGCGCAGGGCGGTGGCGGCGCTGCCGCGGGCAATGGCACGAATGGCGCCGCTGGCGGCAATGGCGGCGCATATGGCGGCGGTGGCGGCGGCGGTGGTGCTGGCAATAGTGGCGGCGGGTTCGTCGGCGGCGCTGGCGGCGCTGGTGGCAACGGCATCGCCATCATAATCGAGTGGTGAGCATGACAGAAGCAACGCGTTGGGCGCTGGTTTCCTGCGATGAGGCAGGCAACCCGAACATGATCCTCTCTGAAATCCTGTGGGACGGTGAAGTTGAGCTTGTGCTGCCCGGTGATCAGCGCGTGATTTCACCCGAAGAGGCGGCAGGGCTGCCGATGATGGAGGCCGAAGGCCAGCGGGTGGCGCGCGAAGTGTCGGCCGCTCAATTCCGCCTGCTCTTCACCATGGCTGAGCGCATCGCCATGCGTGCCGATGCAGTGATGGACGACGCGCGCGAAATGGCCATCACGCAGGGCAAAGCGAACCTCGATAGCGCTGAATTGGTCCGGCTCATGGATTATGCCGTGGGCAGAGGCATCGTCACCCGCGCGCGGGCTGATGCTGTCATCCGGGGCGAAAAGCCATGAGCGACGAGCCCAAACGCGCTCCCTATATGGAGGAGTTCGACGCGCTGCGTGCGGACATCATCGCGTCCGGTGTGCCGCTGTTGACGGACCGCGACATCGACCAGCGCATTGCTGAGATGCGGGAAGCCCCATCCGAGCGTGAGGCGTTGAACTGCGACATCTGCAAGGGCGCGCTCAACACCGGGGATGTGGAGGCCAGAGACTGCGGCGGCACCTGCCTGCGGTGCATGGCCGTCATTGGCGAAGACCCGGAATGCATTGAGGCTCTGGCCGGGCAGTGAGCGCCACGGCCGCCAGCATCGATGACACGCTGCTGCCGGCCGCCGAGCTGCCGCGCGACCACGACCCGCTGGCCACCGGCATCCTCATGGCCCACCAGGTCGACTGGCTGGACGACAAGAGCGCCCTGAAGATCTGCGAGAAGGGCCGCCGCACCGGCATCACCTATGCCGAGGCGCTGGACGACACGCTCATCGCCGCCGCCAGCAAATCCGCCGGCGGCGACAACATCTTCTACATCGGCGACAGCAAGGAAAAGGGGCGGGAGTTCATCCGCTACGTCGCGCACTTCGCCCGCGTGGTGGCGCGCGAGCTGCACGAGGTTGACGAATTCCTCTTCGAGGATCAGCGCGAGAATGGCACCAGCCGGCAGATCGCCGCCTACCGCATCACCTTTCGTAGCGGCTTCCAAATCGTCGCGCTCTCCTCCCGCCCCGCCAATATCCGCGGCCTGCAGGGCACGGTGGTGATCGATGAGGCGGCCTTCCACGAGGACGTAGCGGCCGTGCTTGATGCCGTGAACGCCCTGCTGATCTGGGGGGGGCGCATCCGCATCATCTCCAGCCACAATGGCGAGGACAACCCGTTCAACCAACTGATCAAGGACAGCCGGGCCGGGCTCTACGACTACTCCATCCATCGCATCCCCTTCAGCGCAGCCGTCGAAAATGGCCTGTATGAGCGGGTCTGCCTGATGCGCGGCAAGACGCCGACGCCGGATAACAAGGCGGAATGGCTGAACAAGATCCTGCGCAGCTACGGCCCGCGGCATGAGGCGCGTGATGAGGAGCTGGAGGCGATCCCGCGCCGCAGCTCCGGCGCCTATCTGCCGCGCAGCCTGGTCGCCGCCACGCAGCAGGCCGGCATTCCCATCATCGCCTGGTCGCAGAAGGAGGGCTGGTATCTCGAACCCAACCGGCTCGACGAGGCCGCGATCTGGTTCGAGGAGCACATCGCGCCGCTGCTGCGCGCGCTCGATCGCAGCCGCCGCCACAGCTTCGGCCAGGATATGGGCCGCGATGGCGATCTTTCGGTGATCGCGGTGGCCGAGGAGAAGCGGGCCGGCTTGTGGCGCTGCGAATTCCAGGTCGAGCTGCGGCGCATCCCCTTCGACGTGCAATGGCTGATCACCGACGGCATTCTTGCCGAGCTGACGCGCTTCACCGGCGCGCTTGACGCCCGGGGCAACGGCCAGGCGCATGCCGAGGCGGCGCAGCAGAAGTATGGCGAGGGCCGCATCGCCTGCGTGAAGGCCACCCAGGGCTGGTATGCCGAGCATTTCCCGACCTATCGCGCCGCGCTCGAAGACCGCAGCTACATCCTGCCCGCCGGTGAGGATGTGCTGACCGACCACCGCAGCGCCATCCTGCGCGCCGGCCTGCCCGGGATCTCGGATGCCCGCTTCAAGGGGGCGGATGGCGAGGGCCGGCATGGCGACAGCCTGGTCGCCCACCTGCTCGCCCATGCCGCGACAAAGACGGGCGAGACGCGGATCGAGTTCCGCACCACAGGCCAGCGGCGCGTGGCACGCGAGGCCGCACGTGAATTCATGGGGATCGACCGATGAGCGGCAGTAACGACCAGGCGCTGGGGCGCATCGGCCGCGTCGCGCTGAAGCGCGAATTCGCCTCCGTCCTCACCGACCCCACGCGCGGGGTCTACGGCAAGCGGCTGCTGCCGACCGATGCCGTGCTCTCGACGCGTGGCGGCAGCGCCGGGCTGCTGATCTATGAGGATCTGGAGCGCGACCCGCAGGTCAGCGCCGTTCTCCAGAAGCGCCGCCTGTCCCTGGTGGGGCGCGAATGGTCGGTCAAGCCCGGGGATGACAGCGCCGGCGCCACCGCGGTGGCCGAGCTGGTGCGCGAGGCGTTCGAGGCGCTGCCCTTCGACAGGGTGGTGGAGGATGCGCTGGCGGCACTGCTGACCGGCATTGCGGTGCTGGAGGTGATGTGGGAGCAGCGCGGCGATCGGCTGCTTCCCAACGCGCTGCTGGCGCGCAACCCGCGCCGCTTCGCCTTCGAGGATGGTGGGGGCGGCGTGCCGGCGCTGAAGCTGCTGACGCGGGCGCGGATGCTCGATGGCGATGATGTGCCGGACCGCAAATTCATCGTGCATCGCTTCGGCGGGCGGTATGGCGACCCGTGGGGCCTTGGCCTTGGCAATCGGCTGTTCTGGCCGGTCTACTTCAAGCGCCAGGGCGTGGGCTTCTGGATGGCGGCGCTGGAGAAGTTCGGTCAGCCCACGGTGATCGGCAGCTATCCGGTTGGCGCCACCAACGACCAGCTGCTGGTGCTGGAGGCTGCCCTGGCCGCCGTCTCCAGCGACACCGGCGTGATGTATCCCGAGGGCATGGCGGTGCAACTGCTGGAGGCGACGCGCGCCGGCAGCTTCGACACCTACCAGACCCTCGCCAGATACATGGATGACGAGATCTCCAAGATCGTGCTGGGCGAGACGCTGAGCACCAATGCGGGCCAGAACGGCAGCCGCGCGCTGGGCGAGGTGCACAACCAGGTGCGCCTGGAAATCACCAAGGCCGATGCCGACAGCCTGTCCGGCACCGTGAACGCGACGCTGGTGCGCTGGATCGTGGAGCTCAATGCGCCGGGCTATGCCGGGCCGCTGCCGAGGATCTGGTGGGAGGTGGCCGAGGGCGAGGATCTGAACGCCCGGGCCGAGCGCGACGTGAAGATCGGCAGCCTCGGCTTTGCGCCCACGCTGGACTATATCACCGGGACCTATGGCGAGGGCTGGGAGCTGAAGGCGCCGCAGCCGGGCCTCAACCGCCTGCTGCCCGGCGGGGCGCCGGCCGCCGCCTTCGCTCAGGCCAGCGACCCGCGCGACGCGGCCGACCTTCTGGCCGAGCAGCTGGACCGGATCACCGGCACCCTGCAGGACGCGGCGCTGGACCAGGTGCGTGGCCTGCTCGAGCGCAGCGCGGGCCTCGTCGAATTCCGCGATGGGCTGGCCAGGCTCTTTCCCGATCTCGGCACGGAGAAAATGGCGGTGCTGATGGGCGAGGCCCTGGCGCTTGCGAACCTCGCGGGCCGATCGGACCTGACCGATGGCGTGGCGTGACGCCGCAAAGCCGCGCCGGCGGGGCCTCTGCGCGGGGCATCGCGCCAGGGCGCGCAGGAGGCGGCTGAAGGCGGCTGCGCGACCGATGCCGCCCCCGCACCCCGAAAAACCGCCTGGCACCCTCTTATCGCCGCTTATTAACCCTATAACTCACCCGGGTGGACCCGCCCGCGGCAATGCTGGGGATGATCGGTCATGACCCCCCGGCTTGGCCAGGTTCCCTTCCGAGAGGCGATCGACTTCTTCCGCGCCAAAGCGCTGCTCGGCACCGATGGCTGGACCGACACCTGGCATGAGGCCCACCAGGTCAGCTTCGTCGTCGCCGGCGCCCGCAACATGGCGATGCTGGCGGACTTCAGGGCGGCGGTGGATGAGGCCATTGCCACCGGCCTGACCAAGGATGAATTCCAGCGGCAATTCGTCGCCATCGCCAGGCGCTATGGCTGGACCTATCGCGGATCCCCGGGCTGGCGCAGCCGGGTGATCCTGGAGACCAACCTGCGCATGGCCTATTCGGCCGGCCGATGGGCGCAGATCGATGAACTGAAGGCCGAACGGCCCCTCCTCCGCTACTCGGCGGTGATGGACAACCGGACGCGGCTGCTGCACCGGCAATGGCACGGCACCATCCTGCCCGTGGGCCACCCCTGGTGGAACACGCATTTTCCCCCGAATGGTTGGAGCTGCCGCTGCAGCGTGACCAGCCTGGCGCAGCGCGACCTGGCCAGGCGCGGCTGGAAGGTGAGCGACCCGGCGCCGGGCGTCACCATGGTCAATCGCCAGGTGACCGGGCGCGGCATGATCGAGGTGCCGGAGGGGATCGACCCGGGGTTCGGCTACAATCCCGGCGATGGTGCGGTGCTGCGCCAGGCGCAGGCGCGGGCGGCCGAGGCGGCGCGGCGGGCACCGGGCGACATCGCCGAGGCCGCGCGGCCGGCGCTGGTACCGCCGCCGGACACTGGTTTGCCGGCAGCGCCTTCGTCGGTACCAGCCAGCAAGCCTGCGGCCTCGCTGGATCCGGCTGCGCCGCTGCCTGCGCCGCGGGTCTGGCCGGCGGATCGGCTGCTGCCGGCCGGTCTGACGGAGCAGGACTATGCGGATCGGTTCCTGGGGGAATTCGGCGCGACCATGGAGGCGCCCGCAGCGTTCGAGGATGTGTCCGGCGCGAAGCTCTGGATCGGCGCCGCGGCCGTCACCAATCGCGTGACCGGCGCGCTGAAGGTGTTGAAGCATGGCGACGCTGAGCGCCTGGTGATGCTGGCCGATACCATCAAATCGCCCGACGAGATCTGGCAGCTGGAGCAGACGATCCAGGTGCCGGGCAAGGGGCGGCTCGTCAGGATCATTCGTCGCTACATCGCGCGGTGGCAGACGGCGGACCGGCTGCGCGGCGGCTTTTCAGTGGCCGAGGTCACCGATGATGGCCTGGTTGTGCAGACCGCCTTCGAGCCCCGCGCCACGGCCGCCACGTCACGCGGCGCGGAGGAGTACCTGGCGCAGCAGAGGCAGGGCGAGCTGGTTTTCCGTCGAGGGGAGTAGGGCCGCGGCGATCGCCACCGGACCCCTGCATCGCAGCGTTGATGACACCGGCGTCGGAAGCCTGCGATGCGCACTCGTCCTACGATAGGTGTGCCGGAAGGCCTAATTCAATGGGTATGTCAGATGGGATCGCAACCTTGCGTGGTTGACGAGCGCCTTTGCTCAGGCGAACGCCTCTCCGCCCGTGAACCGCTGATGCGGGGGCAACCGAGACGCCGCCAGCTTTACGTCTTTGCGAGGGTTAGTGGCAATCTTGGCTGCGGCATCCAGGAGCATTGCGCTCGACTCCGGGAATTTCATGATGCCTGCGAGCATCCCAGCGGTGCAAGCGCGTATGAACACATCATGCAACTCGGCATCAGCTACTCTGAGGCCGCTCAGCGCTTCGTCAAACGCGGTCGGGGTTTCGTTCACCGGCTCATCCTGCGTAATTGCGCGAGCCAGCGATACGATGTGATCCTCGCGCAGGCACGCGTCACTGAGGTCGAGGGCGATCGACCGAAGAAACGGCGTTGCCTTGGGATGGTCGAGGAAATGCACCAAAGCTTCATGGTGTTGGTCGAGGAGCTTGGTCGACTGGGAAAGGCATCCAGCACGCACCACGAGACGTGCTCGTTCAGCCTGCAGCCAAGAACAGACCATCAGCAGCGCGATGATGACGACGACGGTGCCCACGATCATTTACGGTCTCCCATTGTATCCGTCCGGTCGCCCAGCGGCAGGTTCGGCTGCTCGGCTTGGAGTTTTGCACGTCTCGGACGCTTTGCGTTGGCCAATTTTTCTTCGCTGATGCGGCGATCTTCCCGCCGCTCGTCTAGCACCAGTTTGGCGTCATAACACTCCCTCAGTGAATGAACGGTGTAGAGCAAGACCACACAGATCGAGCTGATGGCTGCCCATTCGTTCCCAGCCACGGCGATATTGGCCACCCCGAAAACACAGACGAGCAGCGTGAAGGGCTTAACGCCAATCACCTGCGCCAGTTTCCTGACCTCCTGAATGACCCGACGTGAAATCGGGAGCCCCGAATCGCTCATGCAATCACAAGGCAATCACGGCAGGACTATCTCCGCAACAAGCGGGAGGGCATTGCTTTGAAGCTACCCATGCCCACCGACGCGAAGCGCGGGTGCGACGTGCTCCGCTCCAGGACAGAAATTCATCTGCTACAGGAGGCGGTGTAGCCGGTGGATAAGCGCCAGGCCCTCCCCTGGACGGCCGGCTACCAGGGCCGGATCGCCCAGCCGGTCGAGAGCATTCGGGACCGGCTACGCGGGGAGATGCATATCGGCAGCATCGCGGCATCCAGGGCATGCGACGGCCGGGGCCAAGGTTCGATGTTCCGACCTGCTCCCGCGGGCTCTGCCTGATCGGGGCGACGCCCCGGCCGCCGCATTCGGTCAGGCGGAGAGCTCTTTCACCACCCACATCACGCTTTCCTCCAGCGCGGTGATGCCGAGGCTGCGATAGCGGCCGGGCCTGACCTGCTCGACCAGCGCCTCCAGCTCGGCGGCCTTCGCCTTGATGGCGTCGTGCAGCGCCTTCTCCTCATCGGTCAGTGGGCGATAGCGCGGCCGAAAGCGGGAGGGCGTGATGGCCGTCTCGGCTTGCCGGCCGTCCGGCGCGCCTTCGAAGACGTGGGTCATCATTCGGCTTCCTTCAGCGCGTAGATCTGCAATTCCAGCGCGGAAATGAGCTCATCGGCCGGCGTGTCAGCGTATGTGTCCAGAAGCTCCATCAGAGCTTCATCGAAGGTCTTTTCGGGCATCGTCCACCTTGCAGGTTATGTCGGGGAAGCATGGGCGTGAGCTCTCCCGAAAAGAGCGGGGCGCCACCGTCACCAGCGGCGCCCCGAGTTTGGGAGAAAAGCCCACGGCGGTGTCACCCGCAGGCGCATAACAGCAGCCGAATAAGGGGCGTGGAAGGCCGACAGATGTCGGCCTGAAAGCCATTCCGTGGCGCGCATAGGGTGCACATCGAAGCACGCCACTGCAACCCATCTGGAAGCCCCATCGCCTGATGCCCCAGACCATCGAGATTTTCCGGGCCGGGACGCACACCGGCGTCGATCGCATTCCCCGCACCTTCACGCGGGCGGATGTGCAGGCCATTGCCGCCGGCTACAGCCAGGCCGCGCACGCCGCCCCCATCGTGGTGGGCCATCCCGCCGCCGATGCGCCGGCCTATGCCTGGGTCGCCGGCCTGCGCTGTGATGGCGATGTGCTCATGGCCGATCTCGACCAGGTGGATGACGCCTTCGCCGAGATGGTCCGCCGTGGCCGCTTCCGTCATGTCAGCGCTGCCTTCTACGAGCCCGACGACAACCACAACCCGAAGCCCGGCCAATGGTCGCTGCGCCATGTCGGCTTCCTCGGCGCCCAGCCGCCGGCCGTGCGTGGGCTGGCCCGGGTGCAGTTCGCCGCGGCCGGCGGTTTCGTGGCCTTCATGGAGCCCTGGCAGCAGGGGCTGGTCGCCGGGATGCTCCGCCGCCTGCGCGAATGGATGATCGGTTCCGCCGGCCAGGACACCGCCGACCGCGTGCTGCCCAGCGCCGAGATCGACGAGGTGGCCCGCAGCTACCGCGATGACGATGCGGCCAACGCCATGCCCGCGCCCGCCTACGCCCAACCGAAACAGGAGGCCCCGATGGCCAACCCCGATGCCGCAGCCATCGCCGCCGAGCGCGTGCGTTTGGAGGCGGATACCGCGGCGCTCGCCGCCGAACAGGCCCGCCTGCAGGTGGAGCGCACCGCCTTCGCCCAGGCACAGGCCGCGCTGCGCGCCAGCGAGGATGCGGCCTTCCTGGACCGCCTGCAGGCGGAAGGCCGGGCACTGCCCGCCAACCGCGCCGACACGCTGGCGCTGCTCGGGCATTTGCCGGCCGAGGGCGAGGCCATGGTCGCCTTCGCCGAAGGCGCGCCGCGCAGCCCGCGTGAGGCGCTGAAGGACCTGCTGTCCCGCCAGCCCAAGATGGTCGCCTTCGGGCAGGTCGCGGGCGGCGCCGGGGTCACCATGGCCGACCCGACCAGCGCCCACGACATCGTGGCCAAGGCCGAAATGTACCGCCAGGCGAAGGGCCTGGGCGACACCCCCGCGAACAATGCCCTGGCGATCAGGGCCGTCACCGAAGGAGAGGCCGCGTGAGCCTGCTGTACAAGACCTACATCGCATCCGGCGCGATCGCCGACCGGCGCGCCGTTCGCCCGCATGCCAGCAACGCCGGCCAGGTGGTGCAGGGCGCGGCGGTCAGCGACGCCCTGTTCGGCATCGTCAGCCAGCCCAAGGGCGTTGCGTCCGGTGAGCGGGTGGACGTCACGCATGTCGGCGAGACGCTGGCCGAGGCCGGCGCGGCCGTCGCGGCTGGCGCGCTGCTGACCAGCGACAGCGTCGGGCGCCTGGTGGCCGCGGCGCCCGCCGCCGGCGTCAACAATCGGATCATCGCCATCGCGCTGGAGGCGGCCAGCGCCGCCGGTGACCTGATCCGCGTCAACATCAACCCCGGCTCGATCCAGGGTTAAGGAGCTCACATGGCCGATTATCCTCTCGCCCAGTCGCCCGCGCTGACCGCCGTCGCGGTCATGTACAAGAACGCCACGCTCATCGCCGATGAGGTGCTGCCGCGGGTGCCGGTGCCGCTGCCCAGCTTCGAATTCACGACCTTCGATATCCAGACGCAGTTCACGGTGCCCGATACCAAGGTCGGCCGCCTCGGCCGCCCGACGCAATTTGTGCCGCAGAGCGGCAAGAGCGCCGGCGTGACCCAGCCCTATGGCCTGGAGGTGCCTGTGCCGCGGCGTGACCAACGCGTGGCGGCCGCCATGCGCGAGGCCTTCCCGCAGGCGCCGATGCAGGACCCGCTGGCCCTCGCGGCGATGATCGCCTCCAACCTGGTGGCGCTGGACCGTGAAATCCGCGTTGCGAACCTGGTCTTCGGGCTGAACACCTATCTCGCCGCGCAGCGCACGACGCTCTCGGGCACCGCGCAATGGTCGGACTTCACCAACAGCAACCCCATCGACGCAACGCTCACCGCGATGGACAGCATGATCGCGCGGCCGAATGTCGGTGTGTTCGGCCAGCAGGCATGGACGAGGGTGAGCCAGCACCCGCGGGTGGTGGGAGCTGTACTGGGCAATGCCGGCACCTCTGGCGTGGTGACGCCTGAAGCCTACGCCGCCGTGCTCGGCCTGAAGAAGATCGTGGTCGGTCAGGGCTGGCTGAACAATGCCCGCCCCGGCCAGGCGATGAGCCAGGCGCGCGTCTGGGGCAAGCACATGGCCCTGCTGCAGATCGACGAGCTGGGCGGGCCGGATGGCATGCCCAGCTTCGGCTGGAGCGCGCAGTTCGGCGAGAAGCTCGCCTGGACCGGCTTCGACCCGAACATCGGCCTCGAAGGCGGCGACAATGTGCGCGTCGGCGAGGAGCTGCTGGAGATCGTGGCTGCCCAGGCCGCCGGCTATTTCTTCCAGAACTGCGTGGCCTGATCATCATGGCGAAGCAGACGAAACTGGCCGGCGCCGAGAGCGGCGCGGCATCCGAAGCACCGGTCGGGGGGCTGGTGCCGGATGTTGCCGCGGCGCCGGTCGGGGGGGCGGTGCCGGATGCCGCGGCGCCGGCCAGCCCCGCCGCTCCCGAGCCTGTCGTGGAGACCGCGCCCGCACCCGCGGCAAGCGCGCCGGAGCCCGCGCCCGAGCTCGCGCCGGCATGGGCCGTGATCGAGGTGCTGTCGCCGATCGATGATGGCACGCGCCACGAGATCGGCGAGCAGATGGTCGTGACGCCGGCCGCCGCGCGCGACCTGGTCGCCGCCGGCGCCGCCGCCTACGCGGCCGAGTAACGCCACCCCATGCCCTATGCATCCCAGGCCGATCTGGTCGCCCGTTTCGGGTCGGATGAGCTGATCCAGCTCACCGACCGCACGAATGCCGGCACCATCGACAGCAGCATCGTCGCCACGGCGCTGGTCGATGCGGATGCGATGATCAATGGCTACCTGGCCGCGCGCTATGCCGTGCCGGTCACCCCCACGCCCGCGCTGCTGTTGCGGCTGGGAGCCGATATCGCCCGTGCGCTGCTGTGGAAGGACCGCCCGACCGAAGCGGTGCGCCAGGCGCAGGAGGATGCGCTGAAGATGCTGCGCGACCTGGCGCAGGGCACCGCCACGCTGGTGGGCGTGGCCGCGGCGCCGGCAGGTGCCTCGCCCGCCGTGCCTGAGGCGCGGGTGTCCTTCAGCGGTGGCGAGAAGGTGCTGACCCGGGCCGCCCTGGCGGAGTATCTCGGGTGAGCGGTGCGCAGATCACCATCACGGTCGATGATGCGCCGACGCTGGCCATCCTGGGCCAGCTCGCCGCGCTGATGGACGACATGACGCCGGTGATGAAGAACATCGGCGCGGGGATGCAACAGCGCATCCAGAATGATCGCTTCGAGCAGGGCCGTGGCCCTGGAGGCGTGCCCTGGAAGCCCAGCCAACGCGCGCTGAAGGAAAACGGGAAGACGCTGATCGACAGGCAGCATCTGCTGCGCAGCATCGTCTATCAGGCCAATCCGCGTGGCGTCGTGGTCGGCAGCAATGGCGTGCCCTATGCCGCCATCCATCAGTTCGGGGGGCAGATCGAGCAGCGCGCCTATGCGCGGAAGGTCGCCTTCCGCCGGGTGAAGGGCAAAAACGCAGTGGACCAGGTCTTCAGCCGCAGCCTCTTCGCCATCATGAAGGGCAAGCGCGCCCACAAGCGCGTCACGCTGCAAGACATCGAATTCCCCGCCCGCACCATCACAATGCCGGCGCGCCCTTACCTCGGCTTCGACAATGATGATCGCGACGACGTCTCCGCCATCATCACCGGCGCCATCCTGAGCATCACCCGCGGCGGCGCCAGCGCATGATGGACGCGATCGAGGCCCGGCTGCGCAGCCAGGTCACCGCGCTGCGCCTCGTCGCCGGCGCCGGTGAATACGCCCAGCTCACCGCGCCGCCGCGCGAAAAGCTGCCCGCCGCCTATGTCCTGCCGATGGACGACACGGCCCGGCCGAACAGCATGGCATCGAAAGTGCTGCGCCAGCAGCTCACCCGCCGCGTCGCCGTGGTCATTCTGGCCACCAATGCGCGTGACCCGCGCGGCGATGCCGCCGCCACCTCGCTGGAGCCGCTGGTCTATGCCATGCGCGCCGCAATGGTGGGCTGGACGCCCGCGATACCCACGCAGCCCGTCACAGGGGCCAGGATCACCACCCTCGAACCCTTCGAGCTGGTGGGCGGCAGCCTGAGCGACATTTCGGACAGCGTGGTGGCATGGACCGAGCAATACGCCCTCTCCGCCGCCCTCACCCTCTATGTTTAGGAGCCGTTGATCATGGCCAAATCGCCCGCTAAGCCCGCGCTGACAGAGCCCGAGGCGCTGCCGATGCCCAGCGAAGGCGGTAGCTATCTGCGCCAGGCCGATGGCAGCCTGCTGCGCGTGGCCGGCCCTGATGTCGAGGCACCGCAACCGGCGCCGGCCGATGGTATCGAGGCCATGAGCGCCGGCGAGCCATCCACCGCAATGCCTGAGGAGCAGCCCTGATGGCCCGCATTACCCATTCCATCGCCGTCGCCAAGCTGGAGACCACCTACGGCACCGATATCGTGCCCGTGGCAGGCACCGCGGCGGATATGGTGCTGTGCCAGCAGATGAGCGTCATGCCGTTCGAGGCCGAAGTGGCAGACCGGCCACGCGTGCAGCCCTTCCATGGCAACAAGGGCCGCCCCGGCACCTATAACCGCGCGGTGAAAATGGTGCTTGAGGTGCCGATGTGCGGCAGTGGCGCGGCCGGCACCATCCCGCCATGGGGAAAGCTGCATCGGATGTGCGGCATGGCGGAGACGATCACGGCATCGACCAAGGTCGATTATTCGTCGATTTCCGCGGTGCAGGAGAGCGGCTCGTTCTATTATCTCATGGACGGCACCCGGCATCGCGCCCTGGGCGCCCGCGGCACCTTCGAGATCAACATGGTGGTCGGCTCCGAGCCGACCATCAAATATGATTTCATCAGCCTCTACAGCGACCCGACAGGGGTGGCACTGCCCACCGGCGTCTACAGCGCCTGGCGCGATGCCATCATCCCGCGCGCCTCCACCCTCACCTGCACCATCAACGCCGTGACTTACCCCATGCGCAGCCTGCGCTACACCCATGCGAACAGCCTGCTGGTGCGCGACCTGCCGGCGCGAAACGAGGTGCGCATCACCGAGCGCGCGCCGATCATGGAAGTGCTCATCGAAGCGCCGGATGGGCTGGTGCCGGCGAACTTCTTCTCCGCCGCCGCCAGCGATAGCGAGCTGCCCTTCTTCATCTCCCTGGCCGGCGCGGCCGGTGATGTTGTCGAGCTCTCGGTCCCCAGAGGCAGGCTGCTGCCCGGGCTGAAGTATGAGCGGGACGGGGATGTGGCGATGCTGCGTATCCCCGTGCTGCCGCGCCCGAGCACCGGCAACGACGAAATCCTGATCACCGCACGGTAGGGCCAGCGATATGTTCAAGCTGATGAACGAAATGAATTGGGTGTGGCCTGTCGCGCTGCGGGTGCCGGCCGAGGGTGGGTTTCTGGACCAGCGCTTCAGGGCGAAGTTCCGCCTGGCGCCCGAACACCTGCGCCACGAGATCGGCATGGCGCGCAGCGATGCGGAGCTGCAGCAGCGCACCGCCGCGCTGATGCGCGAGGCGCTGGTCGAGATCTATGACGTCATGGATGAAAACGAGGCCCCGCTGGCGCTGACCGATGCGACGCGTGAGGCACTTCTGGCGAACCCGCTGATCCTGCGCGGCCTGACGCAGGCCTATGTCGAGGCGCTGTCGGGCCAGCCGCCGGCGGCCGAAGCAAAAAACTGAAGGCCATCGCGCGCGCCTGGGCCGGGCCGCGTGATGGCGAGGATGTGGCGCCGGCCGAGCTGGCGGACCAGGCCGCGCTGCTGGGCGTGCCGGCCGAGGCGGTGGCACCGATGATGCGCCGGCAGCAACGCCGGCTGGATGAGGTGCTGGAGGTGATGCCGGGCAATTGGGGGGCGGTCAGGGTGTTTTTCGGCATGGGCAGCCAATGGCGCAGGGCGGGGATGGTGGGTGTCGCCACCGGGCTCGACTACGCCGCCCTGCCGGTGGTCTGCGGCGCCCTCTCCATTTCGCTCGATGCCGGCCTCCTGGCCAGGCTGCGCGTGCTGGAGGGTGAGGCGGTGCGGGTGATGGCGGAGCGAAGCCAGCGATGAGCGGCAGCAACATGCGCGTCAGCATCGAGGTGACGGCCGACAACCGCCAGGCCGTCGCCGCCATCGCCGGCGTCAAGCAGGAGGTGGAGAAGCTTGCGCCCGCCGGCGCCGCGGCCGGGCAGGCCGCGGGTGCCGGCATCAAGCAGCTCGGCGATGCCGCGGGCAATGCCGCACCGGCGCTCGTGCGGATGGGTTCCGGCCTGCGCGATACCGAGGCCGCGGCGCGTGGCGCGGGCCAGGCCGTGGCCATCACCGGCAACCAAATGCGGCAACTGGCGCCGCAGATCAACGACATCGCCACGCAATTGGCGCTGGGCCAGAGCCCCTTCATGATCCTGGCCGCGCAGGGCGGGCAGATCACTCAGGTCTTCGGCGGCGTGCGCAATACGCTCGCGGCTCTGGCGAGCTTTCTTGGCCCGGCCGGCATCGCCGGCATTCTCGGCGTCACGGTGGGCGGCAGCATCTTCCTGGGGCTGGAGCGCGATGCCCGCGCCCTGAACGACCTGAGCCAGCGGCTTCGCGCCACGCGCAGCGACGCGGCGGGCCTGGCGCGCGAGGTGGACCAGGCGGCGCAGAACGTGTCGCAATCCAGCGGTGTGGGGCGCGGCGATGCGCGGGAGGCGGGCCGCATCATCGCCGGCCAGCGGAACTTCTCCGGCGACCGGGCGGAAATCGAGGGGCTGATCCGGCTCTCGGCCGACCTGGCGCGGGTGATGGGGGTGGATGTCACCCAGGCGGCCGACCAGTTCGTGGCGAAGGCGATCCGCGACCCGGCGGCGGCAGCGCGGGAGGCGGCGGCGGGCGGGCTGCTGGGCTTCAATGATGCGCTGCGGCGGCAGGTTGAGCTGTTGGCAGCCTCGGGTGATAGGGCTGGCGCCGCACGCCTGACGCTGGATCAGTTTGGCCGCTCCGCTGCCGGCGCGGCGCAGGATCTGACCCCGCTGCAGGATCTCTGGGAGCGCGTCTCCAACGCGATGTCTCGTGCAGCGGATGCGGCGACAAACCTCGCGAACCGCACCATCGAGCGCATTCAGAGTTCGGGCCCTCCGGCTGGCCAAGGCCCGGTCGCGGATGAGGCCCGGGCGGCATGGCGGCTCCGGAATGCGCAAACGGCCTATGATGACCAGGTCGCGAGCATTGTGCCGCGCAATGCGAGCCCCGCCCGCCAGGCCGAAGCGATGCGTCTGGCGGAGCAGGATGTTCGCGTGGCCGAATTGCGGCGTGAGCTGGACGCCGCGAGAGCCGAGGCCGCCACCGCCCGTGCGAGGCGCGACCAGTCGTTCTCCGCCGGGTTGGCGGGGGCGGAGGTCGCGCCGGAGGTCGGGCGTATCACCGCGACCAGCAACACGCGCGAGGTGCGCGAGGCGATCGCAGCACAGGCGCGCCTGCAAGGCGTGCCAGAAGCCCTCGCCCTGGCGATCGCGCAGCGTGAAAACGGCTTCAGCTTCCTCGGCCGCAACGGTGAGGTGGCGCGGTCGCCTGCCGGCGCAATCGGCACGATGCAGCTGACGCCGCGCACCGCGGCGGGCCTCGGCGTCGATCCCAGCAACCCGCAGGAGAACATCCTGGGGGGCGTGAAATACATCCGGCAGATCCTGGACATGCCGGAGTTCAACCGCGACCCGTCGCTGGTTGGTGCCGCCTATAATGCAGGGCCAGGTCGCGTCTCTGCGTTTCTGCGTGGTGAGGGGCGACCGCTGGCGGCCGAGACGCTCCGCTACGCCGCGGCCATGCCGGGCGGGGGGCGGCTGGCAGAGGCTGGCCAGGCGGTGACAGCGGCCGACCAGGCGAGCCAGGGGTTTGATGGCAATGCGGACCAGCGCCGCCTGCTGAACCAGCGGATTGCGACCGCGCGCAACGGCATAGCTGCCCTCGACCCGGACAGCGAAGAAGCGAAGCGCTATCTGGACCTGATTACCCAGCTGCAGTCGCAGCTTGCCAACCTCGACACGCCGATCGAGCGTTCAGCCCGCGCGCTTCGCGATCAGTCCGCCGCCTTCAGCCAGAACGCTGGCGCCGCGCGCGACCTGGCGCAGGCGCAAATACAGGCGCAGAACGCGGCGCGTGATCGCGGATTGAGCGGTGGGCAGGCCGATACCTACGTTGCCCAGGAGATGCAGGCCGCGCGCGGCCGGCTGGCCGACAGGTTCCGCCAGGATGTGAACGAACGGACCCAGGCCATAGAGGTCCAGCGCGCCGGCCTGGGTGTGGCCGAGCAGGGCGCTGCGGCGGTCGAGCGTGAAACCATCGCGCAGCAAGCGCGCAACATCGCCCTTCGCAACTCCATCCAGGGCACCTCCGACTATGCCGAGCAGGTGCGAACCCTCATCCCGTTGCTGACCGTCGCGGCGTCGACCCCACGCATCTCCAGCCTGCTGGTCGAGCAGGCGCAGCAGCGTGACCGCCTGGCGTTGGACAACGAGCTGATCGGCGCCTCCGCCACGGAGCGCGCGCAGCGCACGGCCGGGCTGCGCGCGCGGGAACGGCTGGGCGCCGGTGCCGACACGCCGGAGGGCCAGAGCGCCATCACCGGTGCCCGCGCGCTGGCCGCCAACCAGGTGGAGCTGGAGCGCACCCAGGCGGCTTACAATGAGTTCGGCCGTGTGGGCGAACAGGCCGTCGACCGTATCGGCCAGGCCATCACCTCCGGCACGCTCAGCCTGAAGGACATGGGCCGCATCGGCCTGAGCGTGGCCAGCGAGCTGACCCAGGCTTTCTTCCGGCTGTCGGTGATCAACCCGATCAAGAACCTGGCGGGCGGTAATGCGCCCACCCTGGGCGATGTGGGTGGCGTTCTCAGCCGCCTGCTGGGCGGGGGTAACGCCGCGGCGCAAAGTGCCGCGGCGGCGGCACAGACCCAGGCCTTGCCCTCCGTGGCGCAGATCGCCACGCCCGGCTTCTTCAACTTCTTCCACGGCGGCGGCATCGTCGGCGGCACGCCCACCTTCACCCGCCCCGTCAACGACAACCTGTTCATCGGCGCCCCACGCTTCCATGATGGCGGCATCCTCGCCCCGGACGAGGTGCCGGCCATCCTGCAGCGCGGCGAAGGCGTGTTCACGGCCGAGCAGATGGCGGCGCTGGGCCGTGGTGATCACCTGGGCGGCAGCGCGGCCGGCGGCGGCAACACCATCAACTTCCACATGCCGGTCAACTTCTCGGGCGACAGTGGCAGCAAGGCCGACCAGCAGGCCCTGCTCGGCCAGATGCGGGCGCAGATGCTCTCCGTGATCGCCGAAGCCATGCCGGACATCGCCCGCAGCAGCCATCAATACACCATGGGCGAGATCAGCCGCGGCGGTAACGCCGCCCGCGTCGTGGGCCGCCGCTGATGGCATACCCCACCTGGCCGGCCTCGCTTCTGCCCAGCACCTTCGATTTCCAGCTGAGCGCGAACACCCAATCGGGTGGCCGCAGCCCGTTCGACGGCACCGAGCAGACGCTCGAGCAGCCCGGCGGCAAGTGGGTGGCGAAACTGAACTTTCAGAACCTGACCCTGAGCGAAGGCCGGCTGCTGCAGGCATGGCTGCATCTGCAGCGCGGCCGGGCCGGCCGCTTCTACTGGGGGCCGCCCGCCTGGCCGGCGCTGGGCTCCGCCCCCTCGGACAGCGGCTCGGCCGTCATCGATGGCGCCGGCCAGACCGGCGTCCTGCTGTTCACCCGTGGCTGGCCGGCATCGCGCCCCGCTGTCGTCTACCCCGGTGACCTGGTGGCCTGGCTGGATCCATCGGGCCGGCCGCAGCTGCACCAGGTGGTGACCGATGGCGCCTCACCCGATGGCGTGATCGGGCCGAGCCCGAGCAGCGCTGGCGGCCAGTGCTCATTCCGGGTCAGCCCGCCCATCCGCCGCAGCCCGAACAATGGCGCCTCGCTGAACTTCGGCGCTCCGGTGGGGCTGTTCCGGCTCAGCCGGGACCAGAACCCGGTGAGGTTCGGCGAGGGCATGTACGCCAGCGCGGATATCGACATCGAGGAGGCCCTGTTTTGACCCGCTCCCTGACCACGGCCGCCGCCAATGCGGTGCAGGCCGAAACCGTGATGCGCACCTGCGCCGTCGAGCTCGACTTCGCCACAGGCTTCGTGCGCCTGGCCGGCAGCCCGGCCGATTTCAGCTTCGGCGGCAACACCTTCGTGGGTGTGGGCGCGCTGGGCGGCATTTCCCAGGTGCAGGAAAGCGCCGAGCTGCGCAGCTATGGCCTCACCCTCACGCTCGCCGGCGTGCCGCGCGATAGCGTGGCGATCGCCATGGGCCAGCACTATCAGGGGCGCGCCGGCACGGTGTGGGAGGTGGTGTTCGACCCCTCGACCCACCTGCCGATCGCCGACCCCATCCTGGTCTTCCGGGGAAGGATGGACCAGGTGGTGGTGAAGCTGGGCGACCCCAGCACCATCGCGCTGACCATGACCAACCGGCTGGCGGATTGGGAGCGGCCGCGCCTGCGCCGCTACACCGATGAGGACCAGAAGCGGGGCTTTGCCACCGACCGCGGCTTCGAATTCGTCACCGCGACCACGGATCGCGAGATCATCTGGCCCAGCAAGGGCTACACCGCGACCAATGGCCCCAGCCGGGGCGAAATCTCCGGCTTCGGCTTATGAGCATGCGGCAGCCATCCGCACTGCGACGGCGTGAGGATTGGCCCGAGCTGCTGGCCGCCGAGGTCGAGGCCAGGGTCGCGCTGCCCTTCACCTGGGGCAGCCATGATTGCTGCACCCTGGCGGCCGACCTGGTGCTGGCCATGACGGGCGTTGACCCCATCGCGGCGTGGCGCGGCCTCTATGATGATGAGGCTGGCGCCGAGGCGCTGCTGGCGGCGGCCGGCGGGCTGGCGGCGCTGGCCGAGCGCCAGGCGGCCGAGATGGGGCTTGGCCAGTGCCACCCGCGCTTCGCGCAGCGCGGCGATGTGGCCCTGGTGCGGCATGGCAATGCGCTGGCCATGGGCGTGGTGCTGGGCGAGCTGGTTGTGGTGCCCGGGCCGGAGGGCCTGGCCTTCCTGCCGCCGGATTGCATCCAGCGCGCCTGGAGCGTGTGAGATGCCGGCGGTCATCCCTCTTGTCGTCGCCGCCGCGGCCTCCTTCGCGACCTTTGTCGGCGCCCCTGCTGGCGTCATTTTGTTCGGCGGTGCTCTCAAGCTTTCTGCGTTGGCGCTCGCTGGGGTCATTGGCACCGTCGTGTCGATTGGCGCCAGCCTGGTCATGGGCGCCATCAACAAGCCCAAGGCCCCTCGCCCAACCAGCACAGCCCTGGCCGAGGACCGCAAGCAGCTCATCCGCGGCTCCAACGAGCCGCGCCAGATCGTCTACGGCTATGCCCGCGTCAGCGGCGCCATCGTCTATGCGGCCAGCTCCGGCGCCAATCTGCGCTACCTCCATCTCGTCGTGGTGCTGGCCACCCACAAATGCGAGGGGATCGACATCGTCTGGCTGAACAACCAGCCCATCCGCGCGACGGATTGCGACAGCGCCGGCAATGTCACCCGCTCCGACCACCCGCAGCGCGACCGGGTGCGGGTGGAGAAGTTCCATGGCGAACAGACCGCGGGCTCCGCCACCCTCGCCTCGGAAAGCCCGGATGGCTGGTCGACCGCGCATGCCCTGCTGGGCTGCACCTATGTCTACCTGCGCCTGGAATATGATCAGGAGCGGATGCCGGGGCTGAACAGCCTGGATTTCGAGCTGCGCGGCAAGAACGATGTCTATGACCCGCGCAACGCCGATGAGCCGATGTACACCGACAATTGGGCGCTCTGCGTGCTTGACTATGTGCGAAACGGCTATGGCCTGGCCTGCACCGACAGTGAGCTCGATCTCGACAGCTTCGCGGCCGCGGCCAACCTCAGCGACGAGAATGTCGTGATCGCGGCCGATGGCAGCACCCAGGCGCGCTTCACCTGCTCCGGCAGCTTCAAGCTGGACCGGGCCCCGCTGTCGATCATGGAGGATATGCTCTCGGCCGGCGGGGGCGCGCTGGTCTATGTGCAGGGCCGCTATCGCCTGCATGGCGCAGCCTATTCCGCGCCCACCGCCAGCATCGGCCCCGCCGATATGGCCGGCGAGTGCGAGGCAACCCCCCGCGCCGCCCGGCGGGAGCTCTTCAACGGCGTGCGCGGCACCTTCATCGACCCAGCACGGGGCTGGCAGGCCTCCGAGTTCGGCGCGGTTTTCGACACCGGCTATGACGCCCAGGATGGCGGGGAGCGGGTGTGGAAGGACATCCAGCTTCCCTTCACCACCGACAATATCCGCGCCCAGCGGCTTGCCCGCACGCTGCTGCTGCGCGCGCGGCAGTCGCTGCGGGTCAAGGTGCCGATGAAGTATGCGGCGCTGCGGCTCTGCGTCTGGCAGATGGTGTCGCTGACCCATCCAGACCTCGGGCTCGACGCCAAGCCGATGCGGATCATCGATTGGGAATACGAACCCGAGACCGGGGGGGTTGTGGTGGAGATGCAGGCCGAGGCCTCCAGCACCTATGCCTGGGTCTACGACTATGCCTATTCCGCGCCGAGCCCGCCCGACACCACCCTGATCGACCCGCTGACCCTGCCCACGCCAGCCGCGCCGACGCTGATCGCCAGCACGGTGCTGAACGCCGATGGCAGCATCATCCCCTCGGTCGTGGTGACCTGGACGGCGGTGGCGCATGCTTTCGTCACCGGCATGGAGGTGCAGTGGCGCGAGGCCAGCGGTGCCTGGTCGCGCGAGCTGGCGCCGGTGGGCGACCAGCGCTTCGTGCTGTGGCCGCTGGTCGCCAGCCGCAGCTATGAGGTTCGGCTGGTGGCGGTGAGTGCGCTGGCCCGCAGCGCCACCTCGGCCAGTACAACCGCCACGGCGCTGGATGACGCGACGGTGCCGGCGGTGATTTCCAGCATCGGCGCAACGTCCACGCTGCGCGGCATGCAGATCCAGTGGGATGGCACGCCGCCCCGCGACATTGACCGCTATCAGGTGTTCGAGCGCCCGGACACCACCGGCAGCGCCTGGGTGCTGATCGGCGAGACCTATTCGCGGGATTTCCTGCGCACCGGCCTGGCGCCGGGCAGCGGCAGCTACCGCTACGCGATCAAATCGGTGGACCGCAGCGGCAATATCAGCGCGATGTCGGCCGAGGTGGTGGCGACGCCGGGGCAGGTGGTGAATGGTGACCTGGCGGCGGGCAGCGTGCCGACAGCCGCGGTGCAGAGCGACGCTATCACCACGCAGGTCAGCGCCACCGCAACGACAACCCTCGCCGGCAATGGAACGGATCAGACGGCTGTCAGCATGAGTTTCACGTTGGCGGACGCCCGGGTGGGCATCCTCAACGTCTCGATGCAGCACGGCTATGCCTTTAGCGGCCCCGCCCATCTCATCACCGTGGTGCTGAACGGCAGTATCTTGGCGACGCGTGGCGGCTCACTGGGCAATGATTATCCTGCCTTCTCGCTGCCGCTTTCGTTGGGCGCGGGCAGCCACACTGTCACCATCATCTGGAACGCCGACACGGGGCTGTTCCTGAGCTCGCGCACGATCATCGCACTACTGAGGGCACGCTGATGCAGCAGGCATGGACCATTTACGTCATCGCGACTGGCGAGATCGTGGCCTGGCAGACGGGCGGTGATGCACCGTTGCCGCCGCCCGGGCATGGCCGCATCGACGGGGAGTTCCCGGGGCATCTCTGGCAGGTTGTCGACGGGGTGCCTGTTCTGAAGCTCTGAAGCGGGACGGGGGTTGGGGCGGTGGCACGCCCCGAACCGCGCGGTGGTCGCCGCGCACGGATGAACCGCCCCGCCGCCGTCAGAGACGGCACGGGCACAATACGTGCGAGGCCTTCATGAAAGATGAACTCATCCCCGAGACCCCGGTGGCACCGGTGGCGCCGTGGCTCGGCGGCAAGCGGCTGCTGGCCAGCCGCATCGTCGACCGGCTCTGCCAGATGCCGCACATCACCTATGTCGAGCCCTTCGTGGGTATGGGCGGCATTTTCCTGCGCCGGCCCTTCCGGGCGAAGGCCGAGGTGATCAACGATGCAAGCCGGGATGTGGCCAACCTCTTCCGCATCCTGCAGCGGCATTTCGTGCCCCTGATGGACATGCTGCGCTGGCAGGTCACCTCCCGCAGTGAGTTCGAGCGCCTGCGGGCGGCAGCGCCCGACACCCTGACGGACCTGGAGAGGGCGGCGCGGTTTCTCTACCTCCAGCGCACTGCCTTTGGTGGCAAGGTCAATGGGCAGAATTTCGGGGTGTCGCCGGCGGCGCCTGCGCGCTTCGATGTCACCCGCTTGGCTCCCCTTCTAGAAGCGGTGCACGAGCGGCTCGCTGGCGTTGTGGTGGAGTGCCTGCCCTGGCGCGCGCTACTGGCCCGGTATGACAGGCCCGGCACCCTCTTCTACTGCGACCCGCCCTATTGGGGCTGCGAAGATGACTACGGGGTGGGCATGTTCGGCCGGCAGGAATTCGAGGCGCTGGCCGATACGCTCGGCACGCTGCGGGGGCAATGGCTGCTCAGCCTGAATGACGTGCCGGAGGTGCGGCGCATCTTCGGCCGCTTTCGCATCGAGGTGGTGGAGACCCGGTACTCGATCGCTGGCGGACATGGAGCGGGACGGGACAGGGTGAATGAGGTCCTGATAATGGCCCGATGATCGCACTCTCAACCGGTGTTTAGAGCACCTTCGGGGTGGCCTCATCCCGGCGCGGCTTTCAGGACGCGTCGTGCCCCAGGTTCATTTGGCAATCACCCCCAGTTTCAATTCGCGCGCTACACTGGGCTCGGCTCGGATGACACCGCCCCCTATTCCGCGCTGATGGCGGCGAGCCAGCCGCTGGTGGCGGCAGAGATCCTCGATGCCTATGATTTTTCGCGGCATAAAGTCCTTATGGATGTCGGCGGCGGCGCCGGCGCCTTCCTGCAATCCGCCGGCGAACGGCACCCTGCCCTGCAATTGATGCTGTTCGACCTGCCGCCGGTGGTGGAGCTGGCCCGGGCACGACTCGGCGCCGCAGGCATGGGCGGCCGGGCGCATTTGCATGGCGGCGACTTCCACGCCGATGCTCTGCCGGCGGGCGCCGATGTCATCTCCTTCGTGCGCGTCATCCATGATCATGATGACGACCTGGCCCAGGCCCTGCTGGGAAAGGCCCGGGCAGCGTTGGCGCCCGGCGCCAGCCTGATCCTGGCCGAGCCCATGGCCGGCACGGTCGGCGCCGAAGCCATGGGGGCGGCCTATTTCAACTTCTACCTCCACGCCATGGGCAGCGGCCGCGCCAGGCGGCCGGAGGTGCTGATGGGCATGCTGCGCCAGGCCGGTTTCGGTCAGGCCAGGATGCTGCCGACCGCCACGCCGCTGCAAACCCAGGTGATTCACGCAATCGCGGAATAGGACACCTAAAACTGTCCATTTCGCTTGACAGTTTTCCGGTTCGTTTTAGATTTACAACGATAAAGACGGACGAGGAGTCCAGGTGGATACGCTGGCAGTGCTGCTAAGAGAGCCGGAAATGGTGGAATTGAGCCGCTTGCAGCTCAGCGCGCCCACGGATTCTGACGTGGTGGTCGACATCGAATGGTCCGGTATCTCGACCGGGACGGAGCGCCTGCTGTGGTCTGGCAAGATGCCGCATTTCCCCGGCATGGGTTACCCGCTGGTGCCCGGCTACGAATCGGTGGGCCGGGTGATCTCGGCCGGGGCACAATCGGGCCATGATGTCGGCGCCCGCGTCTTCGTGCCCGGCGCGAAATGCTTCGGCGATGTCCGCGGGCTGTTCGGCGGCGCCGCCGCGCGGCTGGTGGTGCCCGGTGCCCGCGTCACCACCCTGGCGCATGGGCTGGAGCGTGAGGGCGTGCTGCTCGCACTTGCCGGCACCGCGCAGCATTGCCTCACTGGTTTTGCCCTGCCCGAGCTCATCGTCGGCCATGGCGTGCTGGGCCGCCTGCTCGCCCGGCTGATCGTCGCGCATGGCGGCACGCCGGTGGTGTGGGAGACCAACCCCGACCGCGCCGCCGGTGCGCAGGGCTATCAGGTCATCGACCCCGGCACCGACACCCGGCACGACTACAAGGGCATCGTCGATGTCAGCGGCGACAGCTCGCTGCTGGAGAAGCTGATCGCCCGGCTGGCGCCGCGCAATGAGGTGATCCTGGCCGGCTTTTATTCCGACCGCCTCTCCTTCCCCTTCCCGCCCGCCTTCATGCGTGAGGCCCGGATCCGCATCGCCGCCGAATGGCAGCCGGCGGACCTGGTCATCGTCAACGCATTGCTGGCCGAGGGCCGCCTCGATCTCGGCGGCCTGATCACCCATGCGAGCCGGCCCGCCGATGTCGGCGCCGCCTATCGCACCGCCTTCACCGACGCCGCGTGCCTGAAAATGGTACTCGATTGGAGAGACAACGCATGAATGCCTTCCCCGCCAAAGCGACCAGCATGACCGACGCTCTGCGTGCCGAAGCAGCCCAGGAGCCCGATGGCATCCTGGTGGGTGAGGCCAAGTCGAAGACCCAGGTCATCGCCATCTATGGCAAGGGCGGCATCGGGAAGTCCTTCACCCTGGCGAACCTCAGCTGCATGATGGCCGCCCAGGGCAAGCGCGTGCTGCTCATCGGCTGCGACCCGAAATCCGACACCACCTCGCTGCTCTTTGGCGGCCGCTCCTGCCCGACCATCATCGAGACCTCTTCCCGCAAGAAGGCCGCCGGTGAGCCGGTGGCCATCGGCGATGTCTGCTTCAAGCGCGATGGCGTCTTCGCGATGGAACTCGGCGGGCCGGAAGTCGGCCGTGGCTGCGGCGGTCGCGGCATCATCCATGGCTTCGAGCTGCTGGAGAAGCTGGGCTTCCACGAGTGGGATTTCGACTATGTCCTGCTCGACTTCCTGGGCGATGTGGTCTGCGGCGGCTTCGGCCTGCCGATCGCCCGCGACATGTGCCAGAAGGTAATCGTTGTCGGCAGCAACGATTTGCAGTCGCTGTATGTCGCGAACAATGTCTGCTCGGCGGTGGATTACTTCCGGCGCCTGGGCGGCAATGTCGGCGTGGCCGGCATGGTCATCAACAAGGATGACCACACCGGCGAGGCACAGGCCTTTGCCGCCAAGGTGGGCATCCCCGTCCTGGCCGCCATCCCGGCCGATGACGACATCCGCAAAAAATCCGCCAATTACGAGATCATCGGTACGCCCGAGAGCGTCTGGGGACCGTTGTTCGCCGAGCTCGGCCTGCAGGTGGCCGAAGCGCCGCCCGTGCGCCCCACGCCGCTGACCCAGGACGAGCTGCTCGGCCTGTTCAAGGGTGAGGCGGTGGGCCGCGGCGTGACGCTGGTTCCGGCCACGATGGAAGACATGTGCGCCACCGCAGTGCTCGCCAAACCCTCCCTCGAAGTGGTCTACGAAGGGTCCTGATGGGCATGGCAGCTCTTCCCGAAACCGCCGCCTGCTCCAGCGCCGACACCCTCGCCGAAGCCGCTCGTGCGGCCGGCAAGTCGGAGGTGCTGGACCAATTGGCCAGGGACTACCCCAAGGGTCCGCATGACCAGCCGCAAAGCATGTGCCCGGCCTTCGGGTCCTTGCGGGTGGGGCTGCGGATGCGCCGCGTGGCGACGATCCTCTCGGGCAGCGCCTGCTGCGTTTATGGCCTGACCTTCACCAGCCACTTTTATGGCGCGCGCCGCTCCGTCGGCTATGTGCCCTTCAATTCCGAGACGCTGGTCACGGGAAAACTCTACGAGGACATCATCGAGGCGGTGCATATCACCGCCAAGCCCGCCGATTACGATGCGGTGGTGGTGATCAACCTTTGCGTGCCCACCGCCTCCGGCGTGCCGCTGGACAAGCTGCCACGCCAGATCGACGGCGTGCGCGTGATCGGCATCGATGTGCCGGGATTTGGCGTGCCCACCCATGCCGAGGCCAAGGACGTCCTGGCGGGTGCGATGCTGAAGGCGGCAAGGCTTGAGGCCGAGGCCGGCCCCGTCGCCCGCCCGCGCAACCTGGTCGAGAATGAGCGCACCGTGGCGCTGATCGGCGAGCTGTTCCCGGCCGATCCGCCGGGTGTGGCCGCGATGCTCTCGCCCATGGGCCTGGGCCTCGCGCCGCAGACGCCGGCGCGGGAATGGCGCGACCTCTACGCGGCGCTGGACGCCGTGGCGGTGGGTGCGGTGCATCCCTTCTACACCGCCGCCATCCGCGAATTCCGCAATGCCGGCCGCCCCGTCGTGGGCAGTGGCCCGGTGGGTGTGGACGGCACCGCCGCCTGGCTGGAGGCCATCGGCAAAGCCGCCAATGTCGAGGGCCAAAAAATCGAGGACGCCAAGGCCCGCTTCATCCCCGCCATCCGTGGCGTGCTGGCGGCCAACCCGATCAAGGCCCGCCTCACTGTCTCCGGCTATGAGGGCTCCGAACTGCTGGTCGCCCGCCTGCTGATCGAGGCCGGCGCCGAGGTTCCTTACGTCGGTACCGCCTGCCCGCGCACGGAATGGTCGGAATCCGACCGCGAATGGCTCGCCGACCGCGGCGTGCATGTGCAGTACCGCGCCAGCCTGGAGCAGGATGTGCAGGCGATGATGGAGGTCCGCCCGGACCTCGCCATCGGCACCACGCCACTGGTGCAAAAGGCCAAGGAACTCGGCATCCCAGCGCTGTATTTCACCAACATGATCTCGGCGCGGCCGCTCTTCGGCCCGGCCGGCGCCGGCTCGCTCGCCGCCATCGTCGCGAACCAGACCAAATCGGCCGAGCGTTTCGGCCGCATGGTCAGCTTCTTCGACGGCGTCGGCACGCCCGACCGCGCGGGCTACGGTTTCAATGGCGTCCCCGAGGAACCCAAGGGTTTCCGCGAGCGCAACCGGAAACTCCGCATGGCCAAGGCCAAGGCCGAAGAGGCGGTTGGCACATGAGCCTCGTCATCGACCACGACCGCGCCGGCGGCTATTGGGGCGCGGTCTACGCCTTCTCCGCCATTCGCGGCCTGCGCGTGGTGATCGACGGTCCGGTGGGCTGCGAGAATCTGCCCGTCACCTCCGTGCTGCATTACACCGACGCGCTGCCGCCGCATGAATTGCCGGTGGTGGTCACCGGCATCGACGAGGATGCGCTGAGCCAGAACGGCACCGAGCAGCTGCTCAAGCGCGCCGCAGGCACGCAGGACCCCGACCTGCCCGCGGTGGTGGTGACGGGTTCGATCGCCGAGATGATCGGCGGCGGTGTGACACCCGAGGGTTCCAACCTCCAGCGCTTCATTCCCCGCACCATCGATGAAGACCAGTGGCAATGCGCCGACCGCGCGATCAACTGGCTGTGGAGCGAGTTCGGCGCCAAGCGCGGCAAGGTGAAGCCGCGCGTCCGCAAGGATGGCGAAGCGCCGCGGGTCAACATCATCGGGCCCATCTACGGCACCTTCAACATGCCCTCCGACGTGGCGGAAATCCGCCGCCTGGTGGAGGGCATGGGCTGCGAGATCAACCTGGTCTTCCCGCTGGGCTCCCACGTCGAGGACGTGATCAAGCTGCCCAATGCCGATGTGAACATCTGCATGTACCGCGAATTCGGCCAGCTGCTGTGCGAGGCGCTGGACCGGCCCTGGCTGCGCGCGCCCATCGGGATGTTCGCCACCACCAACTTTTTACGGAAGCTGGGTGAGCTGACGGGCCTCGACCCCGAGCCCTTCATCGCGAAGGAAAAACACACCACGCTGAAGCCGATGTGGGATCTGTGGCGCTCGGTCACGCAGGATTTCTATGGCTCGGCCTCGGTCGGCATCGTCGCCACCGGCACCTATGCCCGCGGCATGGCGCGGTTCTTCGGCGAGGAGATGGGCATCCCCGTCAACTTCGCCATCTCGCGCGAGCCGGGCGTGAAGCCCGACAACCAGGCGGTGCGCGAGCTCATCAAGACGAAGGCGCCGCTCGTCCTCTACGGCTCCTACAATGAGCGGCTCTATGCGGCGGAGACGGGGGCGCGCTGCGCCTACATCCCCGCCTCCTTCCCCGGCGCCATCATCCGCCGCGCCACCGGCACGCCCTTCATGGGTTATGCCGGAGCGACCTATCTGATCCAGGAATACTGCAACGCGATGTTCGACGCGTTGTTCCACATCCTGCCGCTGTCCACCCAGATGGACAGCATCGCCGCGACCCCCGTCCCCCTGCCTTACAGGTGGGACGAGGAGGCTTTGGCACTGCTCGACGAACAGGTCTCCGACCAGCCCTTCCTGCTGCGTATCTCGGCCGCCAAGCGGCTGCGCGAACAGGTCGAGGCCGCGGCCCGCGAAGCCGGCGAGACCCACGTCACCCCTGAGCGCGCCGCGGCCGCTCTCCAGCTCGAGGGCGCGCGATGAGCGCCGCCCTCCACCCCCTTCCAGGGCGAGCCTCGTCATGGATGTCCCAGCAGCGCGGGGTGAGCGCTGCAATGGCCGCAAGGCCAGCTCGGAGGTTTGAATATGGCTAACGGAATCACCGAGAACGAAGCCCGCGAAATCCATCGCCTGGTTGTCCAGGGTTGGGTCTTCTCCGTCTTCGCCTCGATGGGTGCTCACGTCCTGGTTTGGCTGTGGCGCCCGCTCGTCTACGGGAACCCCGCCCCGATTGATTGGCGGATGTTCCAGTAACCCTCACGGGCCCGCATCCGCGGACCCGGGAACATCAAGGAGATTGATACATGCATAAGATTTGGATGGTTGTTAACCCTCTGCGCGTCGGTGTTGCCGGTACGCTTGGCGTGGTGACGATTGCGGCGGTGATTCACTTCGCCGTGCTCAGCTCGCCCCGCTACTGCGATCACCTGGGCTGGTGCGCAGCTTCGACGGCGACGGCGAACGCCGCGCTGCCCCGCCGCTGACGCGGCACGGTCGGTGGCGGGTCCGCGCGGGGGCGTAAACCCCCGCCCGTTCGCCACCGACTCTGACCGTGACTGCTGACGGAGGCATGCGGCCCCCGTCATGGCTCTTCAACGCATGAAGGGGGTTCCGGCCCATGGCTGTACTCAGTTTCGAGAAAAAGTACCGGGTCCGCGGCGGCACCCTCGTCGGCGGCGACCTGTTTGATTTTTGGGTGGGTCCTTTCTACGTGGGCCTGTTCGGTGTCACCACGATCTTCTTCTCCCTGCTCGGGACGGCGCTGATCCTGGTCGCCGCCGCCGGGGGAGAAACGTTCAACCCGTGGCGCATCAACATCGCACCGCCTGACATCTCCTATGGCCTGCGGCTCGCGCCGATGGCCGAGGGCGGATACTGGCAGGTCATCACCATGTGCGCGCTGGGCGCCTTCGGAAGCTGGGCGCTGCGCCAGACCGAGATCGCGCGCAAGCTGGGCATGGGGATGCACATTCCGGTGGCCTATTCGGTCGCCGTCTTCGCCTTCTTCACGCTGAACGTGATCCGCCCCGTGCTGATGGGCGCCTGGGGACATGGCTTCCCCTACGGCATCTTCAGCCACCTCGATTGGGTGAGCAACGTCGGCTACCAGTACCTGCATTTCCACTACAACCCGGCGCACATGATCGCGGTGACGCTGTTCTTCACCACGACCTTCGCACTCGCGCTGCACGCATCGCTGGTGCTGGCGGCGATCAACCCGAAGCAGGGTGAGACCGTGAAGGGCGCCGAACACGAAAACAGCTTCTACCGTGACTTCATCGGCTACTCCATCGGCACCCTGGGCATCCACCGCCTGGGCCTTTTCCTCGCACTCAGCGCGGGCATCTGGTCGGCGATCTGCATCGTCATCAGCGGGCCGTTCTGGACGCGCGGCTGGCCGGAATGGTGGGGCTGGTGGCTCAAGCTGCCGTTCTGGTCGCAGATGTAAGAAGGGGGCAAGGAAACATGGCCGAATACCAATATCTCTTCACACGGATCCAGGTCCGTGGCCCGCTCTACCCCGGCGTGCCGCTGCCGGCCGAGGATGACACCCGCACGAAGCCGATCGGCTTCAGCCACCTCCTCGGCAAGCTGGGCGATGCCCAGATCGGGCCGATGTACCTGGGCACCTATGGCCTGCTCTCGATCTTCTTCGGCTTCGTTGCCTTCGAGATCATCGGGCTGAACATGCTGGCCTCGGTCAACTGGAACCCGGTGCTCTTCGTGCGGGACCTGTTCTGGCTGTCGCTCGACCCGCCGCTGCCGCAGCACGGGCTTCGCCTGATGATGCCCATGCATGAGGGCGGCTGGTGGCTGGTGGCGGGCGCATGCCTGACACTCTCGCTGCTGCTCTGGGCGGCCCGCACCTATGCCAGGGCGCGCTCGCTGGGTCTTGGCACCCACACCACCTACGCCTTCCTGGCGGCGATCTGGCTTTTCCTGGTGCTGGGCTTCATCCGCCCGATCTTCATGGGCAGCTGGAGCGAGGCGGTGCCGTTTGGCATCTTCTCCCACCTCGACTGGACCGCGGCGTTTTCCATCCGCTACGGCAACCTCTTCTACAATCCCTTCCACGCGCTGAGCATCGTCTTCCTCTACGGCTCGGTGCTGCTCTTCGCCATGCATGGCGCGACCATCCTGGCGGTGGGCCGCTTCGGCGGCGAGCGTGAGGTGGAACACACCATCGACCGCGGCACGGCGGCCGAGCGCGCGGGTCTCTTCTGGCGCTGGACCATGGGTTTCAACGCCACCTATGAGAGCATCCACCGCTGGGCCTGGTGGTTCGCGGTCCTCACCCCCATCACCGGCGGCATCGGCATCCTGCTGACCGGCACGCTGGTGGACAATTGGTACCTCTGGGCGATGGATCGGGGCTTCGTCGCCTCCTACCCGCCCTACGACACTCTGAACCCGTATCTCCAAGGAGCGCCCCGATGAGGTTCAACACAACCAACATCACGCTGCTCTCCCTGGCTGGTGCGGCGGCCGTGGTCGGCTTCGGCCTGCTCTTCACCTTCGAGCGGCTGCCGGTCGAGACCGTGCAGGGCGGCTTCCGCGGCACCTCCATGGGGCGGGTGGACAACCCCCGCGCCGCGGTGGTGCTGGCGGCGGCAAACCAGGCCCCCGAGGCCCCCGAGGCCGCGGACGCCACCGGCGAGCGCGCCCGGGAAATCTACGAGAATGTCCCTGTCCTGGGCCATCTCAGCGTCGAGCAGTTCGGCCGCATCATGAACGTGATGACGACCTGGCTCTATCCCGGGGAGGGTGACGCGGTGGGCTGCAATGGCTGCCACGTCCCCGGCAACTTCGCGGCCGAGGACAAGTACCAGAAGCATGTCGCGCGTCGCATGATCCAGATGACCATGGCGCTCAACAGCGAATGGACGCCGCATACCGGGGCGGTGGGCGTGACCTGCTGGACCTGCCACCGCGGCGCCTCGGTGCCGGCGAATGTCTGGTCCGAAATGCCGCGCGGCACCGGTCCGAACTTCCTGACCGGCCCGGGCGAACAGAACCGCCCGAGCCGTGCCGCCGGCCTGTCCGACCTGCCGCTCGATCCCTTCACGCCCTATCTGCAGGGCGCGCAGGAAATCCGGATGCAGGGCGCCAACCAGCACCCGCGGCCGGATAGCCGTCAGTCCATCCAGCAAACGGAATGGACCTATTCGCTGATGATGCACATGTCCACGTCGCTGGGCGTGAACTGCACCTTCTGCCACAACTCCCGCGCCTTCTCGAACTGGGAGGAGAGCCCGCCGCAACGCCTCACCGCCTGGCACGGCATCCGCATGGTGCGCGACATCAACAACACCTACATCGAGAGCCTGCGTGAGCGCTTCCCGGCCGATCGCCTGGGGCCGCTCGGCGATACGCTGAAAGCGAACTGCACGACCTGCCACCAGGGCGTGAACAAGCCGATGTACGGCGTGCCGATGATCAGCAACTACCCCGAACTGCTGCCGGCACCGGCAGCGCAGCGGGCCGAGGTGGCGGGGCCGCGCGTCCAGTAACGCCACCCCCTTCGGGGTGAGACCACGGCCGGGCCTTCGGGTCCGGCCGTTTTTTTGTGTGGTGATGGCATTGCCTTGATTTCTCTGCCGCTCGGGATGTTTGCGGTTGCAACCCGGCCGCGCTGCGGGCCATCTGCCGCCATGCCCCTGCCCCGCGCCTTCACCCCGCTGCGCCACCCCGCCTTCCGCATGCTATGGATCGCCAACCTCGCCTCCAATATCGGGCTGTGGGTGCAGAACACCGGGGCGGGCTGGCTGATGACCACGCTCAGCCCCTCGCCCATCATGGTCTCGCTGGTGCAGGCGGCGTCGATGCTGCCGGTCTTCCTGCTGGCAGTGCCGGCCGGTGCGCTGGCCGATATCATGGACCGCAGGACCTATCTGCTGATGACCCAGGCCTGGCTGGCGGTGGTGGCGCTGCTGCTCTGCCTGCTCGACCTCTCGGGCATGCTGGGGCCATGGGGGCTTTTGGCCTTCACCTTCGCGCTCGGCGCGGGGCTGGCGATGAGCTTCCCGGGTTGGGCCGCCACCACGCCGGAACTCGTCCCGCGCGAGGATTTCGTCGGCGCCATTGCGCTGAACGGCATCGGCTTCAACATCGCCCGCGCGGTCGGGCCGGCCATCGGCGGCGTGATCATCGCAAGCCTTGGCACCGCCACCGCCTTCGCCTTCAACGCGATCTGCATCCTCGCACTCGCCGGCGCCCTGCTGCTGTGGAAGCGCGAACCCACCCGCCGACAGGGCCCGCGCGAGCATTTCCTCTCCGCCATCCGCGCCGGCATGCGCTTCGTGGCCGCCACGCCATCGATGCGCGCGGCGATCATCCGGGCCTGCATGTTCTTTCTCTTCGGCGCCGCGGTCTGGGGGCTGTTGCCGCTGCTGGTGCGCAAGGAGCTCGGCCTCGGCCCGCAGGCCTTCGGGCTCATGCTGGGCGCGATGGGTGCCGGCGCCGTCACGGCAGGCTTCCTCATGCCCAATCTGCGCGGGCGGCTGAACCGGGGGCAGATCGTCTGGGCGGCCTCGGCGCTGTCGGCCTTCGCCATGGCGGTGATTGCGGCGGCGGCGTTGCTCGGCCTGGGCTGGGCGGTCGCGGGGGTGGGCATCTTCCTCTACGGCATGGCCTGGCTGGCGGCGGCGAGCACCTTGCAGGCCGCGGCCTCCCTGGCCGCGCCGAACTGGGTCAGGGCGCGCGCCATGGGCATCTACCAGATGAGCTTTTTCGGCGCGATGACGCTGGGCTCGGCGGTGGCGGGCTGGCTGGGCGAGCATGTCGGCTCGGGCGGCGCGCTGGCGCTGTTTGCCGCCTGCGGGCTGGCGGGCGGCTATTTGGTGCGCGGGCGGAGCCTGGATGCGGAGAGCGAGAGCTATGCGCCCGCCACTCCTGCCAATGCCCTGTCCCCTGCCCCCGCGGCCGATGCGCTGCGGCCGCTGCTGGCCGGCGACAGTGGCCGGGTGCTGGAGGTGGTGCGCTACCATGTCGCGCCCGAATCACGCGCGGGCTTCCTCGCCCATATGGAAGAGGTGCGGCGGGTGCGGCTGCGCGCCGGCGCGGCGACCTGGCGGCTCTATGAGGATATCGCCAGGCCGGAACGCTATGTCGAGCTGTGGTCGATCGAGAGCTGGACCGAGCATCTGAGAGAACAGGCCCGGATGACCGAGACCGACCAGGCGATCGTGGCGGCGGCGATGGGGTTCGACCGCTCGGCCGAGGGGCCGGAGGCGGTGCGCTACCTCCATGTCGTCTGAGCCTTCAGACAAGGAAGTCGCCCGCCAGGGACCGGACCGGGCGCCGCCTGCGCTGCGGTGAGGCCGGTTCAGCCCAGCAGCACCTGCGCGCAGGCATCGAGGATGGTCTCAACATCCAGCCCATACTCGGCATAGAGCGCCGGGATATCCCCGGCCTGGCCGAAATGATCCACGCCAAGGGCCGCGATGCGCTGCCCCCGCACGCCGCCCAGCCAGGACAGCGCGGCGGGGTGGCCGTCGAGGATGGTGACGATGCCCGCATCCCTAGCCAGCGGCGCCAGCAATGTCTCGATATGCGAGGGGTTCGCTGGGCCGCCGCGGGCGCGCGCCCGGGCTTCCAGCCAGCCCTGGTGCAGCCGGTCGGGGCTGGTGATGGCGAGCAGGCCGGCACCCGGTTCCTCCGTCCGCAGCGCCTCGAAGCCGGCCAGGGCCTCGGGTGCCACCGGGCCCTGATAGGCGATGGCGATGCGCGCCCCCGGCGCCGGCGGCACCATCCAGTAGCCACCGGCGATCACCGCGGCTTCGTCCAGCGGGCGCGCGGGCTGTTCCAGGCCGCGGGTGGAGAGGCGCAACCAGATGCTTGAACCGCCCTCGGCCTGCATGATCTCGAAACCGTGGCGCATCAGCACGGCCAGCTCATCGGCGAAGGCCGGCTCGAAGCTTGCCAGCCGGTCCTGCGCCATGCCGATGAGCGGGGTATTGGTGGATTGGTGCTGCCCGCCCTCGGGCGCCAGCGACAGGCCGGATGGCGTGCTGACCAGCATGAAGCGCGCATCCTGGTAGCAGCCGTAAATCAGCGCATCGAGGCCGCGATTGACGAAGGGATCATAGACCGTGCCGATGGGCAGAAGCCGGGCGCCGTAGAGGGTGTGGGCGAGGCCCAGCGCGCCGAGAACGAGAAAAAGATTCTGCTCGGCGATGCCGAGTTCGATGTGCTGGCCCTCGGGCGACATGCCCCAGCGCTGCGCGCTCGCCAGCTTGGCATCGCGAAAGACGTCGTTCTTGAGGTGGCGGTCGAAAATGCCGCGGCGGTTCACCCAGGCGCCGAGATTGGTGCTGACCGTCACATCGGGGCTGGTGGTGACGATGCGGCTGGCCATGGCGGCGAATTCGCCCTCACCGCGGCCGATCTCGGCCAGGATGTCGCCGAAGGCGGATTGGGTGGAGAGTTTTTTGCCCGGCGTCGTTCGGGGGCTGGGCAGGCGGGCGGGGATGGGCACGGCGGGGGCGGAAAGGCGGCGGCCGGCCGGTGTCAGCGGCGCCGCGAAGGGCACGGAGGCGATGAAAGCGCTGAGCGCCTCGGGCGGCAGGTCCAGCCCCTCCGAAAAATCCCATTCATGGCCGTCGCGGATGCGCATATCGGATTTGAACTGGTCCATCTGGCCCGGCGTCATCAGGCCGGAGTGGTTGTCCTTGTGGCCGGCGAAGGGCAGGCCCATGCCCTTGATGGTATAGGCGATGAAGCAGGTGGGCTGGTCGCCCTCGGCATCGGCGGCGCGAAAAGCCTCGGTGAGGGTTTCGATGTCGTGGCCGCCCAGATTGTTCATCAGGGCGTGCAGTTCTTCGTCGCTCAGCGGGTCGATGATGGCGCGCAGGCCGGGTTCGCGGCCGAGCTCGCTGAGGAGGGCCGCGCGGAAGGCGGCGCCGCCCTGGAAGGTCAGCGCGGCGTAGAGAGAGTTGGGGCAGTCATCGATCCAGCGGCGCAGGCTCTCGCCGCCCTCACGCGCGAAGGCGGCTTCGAGCTTGCGGCCGTATTTGAGGGTGACGACGTTCCAGCCCATGTCGCGGAACAGGCCCTCGATGCGGCCGAAGAGCCGGTCGGGCACCACCGAATCGAGGGATTGGCGGTTGTAGTCCACCACCCACCAGACATTGCGGATATCGTGCTTCCAGCCCTCGAGCAGGGCTTCGTAGATATTGCCTTCGTCAAGCTCGGCATCGCCCACGATGGCGACGTGCCGCCCCGCGGGCAGGCCTTCGGGCGCCAGCTTGTGGAGGCGGACATAGTCCTGCACGAGCGAGCCGAAGCTGGTGAGTGCGACGCCCAGGCCGACGGAGCCGGTGGAGAAATCGACCTCGGCGCCGTCCTTCATGCGGGAGGGATAAGGCTGGATGCCACCGAATTGGCGGAGCGTTTCCAGTTTTTCGCGCGATTGGCGCCCCAGCAGCCAATTGATGGCGTGGAAGACCGGGCCGGCATGGGGCTTCACCGCCACCCTGTCCTGCGGCCTGAGCGCATCGAAATACAGCGCTGCGAGGATGGAGACGGCGGAGGCGCAGGAGGCCTGGTGGCCGCCGACCTTCAGCCCGTCGCGATTGGGGCGGATGTGGTTGGCGTGGTGGATCATCCAGGCGGAGAGCCAGAGCAGTTTTTTCTCGAGCGCATGCAGCATGGCGACGCGGTCGGTCGCAACGGCGGGGATGGGTTTTCCCTGATGGGTCATGGGGGGCTCTCCCTGGGGGCCGCAGTGTAGCCATGACGGGGGCGCGGTGGCGAGTGGCTGGACAGGCGGGCCGGGGGGGCGTAACAGCGCGCGCTCTG
>LNFM01000719.1_pt1 | contig 79403 bp, 71 predicted proteins | sample 596031 | NCBI WGS metagenome assembly LNFM01 (sample SAMN04254537, study PRJNA301005) | activated carbon metagenome | isolation source: dual media filters at the Ann Arbor, Michigan drinking water treatment plant | place: USA: Ann Arbor | reverse complement strand
CAGGCCCTGCCGGCGGAACCAGTCGACGATGAACTCGGCGACCTGCTTCTCCTGCCCGGTGGGGCTGGGGATGTCGGTGAGGTCGCAGCCGAGCTGGGCCAGCTCGTCGCGGTCGATGTGTGCGAGGACGCGTTTCGCCGCGTCGGTGTCCAGTGCCATGCAGGCCTCCCCTGTAGCGCTTCAGTCGATCTTGATCTTCGCCGTGGTCACCACTTCGCGCCACAGCTTGATTTCCCGCGCCAGCTTGTCGCGGAACACCGCACCGGTGGTGCCGTCGATGTCCCACCCAAGGTTCTCCAGGTTGGTGCGTCCCGGCCCGCTGGTCACCACCGCGATCAGCGCGGACTCGAGCCGGTTGAAGATCTCCTTCGGCAGGCCGCGCGGCGCGGCGAAGCCCTGCCATGACAGGATCTCCATGTCCTTGTAGCCGAGCTCGGTCAGCGTGGGCACGTCGGGGAACTGCCCGATGCGCTTGCCGCTGGTGACCGCCATCGCGCGCAGCCGGCCGCTGCGGATGTGGTTCGCGGCGCTGCCCAGGCTGGTGAACGTGAGGTCGACCTCGCCGCCGATCATCGCCGCCATCGTCGCGCCCGCCCCCTTGAACGGCACGATGATCGCGCTGGTCTTCGTGCGCAGCATCAGCAGTTCGGAGGTCATGTGGCCCGAGGAGCCGAGGCCGGCGACGCCATAGGTGTGCTTGCCCGGGTTCGCCCGCAGCAGCGCCAGCACTTCCTTCAGGTTCGTCGCCGGGACCTTGGCGCTGGCCACCAGCACGTTGGGCGTGTTCGCCGACAGGCTGAGCAGGTCGAAGTCGCGCAGCGAGTCGTAGCCCGGGTCCTTGTAGTTGACCATGTTGATCGCGAACGTGCCGACCGAGCCGATCAGCAGCGTGTTGCCGTCGGGGTTCGCCTTCGCCGCCATCGTCGCGCCGATCGTGCTGTTGGCGCCGGCGCGGATGTCGACGACGATCGGCTGGCCGAGGTTCTCCTGCAGCCGGGCCGCGACCTCGCGCCCGACGACATCCGAAGGCCCACCGGCCGCGAACGGCACGATCAGCCGGATCGGCCGGTTCGGCCAGCCCTGTGCCGACACCATGCTGCTGGCCAGCAGCCCGGCGAGGATGCTGCCGATGATCAGACGCTTGTTCATGCTTGGCCTCCAGTTGGAATAGGGGTCGCCGCCGGCATCGCCTGCCCGCGGACCAGGTCGGCTGCGCGCTCGGCGATCATCAGCACGCAGGCATTGATGTGGGCGGATACCAGGTCGGGCATCACCGACGCATCCGCCACCCGCAGGCGCGCGATGCCGTGCACCCGGAGCGCGGGATCGACCACGGCATCCGGACCATTGCCGATTCTGCACGTCCCCGCCGGATGATGCACGGTCACCGCCGTGCGCCGGATCCAGGCTTCGACCTCGGCGCGGCTGCGCACCTCGGGACCGGGCGTGAGCTGCCGGCCGCGGAACGGCGCGAGCGGACCGGACAGCGCGAGATCGCGCGCCCGCTCGTAGCCTTCAAGCAGCGTCGCCATGTCGGCCGGGTCGGACAACAGGTTGAACAGGATGCGCACGCGCTCGGCGGGATCGGCCGAGCGCAACGTGACCTCGCCGCGGCTGCATGGATGCAGCAGTGCCGGACGGATGCCGTAGCCATCCTCGCCCGGCGGGCGCAGCAACGGAAACCAGAGCCGCGGCTTCTGCGGCGCGCAGCGGAACATGAACTCGATGTCCGGCACGTCGAGCCGGGGCTGCGACTTCACGAACGCATAGAGCGCGCTGGGCAGCATGGTGGCGGGACCGGTGCCTGCAAGCCACGCGCGCAGCATGCTGGCCGCCATGCGGTCGGCACGGAGCTCGGCATGGAACGGCCCCGGGGCGCGCCGCGCGAAGGTGAGCGCGACCGCGACATGGTCCTGAAGGTTGCGGCCGACCGGCAGGTCGGCAAGCACCGGGATGCCGAACCGCTCGAGCTGCGCCGCGGGTCCGATGCCGGAGAGCATCAGCACCTGCGGCGAGTTGAACGTCCCTGCGGACACGATGACTTCGCCTGCAGCCGATGCGCGCTGCAGGCGGCCGCCTGCCCGGTATTCGACGCCGGTGGCGGCGCCGCCTTCGATCACGATGCGCGTCACGCAGGCGCGGGTGACCACCTTCAGGTTGCGGCGGGCCCGCACCGGCCGCAGGTACGACACCGCAGCGGAGGACCGTCGCCCACGGTCGATGAAGCATTGCCCGCGGCCGAACCCTTCGTGCCGTTCGCCGTTGAAGTCCGGGTTCATCGGATAGCCCGCCTCGCGCCCCGCCTGCAGCCAGGCCTCGTTCAGCGGATCGCTGAAGCGCGACCATTGCACGCCGGTCGGACCGTCCCCGCCGCGATACTCGCTCGCGCCGCCTTCCCAGCGCTCGCTGCGCCGGAACCAGGGCAGCACATCGGCATGGCCCCATCCCGGCGCACCCTGGCGCGCCCAGCGGTCGTAGTCGCCAGGATCGCCTCGGGTGCAGGCCATGATGTTCACCGACGAGGATCCGCCCAGCACCTTGCCGCGCATCGCCTCGAGCGAACGGCCACCGAGCGCGGGCTCCGGCTCGGTATGCAGGCCCCAGTCGAACAGTTCATGCTCGTGCAGCTTGCCCACGCCCAACGGGACGTGGATCAACGGATGCCAGTCGGTGCCGCCCGCCTCGAGCAGCAGCACCTTCGCCTGCGGGTCCTCGGAAAGCCGCGTGGCGAGCACGCAACCCGCCGAGCCGGCACCGACGATGATGTAGTCCCAGCTTCCGTTGCCGCCTTCCGCCATCAGCCCGCCGCCATCGTTCAGTCGACCGGCTTGATGCCGGCCTCTTTCGCCAACCGCACCATGCGCACGGCCTGGTCCTTCATCATCGCCGACATCTGCTCAGGCGTCCCACCGGCGATGTCCAGGCCGGCATCGGTCAGGCGCGCGCGCGTCTCCTTTTCGGCGAGCAGGCGGTTCGCGTCGGCGTTCAGGCGGGCGACGATCGGTGCCGGGGTCGCCGGCGGAGCCGCCAGTCCCATCCAGCCCTCGAACTCGAAACCCGGCAGGGCGGCTTCCGCGATCGTCGGCACGCCGGGCAGCGCGACCGAGGTCCGGCTCCCGGTCACGCCGAGCGCGCGCACCTTGCCTGCCCTGACCTGCTGGATCGCCTCCGGGATGGTCTGGAACATCAGGTCGACCTGTCCGCCGAGCAGGTCGACCATCGCCGGCGCACCGCCCTTGTAGGGCACGTGCACCATCTTCACCTTCGCCAGGCTGCTGAACAGTTCGCCCGACATGTGCTGCGACGAGCCGTTGCCGCCCGATCCGTAGTTCATCACCCCGGGCCGGGTGCGTGCCAGCGCGATGAACTCCTTCACCGTCTTCGCGGGTACCGACCGATTCACGATCAGCACGTTGCCCTGGTAGACCAGCATGCCGATCGGCGCGAGGTCCTTCAGCGGGTCGTACGGCATCCGGGTGTAGATCGCGAGGTTGCCCCCGAGTGCGCCGCCACTGGACAGGAGGATCGTGTAGCCATCGGGCGTTGCCCGCGCGACCACTTCGCCGGCGATGTTGCCGCCTGCCCCCGGACGCGTCTCGATCACGACCGGTTGTCCGAGCATTTCGGACAGGCGCGGCGCGACGATCCGGCCCACCAGGTCGACGCTGCCCCCGGCGGCGAAGCCGATCACCATGCGCACCGGCTTGGTCGGCGAGAACTGGGCGAGGGCGGGAGCGGTCGACGTTGCGGCGACCAGCGCGACAGCCAGCATCCGGATCATGGCGTTCTCCTGCAGGGGACGGGACGTTCGGTGACCACCACCCGAAGCAACAATCGCGCCGTCACGGCGGATGCCGCGGTCGACGCGTGACCTCCGATCAGGTGTTCATCTGCGAGAAGCGGACCGTCGCGGCTCGCGCCCGGTAGTCGGTCACCACGTTGACCACCGCCGGGATGCCAGCATCGACCGCGCGCTGCGCGCGCTCGAGCGCGGGACGGATGTCTTCAGGCTTCTCGACATACTCGCCATGCGCACCGAGCGCGATCGCCATCTGGTCGTATCGGGTGTAGCCGAGGTCGCGCCCAGGCTTCTTCCGCTCGGCGTCTCCGGTCCAGCCCCCGTTCAGGCTGATCACCACCAGCACCGGGATGCGGTGCCGGATCGCGGTGTCGAGCTCGAAGCCGTTCAGGCCGAACGAGCCGTCGCCATGCAGCACGATCACCGGCGTGTCCGGCTTCGCCATCTTGGCGCCGACGCCGAACGGCATGCCCACACCCATGGTGCCGAACGGGCCCGAGTTGAGCCTGTGCCCCGCGACATGCGTCGGGATCGACTGGCGGCCGTAGTTGAGGATCTCCTGTCCGTCGACGCAGAGGATCGCCTCGCGCGGCATGAAGTCGCGCACCTCCTTGCACAGGCGCAGCGGATGGATCGGCACCTGGTCGGTGGACAGGTCGCGCTCCTGCGCCACCTGCTTCTCGACGTTGATCGAGTGCAGGCGCTCGCGCCAGCCGGCATAGCGCGCCGGATCGACGCGGCCGCGCGCGGCAGCCGCCAGTTGCATCAGCACCGCCTTCGCATCGCCGACCAGGCCGACGTCCAGCCGCTGCGTCGAGGCGATCTCGCCGGGATCGACATCGATGCGGATGACCTTGGCATCCGCGCGGAAGCGCGGCGGCTTCAGGTGGCCGAACACGTAGTTCACCCGGGTGCCGACCACCAGGATCGCGTCGGCCTCCTTCAATGCGGTCGAGCGGGCGTTGGGGTAGCACAGCGGATGGTCTTCCGGCACCACGCCGCGCCCCTGCGGCGTGGTGTAGAACGGCATGCCGCCGGCCTCGATCCACGACCGCAGTTCCGGCGCCGCATCGGACCAGAGCACGCCACTGCCCGACAGCACGACCGGCTTCTCGGCCGAGGCCAGCACCCCGACGGCCGCCTCGATGCCGGCGGCATCGGCCTGCGGCCGGCCGCGTACCGGTCCGGTGACCTTCGGCCAGACGACCGTCGCCTCGTCCACGCTGCCGAGCAGCACGTCGGTCGGGAAGTCGAGGTAGACCGGACCCGGCTTGCCCGCCCATGCGGTGCGGAACGCAAGGTCGATCAGCTCGGGGATGCGGCGCGTCTCGTAGCAACGCTCGGCCCACTTGACCATCGGGCGCGCCAGGGCGACCTGGTCGATCTCCTGGAAGCTGTTCGTGCCCCACTCGCTCCACGGGCTCGACCCGCCGAGGGCGACCACCGGCGCACAGTCGACCAGCGCAGTGGCGAGCCCGCTGACCAGGTTGATGGTGCCCGGACCGGAGCAGGCCATGCACACGCCCGACCGGTTCGCCACCCGGGAATAGGCATGCGCCATCATTGCCGCCCCCTGCTCGTGGCGCACGTCGATGCCGCGCATGCCGCGGTCGATGCAGGCCTTCTCGGCGCCGAGCATCGGCGCACCCATCAGGAAGAAGAAGGTATCGACGCCATGCTTCTCGAGCGCCTGGGCCACGAGTTCGGAACCGGTGACGGGCATTGCTTGCTCCTTGGTGTCAGATGCGCCCGGGGACGCGGCAGGCAAGGCTGCTCCGGAATGATCCGCAGGAGCGCCCGGCCCCATCAACCGGCCGCGCTGTGATCACACGTTACCCCGCCATGGCGCGTCTGGCAACCGGCCATGCGCGCGGATGGACCGCCGGCCCGCGCGGGCGCACCATGGCGGGGCCGCCGTCGGCCGCGTCCCGGCCCTGGCGCGCCCCGGGCGCGCCGGGCGCACTGGTACGGAACGTGCATGACTCCGGTGTGATCACAAAGGAGAACCCTCATGTCCCGTCCGCGCATGCCGTCCGACACCCAGGCCAGTCCGTCCCGCAGTGCCCGCCGCCCGCTGGTCGCCGCATCCGGTGCCCTTGGCGTGCTCGCCATGATGCTGCCCGGCCTGGTCGCCGCGCAGGGTAGCCAGTACCCCAACCGGCCGATCCGCTTCATGGTGCCGTTCGCGGCCGGTGGAGTCTCCGACATCCTCGGCCGGGTGATGGCCGCGAAGATGTCCGAGGTGATCGGCCAGCCGGTGATCGTCGAGAACCGCGGCGGTGCCGGCGGCACGGTCGGCGCCGACGTGGTGGCGAACGCCAACCCGGACGGCTACATGATCATGCTCTCCAGCCTGACCACGCAGTCGATCGCGCCGCACATGCTGAAGAAGGTGCCCTACAACACGCAGAGTGCCTTCACGCCGATCGGCGGCGTCGCGCTGTCGCCGAACATCATGTCGATCGGCGCCAACCAGCCGATGAAGACGCTCAAGGACGTGATCGCGTTCGCCAAGGCCAACCCGGGCAAGATGAGCTACGGCTCGTCGGGCCTGGGCAGCGTCGGCCACCTCACCGGCGAGATCCTGCGCTCGCTGACCGGGGTCGACATGACCCATGTGCCGTTCAAGAGCGCGGGCGTGGCCTACCCCGACGTGCTCGCCGGCAACATCACCATGGTGATCGACACCCTGCCGTCGGCGCTGCAGCACATCAAGTCCGGCACGGTGCGCCCGATCGTGATGCTGTCCCCGAAGCGCACGCCCCTGCTGCCGGACGTGCAGACCATCACCGAGGCCGGCTATCCCGAGGCAACCCTCAACTTCTGGTCGGGGATCTTCGGGCCGGCCGGCATGCCACCGGCCGTGGTCGCGCGCCTGAACGAGGTGATCGTGAAGTCGCTCGCGGCGCAGGACGTGCGCGAACGGCTGGCGACGCTCGGCGCCGATCCGTGGCCGGTGTCGGCGGACGAACTCGGCACGCGTGCGCGCGAGGACTTCGTCCGGATGGGCAAGATCATCAAGGGCGCCGGCCTCGGGCCGGAGTGAGCGCACGGCGCGACGGCGCCCCGGCTGCAGGCCGGGGCATCATCCCGCCAGCGACATCCCGCTGGCGGAGCCGGCCAGCACCGCCTTGACCGCGCGCCGGTCGATCTTCCCGGCACCGTTCAGCGGCAACCGGTCCTCGGGCACGATCTGCACCAGCCGCGGGTGTGCATACTTGGGGCCGTTGTCCAGGCAGTACTGGCGGATCGCATCGGCATCGGCCACCGCACCCCGGTTGAGCACGACCATCGCCGCCGGCACCCAGCCCTTGACCGCATGCGGCACGGCCACCACCACCGCATTGGCGACCGCGGGATGGCGGAACAGCAGGTCCTCGACTTCCTTCGGATAGATGTTCTCGCCGCCGCACGAGAACATGTCGTCCATGCGCGACTTGAAGTAGAAGAAACCTGCTGCATCGCGCCGAACCACGTCTCCGGTGCGCAACCAGCCATCGACCAGCTTCTCGCGCGTGGCGTCCGGCCGCTTGTGGTAGCCGATGCAGTTGTACGGGGACTTCAGCCAGAGCTCGCCCTCGATCGGACCGGGGGTCGCGATGTCCACTTCGCTGCCATCTTCCGACGTGAGGCGCACGCCCATTTCCGGCGCCAGCACGCCGGCCGAGCCGCGCGGCACCGCTCGGCCGTCGAGCGGCACGCGGAACGGGCTGCCGCCCTCGGTCAGCCCGTAGCTCTCGCCGACCTTCACGCCGGGCAGCGCACGCTCGACCTCGTCCATCAGCTCGGGCGTCACCACCGCCGAGCCGATGGTCAGGCTCTTGAGGGCGGACAGGTCGAGCGAGGCGATCAGGTCGCGCTGCTGAAGGAGCATGGTGAACACCGCGGCCACGCCCCTGGAGTAGGTGCAGCGGTACTTCGCGAGCGCCTCGAGGTAGCCTTTCGGCTCGTAGCCGGGCATCAGCACGAAGGACGCACCGGCGAACAGGGCAGGCTTGACCGTGCCGCGCATCGCATTCTTGTGGAACAGCGGCAGCGCGACCATCCCGCGCGCCTCGCTGGAGGTCGGCCAGTAGCGCTGGTTGTAATCGACGTACCAGAGCATCCCGGCGTGGGTCATCATCGCGCCCTTGGGCAGCCCGGTCGAACCCGAGGTGTAGGGCTGGAACGCCTGCGCGTCGGGCGCCAGCGCCGGCGGTGCATCGAAACGCGGGCTGGCATCGCGCGCCTCGGCATAGGTCAGCCATCCCGGAGCCGATACCGGCTCGGTCGTGACACGGATGGCGATGCCCGCATCCTGCGCGACCTCGACCGCAGCCGGGTGCACCGCCGGCTCGACGAACACCGCCGCGCACTCCGCATCCTCCAGGATGAACTTGAGCGTGTCGCGCGCGAGCCGCGTGTTGATCGGCACCGGGATCGCCCCGATGCGCATCGTGCCGAAGAAGATCTCGAGGAACTCGGAACGGTTGCCGACCACCATGCCGACCCGTTCTCCGGCGCGCACGCCGAGCCCGTGCAGCAGGCCCGCGGCACGGTCGGCCCGTTCGTCGAGCATCGCATAGGTGACCTGCCGCTCGACGCCCCCGTACAGGTCGTAGATCGCGGTCTTTCCAGGCGACCGCGCCACCGTTGCGGAGAAGAAGTAGCCAAGGTTGGCGGCGCGATTGGCTTCGGGAGTGGACATCCTGGTTTCCTCGGAGGGGTTCGGGGGCATGAAGGAACGACCGGGATTGCGCGCGACGTCAGCGTTCGGCGGGAGGCGCGTCCGGGGCGGAGAACGCGGGATCCCGCCCGAGGTAGCCGGCAATCACCCATGCGTAGACCCGGGCCGCGTCGTATACCTTGTCGACCGATGCCAGGTCCAGGTCGGTATGGGCGAAAGACTGCTCGCCGGGCCCGAAGTTCGCGGTCGGGATGCCCACGTGGTTCAGGTAGCCCTGGTCATGCGCGGACTGCCCGTAGAAGGTGCCGACCTCGCGCTCGAGCATCGCGGCGCAGCCCGCCTGCAGCAGGCGGGCCGGCAGCGAATCCTCCGACACCAGGCTCGGGTACATGTAGGCGCCGGCCTCGACCACCACCCGGAACGGCTTGCCGGAGATCGGATCGGGCCAGTCGTCCATCGACCGGGCCACTGCCTCGATTCGCGCCACCGCGGCCTGCGGGTCGTCCCCGGGCAGCAGCCGCTGGTCGAGCTTGACCACGCACCTGCCCTGTACCGTATGGGTCGACTTCGGGAAACTCTCTATGCCGTTGCAGGTCAGCCATGCCGTACCCAGGCCGGGGTGGCTGCGGCTGTCCGGGATCTCGATCGACAGCCGGCGCAGGAACTCCATCGCGCCGACGATCGCGTTTGCGCCCTCGTTCGGCCGGCTCGAATGGCTGGGCGAGCCGTTGACCGTTGCCGTGACGTCGACGCGGCCACGGTTGCCGAGCTGCAGCTGCATCGCGTTGCCGTACACATAGGCAAGGTCCGCGCGCACCCCCTCCTTCTCGACCACGTGGCTGATCGCGAGGGGGTTGCCTGTCTCGCCCGAGACCAGGCACAGCAGGACGAGGCGCCCGTCCAGCGCGACGCCCGCATCGCGCACCGCCTCGATCGCGTGGATCACCGCGGCCAGCGTTCCCTTCTGTTCGCTCGCGCCCTTGCCCAGCACCGCCTCGCCCGGCATGCCGTGCGGACGGCCGTCGATGATCGTGGCGCCGTACGGATCGGGCATCGTGTTGGGGGGCTGGTTCATCGCATGCATCACCAGCATCAGGGAACGCCGTGCGTCCGGCGCGCCCATCTCGGCGATCATGTTGCCCAGCGCGTCCTGGCGCACCCGGGTGAAGCCCAGCCCCGCCATGCGCGGGATCATCGCGGTGCGGATGAACTCGCCCAGCTGCGGCTCTGCTTCCAGCAGGTCGGTCTGGGGACTGGGCACGCGGAGCACTTCCTGGAGCACGGTCCGCGCGCGTTCGTAGGACAGCGCCGGCGCGAGCTTGGCGGCCAGCAGTCGGGCGGGGTTCGGCTTCGATTCGCTCATCGGTGGCTGCCTGTTCTATAGTCGGTGCGTCGCGTCCGGGCGCGGCCTCGAAACAGTGGCATGTGTGATCACATCGCCCGTCCCGTCCATGCTGCGGAGAGTCTATCGTGAGTTCACTGCTGATTCGAGACGCTGCGATCCTCACCCTGGACCGCGACGATCGATTCATCGAACGCGGCGACATCGAAGTGGTCGACGGACGCATCGCGGCGGTGCACGCCGCGACCGGACCGACCCGCGATGGTGCGCGCGTCGCCGGACGCGTGATCGACGGACGCAACCTCCTCGCCGCGCCCGGGCTGGTCAACGCACACACCCATTCGCCGGGTGCGTTGCTGGCCGGCACCATGGACACGGAAAGCCATCCGGCCTTCATGTGGCTGAACCAGGCGGACACCAGCGGCCGCACCCCGCACGAGGTGTACATCAGCGCGATGCTCAATGCGGCGCAGATGCTGCTCGCCGGCGTGACCACGGCGATCGACCATTTCCCCGCGCAGAACTTCGGCCCCGAGGACATCGCCGCCGCGACGCGGGCCTACGAGGACAGCGGCATGCGCATGGTGCTCGCGGTGCGCATCTTCGACGACACCTTCGGCGACATCTTCCCGCGCGACACGAAGCTGCCACCCGACCTCGAGCGCGAGCTCGCGCGGGTCGCGCCGCTTCCGCCGAAGCCGCTCGCGCAGACGCGCGAACTGACCGAGGACGCGATCGCCCGCTACCATGCACCGGCGCGGCGACTGTCGGTGTTTCCCGCGCCGACCAACCCGGTGCGCTGCACCGACGCGCTGCTCGAGATGAGCCGGGACATCGCCGCGCGCTTCGACGTCGGCATCCACACCCACCTGCTCGAATCGAAGGTGCAGACCCGGCTTGCGCAGGAGCGCCACGGGTGCACGATGGTCCAGCACCTGGAACGGCTCGGGATGCTGTCGCCGAAGCTGTCCTGCGCGCACACGATCTGGATCGACGACCCGGACATCGAGCGGCTGGCCCGGCATGGCGTGGTGGTCGTGCACAACCCCGAGAGCAACCTCAAGCTGGGCACCGGCATCGCCCCGATCGTGCGCATGGTCGCCGCAGGCGTCACGGTCGCACTGGGCAGCGACGGCAACGTCACCAACGACAACCAGCAGCTGCACGAGGCGATGCGCCTCGCCGCATGCCTGGGCCGCGTGGTCGAGCCCGACCGCCGCAGGTGGGTGACCGCGCGCCAGGCACTCGCGATGGCGACCCGCGGCGGGGCGGCCGCCGCGCAACTCGACGACATCGGCCGCATCGAGGCCGGCTGCCGCGCCGATCTCGTGCTCTACGACCTGTCACGGCCGGAATGGACGCCGGTCAACGATCCGGTCCGGCAGATGGTGTTCTCGGAAACCGGCGCATCCGTGCATACGGTCGTCGTCGATGGCCGGATCGTGGTCGAGGCCGGGCGCATCACTGCATTCGACGCGGATGCGGTGATCGCGGAAGCGAAGCCGATGCTCGCCGCGATCCGCGAACGCAACCGCGACCTCTACGCGTTCGCCCGCAGGATGTGCGACCTGTTTCCCTGATTCGCCCCCTGGCCGCCCTTCCTTCCCTTCCCTCACGCAGAACCAGGAGACCCCGATGGCCGATGTCGTGCCGCACCTCAAGCTCACCCATGAAGGCGCAATGAAGATGCTCGCCGCCGGCATGGCGAAGGCGAAGGCGATGGGCCAGGACCAGTGCATCACGATCGTCGACGACGGCGGCCACCTGCTCGCCTTCGTCCGCATGGATGGCGGCCGGGTGCTGTCCACCCACACCTCGCGCAAGAAGGCGATGACTGCCGCCTCCAACCGCAGGCCGACCGGTGGCCTCGACCCCGCGAACGAGGTGAAGCTGGCGATCGCCTCCGACGGCATGATGACCAACCTGATGGGCGGGCTGCCGGTCATCGTCGATGGCCACGTGATCGGCGCCGTCGGCGTCGGCTCCGGGACCGGCGAGCAGGACCTCGAGGTGGCGAAGGCGGCCATCGCAGCCCTGCCGGGCGCCCAGGCTTTCTGAGTCGGCGCGGGAAGCGCCGCCGCAGGCCGGCTGGACAGATCCGACCCGTTGGCCCCGTCATCGGGCCGATCGTAGTATTCTGTCTTTTCAGGAATTACTGAAAATACAGGATCAAGGTTGCCCCGCCGGCGGCCGATCCGCCATGCCATGGAAACGCTGTCTCCCCTCGTTCGTGATTTCGTCCTCCACTTCGGCGAGATGGGCAGCCGATGGGGAATCAATCGCACCGTCGGCCAGATCTACGCGCTGCTGTTCGTGTCGCCGCGCCCGCTCAACGCCGACGAGATCGCCGAGGCGCTCGCCTTCTCGCGCTCGAACGTGAGCATGGGACTGAAGGAACTGCAGTCATGGCGGCTGACCCAGCCGCACCACCTGCCGGGAGACCGGCGGGAGTATTTCGCGGCGCCCGAGGATGTCTGGGCCATCTTTCGCACCCTCGCGGAGGAGCGCAAGAAGCGCGAGGTCGAACCGACCCTCACCATGCTGCGCGGCGCGCTGCTGCAGAAGCCCTCCGGCGACGCCGAACGGCATGCGCAGCAGCGGATGCGCGAGATGCACGATCTCGTCGAACTGATCACCCTCTGGTTCGACGACGTTGGCCGCCTCGATCCGGCGACGCTCGTCCCGCTGATGAAGATGGGCTCGACGGTCTCGAAGGTCCTCGAGGTCAAGCAGAAGATCACCCAGCTGGCCGGCGGCAGGGCGCGCACGGCCACTGCAGACTGACCCGGGAGCCGGTGCCATGCTCGAGTCCGCCATCGCCGTCGCCGCCACGCCGGATGCCGTGCTTCTCGCGCGCATCCAGTTCGCAGCCAACATCACGTTCCACATCCTGTTCCCGACCATCACGATCGCGCTTGCCTGGGTGCTGCTTTTCTTCAAGCTGCGCTTCAATGCCACCGGCGACGCAAAGTGGATGGGGGCCTACTACTTCTGGGTGAAGGTGTTCGCGCTGACGTTCGCGCTGGGCGTGGTCAGCGGCATCACGATGAGCTTCCAGTTCGGCACCAACTGGCCAGGCTTCATGGAGACCGTCGGCAACATCGCCGGTCCGCTGCTCGCCTACGAAGTGTTGACCGCGTTCTTCCTCGAGGCCACCTTCCTCGGGATCATGCTGTTCGGCTACCAGCGCGTCGGCAACCGGATGCATACCGTCGCCACCGTGCTGGTCGCGGTGGGCACCTCGATGTCCGCCTTCTGGATCCTCGTGCTCAATTCCTGGATGCACACGCCGGCCGGCTTCGAGATGATCGACGGCAAGGCGCACGCGACCGACTGGCTGGCCATCGTGTTCAATCCGTCGCTTCCCTACCGCCTCACCCACATGATGATCGCCTCCGGGCTCACGGTCGCCTTCCTGGTCGCCGGCATCAGCGCCTGGCGCCTGCTGCGCGGCGACCAGACGCCCGCGGTGATGGCGACGCTGAAGGTCGGAACCTGGCTGGGCGCGATCCTGATCCCGCTGCAGATCGTGGTCGGAGACCTGCACGGGCTCAACACGCTCGAACACCAGCCTGCGAAGATCGCGGCGATCGAGGGCATCTGGGAGACCGAGCGGGGTTCGCCGCTGCTGCTGTTCGCCCTGCCCAATGCCGAGACCCGCAGCAACGACTACGCGATCGGCATCCCGAACCTCGCCGCGTTCATCCTGACCCATGAATGGGACGGCGAGCTCAAGGGACTTTCGGAGTTCGATGGCGTCCACCCGCCGGTGGCACCGGTGTTCTGGGCATTCCGCATCATGGTCGGCACCGGCCTGCTGATGCTCGCCGTTTCCTGGTTCGCGGCCTGGAAGCTGCGGCGCACCGGTACCGTGCCGCGGCCATTGGCGCGGGTGCTGGTTGCGATGACCTTCTCGGGCTGGGTGGCAACCGTATCCGGCTGGTACGTGACCGAGATCGGACGCCAGCCGTGGCTCGTGCAGGGCGTGCTGGCCACCGCCGACGCGGCATCGGCCGTGCCGGCGGCAGCGATCGGCACCACCCTCGCCGTGTATCTGGCCCTGTACGTGTTCCTTCTGGCCGCCTATATCGGGGCCGTCTTCCATCTCGCCCGCAAGGGCGACCGGGCCAGCCTGCCCGGCACGCCCACGGCCCGTGCCGCGGTGGCGGGCGGCGTGCGCGCCTGACATGGACTACGCGATGCCGGACCTGTCCACCCCGGCCGGCTGGCTGCCGGTGGTGTTCCTCGCGCTGATGGGCATCTCGATGCTCGCCTACGTGGTGCTCGATGGCTACGACCTGGGCGTCGGGCTGCTGCTGCGCCATGCGGACGATGCAGAGAAGGACCGCATGATCGCCTCCATCGGCCCGTTCTGGGATGCCAACGAGACCTGGCTGGTGCTCGGTGTCGGCCTGATGCTGACCGCCTTTCCGCTCGCCCATGGCGTGGTGCTGTCGGCGCTCTACCTGCCGGTGGCCGGGATGCTCGTCGGCCTCACGCTGCGCGGGGTGGCATTCGAGTTCCGCGCCAAGGCCGATGCCGGGCACAAGCACCGGTGGAACTTCGCCTTCTTCGCCGGCTCGCTGCTCGCCACCTTCGCGCAGGGCACGATGCTCGGCTGGTACATCCTCGGCTTCGACCCGGGCACCGGCAGCCTGCTGTTCGCGGTGTTCACCGGCTTCGCCCTTTGCGCGGGCTACGCACTGCTGGGCGCGACCTGGCTGATCCTGAAGACCGAAGGTGCGCTGCAGGTGCGCGCGGTGCGCTGGGCCCGATCGACGCTGTGGGCGACGGCTGCCGGCGTCGCGGCCATCTCCGTGGCGACCCCGCTGGTCAGCCCGCGCATCTTCGAGAAATGGTTCAGCCTGCCTGAAGTGGTCGGCCTCGCACCGATCCCGCTCGCCACCGCCACCCTGTTCGTGGTCATCGCCAGCTTCCTGCAGCGGCTGCCGGCCCCCGAGGACCGGTGGTGCTGGGTACCGTTCGCCGCGACCGTCGGCATCTTCGTGCTGGCCTTCCTCGGCCTCGCCTACAGCCTGTTTCCCTACCTGGTCGTCGATCGGATCACCATCTGGCAGGCGGCGAGTGCACCCGAATCGCTGATGATCATCCTGGCCGGGGCTGCGATCGTGCTGCCGACCATCGCCGGCTACACGTTCTATGCGTACCGGGTGTTCCGCGGCAAGGCACGCGAACTCACCTACCTCTGAGCCCGGTCCGCCTGCGACGGCCGTTCAAAGCCGGTCGACCGGCAGCTTGAGGTAGCGGACGCCGTTCGCTTCGGGGGGCGGCAGTTCCCCGGCACGGATGTTGACCTGGATCGCCGGCAGGATCAGCACCGGCATGGCGAGCGTCGCGTCGCGCCGCTCCCGCATCGCGACGAACGACGGTCCGCTGATGCCGTCGTGGACGTGGATGTTCCCCGCGCGCTGTGCATCGACGTCGTCACCGCGCAGGGCTCGCGGCCTTGCGGCGGGTAATCGTGGCACATGAACAGCCGGGTCTGCGCGGGAAGCTCGAGCAACGCACGGATCGACCGGTACAGGGTGGACGCGTCGCCACCGGGGAAGTCGCACCGTGCCGTGCCCACGTCGGGCTGGAACAGCGTGTCGCCGATGAAGACGGCATCGCCTACCCGGTAGGCGCAATCGGCCGGCGTATGGCCAGGCACATGCATCACGACCGCCTGCAGGTCGCCGATCCGGAATGCCTCGCCCGGCTCGAACAGATGGTCGAACTGCGAGCCGTCGGTGGCGAATCCGTCGCCCAGGTTGAACACCTTCGAGAACACCGACTGCACCGAGCGGATGGACGCCCCGATCGCGATGCGCCCCCCCAGCCGCTCGCGCAGCCAGCGCGCGGCACTGAGGTGGTCGGCATGGGCATGCGTCTCGAGGATCCACTCGACCTGGAGCGACAGGCGTTCGACCACGTCCACCGCGCGCTGCGCGGATGCATGCGATGTCCGGCCGGACTTAGGATCGAAATCAAGCACCGGATCGATGATCGCGCACCGGCTGCCGGCACCGGCATGCACCACGTGGGTGAAGGTGCAGGTGACCGGATCGAACGACGACTCGACCTGCGGCACGGTTGCGCTTGCTGCATCCATCTGCGGCTCCTTGAAGGCCGCCGCCCGCACGATGCGCGGGCGGCGGCGATGCCTCAACGACCCGCCTTCACCGGGCAGGTATCGATGCCCAGGAGGGTATAGGCGGGACAGTAACCGGACAGCGCGGTCGCCAGCGGCACCAGGCCGACGAGGCCGAACCAGCGTGCGCTGCCCTCCAGCAGGACCACCAGCGACAGCATACCGAGCCCGGCCACGATGCGCAGGGTCTTGTCGATCGGACCGACGTTCTTTTGCATCTCGTTTCTCCTTCCGTGGATGAAGCAGATGGCAGGAGCCTGCGCGCACGGCGACGCGCAGTCGGTGACTGCAGTCACCGAACGTTCGCTTCGGCGGGCATCGGTTGCCGGCGTCAGTCGGCGGCTGCGGCAATCTCGCGCAGCCGCGCCGGATCGACGATCTCGATGCGCTCGCGCGACAGCCGCACGATCCCATCGTCAGCGAAATGGTGCAGCAGCCGGGTGACGATCTCGCGCACGGTTCCCAGTTCATCTGCGATCGACTGGTGGGTGACATGCAGGATCCGGCCGTGGGCGAGCAGCAACGCGGCCAGGCGCTGGTCGAGGCGATGGAACGCCACCGCCTCGACCAGCGCCATGAGTTCGCCGAGCCGGGCCGAGAACAACGCGAACACGTAGGCACGGAAGGATTCGTCGCCCGCGACCAGTCCACGGAACACGGGCTCCGGCACGGCCAGCAGCCGTGCATCGCGCTCGACCACGCCGCGCGCCGCATGTGCGACACGGCCGATCAGGCAACTGGACGTGAGCACGCAGGCCTCGCCCGCGCGCACCCGGTAGAGCAGGATCTCGCGCCCGCATTGCGACACCTTGGATACCCTGATGGTGCCTTCGAGCAGGAACGGCATCGCTTCGCAGGCCGCATGGTCGTCGAACACGACCGTACCCGCTGGCACCTCGAGCAGGCGGCCCTGCCCGAGCAACGCATCGAAGCTGGCGGCAGGCAGTCCGGCGAGGACCGGATAGGCATCGCGCAGCTCATCGGCGAGGCGGTCTGCAGTGCTCGAGTTCATCCGGAGCGGGCTGGCGCAAGCGGGACGGCCACCGGTCCAGCCTGGACCGCGGACGGATGCGGCTCGCGCACCAGCAGCCGCATCGCGTTCCCGACCACCAGCAGCGAACTGGCCGACATGCCGATCGCGGCGACCCAGGGCGTCACCATCCCGGCGACCGCCAGCGGCACCGCCACGAGGTTGTAGGCGGTCGCCCAGAGCAGGTTCTCGCGGATCACCCGCAAGGCGCGCCTCGCCATGCGGATCGCCCCCAGCAGCGAGCGCATGTCGGCCTGTTCGCCCCGGGCAAGCCAGACCATGTCCGCAGCCGCCTGCGCCACCTGGGTGCCGGACGCTGGCGCGATCGATACCTGGGCCTGGGCGAGCACCGGCGCATCGTTCACGCCATCGCCGAACATCGCGACCACCTCGCCGCGGTCCTGCAGGCGGCGCACGAACGCCAGCTTCGCCTCGGGCGACATGCCGCCACGGACATGCGGATCCCGGCCTTCCCCGCACCCGATGCCCAGCGCCACGGCGACCGATGCGACGGTATCCGGCTGGTCGCCGGACAGCAGCATCACCGTTCCCCCGGCCGCGCGCAACCCGGCGACGAGTTCATGTGCGCCGGGGCGCAGCTGGTCGGCCAGCAGGAAGGTCGCCAGCACGCCCTGCGCATCGCCGAGCAGCACGCAGGTCTCGCCGCGCTGCATCGCGGCCAGCGACACGGCGTCGGTGGCCACCGGCAGACGTTGCGCCTGCCCCGTACCCGTCCCCGGGCCCGGCGGCCGGACAGACAGCGCAGCGACGAATTCCGGCGTCCCGAGCCTCAGCATCACGCCGTCGACCACGCCCTCGACGCCGCCGCCCGGCACATGGCGAAGCGACTCGACCGTCGGCGGCTGGCTGTCGGCACCGGCCGCGCGCAGCGCTTCACGCACATGGCCCGCGAGCGCCAGGCCGAGCGGGTGTTCGGAGCGCTGCTCCAGCGCAGCGACTGCACGCATCAGGTGCGCGTCCGGCACCAGCTCGCCCGACCGCCTCGCTGCCGCCACAGGCTGGAACTGCGTGACCCGGAGCCGCCCGGTGGTGAGCGTACCGGTCTTGTCGAACACGAACACCGTTGCCCGCGCCAGCGTCTCGATCGCATGGCCACGCGTCGGCAGCAGGCCCACGCGTGCCAGTCCGCTCGCCGCTGCCGCCAGCGCAGCCGGAGTGGCGAGCGACAGCGCGCAGGGACAGGTGATCACCAGCACGGCGACCGTCACCCACAGTGCCCGGGCCGGATCGTGCCATCCCCACCACAGGGCGGTGGCTGCAGCGACGGCCAGCAGGCCCAGCACGAACTGGCCGGCCACCCGGTCTGCAAGGGCCGCCAGCGGCGGCCTCTCCGATGCCGCGCGATCGAGCAGCCGCACGATGCCGGCAAGCACCGTCTGCTCGCCGATGCGTTCGACCTCCATGACAAGGGGCGACACCAGGTTGACTGCACCACCGGTGACCGGCGCGCCGGCGCCGCGCAAGACCGGGCGGCTCTCGCCGGTCAGCAGCGCTTCGTCCACTTCGCCCTCGCCGTCCAGCACGCGGCCATCGGCCGGGATGCGTTCGCCCGGCCGCACCAGCAGCACGTCGCCAGCCTTCAGCCGGACCACCGGCACGGTCTCGACCGGCAGCTGCGCCGGCCATGCAGTGAACACGCTGGCGGTGGCCGGGATCAGCCGGGCCAGTTCATCGGTCGCGCGCGCGGCGCGCGCGCGCACCTGGGATTCGAGGTAGCGAGCGCCGAGCAACAGGAAGACGAACATCGTCACCGAGTCGAAGTAGACATCCCCGACGCCGGTGAGGGTCGAGAACACGCTCGCCGCGAACGCCGCCCCGATCCCGATCGCCACCGGCACGTCCATGCCGACGCGCCATGCATGCAGGTCGCGCCAGGCGGAGCCGAAGATCGGCGCTGCGGAATACACGACCACCGGCAGCGTGAGGACCAGGCCGGCCCAGCGCATCAGCCGGTCGACATCCTCCGTCATGTCTCCGCCGGCGATCCAGACCGGGAACGCATACATCATCACCTGCATCATGCCGAGCCCGGCGATCGCCAGCCGCGACAGCGCACGCTTGCGCTCGCGCCGATGCAGGTCATCCACCCGTGAAGCGTCATAGGGACTTGCCCGATAGCCGATGTTCCCGACCGCCGCGAGTATCGACGACAGCGACCCTCGGCCGGCGTCCCAGCGCACCCGCGCGCGGCGGGTCGCATAGTTCACTTCGACCCGCGTGACGCCGGGCACGCGCTCGAGCGTGCGCTCGACCAGCCATACGCAGGCGGCACAGGTGATGCCTTCGACCAGCAGGGCGGCTTCGCGTTCGTCGCGCGTTCCGCCCTCGGGCATCGCGTGCCCGGGCGCTCCTTCCTCCACGGGGCGCACGAACGGTGCCTGCACCGCCGGATCGTCGTACAGCAGCAGTTGCGCGATCGATGGCGGCATCGAATCGGCCGCTGTCGCCGGCATGGCCTCGCGATGCTGGTAATAGCGTTCCAGGCCGCCATCGACGATCGCCTGTGCCACGGCGCGGCAACCCGCGCAGCACATCTCGCGCGTCCGTCCGCCGATCGCGACGGTCAGGCCTGAGGCCCCACCGAGCGGGAGTCCGCAGTGGAAGCAGCCACCCGCGGCAGGCCCGGCGAACGCCGGGGCCTGGCTGCCGTCATCGCCGCGGGATGCCCCGGATGTCGATTCCGAATCCTTCACCCGCACGGGCCTCCCGCATCATCGTCGCCTAGAACCTGTAGCCGATGCCGACACCCATGATGACCGGATCTATCTTCAGGCTGGACACGAATGCACCTGCAGCCGTCTTCACGTCGGTGTCGATCCAGACCTTCTTCACGTCCACGTTCAGGTACCAGTTTCCGGACAGCCGGTAGTCGAAGCCTGCCTGGATCGCAGCGCCGGTGCTGGTCTTGTCGACGGTCAGCGTGCCGCCGCCGAGGTCGATGTCGTAGAAGCGGGTGTAGTTCAGTCCCAGGCCGACATACGGCTTGAACGCCTGGGTCGGCATGAAATGGTACTGCAGCAGCAGCGTCGGCGGCAGGTGCTTGACCGTGCCCACGCTGGCCCCGGCATTCGTCACCGTGTGCCGCTGGGTTGCCAGGATGAGCTCGACCGCGATGTTCGGCGTGAAGAACCAGCTCAGGTCGAGCTCCGGGGTGACTTCGTTGGACACGCCGAGGTTCAGCGGCGACGAGCTTTCCTGCGGCAGGATGTTCAGCAACCGCCCACGCACCATGAGCTGGGCATTGGCGTCCGGCGCAGGCAGCATCGCCACGGATCCGGCGGCAATCATCGCAGCGGCGGCAAGCGATCGAGAGATCTTCATTTTCGTTTCCTTCTTCCTGGTGGGAACGGCTTCGGGCAATCGCAGGACGATGCTAGGTCCGCCCGTACCGGCGCAGGTTGATCTGGATCAACAGCGGTTCACGCCGCGCCGATGGCGGCCGCGCGCGCAGGCCCCGCGCAGTCGGGCGCGGACGCGTCCGCCGCCCGCGTAGAATCGCTGGATGATTGCCTGGCTGGAATCCGACGATCCGTTCCCCCCGCTCCACGCTGCCCTGTCCGAACCCGCGGGGCTGCTCGCCGCGGGCGCCGACCTCTCGCCCGCGCGGCTGGTCGACGCCTATGCGCGGGGCATCTTCCCCTGGTTCAACCCGGGCGACCCGATCCTCTGGTGGAGCCCCGATCCGCGCATGGTGCTGCTGCCGGGGGAGCTGCATGTACGCAGGTCGCTGCGCAAGCGGCTGCGCCAGCCAGGCCACGAAGTACGCGTGGACACCGCGTTCCGCGACGTGATCACCGCCTGCGGTGCGCCGCGCAACGGGCAGCCCGGCACCTGGATCACCCCACAGATGGCCGACGCCTACTGTGAGCTGCATGCGCTCGGCATCGCGCATTCGGTCGAGACCTGGATCGACGGACGGCTGGCGGGCGGACTCTACGGAATCGCGCTGGGCCGGGTCTTCTTCGGCGAATCGATGTTCACCCGCGTGCCGGATGCATCGAAGATCGCGTTCGTGCACCTGGTCCGCCAGCTCGAACGCTGGGGTTTCGGCCTGGTCGATTGCCAGATGCGCACCGAGCACCTCGCAAGCTTCGGCGCACGGGAGATACCCCGGGCCGATTTCGCGGCACGGCTCGCGGAGTTGCTACACTACGCCCGGGCTGGTGAATCCCCCTCGCTGCGGACCGTGGCGCGTGTCAGTTCATGGCCGGCAGGCTGCCGTGCATTCGATCCAGACACCGGCGCAGCGGCCGACGAACCGACCACGACCGACGACGACACGAAGCCAAGACGATGACCCGGCTCAACGATTTTCCGATCTCGGTCCTGCAGTTCTACACCACCGCACGCTACCCGTGCAGCTACCTGCCGGACCGGATGGCGCGGTCGCAGGTGGCCACGCCGAGCCACCTGATCGACAGCGCGGTCTACAGCGAACTGGTGCGCGCGGGCTTTCGACGCAGCGGCGCGTTCACCTACCGGCCCTACTGCGACAGTTGCCGGGCCTGCGTGCCGGTGCGCATCCTGGTCGATGCGTTCGAGCCCAGCCGGTCGCAGCGGCGCGCGTTCGCCCGCCATGCGACGCTGTCTTCCGAACTGCTCGAATTGCGCTACTCGCCGGAACACTATGCGCTGTACCTGCGGTACCAGGCGCTCCGCCATTCCGGTGGCGGCATGGACCACGACAGCCGCGAGCAGTACCGGCATTTCCTCCTGCAGAGCAACATCCGCTCGCACCTGGTCGAGTTCCGGGAGCCGGCGTCCGACGAACGCACGCTGCGCATGGTCAGCATCGTCGACCGGCTCGAGGACGGCCTGTCCTCCGTCTACACGTTCTTCGAGCCGGATGCGCCGGGCGCCAGTTACGGAACCTTCAACATCCTGTGGCAGATAGCGCTCTGCCGCCAGCTCGGCCTGCCCTACCTGTACCTCGGCTACTGGATCGGGCAGAGCCGCAAGATGGCCTACAAGGTCAACTTCCAGCCGATCGAAGGGCTGATCGACGGACGCTGGCAGCCGCTGGAGCGGCCCGGCGCCCGCCATCGCTGAGCCGGCCCGGATGGCGCCCCCTGCTGCGTTCCGGGCGGCGCTACCCGTCGCGCGCATCGACGAGTCGGCCTGCATCGGCTGCACGATCTGCATCCAGAAGTGCCCGGTCGATGCGATCGTCGGTGCCAGCCGCCGGATGCATACCGTCATTTCCGCCGAGTGCATCGGCTGCCGACTCTGCATCGCGCCGTGCCCGGTCGACTGCATCACGATGGCCGACGCACCGGCGGGGCAGGCGCGCCCCGATCCCGACGTGGTCCGTGAGCGCCACCGCTTCCGGCAACTCCGGCTCGCACGTGAGCCTGCGGAGCGGGCCGCGCGCTTCGCGGTCAAGGCGCAGGCGAAGCTGGCCGGGCTGGATCGGGAACCGGTCGATGCGCAGGCCGAACGCAAGCGTGCAGTGATCGAGCGCGCACTGGCGCGCGCCCGCGAGCGGCAGGCCCCGGCAACGCCACCGCTGCGGCCACCCGCGCCCGATGGAACCTGAAGCCACCGGCTGCGCGCGGCCGGGCACCGGCATCGTGTAGCCTACCGGGGTCCCTCGCGCCGTCCGCCGTCATGCCACGAAATCGTCCCGCCCCTCCGCTCCCCGCGCCGTCGCGATCCGCTCCTTCGGGTCCGGCAGCCACCGGAACGCCACCCGGCCGTGCACGCAAGCCTGCTGCACCCGCGTCCAGTCACGTCGCGCCCGCAGCCAGGGCGCTGCTGCCGGTGGCGCTGGGTCCGGACGCCGGGCTGCGCTTCGCGCGCGGCATCCAGGCCGGGCGCTGGATCTTCGCCAGCGGCGTGCTCGCCGCGGATTTCCGGGTCGGCGGCATCGCCGCCGACGTGCTGCACAGCCGATCGCCGCTGTCCGGGAAGCCCCGTCATCTGCGCGAGTCGGCACGCGTGTTCGACCACCTGGAACAGGTGCTCGCCGCCGGCGGCAGTTCGCTCGCCCGTGTGGTGCGCACCGACCAGTACTTCACCACCTGGGCCGCCGTCAGTCACTACCACGCAGAACGCGTGCGGCGGTTCCGCCCGCTGGTGCCGCCGACCACGTCGGTGCTGATGCCCGCACTGCTGCTGAAGGACGCGGACCTCGACGCGCAGTTCATCGCGATCACCCCCGCGTTCGAAGCCACGCTGGAAGCAGTCTACCCGGCCGGCCTGCACGTGCCGTCGACATCCGGCTTCGCGCCGGTGGTGCGCGCCGGCGACTTCGTGTTCATCGCCGGATTCATGGCTGCGCACCAGCCGGGCGACCTCGGCGGCATCGCCCCGCAGGCGAAGGTCCCGGACGGCCACCTGTGGAAAGGCACCCGCATCAAGCTCGAGGCGGAGTACGCGATGAAGGAAAAGATCGCCGTCGCGCTCGACGCGGCCGGTTCCTCGATCGACTCGATGGTCAAGGCCCAGGTCTACCTGCGCGACATGCACGACCTGCCTGCCTTCAATGAAGTCTGGGAACGCTGGTTTCCTGATCCGCGAGCGCGTCCCGCAGTGAGCTACATCCCGACATCGACCCCGGGCTTCGCCATCGAGGATGCGCGCCTGGAGATCAACGCGATCGGGCTGGTCGACAGCGCCTCGACCCGCCGCCGCAACATAGAGGCGGGCTTCCACACCGGGATCGACGGACAGCCTGCGGCCGTGCTTGCCGGCGACCTGCTGCTCTGCTCGGCGCTGCTCGCCGCGGATGCCGACGGTCCGTTGCCCGGCTGCCTGCCCGATCCGCGCCAGCCGTACTTCGGCTCCACCATCGACGCACAGGTCGACCATGTCATCGACCGGGCGATCGCGCTCTGCAGCGCCGCCGGCACGTCCCTGGCCAACATGACGCGTCTGCAGCTGTTCATGACCGACCTGTCCGAGCTGGACGCGGCCTGGCGCGCGTTCCAGCGCAGGCTGCCCGGGGTCGACCTGCCGATCTCGGCCGTGCAGGTCCCGGGACCGCTGCCGGTGCCGGGCTGCACGCTGATGGCCGACCTCTGGGTGTACGCGCCATGATCGCCGCGCTGCGGAGCGGGCGCCTGCGCCGTGCGGCACTCTGGCTGGCCGGCATCTTCCTGTTGCTGGTGCTCGCCGGGTTCTTCATCGTGCCCCCGGTGGCGAAGTCGCTGATCGTCAAGCAGGCCGGCAAGGCGCTCGGCCGCGAGGTCTCGATCGACAAGCTGTCGGTGAACCCGTTGGCACTGTCGGCAACGGTCTCCGGCTTCAGGCTGTACGAAGCCGGATCGAAGGACGTGTTCGTCTCGGTCGACGAGCTTTACGTGAACGTCGAATCGAGCTCGTTGTGGAACCTCGCGCCGGTGGTCGGCGCGCTGAAGGTCACCGGGCCGAAGGTGAAGATCGTCCGCCTGCCCGACGACCGCTTCAACTTCAGCGACATCCTCGAGACGCTGGCCAGGCGGCCGAAGAGCGAAGGCAAGGCGCACTTCTCCCTGAACAACATCGAACTGGCCGGCGGCCGGGTCGAGATCGACGACCGGGTCGAGGACGCGGCACACGCGGTCACCGGCATACGGCTGGGCATACCCTTCCTTTCCAACCTGCCCGCCAAGGTCGCCCTCAAGGTCACGCCGTCGTTCGCCGCGCACGTCGACGGGACCGACATCGAGTTGAAGGGCGAGACCGTACCGTTCCAGGACACGCTCGAGAGCTCGCTGCAGATATCGCTAGACGACCTGCCGCTCGGCCGCTACCTGCGCTACGTGCCGGCAACGCTCGGTTTCGCGGTCCCCGCCGGCACGCTCGACAGCGACCTGCGCCTGTACTTCATCCGCACGGCCGGACAGCCGCAGCGCCTGACCCTGTCCGGCACCGTCCGCGTGCGCGAGCTGTCGGTCGTGGACGCCACGAAGGCGACGCTGCTGGCGCTGCCGCTGCTCGATGTCGACATCGAGTCGATCGACGTGTTCGCGCGCGACGTCGACATTTCGAAGATCGCGGTCAACGGCCTGTCCATCGATGCGGTTCGCGGTCGCGACGGCCGGCTGAACCTGATGGCGCTGGTGCCACGGCCGGAGAAGGCGCGGGTGGCCCGGGCGGCCGGCGCCGCGCAGCCCGCCGCCGCAACGGCCCCTGCGCCGCCGGTTGCGCCGGGGGCGAAGCCGGCACCGGCAGCACCGGCGCGCCCCCTGCGCTATTCGATCACCGAGTTCGCGCTCGACGACGCACGGATCGTGTTCACCGACCGGTCGCTGGCCGCGCCGTTCCGCACGGAAGTGGCGGACCTCGACATCGCGGTGAAGGGGTTTACCAACGAGCGGCCCGAGCCGGCCCAGGTCAGTGCCTCGATCCGGACCGGCTTCGGCGAAACGCTGGCTGCGCAGGCCACGGTCACCGTCGCGCCAGCCGGCGTACAGGGCACGCTCGAGCTCTCCGGCGTGCGTCCGCGCAACTATGCGCCGTACTACGCACCGCTGGTGCGCGTCGAACTCGATGACGCGAAGGTCGACCTGTCGACCCGGTTCCGCGTCGCCACGACAGGCGACCGCCTGGACGCAGCGTTGGAAGCCCTCGCACTCTCGATCGCAGACCTGCGCACCCGGCGCAGCGGTGAAAAGGAGCCGCTGGTCAACGTGAAGGCGCTGGCCGTGAAGGGCGTGGACATCGACCTCACCCGCCGCGCCGCCACCGTCGCAGAGTTCAGCGCGCGAGACGCCGTCGTGCGGATCGATCGCGCCAGGGACGGACGCCTGAACCTCGATTCGCTGCTTGCCGATCGGGCCGCCGCGCCCGCCGCCGCCGTGGCGCCGGCCTCCGGGCCGGCACCGGACGCGCCACCCGCGGCCCTCGCAGCCACCGCGGTACAGCCGTGGACCTGGGCCCTGCGCCGGGCTGCGCTCGAGCGCTTCAACGTCCGCTTCGACGATCGCGTCCCGGCCGATCCGGTGTCGATCGACCTGACGGACATCGCCGCCACGGTCGACGAACTGAACAGCACGAAAGGGACGCGCGCCAAGGCCACGCTGCGCATGACCGTCAATCGCGGCGGCAGCCTGTCTGCGAAGGGCCAGTTCGCCCTGGATCCGATGGCGGGGAGCTTCGACTTCGACGCGCGGTCCATCGCGGTCCTGCCGCTGCAGCCCTACTTCACCGAACGGCTCAACGTGATCATCACCGGCGGCGAGGTCTCCGCGAAAGGATCGCTCAGCGCGGATGCGTCGGCCAGGCCGCTGCGCGCCAGCTTCAACGGAGAGGCCAACATCGCCAACTTCGCCGCGCTAGAGCGGCTGACCAACGAGGAACTGCTGCGCTGGAAATCGCTGTTCTTCGGCGGGGTCAACGTGACGGCCGGTCCGACCCAGGTGGCGATCGGCGAGATCGCGTTGTCGGACTTCTTCGCCCGCATCGTGCTGTCCGAGAAGGGTCGCCTGAACCTGCAGGACATCGTCCGGCAGGATCCGGCGGCGACCCCGGCCGCGACCCGGGCTACGACACCGGCGGCGGCCCCGGCCGCGCCACGGGCGCAACCGGCAGCCGCGGCTGCGTCCACGCCACCACCCGCGGCGACCGCCAGGCCGGGCCCGCCGTCCCCCCCGCTACCGCTGAAGATCGGCCGCATTTCCGTGGCCTCCGGCAACATCAACTTCTCCGACCTGTTCGTGCGGCCGAACTTCCGGCTCAACCTCACCGGCATGACGGGGACAGTATCCTCCCTGACTTCGGACCCCGGCAGCGCCGCCGACATGGAACTGCGCGGCCAGCTCGATGGCAGTGCGCCGGTCGAGATCATCGGCCGGCTCAATCCGATCGCCGTTCCCCTGTTCGTCGACATCAAGGGGGCGGTGCGCGGCGCCGAACTGTCCACGCTGTCGCCATACTCGACCAAGTACACCGGCTACGGCATCGAGCGCGGCCGCCTCACGCTCAACGTCGCGTACAAGGTCGAGGGACGAAAGGTCAATGCGGAACACCGCGTCTTCCTGGACCAGCTCACCTTCAGCTCCGAACGCATCGAAGGGCCTGCGGTGGTCAAGCTGCCGATCCTCTTCGCCGTGCGCCTGCTGCAGAACCGCCGCGGCGAGATCGACCTCAACCTGCCGATCAGCGGCACGCTGGACGATCCCCAGTTCCGGATCGGGCCGATCATCTGGCAGGTGGTGGTCAACCTGATCACGCGCGCGGTCACCGCGCCGTTCACACTGCTCGCCTCGCTCGGCGGGGGCAGCGCCGAGGAACTGTCCGTGGTCGAGTTCGAACCGGGCCGTGCCGCGCTGTCAGAGCCTGCCCGCAAGCGCCTGGCCACGCTCGGGAAGGCACTCGCGGACCGGCCATCGCTGCGGCTGGAACTCGCCGGCAACTCGGACGCCGTCGCCGATCGCGAAGGCGTCCGCAGGGTACAGCTCGAGTCTGCCGTGCGTGCGCAGAAGGCGCGCGAACTCGCACGCCGGGGCGAGGCGGTGGCAGGGCTGGATGCGGTGAAGCTCGACCCCAAGGAGTACGAGACCTTCCTGCGTGCGGCCTACCGGGAAGCGAAGTTCCCGAAGCCGCGCAACGCGGTCGGCATGCTGCGCGAGCTGCCGGTGCCCGAGATGGAAACGCTGATGCTGACCAACACCACAGTCACGGCGGACGACCTGCGCGAACTGGCCACGGCGCGTGCCCGCGCGGTCGAGACCTACCTCGTCAAGGAAGCCGCGCTGTCGCCCGAGCGCGTGTTCCTGGTACAGGGCAAGGCCGCCGGCGATGGCACTGCCGCCCGGGCGAAGCTCCCCGGTGCCCGCGTCGACCTGTCGATACGCTAGCCACGGGCCGCGCCGGGATGGAAGAGAAGACACGGGTTTCCAAGCTGATGGCGGCGCAGGGACTGTGCTCCCGGCGCGAGGCCGACGCCTACATCGAGCGCGGGTGGGTCAGCGTCGATGGCGTGGTGGTGAAGGAGCTGGGCACGCGCATCCTGCCGCACCAGAAGATAACGCTGTCCCCCGCCGCCACCGCGAAGCAGCACGAACGGGTGACGGTATTGCTGAACAAGCCGATCGGTTACGTATCGGCGCAGGCTGAAGCCGGCTACAAGCCGGCGGTCGTCCTGGTGGGCGCGGCCAGCCGGTTCGCCGGCGACAAGGCACCGCAGCGTTTCGAACCCGCGCACCTGCGCGGCCTCGCCCCGGCGGGAAGGCTCGACATCGACTCCACCGGCCTGCTGGTGCTGACCCAGGACGGGCGCGTCGCGCGCCAGCTGATCGGCGCCGACAGCGAAGTCGAGAAGGAATACCTGGTGCGGGTCGAGGGCCCGCTGTCCACCGGAGGCATGGCGCTGCTGAACCATGGCCTGAGCCTCGATGGCGTGACGCTGAAGCCGGCGCAGGTGGGCTGGCAGAACGACGACCAGCTCCGCTTCGTGCTGCAGGAGGGGCGCAAGCGGCAGATCCGCCGGATGTGCGAAGCGGTCGGACTCCGCGTGACCGGCCTGAAGCGGGTACGCATCGGCCGGGTGCGGCTGGGCGACCTGCCGGTCGGCCAGTGGCGCTACCTTGCGCCCGGCGAGCGGTTCTGACCGCCGCCCTCGCCGGCGGGCCGGCGGGACGGCCTGCCCCCCCGCTATAATCCGCCTCCCGGTCCGTCAGACCGCAAGCGGAGCAGACAACGATGGCACTTCCCCTCGATGGCGTGAAAGTGGTCGACCTGACCAACGTGCTGGCAGGGCCTTTCTGCACGATGACCATGTCGGACATGGGCGCGGAGGTGCTCAAGGTCGAGAACTTCCCGGAGGGCGACCTGTCGCGCAGGCTTTCGCCGAAGATCAACGACGAGAGCTACTGCTTCGCGATGGTCAACCGGAACAAGCGCAGCATAGGCCTCGACCTGAAGAGCGCACGCGGCAAGGAAGTGTTCATGAAGCTCGCCGCCGGCGCCGACGTGATCCTCGAGAACATGCGCCCGGATGCGAAGTTCCACATGGGCGTCGACTACGAGTCGGTGAAGAAGGTCAACGAGAAGATCATCTACGCCTCGATCTCCGGCTTCGGCCAGACCGGCCCTTACGCGAAGAAGGGCGGCTACGACATCGTCGCCCAGGGCATGACCGGCATCATGCGCATGACCGGCGACCAGGGCGGCAGGCCTGCCAAGGTCGGCATCGCGATGAACGACGTGGCCGGCGGCATCACCGCCCTGTACGCGATCCTCGCCGCCTACATCCACCGCCTGCGCACCGGCGAAGGCCAGTACCTCGAGACATCGCTGGTCGATGCGGGCCTGGCCTGGATGATGTGGGAGTCGGCAGCGTTCTTCGGCGCGGGCGAGGTCGCGATGGCCAACGGCACGCGCCACCGCCGCTCGGCGCCCTACCAGGCGTTCCGCACCGCCGATGGCTACGTGACGGTCGGCGCGAACAGCGAGAAGATGTGGGCCAGCTTCTGCAACGACGTGCTCGGCCGTCCCGACATGCTGGAGGACGCACGCTTCAAGGGCCTGCAGGGCCGGCTGGCGAACGTGGACGCGCTGCAGGACGAGATCGAGAAGGTCCTGACCACGAAGCCGACCTCGCACTGGGTGCCGCTGCTCGACAAGGCTGCCGTGCCCGGCGGGCCGGTCTACACGTTCGACGAGACGGTCGAGGATCCGCACATCAAGGCGCGCGAGATGTTCTTCGACGTCGAACACCCGATCATCGGCAAGATGAAGAACATCGGCTACCCGGTCAAGTTCTCGCGCACGCCGCAGCAGTTCCGCTCCGCCGCACCGTGGCTCGGGCAGCACACCACCGACGTGCTGGGCGAACTCGGCTATTCGGGGGAGCAGATCGAATCGCTGTTCCGCGAGTCGGTCGTGTTCGACAAGTACCGCAAGTCCGCCTGAGCGCGGCACGGTCCCCCGCGCATTGAACCCGGCAAAGCGGCGCGCGATCTTCGAGCGGTTCGCGCAGGCGAACCCGCACCCGAAGGGTGAACTCGACTGGCAGACGCCGTTCCAGCTGCTGGTCGCGGTGATCCTTTCCGCGCAGGCCACCGACCGCAGCGTGAACCTCGCGACCGCCACCCTGTTCCGCGAAGCACCCGGCCCGCACGAGATGCTCGCGCTGGGCCGGGAAGGCATCGAGCGCCATGTACGGACGATCGGGCTGTTCCGCTCGAAGGCGAAGCATGTCGAGGAGACCTGCGCGATCCTGGTCGCGGAGCACGGCGGTGAAGTGCCCGACGACCGCGAGGCCCTGGAGCGCCTGCCGGGGGTCGGTCGCAAGACCGCCAACGTGATCCTCAACATCGCATTCGGCCATCCCACGATCGCGGTCGATACCCACCTGTTCCGCCTCGGCAACCGGATCCCGCTGGCGCCGGGCAGGACACCGCTGCAGGTCGAGCAGCGCCTGCTGAAGTTCGTGCCGCCGGAGTACCTCCAGCATGCACACCACTGGCTGATCCTGCATGGCCGCTACGTGTGCAAGGCGCTGCGTCCCGATTGCCCGAACTGCCTGATCAACGACCTGTGCGAGTACCGCGCCAAGACCGTGGCCGGCGAATGAGCATGTTCCAGCCGACGCGTGACGAAGCGCGAACCTTCCTTGCCGATGCCTGGCGCAAGCACAAGGCGCGCGAGCCGCTTTCGCCGATCGAGGCGACCACCGTGGACATCATCGCCGCGCATCCCGAATACCACCTGCTGCTGCAGACCGCGCCGGGGACCGACCGGCGCGACTTCCTGCCCGAGGCAGGCGAGTCGAACCCGTTCCTCCACCTCCACCTGCACCTGGCGCTGGCCGAGCAGCTGTCGATCGACCAGCCGCCCGGCATCGTCGCCGCGTATCGCCAGTTGCTGGCACGGCTCGGGCAGCCGATGGCTGCGCAGCACGCGGTCATCGACTGCCTCGCGGAGACCTTGTGGCGTTCGCAGCGCGACCAGGCTCCCCCCGACGGGGAAGCCTACCTGGCGTGCGTCCGCCGGCGCGCGTCCGCCTAGTTGCGGATGACGGTCAGCGAACCCTTCATGCGCGCGTAGTAGGCGGCGAGGTCGCGGAAATCCTGCTCGGTGAGGTTGGCGATCTGGGCCGCCATGATCGCGTTCTTGCGCGCGCCGGTCCGGTAGGAGCGCAGCGAGTGCAGCAGGTAATCTTCATGCTGCCCGGCCAGCCGCGGGAAAGTGGGGGCGATGCTGTTGCCATCCGCGCCATGGCATGCGGCGCAGGGCTTGGACAGTTCCGCGCCGCGCTGGACATTCTGCGCGAGGGCCGGCGCCGCGAACACGGAAAGCAGCAGGCCGGCGGAGACCGCCAGGCGCGCCGCGGATCCACCCAGGGATCGAATCAGGGGTCGGGTCATTGTCGTCTGCTTCATTTGCCGGCCGCGGTCGTCGGGCGCAGGCCGCCCTGTCCGTAGAACGCGGCGAGGTCCGCCATGGCCTGGTCGGTCAGCGAGGACGCGATCGCCCGCATCGTCGGATGGCTGCGCTCGCCGCTGCGGTAGGCCTGCAGGGCCGCCACGATGTATTCGGGATGCTGGTTGCCGATCTTCGGGAAATGGAAGACCTCGGGGAAGGCGTTGCGCAGGCCGCTGATGCCATGGCAACCCGAGCACATGGCGGCACGCTGGGCGCCCATCTTCGGATCGCCCTTGACGGTCTGGGCGGACACCGTGACGGTCGACGTACCGAGCAGGATAGCCACCACGCCGATGAAACCGCTGACTGCATTCTTCATCGATACACTGCTTTCTCGCACCGCAAAGTGGCACGGACTGTAATGGAATCGGGGGTACCCGGTCAATCGAGACTGCGCCCGGGCGGACGGCCCGCGCACGGTACGGGCGGGGTCGTGACGGGCACGACGTGTCCGGCATGCGTCCGGCCTGCGCAGGGCCGTGGATCCGGCGATCTGCCGCGCTCGTTTGCCGCGCTGCCCCGCTTGGCCGATAATCCATGACGGACGGATGCAGTACGGGCCGCGCTGCCCTCGCTCATCGCGTTGCCGTACCTTGCAACGCGTTCAGCGCCATTGCCCAACCACCGTCCGTCGGGACTTCCGGATACCGTGGATCCGATTTTAACCGATTCGAACAGGTTGCCCCGAAGCAGGCTTCGCGTGCTGCCGTTCATGCGCTGGCTGCCCGGGACGACGCGCCAGACTGCCCGGGCCGACCTGCTCGCCGGCCTGACCGGTGCCGTGATCGTGCTGCCGCAGTGCGTGGCCTTCGCGGCGCTCGCCGGCATGCCGATCGAGTACGGCCTGTATTGCGCGATGGTACCGGCCGTGATCGCCGCACTGTTCGGCTCCTCCTGGCACCTGGTCTCCGGCCCGACCAACGCGATCTCGATCGTGCTGTTCGCCTCGCTTGCGCCGCTGGCCGAACCGGGCAGCGCCCGCTATGTCGAACTGGCGCTCACGGTAACGCTGCTGGTCGGCGCGCTGCAGCTCGCGATGGGGCTGGCCCGGCTGGGCACCCTGGTCAATTTCATCTCGCATACGGTGATCGTCGGCTTCATGGCCGCCGCCGCAGTGGTGATCATCGATGCCCAGCTGAGCACTTTCTTCGGCCTCTCGATCCCGCGCGGCGCGGGATTCTTCGACACCTGGGGCGCACTCGTCATGCGCGCCAGCGAGATCGACATGCAGGTGACGACGGTCAGCCTGGTCACGCTGGCCAGCGCAATCGTGCTTCGCCGCTACCTGCCCCGCTGGCCCTACATGATCATCGCGATGGTGGTGGGGGCGCTGGCCGCGCTCGCGATCGAGGCGGCGACCAGCGGCAGCGCGCGCATCCCGACCGTCGGCGCACTGCCCGCGTCGCTGCCGCCGCTGTCGATGCCCAACCTGTCGCCGTCGGCGATCCGCGAGACGGGCGCGATCGCGCTTGCCATCACCATCCTGGCGCTGACCGAGGCCGTTTCGATCGCGCGCAGCATCGCGGTACGCTCCGGCCAGCGCATCGACAGCACCCAGGAATTCATCGGGCAGGGGATGTCCAACGTGGCGGGCGCGTTCTTCTCGAGCTATGCGTCCAGTGGCTCGTTCAACCGGAGCGGCGTGAATTTCGATGCCGGTGCACGCACGCCGCTGGCCGCGGCATCCTCGGCGCTGTTCCTGCTGGTGATCCTGTTCGCAGTGGCGCCGCTGGCGGCCTACCTGCCGTATGCCGCGATGGCGGCCATCCTGATGATCGTCGCCTGGGGGCTGGTCGACGTGCGAGCCATCCGGCAGATCATGCGGGCGAGCCGCAGCGAAGCGGCCGTGCTCGTCCTGACGATCGTGTCCGGCGTATTCGTGAGCCTCGAGTTCTGTATCCTCGCGGGCGTGATGCTTTCCCTGATGCTCTACCTGAACCGCACGTCCCGGCCGACGCTGGTGCCCATGGTGCCGTCCACCGATGCGGCCGGCCACCGCCGGTTCGTCCCGGCGCCCCTGGCCGGCACGCCGCCTGCGCCGGCAGGCTGTCCGCAACTGCTCGTCCTGCGGGTCGATGGCTCGCTCTTCTATGGTGCGGCAGAGCATGTGCGCGACCGGCTGCACGACCTCGCCGGGAACCCGGGGCAGCCTCGACACCTGCTGCTGCTCGGCGACGGCATAAACCTGATGGACATGGCCGGTGCCCACCTGATCGAGGCCGAGGCGATCCGGCTCGCCGCCGGCGGTGGCGGGCTGTACCTCGCCGCGATGAAGCCGCCCGTGGTCGAGATGCTCGACCGCTCCGGTGCCCTGGCGACCCTCGGGGCCGGGCATCTGTTCGAGCGCAAGGCCGATGCGCTGGCGGCGCTCCTCTCCCGCCTGGATGCCGCGACCTGCGCGGCCTGCACGGCCCGCGTGTTCGACCAGTGCCCGCCCGCACCGCCGGCAGGGGCGGCACCGCGATGAACCAGATGCTGCCGTTCATGCGCTGGTGGCCGATGCAGGGCAAGACCCTGCGCGCCGACATCATCGCCGGCATCAGCGTGGCGCTGGTCCTGGTGCCGCAGTCCATGGCCTACGCCCAGCTAGCAGGCATGCCGGCCTACTACGGCCTGTACGCGGGGTTCCTGCCGGTGATCGTCGCGGCACTCTGGGGCTCATCGAACCAGCTGGCGCACGGCCCCGCCGCCGTATCGTCGATCCTCACGGCCTCGGCACTCGCCCCGCTGGCCACGCTCGGGTCCGAGAACTTCGTCGCGCTGGCGATCCTGCTCGCCTTCATGGTGGGCATCATCCAGCTCGTGCTCGCCCTGTGCCGCATGGGCAACGTGGTGAGCTTCCTGTCGCACCCGGTGATCCTCGGCTTCACCTCGGCCGCGGCCATCATCATCGGGCTGTCGCAGCTGAACAAGCTGTTCGGGCTGCCGCTGGGACGCAGCGACTTCTTCCTCGGCGACGTCTGGCAGATGCTCAGGCAACTGCCGGAGACCCACCTGCCGAGCCTGGCGATCGGCGCCGGCGCGCTGGCGGTGATGTGGGCATTCCGGCGCTGGCTGCCCCGGTGGCCGGGCGTGCTGGTGGCGGTCGCACTGGGCACCGTGGTCAGCTGGGGCATCGGCTTCGAGCGCAATGCAAGCGCACCGGCGGATGCGTTCGCCGATCCGCATGTACTGGCGATCGCGCGCGACTACCAGCAGGCCCGCGCGCAGGCGCGCGAGCTGGATGCGGCGATCGAGGCGCTGCGCCGCAGCGATGCCGCCAGCGCGGCGTCGCGCAGCGAAGCCCTGACGCGGCGCCACGAGCTCGAGCTCAAGCAGCTCGAGCGGGCCGACCTGCAGCGCGAGAACGCCCAGCGGCTGCGTGGCCTGCGGCAGCTCGCCTTCCACGCCACCCTGGGCCCAGACGGCTCGATCGTCTCGCTGGAGATGCCCGGTGCCGGCGCGGACGGTGGCGCCGACACCTGGCGCATCCGCGACATCCGCGCCGGCAAGGTGCAGCTCTCGGGGGGCGGCGAAGTGGTCGGCGCGATACCGGCGGGCCTCCCGGCATTCAGCCTGCCGCAGTTTTCCTGGGAGGCGGTGCGTTCGCTGCTCAGCGCTGCGCTGGTGATCGCGCTGATTGGGTTCGTCGAGGCGGTCTCCATCGGCAAGGCGATCGCGGCACGCACGCGACAACGCATCGATGCCAACCAGGAACTGCTCGGACAGGGCCTGGCCAACGTGGCGGGCAGCCTCACCCAGGCCTTCCCGACCATGGGCTCGTTCTCGCGCTCGGCGGTGAACATCAGCGCCGGGGCCCGCACCGGCGTGGCCAGCGTGGTCACCGGGCTGCTGATGCTGCTCACGCTGGTGGCCCTGACCCCGCTCCTGTACCACCTCCCGCAGGCGGTACTGGCCGCGGTGATCATGATGGCAGTGACCAGCCTGTTCGGCTTCACCGCGATGAACCGGGCGTGGCGCGCGCATCGCCATGACGGCATCGCCGCCTGGGTCACCTTCTTCGCCACCCTGCTGCTGGCACCGGCGATCGATTTCGGCGTGCTGGTCGGGGCGATGCTGGCGATCCTGCTCTATCTCTACCGCACGATGCGCCCACGCATGGCGCTGCTGTCCCGCCATCCGGACGGCACGCTGCGCGATGCGCGGGTGCACGGGTTGTCGACCAGCCGGCGACTGGTCGTGCTGCGCTTCGACGGTTCGCTGTATTTCGCGAACGTGCCCTGCTTCGAGGACAGCGTGCTGGAGGCCGTGTCCTCCTTCCCCGAGGCGCGCGAAGTCCTGATCGTCTGCGAAGGACTCAACGGCATCGATGCATCGGGCATCGAAGTCCTGGAGCACCTGTCCGAGCGGCTGGCGGCGGTCGGCATCACGCTGTCGATGTGCGCGGTCAAGCTGCAGGTCATGGAAGTGTTCGAACGCACCGGCCTGTCCGGGAAGCTCGGCGCGGCGAACCTGTTCCGCTCCGCCGACCAGGCGATCGAAGCCATCGCGCAGCGTACGCCGGATCCGTCGATCGCCACCTGCCTGATGGCGGCGGAACGCGACACGGCTTCGGCAATCCGATCGCCGTCGACGGCGGCCACGCCGCCCCTATAATCGCGCACCGCGGGAACGGTACCGCTGGAACACGATCACGGATGGCCGGACCCGGCCGTCCGGTTTCACCACGGGAAGATGGCAATGGGTTTTCGCCTCACCAGGATATACACCCGTACCGGAGACGGCGGCGACACCGGGCTCGGCGACGGCAGCCGGGTGGCCAAGGACGCACCCCGGGTGGAGGTACTCGGGGTCGTCGACGAACTGAACTGCGCGATCGGCCTGGTGCTGGTCGAGCCGGTCTCGGCGGAAGTGCGCGAGTGCCTGACCGCGGTCCAGCATGACCTGTTCGACCTCGGCGGCGAACTGAGCATCCCCGGCTACACGGCGGTCACCGAGCGCCATGTGACGCGCATCGAAGAGGTGCTCGACCGGTTCAACGACGCGCTCGAGCCGCTGAAGGATTTCATCCTGCCCGGCGGGTCGCGTGCCGCGGCTGCCTGCCATCTCGCCCGCACGCTGGCCCGCCGCGCAGAACGCCGGATGGTCACCCTGGGCAGCGTGGAGCCCGTCTCACCGCTCGCCCAGCGGTACCTGAACCGGCTGTCGGACCTCCTGTTCGTGCTTTGCCGGGTGGTCAACCGGGACGCAGGCGTGGCCGACGTGCTCTGGCAGAAGGGCCGGACGCTCTGACATGGCTGCCAGCCCGTCGACGGGGCTGCTCGAACCGGCCCGGCTGTGCGATCTCATCGCCCGCTGCGCACTTCGTGACCAGGCCGCCTTTGCCGACCTGTATCGCACCTGCAGCGCGAAACTGTTTGCCGTCGCGGTCCGTATATTGAGGCGGGACGACCTGGCCGAAGAGGCCCTTCAGGACAGCTTCGTGAACATCTGGAACCACTGCGGCCACTACCGGCCAGACCTCGCTGCGCCCATGACCTGGATGACCAGCATCGTGCGCAACCGCGCGCTCGACCTGAAGCGCCGGCCCGCGCTCGAGGTGACCGGCGACGACGGCGACGCCTGGGTGGACGCGTTCGCCGACGAGGCACCCGGTCCGCTCGATCAGCTGGCCGAGGCCGGTGCAGCGCGCCGGCTGCACGACTGCCTGTCGACCATCGATGCCCGCCAGCGGCAGGCGATCGCGCTGGCGTTCATGCACGGCCTGTCCCATGCAGAGCTTTCCGGGCACCTGCAGGTCCCGCTCGGCACGGTGAAGACATCGATCCGGCGCGGGATGTCGAAACTCAAGGACTGCCTCGGCGGAAGCGCCGGCGCGGGCCGGCACTGAGCGCCGGGGCCGCGATGCGCCATGACGATCCGGACCTGCGCGACCGCCTCGCCGCCGAGTACGTGCTCGGCACGCTGCAGGGCCGCGCGCGGGAACGCTTCCGCAGCCTGCTGCGCTACGACCCGGGGCTGCGCCGACTGGTTGCAGACTGGGAGGCGCGCCTGGCACCGCTGGCTGAATCGATCCCCGCGCGGGAACCGCCGGCGGGCACCTGGGCAGGCATCGCCGCGCGCCTGGGCCACGAGGCCTCCCCCATGCCACCGTCGGCTCCTGCATCGGCGGCGGATTCCGGCACCGGCCGCTCCGGCTGGTGGCGAAGCCTCGCGATCGCAGCCAGCCTGAGCACCCTCGCCCTCGCGGCGCTGCTGGCCGGCACCGGACTCCGCCCGGAGGCCGGAACCGGACCCGCCGTCGTCGCAGCCCCGCCCCAGACAGCGTCCGCCACGGTACCCGACGTGATGATGGCGGTCCTCAGCGACGCAGAGGCCCGTCCGTCCATGCTCGTGTCCTGGCCGATGCAGGCAGGCAGCGATGGCATGGTCGAACTGCGGGTGCGCATCATCATGGACCACCCGACGATGGATCCCGGTACCGCCTGGGAACTCTGGCTGCTGCCACGCGGCGCTGATCGAGCACCCCGATCGGTCGGGCTGGTCGGCATCGACGCAGAGCAACGGCTGCGCGTCGATGCGTCGATGCTCAAGGCGCTGCTGGAGGCCTCGGGCCTGGCCTTGAGCAACGAACCGGCGGGCGGTTCGCCCACCGGCACGCCGACCGGTCCGGTCATCTTCCGCGGGCCTTGCATCCGGACCTGACCCGCTGCGACCTGACCCACTGCGACCCGACCCGCTGCCACCGGGCCCGAGCGCCGCGCCGCGAACGAAACCGGTCGGCTGGCTCAGCCCTGCTGTTGCCAGACCTGCAGCAGCTGCGCGCTGACATGGCGCAGGCGCTGGTTGAGCAGCAGGACCAGCTGGAGCAGTATCTTCTGCCCCAGGTGCGGGTGGTCCTTCATGATGCGCTCGAGGCCCTTGCGCGGCAGCGCGGCAAAGGTCACCGGCGTGGCCGCGATGCAGGTGGCAAAACGCGGTTCTCCGTCGATCAGCGACATCTCGCCGAGCGTCTTCCCGGGAGCGGCGACGCCGACCAGCGACCGCTCCGCCTCGGCGCTCTTCTTGAACACCTCGACATAGCCTTCGAGCACCAGGACCATGAAGTCGCCCGGGTCGCCCTCGATGATGAACGGCACGCCGGTGCCGACACGGTAGATCTGCAGGAAACCCGCGAAGCGCTGCATGTCGTCGTCGGTGAACTGCGACAGCAGCGCGCTTTCGCGCAGCACCTTCTCGATCAACGGCACGAAGCCGGTGCCGAGCCCCAGGCGCTCGATGGACGGCGGCGCGGGCGGAGGCGGGGGCGCATCCGCCGCACCGCCCCCGGCAGCCCCGGGCATGCCGGCGACAGGCGAAGCGGTTGCTGCCGCCGGCCGGGCATTGGTGGGCGGCATCGTCGTCTCGCCGGGCAATTCGGACATCGCTTCACTCCATGCACGCGCCCGGGACCGCCGGCCGCCGCTTTTTCGAGCCGCTTTCCTGCATCTTCACCGGAGGATACCCGCGACTACAATCCAGCGGGAACACCAACGCCACACTCGCAACAGGTCTTTTCTCACATTCCAGCCCGATCCGGGAGCCCCACGATGACCGAAACCCCCTCCCCCCGCCTGACCGGCAAGGTTCCGCGCGAGCGCATCGCCGCCTTGTCGATTCCCCGGCTGCCACCGCCGCTGGTCGATGCCTACCGCGCACTGGTCGACCTCACCGGAACCGTGTCCGATGCGATGGACGCACTCGGACTGGCCGGCGCGGTGCCTGCCATGATCCTGCAGCCGATGCTGGGCGGCAAACGCGCGGTCGGCCAGGCAGTGACGGTGCGCAACGTCGAGAAGAAGCAGCAGGTGTTCCGCGCCGCGTCCGAAAAGGTGAACCTGATGGGCGAGGCCGAGGCGCACAACCTTGCCCGGCCCGGGGACATCGTGGTGATCGAAGGCCTGATGGGCTGTTCCAACCTCGGCGGCCAGTCGGCCACCATCGGACATCGACAGGGCGAGGCGGCGGTGATCGTCGACGGCTCGATCCGTGACCCCGATGCCTCGCGCGAACTGGGCTTCCCCGTATGGTGCCGCGGCGTGACGCCGATCACCGGCAAGTGGCGCCTCGAGACAGTCGAGATCAACGGGCCGGTCGGCATCTGCGGCGTGCAGGTGCGCGCCGGCGACCTGGTCTGCGCCGATGACGCCGGCGTCTGTTTCGTCCCGTTCGAACACGCAGAGGCGGTACTGGCCGAAGCCCGGAAGATCGATACCGGCGACGCGCTGCGCAAGGAGGAGATCGCCCGCGGCGTGGACGTGCAGACCCTCGTGACCAAGAAGTACAAGTGAAATCCGGGTCAGACCCCATTTGCGATCCCGGGGGAATCCGGCCGCAAATGGGGTCTGACCCGGATTTCAGTCAGTCGAGCTTGAAGCCACGGGCGCGGATGTAGGCGCCGAAGTCCGCGCGTTCGGATACGGAGTACTGGCGGGCCTTGTCTTCCGACCAGCCGTAGAAGCCGGCGGTACCCAGGTCGCGTACGCGCCGCTGGCGCCGGTAGGGCTGGCGCGCGTGGCGCCATTGGTCGTAGCCGTCGATCGCCGCGCGCGTGGCGCCGTCGCCTGCGTCCTGGTAGCCGTCGGCGTGCACGGTCAGCGACAGCGGCAGCCGGGGGCTGATCCTGCCCTCCCCAGCCGGCCAGCCGACCGCGAGCCCGGCCACCGGAAACACCCGCTCGGGCAGTTCGAGGAACGCGCTGACCGCCTCCGCCCGGTTGCGGATCTGGCTGATCGGGCAACAACCCAGGCCGGCCGCTTCGGCCGCGACGATGAACGAGCCGAGCACGATGCTGGCATCGACCGCGGCATTGAAGAACCAGTCGAGGTGTTCGTTCGCGAACGCCACGCCGCGCCAGTCGGCGACCTGGTGCTGGCGCCGGTGATTGCCGCAGAACACGAGCAGCGCGGGCGCGGCGGCGATCCAGGGATCGGGCGCGATGAGCGCCGCCAGTCCCGCCTTGCGCTGCGGGTCGGTGACCACCAGGATGTCGCGACTCTGCATGTCGCTCTTGGTCGGGGACGACAGTGCGATCGCGGCCAGCGTGTCGAGCATGCCGCGTGGCAGCGGCCGGTCGGCCCAGTCGCGGATGGATACATGCGCGGCCATCCGCACATGGGCATCGCTGGCGAACGTGGTGTCGAGTTCGCCCGCATCCTGGAACCGTTCGGCAAGCAGCCGCGACAGTTCGCGTGCCGGATCAGACATCTTCGGGACTCCCGTGGTGTCGGCGGCGCAGCCTTCAGGCCGAACCGCAGCGTTCCTCGATGTAGCGCTTCACCGCGGCGGTATCCGCGTCCATCACGTCGAAGCGGCGCGGCGCGGACTCGAGTGCCTCGAAGCCACTCGGACGCGCGGGCGGACGGCCGAGCGCCTCGATGATCGTGGCTTCGAACTTCACCGGCAGCGCAGTCTCCAGGCAGACGACCTGCTCGCCCGGCTCGCGCAGCTCGAGCCCGACCTTGATGCCATCCGCGGTGTGCGTGTCCACGATCCGACCGCTGCCTTCGAAGATGCTGCGGATCGTGCGCAGGCGATCGGCATGCGTGCTGTGTCCGGACACGAAGCCGGTCGATGCCACCCGGGCGAACTCGCCCGTCGCCGCGAGGTCGAATGCGCCGTGCTGGTCGATCTCGCGCCAGAGCGCGCCTACCCGTGTCCCGTCGCCACCGACCAGGTCATACACATAGCGCTCGAAGTTGGACGCCTTCGAGATGTCCATCGAAGGGCTCGACGTCTGCCGCGTCTCCTGCGAACTGCGCGGCCGGTAGGTGCCGGTGCGGAAGAACTCGTCGAGCACGTTGTTCTCGTTGGTCGCCAGCATCAGGCGCCGGACCGGCAGTCCCATGCGGCGCGCGACATGTCCGGCGCAGATGTTGCCGAAGTTGCCGGAGGGAACGCAGAAGGACACCGACTCGTCTTCCGAGCGGGTCGCCGCGAAGTAGCCCTTGAAGTAGTACACCACCTGCGCGACCATTCGCGCCCAGTTGATCGAGTTCACCGTGCCGATGCGGTACCGTGCCTTGAACGCGAGGTCGGCGCTGACCGCCTTCACGATGTCCTGGCAGTCGTCGAACACGCCGCGGATCGCGATGTTGTGGATGTTCGGGTCCATCAGCGAGAACATCTGCGCGGTCTGGAACGGGCTCATCGCCTCGTGCGGCGACAGCATGAACACCCGGATGCCGGCCTTGCCGCGCATCGCATATTCGGCGGCCGATCCGGTGTCACCCGAAGTCGCACCGAGGATGTTCAGCGATTCGCCGCGTTCGGCGAGCACGAACTCGAACAGGTTGCCGAGCAGCTGCATCGCCACGTCCTTGAACGCGAGCGTCGGCCCGTTGGACAGGTGCAGCAGGTGCAGGCCCGGCTGCAGCGTGGTCAGCGGCGTCACGGCTTCCGAACCGAACACCTCGGCCCGATACGTGCGATCGACGATCGACCGCAACGTCGCGGGCGGGATGTCGTCGATGAACAGCGACAGCACCTCGAACGCCAGCGACCGGTAGTCGAGGCCGCGCCAGCGCGCGAGCGTGGCGCGATCGACCTGGGGATAGTGCTCGGGCATCGCCAGCCCGCCGTCGGGCGCCAGGCCTTCGAGCAGGATCTCGCGGAAGCTGGCCGGCGCCATCCCGCCGCGGGTGCTCAGGTAACGCACGGCTACAGTTCTTCGAGCCGCAGGCGGGTGACGCTGCCCGATACGGTCGCCAGCGCCTCGATCCGCGCGATCGCGTCGTCCATGTTGCGCTCGATCGTGCGATGCGTGAGCAGGATGATGTCCGCCTCGCGCTCGCCGGCGGCTGGCTCCTTCTGCACCATCGCATCGATCGAGATCGTGCGGTCGGCGAGGATGCGGGTGATGTCGGCGAGCACGCCCGGCTTGTCCTGTACGCGCATGCGCAGGTAGTACGCAGTCTCGATGTCCGCGATCGGCAGGATCGGCAGGTTCGAGATGCGATCCGGCTGGAAGGCGAGGTGCGGCACCCGGTTCTCGGGGTCGACCGTCGCCAGCCGGGTGATGTCGACCAGGTCGGCGACCACGGCCGAGGCGGTGGGCTCGGATCCCGCACCCGCACCGTAGTACATGGTCTGGCCCACGGCATCGCCCTTCACCAGCACCGCGTTCATCACGCCTTCCACGTTCGCGATCAGCCGCTTCGCGGGGATCAGCGTCGGGTGCACCCGCAGTTCGATGCCCGCGGAAGCGCCCTCGCCCACGCGGCGGGTGATGCCCAGCAGCTTGATCCGGTAGCCGAGTTCCTCGGCGTAGCGGATGTCCTCGGCGGTGAGCTTCGTGATGCCCTCGGTGTACGCGCGCTCGAACTGCATCGGCACGCCGAAGGCGATCGCCGACATGATGGTGAGCTTGTGCCCGGCATCGATGCCCTCGATGTCGAAGGTCGGATCGGCTTCCGCGTAGCCGAGCTTCTGCGCCTGCGCGAGCACCGCGTCGAAAGCCAGGCCCTTGTCGCGCATCTCGGACAGGATGAAGTTGCTGGTGCCGTTGATGATGCCGGCGATCCATTCGATGCGGTTTGCGGTCAGCCCCTCGCGCAGCGCCTTGATGATCGGGATGCCGCCGCCGACCGCCGCCTCGAACGCGACCATCACGCCCCTGGCCTGCGCCGCGCCGAAGATCTCGTTGCCGTGCAGCGCGAGCAGCGCCTTGTTCGCGGTGACCACGTGCTTGCCGTGGGCGATCGCCTCGAGGATCAGTTCCTTCGCGATGCCATAGCCGCCGATCAGCTCGACGACGATGTCGACGTCCGGGTCGCGCACCACTGCAAAGGCGTCGTCCACGACCCGGGCCGGCACCTCGCCGGCGGCCGTGGTTCCGGCCACCACCGTGCGCGCGCGCTCGACGTCCTTGTCCGCGACCCGGGTGATGCGGATGCCGCGACCGGCGCGCCGTTCGATCTCGTCACGATTGCGCGCGAGCACCCCGAAGGTGCCCCCGCCGACGGTGCCGATGCCCAGCAGACCCACGTTGATCGGTTTCATCAGAGCAGCCCATCCTTGCGGAACATCTCTTTCACGCCGCGCGTGGCCTGGCGGATGCGCGACTCGTTTTCGATCAGCGCGAGGCGCACATGGTCGTCGCCGTATTCGCCGAAGCCGATGCCGGGCGAAGCGGCGAGCTTGGCCTCTTCGAGCAGCTTCTTGGAGAACTCGAGCGAGCCCATCTTCGCGTACGGCTCCGGGATCTTCGCCCAGATGTACATCGCCGCCTTCGGCGACTCGACCATCCAGCCGGCCGCGTGCAGCCCCTGCACCATCACGTCGCGCCGCTTCTGGTAGGTCATCGCGATCTCGCGCACGCATTCCTGCGGACCCTCGAGCGCGAGGATCGAGGCGATCTGGATCGGGGCGAAGGTACCGTAGTCGTGGTAGCTCTTCATCCGCGCCAGCGCCGACACGAGGTCGCGGTTGCCGACCATGAAGCCGACCCGCCAGCCGGCCATGTTGTAGCTCTTGGACATGGTGAAGAACTCGACCGCGACATCGCGCGCCCCGGGCACTTCCATGATCGACGGCGCACGGTAGCCGTCGAAGGTGATGTCGGCATAGGCCAGGTCGTGCACGACATAGATGTCGTGCCGGCGCGCGATGTCGATGATCTTCTCGAAGAACGGCAGGTCGACGCACTGGCTGGTCGGGTTCGACGGGAAGTTCAGGATCAGCATCTTCGGCTTCGGGTACGACTCCTTCATCGCCCGGTCGAGCTCGTCGAAGAAGTCCACCCCCGGCGTCATCCGCACATGGCGGATGTCGGCACCGGCGATCACCGGGCCGTAGATGTGGATCGGGTAGCTGGGGTTGGGCACCAGCACGATGTCGCCGCGGTCGAGGGTGGCCAGCGCCAAGTGCGCGATGCCCTCCTTCGAGCCGATGGTGACGATCGCTTCGCTGTCCGGGTCGAGTTCGACCCCGTAGCGGGTCTGGTACCAGTTGCAGATCGCCTTGCGCAGCCGCGGGATGCCCTTGGACACCGAGTAGCCGTGCGTGTCGGGGCGTTGCGCCGCCTCGACCAGCTTGGCGACGATATGCGGCGGCGTCGGGCCGTCGGGGTTCCCCATCGACAGGTCGATGATGTCCTCGCCCCGGCGGCGGGCGGCCATCTTGAGTTCCGCCGTGATGTTGAACACGTACGGCGGCAGGCGGCGGATGCGGGCGAATTCTTCCATCTGTTCAGTCACCTGGCACCGCGACGGCGGGCCGGCGGCACATTGTGGAAAGCCTTCGAGTTTACCCGAGCCGACCGCCCTGCGCGCCGGTCAGGCAGCGAACTCGGCCGTCGCGCTGAGCGCCACCGCCCCGGTATCGTCCTCCGCCCACAGCTTGGCGCTGCGCCCGTCGGCGGAAGGCTCCCCGCACAGCGTGATCGCCCGGTTCACGAACAGCGGCCTGACGTTGCGCGACGCCATGTGCCGCAGCGGGCGGCCTGCATTCGCGCGCGCGAGCTCGAACACGAGCAGCGTGGTCAGCCCGCCGTTCATCACCAGCGCCGGATAACCCTCGGTGCCGGTCACGTACGGCTGGTCGTAGTGGATGCGATGGCCGTTGAAGGTGAGGGCGGAATAGCGGAACAGCATCACCGGATCGGGCGTCACCACCTTCTTCCAGGCAGCGATGCCCGGCGCCGGCATCGGCGCAGCCGGCGCCTTCGGCGCGGCCGGGTCGGGCTCCTCCCGGTAGACGATGTCCTGCTCCTCGACCACTGCCAGGCCGCGCGGGCTGGAGATCTCGGTGCGCACGGTGACGAACACCATCTGGCCGGACTTGCCGACCTTCGGCGTGACGCTCTGGATCACGGATTCGCGCTTCACTTCGTCGCCCACGCGCAGGTCGCCCTCGAACGTGATGCGCTTGCCGGCGAACATCCGCCGCGGCAGCGGTACCGGGGGCAGGAAATCGCCGCGCTGCGGATGGCCGTCCGGTCCGATCTGGGACTGCCGCACCACGCGCGGGAACAGGATCGAGTGCCAGCCGATCGGCAGCACGTCGCCCGCCTGCGGGCGCGGATCGTCCCGGTCGAGCGTGCACGACAGGCGGTGCACGGACGGCACGGTCACGTGATCGATGTCCGATTCGCGGTTGCCGATCCACTCGGCGAGGCGATCGAGGTCCTGGTCCATCTGTTCCTCCTTGGTTCGCGGGGTGCTCGGGCGCGCCTGCGCCAGCGCGGCGGGGACACGGCCCGAAACAGTTCGATTCAGTGCTTGCGGATCGTACACCGGAGGCGAATACTGTCGTCATTGCGGTCGCGGCCAGCGACGCAAGCAGCTTCAGCCGGGAGGGGCGACCCTGCCGGCTGTTTTTTGGCCCATGGCCCGCCGGGACATGCCCCGCCCCGGCAACGGACGCGCGCCGCCAGCACCTCCAGGACGGTGCGCGCCCGCCTTCGTCGCGTCAGGCACCGACCCGGTACTGGCCCACCGCGTCGCCGAGCGCATCCGCGGTCGCGCTCAGCCGCATGGCATCGCCCGCGATGGCCGTCGCCGCCTCGCGCGTCCGCTCGCTCATCGACGCGATCGATGCGACATGGCTGCTCATTTCACCAGTCGCGCTGGCATGCTGCTCCAGCGCGGTGGCGATTTCGCGGACGCTGTCGCGCGCGAGCGCCGACTGCTCGCGGATGGCACCGATGGTCGAACCGGCATCGCCCGCATAGGACAGCCCGGCATCGACCTTCTGCACGGCGTCCGCGATGCGTTCGGTGACCTGCGCACGGACGGCCATGATCTCGTCGATCATGCGGCTGATCTCGCCGGTCGAACGGCCTGTCTCGTCTGACAGCTTGCGCACTTCGTCCGCCACCACCGCGAAGCCGCGTCCGGCATCACCGGCGCGCGCCGCCTCGATCGCGGCATTCAGCGCCAGCAGGTTGGTCTGCTCCGCGATATCCCGGATGATGCGCACCACGTCCTGCACTGCCGCGGATTTCTCGCCCAGGGTCTCGACCACGGCGGCGGCCTCGTTCACCGACCGCGCCATCGATTGCATGGAACCGACGGCATCCTCGATCACCGTCGCGCCCACGGCGGCCCGCTGGGCCGACTGCTCGGCGGCAGCGCGCGCCTGCCGCGCGTTCTGTGCGATGCTGCCCATCGACGCGCCGATCTCCTCGACGGCACTGGCAGCGGCGCCCGCAGCCTGGCTCTGGTCGCTGCTCCCCTCGGCGATACGCCGCGCGGCGTCGGCCAGCGAGGCCGATGCGGCAGTCATCTGGCCGGCGCTGCCCCCCGCGGTCCTGAGCGTGGCGACCAGGCTCGACTGCATCCGCTCCAGGGCCGCGATCATCGGACTGTCCGCCACCGCGCGGCGGTCGAATGCATGGTCCAGCCTTCCTTCGGCGACGCTGCCTGCGAACGCGACCGCCTGCTGGCTGCGCTCCACCATTCGCGCAAGCATCACCGCGAGATGGCACAGCACGCCGGCCTCCACCACCACGTACGCTGCGTGCAGCAGCACCCAGCCGAAGCCCTGCGCCTCGGGAAACACGTAGACCCCGACGCCGGCGCGCTGCATGGCATCGAAGCCCAGGTGGTGGATGGCGATCACCGCCGCCGCGAACACCACCGGACGCCAGTCACAGTAGGCGACGAGGAAGGCGAGCAGCACGAAGATGCCGAAGTGCATCTCGATCAACCCCTGGCTCAGCTGGATCATCAGCGCCGCGAAGATCATCAGCGCGGCCGCCACGGCCAGGCGCACCGCAAGGGTGCCGGGCGCTGCGAGGTACAAGCCGAGTGGAACGGCGAGCGCCGGAATGCCGACCATCAGCGCCTGCGCGAGACCGCCCATGAACATCGCCATGCCGATGCATGCGGCGAGGAGCAGCGCGCAGGTCGCCAGCATCAGCCGGTCGGCGCTGCGCTGGAGGTCCTGCAGCAGGTCTGGCCCGGGCGCACCGGGCACGAAGGCGGTCGTCATCGAATCGCTTTCAACGGGGCCCCGCGCAGACGATGCCGCGAAGCCGGTTCTCGGATTCCATGTCCCAGAGCAGGACACCGGTGGTGCCCAGCCAGAACATGAACAGGACGGCCAGGAGGCGCGGGGAGATGGCGCGACCGGGCAACGAGGGTGCTTGCATGGAGGACGCTCCGCCTGGCGATCCTCCAGTAACGGCATCCCCGGCGCCGACTTTAGGCCGGCCCGGGGATGCCTCTTGGCCTCACTCGGCGACGATGCCTGCGTTGCGGATCAGCGTTCCCCAGTAGGACAGTTCCTGGACGATCGTCCGGGCGAACGTGGCGGGATCCTGGAACTGCGCGAACGCGCCCTGCGAATCGGCCTTCTCGCGGAACTCCTTGCCTTCGACGATGCGCCTGACTTCCTCGGACAACCGCTTGACCACGTCGGCCGGCATGCCCGCAGGCCCGAGCAGGCCGAACCATGACGCGACCTCGTACTTCGGGAAGCCGGCTTCGGCGGCGGTGGGCACGCCAGGCATCGAAGGATGGCGGCTGCGCGCGGCATAGGCGATCGCGCGCAGCTTGCCCGCCTGCACCTGCTGGATCACCCCGGGCGGCGTGGTGATGAACACGTCGATGTTGCCGCCCATCAGGTCGAGCACCGCGGGGCCGCTGCCCTTGTACGGAACATGGATCATCTTGCCACCGACCTGCTGCTCGAGGATCTCGCCGGCCAGGTGCTGGATCGATCCCGCCCCCGAGGATCCATAGCTGACCTTGCCCGGGCTGGAGCGGATCAGGTCGGCCAGTTCCTTCATCGTGGTCACCTTGGTCGAGGGCCCGACGGCGATCACCTGCGGGGCATACAGGGCCATCGCGATCGGCGTGAAGTCCTTCACCGGGTCCCACTTCAGTCCCTTGAACAGGTGCGGATTGCCGACATGGAAGCCGGAGAACTGGAGCAGCAGCGTATGGCCGTCCGGCTTCGCGCGCGCGACCATCTCGGTGCCGATGTTGCCCGACGCGCCACCACGGTTCTCGACGATCACCGGCTGGCCGAGGGCCTTCGACAGCGGCTCCTGGAGCAGCCGTGCGGTGAAGTCGGTGGACCCGCCGGGCACGGTGGCCACGATCAGGGTCACCGGGCGCGAGGGAAACGGTTGTGCCGCCACAATCGTCGACAGGCCGAGCAGCAGCCCGGCGATCACTGGTCTCGTCATTTTTTCCTCCATTGGAGCCTGCCGCCGGACTGTGCCGTACGGGCAGCGCAAGGCTCAGGATTGCACGTACTGGGAAATCTCGACCAGGTTCAGATCGGGATCCCGAACATACACCGAGCGGATGCGCCCGGTGGCGCCGGTCCGCGGCCCGGGGCCTTCCTCGATCGGCACACCGGCGGCCTGCAGGCGGTCGATGACCGCCTCGAGCGGGATCGAGGCGATGAAGCAGAGGTCGAGCGCGCCGGGCACCGGAAGGTGCGCCCTCGGTTCGAACTCCGCGCCCTTCACGTGCAGGTTGATCTTCTGGTTGCCGAACCGGAAGGCGATGCGGCCCTCGGGCAACTGCTCGGAAACACCGAAGCGTTCGAGCTGCATGCCCAGCACGCGGGTGTAGAAATCGATCGCCCGCGCGGGATCGGTGGTGGTGAGCACGAGATGGTCGAGGTGGTCGATCAAGGCGCCTCCGAGGCCCGGGCACGCATTTCGGCGACCGAGGCAGGCACGGGATGCAGGTCCAGGCGGCGCCCCGCCTTGACCAGCTGCCCCGGAAGTCCATGGCCGACCAGGCCACCCAGGCGGCGGGCGCAGTCGATCAGCGCGGGCAGGTCGACGCCAGTGTCGAAGCCTTCCAGTGCCAGCATGTGGGCGAGGTCTTCGGTGCACACGTTTCCCGTCGCACCGGGCGCGTACGGGCATCCGCCCAGGCCGCCCAGCGATGCATCGAAGCGGTCCACGCCCGCATGCAGCGCAGCCAGCGCATTGGCGAGGCCCATGCCGCGGGTGTTGTGCACGTGGAGGGTGAGCATCGCGCGCGGGAAGCGCGCGCGGAACGCCGTGCAGAGCGCGGCCACCTGTGACGGATACGCCATGCCGGTGGTGTCGCACAACGTCACGCCGCGCGCACCGGCCCCGATGAAGGTCGCCGCAAGGTCGAGCACGACCGCCTCCGGCACGTCGCCTTCCATCGGGCAACCGAAACTGCACGACAACGAGACATTGGCCGGAACCCGCGCCTCGGCGGACAGGCGGATCACCTGAAGCAGTTGCGCCACCGACGCCGGACGCGCCATGCGCAGGTTGGCCAGGTTGTGCGTCTCGGAACAGGACATCACCAGGTTGAACTCGTCCGGCGGCGCCTCCAGCGCACGCTCGACGCCGCGCACGTTCGGCACCAGCACCGTGTACTCGACGCCGGGGACGCGCTCGATGCGGCGCATCACCTCGCCGGCATCCGCGAGCATGGGGATCGCCTTCGGCGAGGTGAAGGAGGTCACTTCGATCTTCGCCAGCCCGGTGCGCGACAGCGCATCGACGAAGGCCACCTTGTCGTCGGTCGGCACGAACACCGGCTCCGCCTGAAGGCCATCGCGCATCGCGACGTCCTGCAGGAAGACCCGGCGGCCGGGCCTGCCGCCAGCGTGATCCATCATGCTGCCTCCCCGTCGGTGGCGATCACCTTCTTCGCGGCCAGCTCGGCGATCGCCGCTTCGCTGATGCCCATCTCGCGCAGTACCTCGGCGGTATGGCTGCCCAGCCCTGGCGCCAGCGTGGACAGCCGCCCGGGCGTGGCAGAAAGCTTCGGCACCACCCCGGGCACGTCGAGTTCGTAGCCCTCGGCAGTGGTGATGCGCCGGATCATGCCGCGCGCCCGGTAGTGGGGATCCTCGGCGATGTCCTTCGCGGTGTAGATCCGGCCGGCCGGCACCCGTGCACGGTTCAGGCCCTCGAGCACCGCCGACAGCGGACGCGACGCCGTCCAGGCCCCGATCGCCGCGTCGAGTTCATCGGCACGCCTGGCACGCCCGTCGTTGGACGCGAGATCCGCGGCGTCGCGCAGGTCGGGCCGGTCGATCAGGTCCATCAGGCGGCGGTAGATGCTGTCCCCGTTGCCGCCGATCAGCACCGCGCCGTCGGCACAGCGATAGGCATTGCTCGGCGCGATGCCGGGAAGGGCGCTGCCTGCCGGCTCGCGCACTGCGCCGAAGGCGCTGTACTCGGGCAGGAGGCTCTCCATGCAGTTGAACACCGCCTCGTACAGTGCGACATCGACCACCTGCCCCTTGCCCTCCCCGTCCGGCGACCTCCGATGGAGCAGCGCGAGCAGCACGCCGATCACCCCGTGCAGCGCGGCGAGCGTGTCGCCGATCGACACGCCGACCCGGACCGGCAGCCGCCCGGGCTCTCCGGACAGGTGCCGCAGCCCGCCCATCGCCTCGGCGATCACGCCGAAGCCCGGACGATCGGCATAGGGACCGTCCTGCCCATAGCCGGAAATACGCAGCATGACGAGGCCCGGGTTGTCGCGCGACAGTTCGTCATGGCCGAGGCCCCAGCCCTCGAGGGTGCCGGGCTTGAAGTTCTCGATGATCACGTCGGCTTCCACGGCCAGCTGGCGGCACAGCCCCTGTCCCTCGCTGGTGCGCAGGTCGAGCGCGATCGACCGCTTGTTGCGCGACTGCACCTGCCACCAGACCGACGTGCCGTTCTTCAGCATCCGCCACTTGCGCAGCGGGTCGCCGCTGCCCGGCGGCTCGACCTTGATCACGTCGGCGCCGAAATCGGCGAGCATCTTGCCGGCGAACGGCCCGGCGATCAGCTGGCCGAGCTCGAGCACCTTCAGGCCGGCGAGCGGCAGCGCGGTAGAACCGGACATCGTTGCTTCCTCCTGCTCGACGAACGACCGCAAGGGTACTCAAGCGCATGGGCGCGCGCCACTGGCATCGGTCGAGGCCCGGCGCCACCGGCCGGGCCGGAAACGGAGTCGACACGCCTGTGACACCGGATCATCGCGCGGATCGACTACGCTCGCACCATGCCCACGCCCCACACGCCGCCGGCCGTCCCGGCCACGCCCGTCGCCCCAGCAGCACCCCGCCCGTCCGCGCGCCGGCGAGCACTCACGATGGCCAGCGCGATCGCCCTGGCCGCCCCGCTGCGAGCGGTCGCGCAGGCGACGATGCCGAAACCCGGCGTGGCGGCGGCCCCGACCGGCGCGGCCAGCGACATCGGGCCTGGATTTCCCATGCTGCGCTACCTGGGGCAGCAGGTCCTGCCGCGCGATCTCGTGTTCGACGGGACCCCGGTCGGCGGACTCTCCGGCATCGACTTCGACGGTCGCGAGACCTTCTTCGCGATCAGCGACGACCGCAGCGTGCATGCCCCGGCACGCTTCTACACGCTGGCGCTCGACTTCGCGCGCTTTCGCCGCAGCGCGCAGCCCGGGATGGACGGGGTAAGGCTGACCGGCATGCAGCGCCTGCGCACCGCCACCGGCGCGCATTACCCGCCCCGCAGCGTCGATCCGGAAGGCCTGCGCCTCGACCCCGGCGCCGGCCGCCTGCTGTGGATAGACGAAGGCCAGCGCAGCGCCGGACGCGTGCTTCGCCCGGCACTGCGCGAGATGACCACGCGCGGCGAGTGGACGCGCGAGTTCGCGCTGCCGGCCGCGTTCCTGCCGTACGGCACGAGCGGCGGGACGCATCCGTCCGACCGCGGCGTACGCGACAACCTCGCCTTCGAGAGCATCGGGCTGGACCTGCCGCGCCGTCGCGCATGGATCGCCACGGAGAACGCGTTGCTGCAGGATGGCCCGGCCGCTTCACCGGCGGAGGGCACGCCGGTGCGCGTGCAGTCGTTCGACCTGGACAGCGGCCACGCGGGTCCGGCGTGGGTGTATCCGGTCGACCCCGTCGTGGTGCCCCCGCTGCTGCCGGGCATGCCGGCCACCAACGGCCTGACCGAACTCATCGTCCTGGGCGAGCACACCTTCCTCATGCTGGAGCGTTCGTTCACGCCGCTCGCCATCAACTCCGTCCGCCTCTACCTCGCGTCGGCCTGCGGCGCAACCGACGTGAGCCGCCTGCAGTCGCTGCGCGATGCCCCCTGGGTACCGATGCGCAAGCGCCTGGTGCTCGACCTGTCCACGCTCACGCACGACGACGGCAGTGCATTCGCACCCGACAACATCGAGGGCATGTGCTGGGGCCCACCCTCGCCTTCCGGGCTGCCGACGCTGGTACTGGTCTCCGACGACAACTTCAGCGCCTCGCAGGTGACGCAGGTCGTCGCGCTGGAACTGCGGGCGGCGTTCGCCGGCCCAGGCGGATGCAGCTAGCGGCAGCCTCCGCCCGGCCACGCCCTTTCCCGCGCGCGCGCGTCAGCCGCGCGCCGCGCCAGGCACCGCGTCGAAAGGCCTGCCGAGCACGATATGCCGGCGGAAATTGGTCTTCGGGACATCCATGCCCAGTTCCGCCATGTGCTTGCGTGCGTCGGTCGCGAGGAAGACCTGTTCGGCCAGCGCCTTGATGTTGGTGCCCGGCTTGAGATGCCCCCAGCGCTCCATCTGGCCCAGCATCCACACCGCCATCGACTGCCAGGGGAACGGCTCGAACGAGATGCGGCCGGGAACGTCCCTCACGTTCCCCAGCCCGTCGGCGAAGCGCCCGCTCAGCACCTGCTCGACCACGGTCAGCGGCTGGTTCAGGTAGGTCGGGCCATGCACCATCTCGGCGATCGCTTTCCGGTTGTCCATGTTGTTCGCGAAGCGTGTCGCCCTGAGCACCGCGCGCACGAAGGCGGCGAAGGTGTTCGGGTTCTGGCGTGCGAACTGGGCGGTGGAACCGTAGGCGCAGCACGGGTGGCCGTCCCAGAGTTCGCTGGTGAGCATGTGGATGAAGCCGAGCCCTTCGAACACGGCGCGCTGGTTGAACGGCTCGGCGACGATGAAGCCGTCGATGTTGCCGGCCTTGAGGTTGGCCACCATGTCCGCGGGAGCCAGCACCCGCATCTGCACGTCCTTGTCCGGGTCGAGCCCGGCCTCGGACAGGTAGGCGCGCAACAGGAAGTTGTGCATCGAGAACTCGAACGGGATGCCGAAGCGCATCCCCTTCCATGTCTTCGGGTCGCGCCGGTCCTTGTGCTTCATGTGCAGCGTGATCGCATTGCCGTTCAGGTTGACCAGGGCCGGCATCACCATCGGCACCGCGGAAGAGCCGAGGCCCGCGCTGATCGCGAGCGGCATCGGCGACAGCATCTGCGAAACATCGAACTCGCCCGCGATCAGCCGGTCGCGCACCAGCGCCCACCCGGCGGTGCGTTCGATGGTGACGTTGAGCCCTTCCTTGGCATAGAGCCCGGCAGCATGGGCGAAGATGATCGGCGTGGCGCAGGTGATCGGCAGGAAACCGACGCGCAGGTCGCGCTTCTCGAGCGGCCCACCGCCCTGCGCCAGTGCTTCCAGTGCACCGCCGGGCAGCACCGAAGACACCGCAGCCAGCGCAGGACCCAGGCCCACTGCGCGCAGGAAGGCCCGGCGCGTGCGCGGGTCGGGAACCATCGCCCGCAGCATGGCCACCTGCAGGCCGCGCTGCAGGAACGCCTCGTCGCCCTCCCCGGCCGCATCCGCCAGGTGCTGCGCCTCGCTGTCATGCCGTCCGCAACTGCAGCCGCCACCTGCCGGAACATGCGCCTTCATCGGTGATCCTTCGCAGTGGTTGATGTCGATCGATGCGGGCCGGTTCAGTGGACCGGGGAAGCCTCGAGTGCGGCGAGTTCCTTGCGCAGGTGCTTGATCGCCGGGGTCACGATCGCGACGAAGATCGCTTCCCGGACGCGCCGCTGCGCAGGATTGCGGGTGAGGTAGCCCTTCGCGCCGGTGTGCAGCATCGCCGCCATCGAGGCCTTCAGGGAAAGCTCGGAGCCCAGCACGCGGCATGACAGCACTTCCTTCCTGCTGAACGGCCGGCCTTCCGAGATGCGGCGCGCCAGGTCCAGCGTGGTGCTGCGTGCCGCGTCGTACTGCGCCTGCAACTCGTCGGCCTGCACGTCCAGGTACTGGTTCACGTGCGCATGCGTGAGCCCGCTCTGCCGGATGATGGCGATGCAGTCCTCGATCAGCCCGAGCGCGATGCCGGTCTGCATCATGATGAAGCCGGGCTTGATGCACGCGATGAACGCGTCGAACTGCCCGGGATGGGCGAGCACGTCTGCATCGCTGACGAACACGTCCTTGAAGTGGCAGGCGAACGTACCGGTGCCCTCGAGCGCGACGAAGTGGCCGCCGGTGCGGATCTGCACGCCGCCCTCGCCGCAGCGGAACAGCGGCAGCACCCGGCCGCCATCGTCCATCCTGCAGCCGGCGGCGAACCAGTGCCCGTCGCCGAGGTTGGACACCCATGGCAGCACCCCGTTCACGCAGTAGCCGCCCTCCACGCGCTGCGCGCGCAGTTTCAGTTCCTCGATGTCCGCGACGCTCTTCATCAGGTTCGACAGCCCGGTACCGCCCAGTTCGGTGCCTTCGATCACCCGCCGTTGCAGCCGCTCGCGCAGCGCGGCGTTCGGCGTGTTCTCGAGGTACCAGACCAGCGCCGACTGGCACCAGACCATGAAGCCCGTCGCACCGCACACGCGCGAGACCTCGCTCATGCCCTCGATCAACCCGTGCAGGCCGAGGCCGAGGCCGCCGCGCTCGGCGGACACCGCGGCGCCATACAGGCGTTCGATGCCCAGCCGGCGCAGGAAGTCGCCCGGATACGTGCCGTCCACGTCGATGGCAACGACCTGCGGCAGCAGTTCGGCGCGTGCACGCGCTGCCACCGCAGTGCGCAACGCGGCGTTGCACTCGGGCTGGCCGACAAACGGTTGTTCGCGATTCAGTACAGCCGACATGGAAGGCTCCGTCCTGGCAGGAACTGGTGGGGGGGTCGGTATGACGGCAGCGCTGCGGGTGCCCGCCGACGGCGGCGGGCAAGCCTCACGCTCAGGCCAGCGCAACGTCCATCGGGACCGGGTTGCGGTAGCTGTTCGCGACCGGGGAATACATGTTCGCGTGGCGGACGATCTCGTCGAGCGTCTCGCGCGGTGCATCTCCCTCGACCACCACCTTCACGCGGATCGCCTGGAAGCCCATGTCGGCCGGCTTCTTGTCTGCCCCACCCGCGCCCCAGGCGGCCGGGTTTCCGATGTCGCCTTCGAGGAACAGTTCGAGCCTGGTCAGGTTCACGTTCTTCCAGGTCGCCACTGCCTGGATGCCGACCGACAGGCAGGCACCGAGCGCGGCCAGCAGGACTTCGGATGGCGCCGGTGCGGTGTCCTGCCCGAAGAGATGCGGTGGCTCATCCACGACGACCGGCGCATGGTTTCCGACATAGGTCAGGTTGCGGAACTGGCCATCGCAGACGGTGTGCGTCTTCATGGTGCCGCGCATGTCCGGGTTGGCGCGACCCTTCGCGGCGAACGCCGCCAGTCCGGCACGATCGATGGGCTTGAGGTGTGTCCTGGCGACTGCGGGCGCTGCGGCCATGTCGTTCATCGAAGCGATCCTCTCGGTGGCTTGCCGTCGAAATGCGGCACGCCTTCCAATGCAAGGCGCGTGCCAGTGCGCGCTGCCCTCGATGAGGCCGCTGGCGCCAGCGCTTCGCACGCCATGCCGCAGGGTGGGAACCCGACATTGTCGACAATCGTGTCGACATGTCGGGTGTGCGCTGCGGACTGCGCGCGTCAGCCGCGATGCCGGGCGACGTCGATCGCGAACTGCCGGACGCGGTAGTCGAGCTGGCGCAGGGTCATTCCCAGCGCGCGGGCGGCGGCCGTCTTGTTGCCGCGGCTGGCCGCCAGTGCCGTCTCGATCCGCTGCCGGTCCCCCGCATCGACCGCCGCGTAGCGCGGCAGCCCCGCGATGGCCGTGCTGCCTGCCGCGCCGCCCTCGGAGGCCAGCGCCTGCTCCACCGCTGCCGCAGTGACCTGCCCGGACTCGTCGAGCAGGACCAGCCGTTCGATCACGTTGGCGAGCTGGCGCACGTTGCCCGGCCAGGAGAAACCCTCCAGCGCCCGCATCGCTGCGGGGGCCAGCGAGACATTGCGCTGATAGGCCTGGTCGAGCCGGCTCACGAAATGGCGACAGAGGTCGCGTACGTCCTCGCGCCGCTCGCGCAGCGGCGGCAGCGTCACCGGCACCACGTTCAGGCGATAGAACAGGTCGAGGCGGAACCTGCCTGCGGCGACCAGCGCCTGCAGGTCGCGGTTGGTGGCGGCGACGATGCGCACGTCGACGCTGCGCTCGGCTGCGGCACCGATCCGCTGGATCATCCGTTCCTGCAGCGCGCGAAGCAGCTTCGCCTGAGTCGCGGAAGGCAGTTCGCCGACCTCGTCGAGGAACAGGGTGCCACCGTGCGCAAGCTCGAACTTTCCGGCGCGCGCGGCGGTGGCGCCGGTGAACGCGCCCTTCTCGTGCCCGAACAGTTCGCTCTCGAACAATTCGGCGGGGATCGCCGCGCAGTTGACGTTGACGAACGGCGCGTCGCAGCGCCGGGATGCAAGATGCAGCGCGCGCGCGAGCAGTTCCTTGCCGGTCCCCGATTCACCGAGCAGCAGCACGGTCGCGTCGGTGTCGGCGACCCGTTCGACCTGGCGCAGGGCCGCGAGCAACCCGGGAGACCGGCCGATGATGCCGGCAGCGTTGCCCACCTCGGCTGCACGCTCCAGCGCGGCGCGCAGCTTGCGGTTCTCGGATTCGAGCCGCGCGGTGCGCTCGGCAACCGCGCGGTTCAGTTCCAGCACCTGGCCAATCAGCAGCGCCGCGAACTGCAGGATGTGCAGGTCGTCGCTGATCGCGCGGTCGCGCTGTCGCAACCGGTGTACAGCGAGCACGCCTTCGATGCGCCCCCCCACCTCGAGCGGCAATGCAATGAAGGAGACGGTTTCTGGCGGCAGCTTCTCGCGATCGACGGTGCGGCACAGGAATGCCGGTTCGGCATCGATGTCCTGCACGATCGCGGGCCGGCCGCTCGCATAGACCTGCCCGGTGATGCCTTCACCCGCCGCGAACCGTCCGCGCGCCATCTCGTCGCGCGTCAGTCCGTATGCGTGCCTGATCGCCAGCTGTGTCCGCTCGGTGTCATACAGCAGGACCCGGCCCCGGTTCAACCCGAGCAGTTCGGACAGCAGGTGCAGGATCTCGCGGATCACATGGTCGGGCTCCAGGCTGCGCGACAGGTGGCGCGTGACTTCGCGCACCAGCAGCAGTTCATGCTGCGTCCAGTCGGTGCGTCCCGAAGCATCGAAGGCAAGGGGCGCGTCCCGCACTCAGGCCCTCCCCGGCAGCGCGATCACGCCGGCACAGGCCCGGCGCCGGGCGACACCCCAGGACACCGGGCCACGGCGCGGGCCGGTCGGAGACGCGGCTGCCGCCGGCAGGCATGGGCGGGTTGAGGCTGCATGGACGTTCATCGTCTGGACTGGCGCCGCCGTTGGGCAGCGATACCGCTGGGCGAGATCATCTGGTAGCGAGGGAGCTGCACCGTGCACCGCCGTGCGCCGGCAGGCCGGGAACGGCGATGGGGACGGCCGCAGCCTGCGGGCCGACGGACGCTCAATGCTACGCTGCAATGCCGCCTGCCGGAACCGGCCCGTGAAGGGGCGGACGATGCGACCGGCATCCGCCGGAAGGCGGATCAGGCGGCGACCACCCGGTTGCGTCCCTGCCGCTTCGCCTCGTACATCGCCGCGTCGGCGCGCTGCACGAACTGCTCTCGACCTTCCTCTGCATCCAGGTGCGCGACGCCGGCGCTGAACGTGATCAGCAGCTTCTCGTTGTTGTGCAGGAAGAACCGACGGGTCAGTTCGCGCTGCAGGCGTCCGAGGACCAGCATCGCATCGGCGAGCGGCGTCTCGGGCAGCAGCAGCACGAATTCCTCGCCCCCGAAGCGCCCGATGCTGTCCGACGGCCGCAACATCGGGCGCACCACCTCGACCAGGTGGCGCAGCGCTGCGTCGCCAGCCTGGTGTCCGGCGCTGTCGTTGAGCTTCTTGAAGTGGTCGAGGTCGATCATCGCCAGGCAAAGCGAGGAACCGTAGCGGCGGGCGCGCGAGGTCTCGCGCTCGATCGCCTCGTCGAGCCCGCGCCGGTTGAGCGCACCGGTCAGCGCGTCTTCGCGCAGCGCGGCGCTGACCCGTGCCAGTTCCACTTCCAGTTCGGCGACCTTGGCACGCGCGTGCTCGGCCTGCTCGCTCACGCTCACCACGTCGTCGCGGGAGCGGGTCGCATCGACCTGCATCTTGCGGATGTCGACCATCAGGTCGTCGAGCACGTCGCGCAGGCTGTTCACGTTGTCGGTCCCGCGCACGCGCTCGGTGTAGCCGACGATGCGCGACTGGTACTCGACGGCGGATTGCGCCATCTCGCCGACCCGCTCCACGAACACGCCGATCAGCTCCTTCAACGTGCGTTTCATCTCGTGCAGCGCCTGCTTCAGCGCCTGCTGGCGCTCTGCGGTCTCGCGAAACTGCGCCTGCGCATCGGCGAGCGAACGCGAACTGGGCGGCTGCGCGACCGTGCGTTCCAGCAGTTCGACCTGCCCGGAGACCCACCGGTCGTCATCCACCAGCTCGCCCAGGTTCGCGACCAGCATGCGCACCAGCGTCATCGAGTCTTCGACGATCAGCCGCTGCTCGACCTGCATCAGCTCGGCCTCGCGCAAGGCATGGCCGATCGCGGTGTCGATCGCGGCACAGTCGGCCGGGGTCGTCGCCGCCCGCACCAGTGGCGGCAGCCGCGCCACCGCACCGGCCAGCTTCGGATGCTCCGAGACGCGCGGCGCGAGTTCGCGTTCGAACACGCCGGCGACCAGCTCGCGCATCGACTGCGCCAGGTCTTCCACGATCGGCAGCAGGGTCACCGAGCCGGGCGCCGGATTCATCGCGGCGATGCCGTTGAACGTCGCCGAAGACTGCCAGGGCGCGGGCGCCACCGCGCCGGCGGGCGCGCCGCCCGCGGCCGGACCCGGCCCCTTTCCTTGATCGGCCCCCTCGCCTCCCGCTTCGCCCGCCTCGACCAGCACCGCGCCCGGCGCCGACTGCAGGGACTCGCCCCATGACTTCATCAGGGCGGCGAGCTTGTCGCCGAGCTGGGGCGATCGACGGAACTTGATCAGCAGCCGTTCCAGGCCGTCGCGCTTCTGGGTGAGGGAGACGCCCGAATGGCGCACCTCGAGCTGGCGCAGCAGGTCGCGGATGACCTGTGACCAGTCGGCGCCCTCTGCCTCGGCCTGCGCGCTCGCCGCACCGCCCGAAGGCGCCCCGGGGTCCGGGACCGCCAGCGAGGGGATGCCGGCGATCTCGGCATACACGCGCCCGTAGTTCTCGGGCGTGGGGGCGATCCGGCGGGTGGCAAGCAGCTTGAGTGTCTCGCGCGCGAGTTCTCCCGGCGTACGGGATGCGGCAGCAGCGGCGCTGGGTGCGGGACGGGACGAGGGGACGGGCGGTGTGGACATCGATCGATCGTTCGGACAGCGGCAGGCACGCGGTGATCGCGCGCCATCCATCGGTTATCGGTCAGCGGACGCGCAAATGTAGGGTTCACCGGGAATCCGGGGCAACCCCTGCGCCTGGCGCGGCGATTGCCCGGGGACTGCCCGGCATCGACCCGCGCAGCCGGTCGACTCATCGGCGTGCCTGCCAGCCTCGGGCGCGCACGCCGATCGCCACCAGCAGGCCGTAGCACACGAGGCCCGCCGCCACTGCGCCGAACACGCCGGGCAGGCCGAGCCCGAGCGGACCGGCCGCGAGCGCGCCCCCTCCCGCAGCGCAGGCGAAACGCGCCAGCGCCGCGGCGAACGGCCAGCGCATCCGTCCCGCGCCCTGGCTGGCGAAGTAGAGCGCCATGCCAAGGCCGAGCAGCGCATAGGCCGGGCCGATGATGCGCAGCGCGAGGCGTGCGACATCCGCCACGGCGGGGTCGGCGGTGAACAGTCCGATCCACGCGTCCGGGAACAGCGCCGCCGCGACGCCGATCGCGCCGCAGGCCGCGCACACCAGCCAGCCGCCGCGCCAGGCCAGGACGCGCGCGCGGTTCCATTCCCCGGCGCCCACGCGGCGACCGACCTGCTGGGTGAGGGTCGCACCGATGCCGAACGACAACGGAACCATCAGGAACTCGAGCCGCGCGGCGATGCCATACCCGGCGATCGCGGCCGGGCCGAAACCGGCGATCGACGCGGTCACGGCCACCGTGGTCAGCACCGCAAGCACGGCCATCGCCGAGGCGACCGCGCCGACCGACAGGATGCGCATGAACAGTCCGGAACGCAGCGGCCCCCGGAGGCGCGGCGCGAATCCGCAGCCGCCGGCCACCACGCTGCGCAGCAGCAGCCCGGCCGCCACCCCGAACACGATGCAGTAGGCGACCGGTACCCCGATGAGGCCCAGCGCCGGCAACGGACCGGCGCCGAACATCAGCGCCGCGCCGAGCAGCGGCTCTACGATCCACGCGATGGCGATCACCTTCCCCGGCATCGCCATCACGCCCGCACCTCGAAGCACCGAGGCCAGCGTCGCCACCAGCCAGAGCAGCGGAACCCCGAGGAACAGCACGCTCGCGTACAGCACCGCCATCTCGAGCACCGCGCCGCGGGCGCCGATCGCATGGAACAGCGCGTGTCCGGCCCCCTGCATCAGCAGGCAGAACAGCAGGCCGAGCCCGCCGCCGATCAGCAGTGCATGCCGGATCAACGCGGCTGCCTCGTCCCGCCGGCCGGCCCCCAGGGTGCGCGCGACCGCAGCGCTCACGCCGCCGCCCATCGCCCCGGTGGACATCATGCTCATCAGCAGCGCGAAGGGCAGCACCAGCGCATAGGCCGCGAGCGCCTCGGTCCCGAGCCGCCCGACCAGCGCAGTCTCGGCGATCAACGCACCGCCCTGCGCGAAACCGACCAGCGTCGTCGGCCAGGACTGGCGCAGCAGCGGGCCGATGCGTTCATCGTACCCCTCGGCATTGCCCGGCGGCTTCGGCGCGGCGGCCGGACCCGGCTCGGCCTGGGGCGGCGGCCCGCTCAACGCGCGGGGGACATCCTGAAGTCGAACTCGACCAGGCTGAACGGATTCGGCAACCGGTACCGCGAGGCCTCGTCCGGTGCGTCGCGACGCACGAACGGCACCGCCAGCGAAGCACGCACGCCGAACACCGCGTCATGGTCGATGTACGGGTCGTCGGCGGGGAACAGTTCGGTGGTCAGCGGCGCATGCCCCGCGGCGAGCACCCTGAAATGGAAGTGCGCAGGGCGCCAGGCGTGCCGGCCACCGGCCCGCAGCAGTCCGCCCACCGGACCGTCGTAAGGCACGGTATACGGCGCCGGACGCACGGTGGTGAAGGCATACACGCCGTCGTCGCCGAGCGGCATCCGGAAGCGCAGGTTGTCGGGCCGCTGGGTCGGATCCTGCTGCCAGTAGTGGCCAAGCGCATTGGTCTGCCAGAAATCGATGGTCGCACCCTGCACCGGACGGCCATCGAGGTCGAGCACGCGGCCGCGCACCAGGACCGGCTCGCCGGCGTTCTCGCGGATCAGGTCGCCGCCGACCGGCAGTTCCGGCGACCCTTCTGCATGGAACGGCCCGAGCACGCTGCGTTCGGTCGCGCCCGGCACGCTCTGCAGCAGGTCGGTCAGCGAGGTGAGGCCGAGGATGTCGGAGGTCAGCACGAACTCGTTGCGCTTCTCGTCGGTGATCGCCGCCGCAGCCGTCAGGAAGGCGATGCCGGCCCGCCATTCCTCGGGGCGCAGTTCGACCTCGCGCGCGAACGCATGCAGGTGGCGCACCAGCGCGCCGACCACTTCCTTCAGGCGAGGATCGCCGGCGCCTTCGAACGACGCGAGGACGGCATCGGTAAGGGTGTTGCGGTCGATGCCCTGCATCTGCGGCCTCCCGGGTTCAATCGGCCTTCAGGCCGAGTTGCTTGACGATCCGCGCGTAACGCTCCACGTCGCTGCGCAGCACCTTGTCGAACTCGCCGGCGGTCATCGGCGTCGGTTCGATCGCCAGCGCGTTCATCCGTTCACGCACGTCCGGCGCGTTCAATGCCCGGTTGATCTCTGCGTTCAGCCGGTTGACCACTGCCACCGGCGTGCCGGCCGGCGCGAGGAATGCAATCCAGGTGTAGTCGGCGAAGCCGGGATAACCGAGTTCGGCGACCGTCGGCACGTCGGGCAAGGCCGAGGAACGCTTCGCGCTGGTCACCGCGATCGGCCGGATCTTCCCGGCCTGCGACAGCGGCACGGCCGGCGGCATCGAGGTGCTGCCGATCGGCACCTGTCCGCCGAGCACCGCGGTCACCGCGGCCGCGGGCGTATGCGGCACATGGGTGATGTCGACATTGTTCAGCTGGCGGAACAGCACTTCGGCCGCCAGGTGGGTGGTGGTACCGGTGCCAGACGATGCGTAGCTCAGGCGTTCGGTGCGGGCCAGCGCCAGCAGTTCCTTCAGGCTGGTGGCCTTGACCGACGGATGCACGAACAGGATGTTCGGCGTGAGTGTCGCCATCGCCACCGGCGCGAAATCGCGGATCGCGAAGCCGGGCTTGGAGAACAGGCTCACGTTGACCGCGAACGCGACGCTGGTGCCGAGCAGCACGTGGCCGTCGGGCGCGGACTTGGCGACGATCTGCGCGCCGATGTTGCCGCCCGCGCCGCCCCGGTTGTCGATCACCACCGGCTGGCCGAATGCCTCGGCCAGCCGGGGCTGCACCAGCCGCGCGATGGTGTCGGTGGTCGCCCCCGGCGGGAACGCCACGACCAGCCGCAGCGGCCGCGAGGGAAAGGCCTGCGGCTGCGTCGCCGGTTGCGCCTGGGACCTCGGCTGCGGCTGCGACCGGGCCTCGGATGCCACGACCGTCCCGGCCAGCGGCAGCACGATGGCGAAGGCGCGGGCCGACGCCCGGATCATTGATGCGGCTTTCGAATGCATGCTGCCTCCTCGGGGCCGGGGCCCTGTCGCGTTGTTGCTGTCGTTGTCATTGTCGTTGTCTTTGTCGTCGCTGCTTCCGGCGCCTCGCCCGCCTCCGCCGCGGCCGTCACAGCAGCGTGCACATCTCGTCGAAGGACAGCCTGGGCAGGCGCGGCGGCAGTGCCGCGACATCGCCATAGCCGAGATTGACCATGAAGTTCGACTTGAACGACGTGCCCTGGAAGAACACTTCGTCCACCTTGGCATTGTCGAAGCCCGACATCGGACCGACATCCAGGCCCAGCGCGCGCGCGGCGATGATCAGCCAGGCGCCCTGCAACGTGCTGTTGCGCAATGCGTATGGCTCCGCCGCGTCGGGATGGGTACGGAAGTGCGTCGCATGGTCGCCGGCCGGGAACAGCTTCGCCAGGTGTTCGTAGAACAGCGTGTCGTAGGCGATCACCGCGGTCACCGGTGCCTCGCGCACCTTGGCCACGTTGCCGGCATCCATGGCCGGGATCAGCCGGGCCTTGCCTTCGCGGCTGCGGATGAACAGGATGCGCGCCGGGCTGCAGTTGGCGCTGGTCGGACCCCACTTCATCATCTCGTGCAGCTGGCGCAGCATGTCGTCGTCGACTTCCCGCGACAGCCACATCTTGTGCGAGCGCGCGCCGGTGAGCAGTCCGGCGACCGCGGCCTGCAGCGCGGCCGGGCTCAGGGCGGCGAAACGCGCACGCGTCGACAGCGCGTCGGAGACCGCCTTCTCCTTCTGCTCGTCGGTGTTCATGTGCTGGCTCATGATGCCGCCGCCAGCGTGCGCGCCTCCCGGGCGCGGATCTTCTCGTGCCTGCGCAGCAGCTTCTCGGCGCGCACCACGATCGGGATGTCGATCATCTTCCCGTCGATCTGGAACGACCCGCGGCCCTCGGCTGCATACTTCACGTTCATCTCGATCACCTTGCGTGCGAACTCGACCTCTGCAGCCGACGGCGAGTACTCTGCATTGACGATCTTGACCTGCCCCGGATGGATGCACCCGGCGCCGTCGAAGCCGAAGCGGCGCGACTTGCGCACCATCGCCGCGAACTTGTCCCAGTCGCTGAAGTCGGCGACCGTGCCGATGAACCCCAGCGGCATCACCCCGGCCGCGCGGGCCGCGATGATCATGCGCTGCTTCGGATGCAGCAGCACGTCCTCGTCGGGGAGCATGTCGCAGTTGAGCGCGAAGTCCTCGCCGCCGATGTTCATCGCGACCACGCGCGGGCAGGCGCGCGGGATCTCGTCGATGCGCTGGAACGCGTCCGGCGTCTCGATCATGGTGATGAACTTCGTGTGGCCGACCTTCATCCCGCGCTTGAGTTCGAGTTCGCTGACCAGTTCGTCGAGCAGGCGCACATGCGATGCGCTGTCCGCCTTGGTGATCGCCAGGCCGTCGACATCGGGGCAGATCGAATGCTCGATGTCGCGCACCGCGAGCGACAGCGGCTGGTTGATGCGCACCACCACGTCGGAGCCGCCCTTGCGCACCCGCGCCGCGTTCTTCTCGACCAGGGTGCGCGCGTTGGCCTTTTCCCCCGGGGGCACCGCGTCTTCCAGGTCGAGCTGGATCACGTCGGCCGCGCGGGTATGGGCCTTGTCGACGAACTTCTCGACGTTGACCGGCACGTAGAGCAGCGATCGCCAGACCGGCAGGTCGTCCTGGGTATGCATCCGGGTTCTCCCTTTCAAGGTATCGGAGTGTTCAGCTGCGGATCTGCAAGCGCACCGCAGGCGCGCAGCGCGGCGATGCGCTGCGGGTCGAAGCCGGCCGCCGCCAGCACCTCGTCATTGTGCTCGCCCAGCGCCGGCGCAGGCAGCCTGATCGCGCCCGGCGTGGCCGACAGGCGGGGCACGACGCAATGCATCGGCACCTGCCCCATGTCGGCATCGGGATAGTCCGCGAGCACCTCGCGCTCGATCACGTAGGGGTCCTGCATGATCTGGGAGATGTCGTAGATCGGCCCCACCGTCACTTCCGCCCGGTCGAAGAACGCCAGGTTCTCGTCCAGCGTCATGCCGGCGATGAATCCGCCGATCACCGAATCGAGTTCCGCCGAATTCCGGAGCCGGTCCGCATTGGTGCGGAACCGCGGGTCGTCGACCAGGTCGCCGCGCCCGATCGAGCGCATCACGCGCTCGGCCATGGCCTGGGTGGAGGCGGACAGGCAGACCCATCGGTCGTCCCGGGTCCGGTAGGCGTTGCGCGGCGCGGCGGTCGTGGAACGGCTGCCAGTGCGTGCCCGCAGGCGTCCGCTCGCACGATAACTGGCGGCCTGCGGCCCCATCACGGAGAACAGCGGGTCGAACAGCGAGACGTCGATGGATTGGCCCGCGCCGCCGTTCACTTCGACCTCGCGCAATGCCACCATCGTCGCGAAGGCACCGTACAGCCCGGCCGTGCAGTCGGCGAGCTGCATCGGCGGCAGGACCGGCTCGCGGTCGTCGAAGCCGTTCAGCGCGGCGAAGCCGGACATGCCCTCGGCCAGGGTGCCGAAGCCGGGTTTGTGCCGGTACGGTCCGTCCTGGCCCCAGCCGGTGACGCGCACCAGCACCAGCTTCGGGTTGCGTGCATGCAGGACATCCAGGCCCAGGCCCATCTTCTCGAGTGTGCCCGGGCGGAAGTTCTCGATCAGCGCGTGCGCCTGCTCGACCATCGACAGCAGGGCTTCGATCGCCTCCGGCCGGCGCAGGTTCAGGCAGACGCTCTTCTTGTTCCGGGCATAGACCTTCCAGTTGGTCGGCACGCCGTCGACCAGCCAGTCGCGCAGCGAATCGCCGTCAGGCGTCTCGATCTTGACCACCTCGGCGCCGAAATCGGCCAGGGCCAGGCTGACCATGTTGCCGGCGACCACCCGCGACAGGTCGAGCACGCGCACGCCATGCAGCGGCCCGACGGCGCCCGCATCGAATGCACGCCGCTTCAGGGCTGCCGGTTCCGCTGCCTGCGAACGGCTTCCTGCGGCACCCGTGGCCCCGGTGTCTTCGGCCATCGCGCTCAATCCGGCTTGATGCCCGCATCGCGGGCCACCTTCCGCCAGAACAGGATTTCCTCGCGCACGATGCGGGTGAACTCCTCGGGCGTGGTACCGGCCGGCTGCGCCCCTTCCGCCGCCAGCCGATCGCGCATCTCGGCCGTCTGCAGCACCTTCACCGTCTCTGCGTTCAGTCGGTCGATGATCGGCTTCGGCGTGCCGCCGGGGGCGAACAGCCCCCACCACAGGACGGCCGCATAGCCGGGCACGCCCGACTCGGCGATCGTCGGCACATCGGGCACGAACGGCGAGCGGGCCGGCGTCGAGACCGCCAGTGCCCGCACCCGCCCCGACTTCACCTGTGGCATCACGTTCGGAATGCCCGACAGCAGGAACTGGATCTGGCCACCCATCAGGTCGGTCAGCGCGGGGCCGATGCCCTTGTACGGCACATGCACGGTCTGCAGCTTCGCCATCCGGTTCAGCACCTCGGTGGCGAGATGGTTGACGCCCCCGCTGCCCGACGACCCGTAATTGAGCGAGCCCGGCTTCGCCCGCGCCAGCGCGAGCAGTTCGGTCATCGTCTTCGCCGGGAACTCGGCGGCCACGGTGATCATCAGCGCACCCATGCCGAGTCGGGTGACCGGCGCGATGTCGCGGAACGGATCGAACGGCACCTTCGACTGGATCGCGACGGCGGTCGTAAACGAGGTCGAGTGGATCATCAGGTTGTAGCCGTCCGGGGGCGCCTTGGCGACGATGCCGGCACCGAGCAGGCCACCCGCGCCGGGACGGTTGTCGATGAGGACCGGCTGGCCCATGGACTCGCTCAGCCGCTGGCCGATGATCCGTCCGAAGATGTCGTTGCTGCCACCGGGCGTGAACGGCACGACGAAACGCAGCGGGCGGCTCGGATAGGGCTGCGCCGCCTGCGCCTGCGCGGACGAGGGCATGGCCGGCAGCACGGAAAGGGTCGACAGCACCAGCAGGCACATCAGCGGGCGCGCGCTGCGCGCCGCGCCCGAGGAACAGGCGATCATCGGAACTCCTTCGGGTATTTCGGCATGGACCGTACATGGCAGTCCGCCGTTGGCCTGCCATGCTATCGCGTCCGCTGCCAACGCGCCCGGCCGGGCGGCCGTCCGCGCGCGGTCGCTGCGTTACCATCGGGGCATGAGGAAGGCAGCTTCACAGATCGACTGGCTGGCGCGGCTCATGGCCCGCATAGACCAGGGCATCCCGGGTCTCCTGCATGACTTCGACGCCCTCTGTGACTGCGGCGGACGCCTCGCCGGATCCGAGAGCGAACGGCGCGCCCGGGACTTGACGCTCGCCCGGCTCACCGCCGCCGGACAGGCCCTGCCGGACGGCCTGTCGGGCCGGGCCTGGCTGGAACACGTCGACTATGCCGGCTGGCAGGCGGGAGACTGCGCCCTGACCCTGGCCGATGGCACCGCACTCGCCTGCCAGCCGCTGCTCGGATCAGCCCCGACGCCGTCGGACGGGCTGGTGGCCGAGGTGGTCGACCTGGGCCGTGGCGCGGAGGCGGATTTCCGGCGCGAGGCGGCACGACTGCCCGGACGGCTGGCCCTGGTGCGCCACGAATACCCGTTCTCGCCGGACCATGTCCATCGACGGCGAAAGTACGAGTGGGCCCGGGCCGCCGGTGCGGCCGGGTTCGTGATCGCGCACGTCGATCCGCAGGCGAGCCCGACCTCGGGGTCGTCCGGCCGCAACGGCGGCGACGGCATCCCGGCAGTGGCCACCGACCACGCAGCCGCCCTGCGCCTGGCCGGCTCGCCCGGCGAAAAGGTGCGGCTGGTGGTCGGCGGCACCGACCTGCGCGCCGATGCCGCGACGCCGATGCTCGACCTGCCCGGGCCGGACCCGGACGATCCGCACCGCGTCGTGCTGTCGGCCCATCTCGACGGCCATCCCCTCGGCGAAAGCGCGATGGACAACGCCAGCGGCCTCGCCGTCGTGCTGGCACTGGCGCGGGCGGTGGCACCGCAGATGCATGCGGCATCCCGCGGCCTGCGCGTCTGCCTGTTCACCGCGGAGGAATGGGCACTGGCCGGATCACGCGAATGGCTGGCGGCCATGACCCCCGAACAGCGCCACCGGTTCGTGATCGACCTCAACCTCGACACGGTCGGTGCCGACCCCAGGCTGACCGCGCTGACCAGCGGGTTCGCAGGCCTGGAACCGTTCGTCGCTGCAGGCGCCCGCGCGGCCGGACGGACGGTCGCGGTGCATCGACCGCTGATGGGCAACTCCGACCATGCGAACTTCGCCGCACACGGCATCCCGGCGCTGCGCCTGGTCGCGGGCTTCGACGACCCGGCCAGCAACGTGCGCCACATCCTGACCGCGCAGGACACCCGCGACAAGGTGGCGCCGGACGCCCTGGCCGATGCCACCCGCGTCGCGGGTGCGCTGCTGTGGCAGGCGCTCTGCGCGACGGACGAAGACGTGGCAAGCTGGCAGTGAACCCCATGCCGGTGCGCTGCGCCGGCCAGACGAACATTCTTCCAGGAGATGGACATGGCGGGAGGCCCGCTCGAAGGCGTGCGCATCATCGATCTCACCTCGGTCGTGGTCGGGCCGCTCTGCACGCGCACGCTCGCCGACTACGGTGCGGACGTGATCAAGGTCGAGAGCCCGTCGGGCGATCTCGGCCGCAACATCGGTGGCCGCGGACGCACCGACAACATGGGGCCGAAGTTCCTGCACCTGAACCGCAACAAGCGCAGCGTCGTGCTCGACCTGAAGAAGCCGGCCGGCCGGGAGGCGCTGCTCAAGCTGGTCGCCACCGCCGACGTGCTGCTGTGGAACGTGCGGCCCGATTCGATGGCGCGGATGAAGCTGTCGTACGAAGACGTGCGCAAGGTGAATCCGAAGATCATCTACTGCGGCATGTTCGGGTTCGGCCAGGACGGACGCTACCGCGCCAAGCCGGCATACGACACGATCATCCAGGGCTCCAGCGGCCTGTCGGCGCTGCTGCACCGATCGATCGGCGATCCGCGCTACGTGCCGATCGTGATGTGCGACCGCACCGTCGGCCTGATCGCGGTCCAGATGATCGTGATGGCCCTGTTCGCGCGCACCCGCACCGGCGAGGGCCAGTCGATCGAGATCCCGATGTTCGAGAACATGGCCTCGTTCGTGCTGGACGAACACATGTACCAGGCGACCTTCGACCCGCCGATCGACGGCGCCCCGACCGACCATGGCGGCACCGGAGACCCCAGGCTGCTCGATCCCGACGGACGCCCGCTGCCGACCAAGGATGGCTGGGTCTGCGTCTCGGCGAATACCGACGCCCAGGCGTTCGGCTTCTTCCGGGCCGTCGGGCGGCCGGAACTGGTCACCGACCCCCGCTTCTCGTCCGTCGCGGCACGGCACCGGAACGTGAAGGCGTACTTCGCGATCCGGATCGAGGCACTGAAGGACCGCACCACCGCCGAGTGGCTGGATATCCTGGACGCGGCCGACGTGCCGGCGATGCCCTACCACACGCTGGAGACGCTTCTAGAGGATCCGCACCTGGCCGAAGCCGGCTTCTTCGAGTGGAAAGACCATCCCACCGAGGGCCGGATCCGCAACATGCGGGTCGCGAACAAGCTCAGCGGTGGCGTACGCCGCGATTACCTGCCGGCACCGAAACTCGGCGCCGACAGCCGGGAACTTCTGGCTGAAGCGGGCTATGACGCGCAGACCATCGACCGGATGATCGCCGAGGGCGTCACGCTCGCACGCTGAACGGTTGCCGCCTGGGCCCCGGACAGACGCGAGTCGGGGGCGCGGGCGGCAACGCGGTGCGTCAGTCAGGCTTCACGCCCGCCGCCCTGACCAGCTTCGACCACTTGGCGATCTCCGACTTGATGTAGGCGCCGAACGCCTCCGGCGTGCTCGGCGTCGGCTCGAGCCCCTGCGTGAAGTAGATCTCGCGCAGGGACTGGGAATTGAGGATCCTGACCGTCTCTGCATTCAGACGGTCGATGATCGCCTTCGGCGTCTTCGCCGGTGCCAGCAGGCCGTACCAGTTGTTTGCCTCGTAGCCGGGCAGCGCGGCTTCGGCGATCGTCGGCAGGTCCGGCAGCATCCCGGCACGGGTGGCCGTGGTGACCGCAAGCCCGCGGATCTTGCCCGCCTTGATCTGCGGGATGGCCGTGGCCGCCGTGGCGAACACCATCTGCACTTCACCGCCGAGCAGCGCGCCCATCGCGGGGGCTCCGCCCTTGTACGGGATGTGCGTGATGTCGGTCTTGGTCATGTGCTCCATCAGCACGCCCGACAGGTGGCCCGCACTGCCGACACCGGACGACCCGTAGTTGAGGCTGCCCGGCTTCGCACGCAGCAGCGCCACCAGTTCCTTGACGGACTTCGCCGCGACCGACGGATGCACCACCAGCACGTTGATCGACGACGCCATGTTGGTGATCGGCGCGAAATCGCGGATCGGGTCGAAGGCCAGCTTCTCGTAAATGGACGGGTTGATCGCGAGCGCCGCGATGGTGCCGATCAGCAGCGTGTAGCCATCGGGCGTCGAACGGGCCGCGATCTCGGTGGCGATGTTGCCGCCTGCGCCGGGGCGGTTGTCGACGACGAACTGCTGGCCGAGGACCTCGGACAGGCGCTGGCCGACCGGGCGCGCGGCGGTGTCCGCACCGCCGCCGGGCGCGAACCCGACCAGCATGCGGACGGGCCGGTCCGGGTAGGCGGGCGCCTTCTGGGCGTTCGCGGTGGCGGGCAGGCCGGACAGCGCCAGTGCTGCAAATGCGGCCACTGCCGGGGTGGCGTTCGAATCTCGTGCCATCGTGGTCTCCTCTGGTGTGCCTGTAGGCCTGTATGTCTTCGTGTTGTTCGGTACCGTGCCGCGATCAGCGTGCCGCGGACTTCCGCGAAGCCGCAAGCCGCGCGTTGATGTCCATGGCGGCCTCCATCGCGCCGCTGCCTGCCTTGTGCTGGCCGACGATGTCGAAGGCGGTGCCATGGGCCGGGGTGGTGAACACGGTCGGCAGGCCTGCAGTCACCGTCACGCCCTTGTTGAACCCGAGCAGCTTGGTCGCGATCTGTCCCTGGTCGTGGTACATCATCACCACCCCGTCGAAGTCGCCCGCGCGCGCCTTGATGAAGACCACGTCGGACGACACCGGGCCGACGCAGGCAATGCCCTCGGCGCGCATCCGTTCGACGGTCGGCCGGATGATCGTGATCTCTTCGTCGCCGAACAGCCCGTTCTCGCCGTTGTGCGGGTTCAGGGCGGCGACGCCGATGCGCGGCGAGGCGACGCCCTTGTCCCGCAGCATGCGGTCGGCCAGTCGGATCGCGTCGGCGATGCGCGGGGGCTGGACCATGTCGACGGCCTTGCGCAGCGACACATGCGAGGTGACACGGAACGTGGCGAACTGGTCGATCACGTTCATCTCGCCATAGAAGCCCTCGTGCCCGGTGAGGGCCGCGAACATCTGGTGTTCATCATGGAAGTTCCAGCCGCCGCGGAACATCGCGCCCTTGTTGAGCGGCGCGAAGCAGATGCCGTCGAGCCGGCCGGCGAGTGCCATCTCGATCATCGCCTTCAGCGTGTCGCCGGAGAGCTTGCCCGCTTCGGGCGATGCCTCGGCGCGCGGCAGCTTCGCCGGGTCCATGTTGCCGAGGTCGATCAGCGGCACCGGACCACCGGCGCGCTCGCTGTCCGCCCAGTCGATGTCTTCCACGCGCTCGTATGCCCGCACCGGGAACTCGACCTGCGCATCGGCCTGGCCCATCGCCAGCACGCGCGCATCGCCCACCACCACCACCCGCGTGCCGGCAGGCCAGGCGCGGCGCGCGATCATCCGGCAGGCGATCTCCGGGCCGATCCCGGTGGGATCGCCCAGCATCAGGCCGATCACCGGCCGGGCTTCTTGTACCTTGTCAGTCATCTTTCCGCCTTTGCGTGAACCCCGGCACCGGCACGGACCGGGAGCCGGTGCCGGGTACCTTTGGAGGGGCTGTGTGCGCCCGGCGGAGCCGGCCGGGTCGCAGAATGGGGCGGGAGTATGACATGCCGGACCGGCCGCCCGATGCGGCCGTCCGGAGGCCGGGTCAATCCAGCTTGATGCCCAGTTTGCGGCCCAGGTCTCCCCAGACCGTCATGTCGTTGCGGATCAGGGCCGCGAACGCTTCCGGCGTGGTCGGGGACGGATCCATGCCCTGGGCCAGCAGGTTGCGGCGCACCTCGCCATCCTCCAGGATCTTGCGCACCGAACCGTTGAGCAGGTCGACGATCGGGCGCGGCAGCTTCGCCGGTCCGAGCAGGCCCCACCAGCCGCTGACGTCGAAGCCCGGCAGTGCAGCCGACTCGGCCACGGTCGGGATGTCGGGCACCGCCGCGGAACGCCTGGGCGCACCCGAGGCGATCGCCTTCAGCCGCCCGCTCTTCAGGTGCGGAAGGCCGACCAGCACCGGCGTGAACGCGAGCTGCACTTCGTTGCCGAGCTGCGCGGCGGTCGCCGGTCCGATGCCCTTGTAGGGGATGTGCGACATCGACAGGCCGGTCAGCGACATCAGCAGCTCCATGCCCAGGTGCGGCGGCGAGCCCGGGCCCGAGGAGCCGTAGTTGAGCTTGCCGGGGTTCGCCTTCACGTAGGCGACCAGCTCCTTCATGTTCGAAACGGGCAGCGACGGATGCGCCATCAGCAGCAGCGGCGAGGTGGTCGCCAGCGTGATCGGCGTGAAGTCGCGGACCGGATCGTACGGCAGCTTCTCGACCAGACGGGCACTGCTGGCGAACGCGTTGAACGTGAACAGCAGCGTATGGCCATCCGGTGGCGCCTGGGACACGATCTGCGCCCCGACGATGCCACTGCCGGCCGGCCGGTTGTCGACGATGAACGTCTGTCCGTGGCGCTCGCCGAGCTGCTGGGCGAGCACGCGCCCGACTGCATCGGTGCCGCCGCCGGGCGCGAACGGAATGATCAGGCGCACCGGGCGCTGGGGATAGCTGCCCTGCGCCGACGCATCGGCGGGCACCAGCGCGACCGCCGACAGGGAAAGGCACAGGCTTGCGGCGCCGAGCGCGGCCGCGGGACGATGGAACACGGGGACTCCTCCGGTGCGCCCGGCACCCTGGTTCGGGCGCTTCGGGGCGGGGTTGCGGGCTGATCGATGCATCCTGTTGCGGTGCGCCACGATGATACCGGAGGCCGGCGGCGCGCGGCCGCGGACCGCCCCTGTACGGTCGGTGCATAATCCGCGCCTTCACATGCAAGGATCGTTGCCATGGGCCATACGCTGGCGGAAAAGATTCTCGGTGCCCGTTCGGGCGGCGCCCCGGTCGATGCGGGGGACGTGGTGGTCGCGCGCGTCGACTTCGCGATGGTGCACGATGCCCGTGCGGCCAATGCGCTGAAGGCGGTGGCGACGCTCGGCTTCGACAAGCTCCCGAACGCGGCGCGCACCGCGTTCGTGCTCGACCACTTCTCGCCCCCGCCGTCGCGCGAGGCCGCGAACGTGCATGCCGACATGCGCGAGTTCTGCGAACGCACCGGCGCGGTCATCTATGACGTGGGCGACGGCATCTGCCACCAGGTGCTGCCGGAGAACGGACATTTCACGGCGGGCGACCTGGTGGTCGGCACCGACACGCACTCGACCACTTACGGCGCGTTCAATGCCTACGGCACCGGGCATGAAGGCACCGACGTGGCTGCGATCCTCGCCACCGGCCGCACCTGGTTCAAGGTGCCCGAGTCGATCCGTGTCGAACTCACCGGCCGGCTCGGCCCTGGCGTCTGGGCGAAGGACGTGACGCTCGCGATGCTCGGCCGCCTCGGTGCCGAGGGCGCCAACTTCAAGGTCATCGAATACACCGGCAGCGCGGTGGCCGCGATGGCGATCGACGACCGGATGACCCTGTCGAACCATGCGGCCGAACTCGGTGCGGAAGCCGCGATCCTGGAATGCGACGACAAGACCGTCGCCTGGCTCGCCGCGCACGGCGCACAGCCGCCGCGCCCGGTGGTGGCCGATGCCGATGCCCGTTACGCCGACCGCTTCACCATCGATGCGACCACGCTGGCGCCCAAGGTCGCGCACAACCATGACATCGGCGACGTGGTCGACGTGTCGGAACTCGCCGGCCAGCCGGTGCATGTCGGCCTGATCGGCACCTGCACCAACGGCCGGCTGGACGACATCCGGCAGGCGGCCAGCATGCTCAAGGGCCGGAAGATCGCCAAGGGCGTGCGCCTGGTCGTCACGCCGGCCTCGCGTGCGATCTACCTCGCCGCGATGCGCGAGGGACTGTTCGAGATCCTGACCGAGGCCGGTGCCTCGGTCGATGCCGCCGGCTGCGGCACCTGCGTCGGCATCACCCACAAGCTGATGTCCGCAGACCGCGAACGCGTGATCTCGAGCGCCAACCGCAACTTCAAGGGCCGGCTCGGCAACCCCGAATCGGAGATCCTGATCGCCTCCTCCGCCACCGTCGCCGCCTCTGCCCTCACCGGCCGGGTCACCGACCCGCGAGAGTTCGCGTTCGACATCCGCAGCGCTGCCTGAATTCGACGGAGACGCACATGACCGGCAATGCAACCACCGTCGCGCCGATCCGCGCGACCGTGCACCGCCTCGGCGACGAGGTCAGCACCGACATCCACTGCTCGGCCAAGTACAACATGGGCAAGTCAGTGCAATGGCTGGCCGAACATGCGTTCGAGCAGCTGCAGCCCGGATTCGCACAGCGGGTGAAGCCGGGCGACGTGATCGTCGCCGGCAAGGACTTCGGCATCAATTCGTCGCGCGAACAGGCCGTGCACGTGCTGCGCGCGATGGGCGTGTCGGCCGTCGTCGCGCAATCGTTCGGCCGCCAGTTCTATCGCAACGCGATCAACAACGGCCTGCCGATCGCCGAGTGCGACGTGTCGAAGATCAAGGACGGCGACGTGATCGAGGTCGACGTCGCCGCCGGCCGCATCGCCGTGCCCGGCAGCGGCTTCAGCGCCGAGGTGCCGAAACTGCCGCCCGCGGTCCTCGCCCTGATCGCCGCCGGCGGGCTGCTGCCGTTCCTGAAGCAGCACCCCGACTGGGCCTTGCCTACCGCCTGATCGACAGCAATTGGGGTCTGACCCCAATTGTCCCGATTGTCTTCAGGCCTTGAGGTGGGCGTCGCGCTGCGTATACAGTTTGTCGTCGGCGTAGCCCATGGTCTCGGGCCTGGCGCGGCCGAGCATCACCTGGAAATACACGGGCTCGAGGCTGTTGTTGTCGTAGCCGTGTATCACGCCGGGCGGGCAGGCGACGCACTCCCACTTGCCCAGCCGCGTGGTGACGCGATTGCCCTGTTCGTCCTCGACGAACACGTCCAGGAATCCGTCGAGCACGAAGAACACTTCCTCGACTTCATGGGTGTGTGCTGCGTTGCCCTGGCCCGGCTCGACGAACATGATCGACAGCGTGAAGCCGCGCGCCGGGATGACCGTCGGGTCGTCGTGCTTGCCGGAACCGCCGGCGCCGATGAAGCGGTGCTGGGCGCGCTTCCAGCCTTCGATCTTCGCGTCCTCGAACGCGGCCCAGTCGGCTGTCTTTTCCTTGAACCGCCCGGTGAACTTCTTCATCACCTCGTCGAGCGAAAGCCCGACGAGTTCAGGGGGCATCGGATGGCGTGCGGCTGGCATGGTATTCGCTCCTCGCTCTGCGTTCATTGCTGGTCGACGATATTAGTGCCCGGCTGCGCACCAAGGCAACCGCGCAGCGTTTTTTCCGGACATGTTCGCGCACGCGTTTGCTGCCGTAATATCGCGTCCTTCCGGAATGTGATCACAACGCCGGCCGCCATGCGGCCCCGGCGGCATCGCCGCCAGCCCCGGCATGAACCCAGACAGGAAAGGTCCCACGCATGCGCGCCACCCTCGTCCCGAACGCCCCCCGAAAATGCCTTCCGGCCAATGCCGCGCGCCGGGCGATCCTCTGCGCAGTGCTGGCCTCCGCACCCGCCGCGGCGCTCGCGCAGGCGCCCGCCTTTCCTGCCAAGTCGATCCGCCTGATTGCACCGTTCGCGCCCGGCGGCGCGCTCGACCTGGTCGCCAGGGTGGTCGGGCAGGTGCTGACCGAACAGCTCGGACAGCCGGTGATCGTCGACAACCGGGCCGGCGCCGCCGGCGCCATCGGTTCGGAGCAGGTGGCGCGCGCCGCACCCGACGGATACACGCTGCTGCTGGGCGCGACCACCACCCATGGCATCAACCCGGTGCTGCAGAAGCTCAGCTACGACCCGCTTAAGGATTTCACCCCGGTGTCTCTGGTGGCGACCATCCCCCACGTGCTGGTGGTCAATCCGTCGCTGCCGGTGAACACCCTGCCCGACCTGATCAAGTACGCACGCGCCAAGCCGGGCATGACCTACGGCTCGGCCGGCACCGGTTCGCCGCACCACCTGGCGGGCGAGATGCTCAAGCTCGCCACCGGCATCGACATCACCCATGTGCCATACAAGGGCTCGGCGCCCGCGATGAGCGACGTCATCGGCGGCCAGGTGCAGTTCATGTCGATCGAACTCACGGCCGCAGTGAACCAGATCAAGGCCGGCAAGCTGCGTGCGATCGCCATCGCCACCGCGAAGCGGGTGCCCGGCGTCGACCTGCCGACGGTCGGCGAGGGTGGCGTGGCCGGCTTCGAAGTGACCGCGTGGTACGCCGTGTATGCCCCGGCCGGCACGCCGCGGGCGACCGTCGACACGCTGTCCAGGGCCATTGCGCGCGGCCTGGGCTCGGGCGAAGCACGCGACAAGCTCGCGTCGCTGAACGCGGTCACCATCGGCAGCACGCCGGAGGAGCTGACCACCCACATGCGCGCCGAACTCGCACGCTGGTCGAAGGTGATCAAGACCGCCGGCGTGAAGGCAGACTAGCGTCCGGGCTAGCGTGCGGCGTTGCCCTGACCGGCGACGCCTCCCCGCCCCGCCCGCCCGTACCGATTCCACCCTCGAGCCCCCCAGATGAAGCCTCCCCAGTTCGAATACGCCGCCCCGGCCACCCTGCCCGAAGCCCTCGCGCTGCTTGCCCACCCCGACGGCGACGCAAAGCCGATCGCCGGCGGCCAGAGCCTGATGCCGGTGCTGGCCTTCCGCCTCGCTTCGCCGCGCCTGCTGGTCGACCTGCGGCGGCTGCAGGGCATGGACCGCATCGAGATCGACGCCAAGGGCGTGCGCATGGGTGCCAAGGTGCGCTGGCGAGACATCGAACGCGACGCGCGCCTGAAGACCGCGCTGCCCCTGCTGGCCGAAGCCATCCAGCATGTCGCGCACTACCAGATCCGGAATCGCGGCACCGTCGGTGGCAGCCTCGCGCACGCCGATCCGGCGGCGGAGCTGCCCGGCATCGCGGTGGCCTGCGATGCGACGATCGAGATCGCCAGCCAGCGCGGCAACCGCAGCGTGGCCGCCGCCGATTTCTTCGAGGGCGCGCTGACCACGGTGCTGCAGCCCGATGAACTGATCACCGCGGTCACCTTCCCGGCCTGGCCCGCCGGCCGCGCCAGCGCGTTCGAAGAGCTCGCGCGCCGGCATGGCGACTTCGCGATGGCCGGTACCGCGGTCTGGTTCGACCTCGATGCCGCCGGCCGTGCGATGAACACCCACATCGGCGTGATCGGCGCGTCCGACCGGCCGCGCCGGCTGGCCGCGGCCGAGGCGAAGCTCGACGGCCAGGTCGTCAATGCGACGTCGATCGGCGAGGCTGCCTGTGCAGCGGCCGGCGACTGCGATCCGGCCGACGACCTGCACGCCACGGCAGCCTATCGCCGCAACCTGGTCGGGGTGCTGGTCGAACGCGCGCTGGCACGGGCGCTGGCCGGCGCATCCGGCACGTCAACACCGGTCAACCGCAGCGGGGGGGCACACTGATGCACGCACCGATGGAAGTCTCGTTCGAGGTCAATGGCAACGCGGTCAAGGCAAGCGTCGAGCCACGGACCACCCTCTCGCTCTGCCTGCGCGACAACCTGAAGCTCACCGGCACCCATGTCGGCTGCGAACACGGCGTCTGCGGCGCCTGCACGGTGATCGTCGATGGCGAGGCCGTGCGCTCCTGCCTTACCCTCGCGGTCCAGGTCGAAGGCCGTTCGATCACCACGATCGAGGGGCTTGCCGACGGTGACGCACTGTCCCCGCTGCAGGCTGCATTCCGCCGCCACAATGCGCTTCAGTGCGGCTTCTGCACGCCGGGCATGCTCACCACGGCGCATGCGCTGCTCACCGACGAGCCGCATGCCAGCGCCGACCGCATCCGCGAGGTGCTGTCCGGCAACCTGTGCCGCTGCACCGGTTACGTGTCGATCGTCGAGGCGGTGCTCGATGCACGCGCCGCCTACGGCGGGCCGGCGAGCGAAGCCGGGCATGGCCATGCAGCCACGGCGCCCGCGGCAGGAGCCGCGCGATGAATGCACGCCTGACCGACATCCTTCCCGAGTCCGCGCAGGCGGCGGCCGACGGCCCCTACATCGGCCGCTCGGTGCAGCGCGTGGAAGACCTGCGCCTGTTGCGCGGCCTCGGCCGCTATGCCGACGACGTGACGCTGCCCGGCATGCTGCATGCGGCGATGCTGCGCAGCTCGGTGGCACATGCGCGGCTGCGCGGCATCGACGCCACCGCCGCGCGCGCGATGCCCGGCGTGCATGCGGTGATCACCGCCACGGAGATCGCGGGCGCGCCGGGCCAACCCGTGCCGCACGTGCCGCTGCGCCTGCAGCCCCTGCCCTGCATGGAAGCCTACCGCCAGCCGGTCATCGTGCAGGACCGCATCCGCCATGTCGGCGAGGTGATCGCGATCGTCATCGCCGACACCCTGGCGCTGGCCGAAGACGCGATGGAGGCGATCGAGCTGGACCTCGAGCAGTTGCCGGCCGTCGCGGACTGGAAGACGTCGGCCGCCGACGACACGCTGCTGTTCGACGGCACCACCACCAACCGTGGCGTGACCTTCACCGCGCAGCGGGGCGACATCGATGCCGCGTTCGCCAGGGCCGCGCACATCCAGCGCGAGCAGTTCACCGTGCAGCGGCAGGCACCGGTGACGATGGAAGCGCGCGGCGTGGTTGCCGACTGGGATGCCGCGAACGGCCGGCTGGTCGTCCACGGCGCGGCGAAGGTGCCGTTCTTCAACCGCTCGGCCAGCGCCCGCATGCTCGGCATGCCGGACAGCGCGGTCGACTTCATCGAGGGCG
>LNFM01000717.1_pt1 | contig 79416 bp, 71 predicted proteins | sample 596031 | NCBI WGS metagenome assembly LNFM01 (sample SAMN04254537, study PRJNA301005) | activated carbon metagenome | isolation source: dual media filters at the Ann Arbor, Michigan drinking water treatment plant | place: USA: Ann Arbor | reverse complement strand
TTAGATAAAGAATACCCTAAAAACCATCAAAATCAATAACTCACTCTAATGGCTTCCATTAGAAATTGGGGGCTAATGGGAAATCTCGGTTAAAGGATGCTGGGCATTGCTGTGCCGGAATATTTCCAGTATGTGTGGCTCGGTGGACGTGAGAGCGATATTGGATGGAAGGGTAAACGGGGGAGTCTGCACGGTGATTTGTGCGACCCCATGGGCTTTTAAAGCGCGCAATCGTTGCGGCGTGAGCACCGCGCCAGCCGCGATCAGGACATGACCGCTGGCTCCGCAGACATCAGACGCAAGCACCGTACCTGGCGACACCTCATCAATGTCACGATGTATCATCATGAAATACCCCCTGAAGCTTCTAACTCCTGAACGCGTTTCGAATTACCGCTTTGCAGGGTCAGTTATTGTTCACCCGATCTTATAAAATATTCGGATTAAGGCGTTGATCTTACACGTTTCCTGACGATCAGCAAGTATTTTTGAGCGGGGAAAGCAGGCATAATGATGGTATGGATATGCTCAGGTGGCCGAGCATTCCCAATAAAATCGTACATCTTTACGGGCATCCCGGGAAATTTGCTGTAGCCGTTTCGCGGCAAGAGGCTCGCCAGTAGATCAGCAGGGTGCAGCAAGTAACTATTTATGGTAGAATTTACGGTTTATATGGGAACTCCTGAAAACGGCTGTAGCGAGCTTTTGGGAAGTTCTGCAAACATGTTTTTGACCCCCTCTGTACCTTGTATAAGGATTAGTTTCTCCGCATGAGCCAGTTCGCCAAAGAAGTCCTCCCCGTCAATATTGAAGAGGAGATGAAGCAGTCGTACATGGAATACGCCATGAGCGTTATCGTCGGGCGCGCCCTGCCGGATGTGCGCGATGGCCTCAAGCCGGTGCATCGCCGGGTGCTGTATGCCATGCGCGAGCTGGGTAACGACTGGAACAAGCCTTACAAGAAATCGGCACGTGTGGTCGGCGATGTGATTGGTAAATACCATCCACATGGCGACACAGCGGTGTATGATACTATCGTGCGCATGGCGCAGCCGTTTTCGCTGCGCTACATGCTGGTGGATGGTCAGGGTAACTTCGGCTCGGTAGACGGCGACGCGCCCGCAGCGATGCGTTACACCGAAGTGCGCATGTCGCGCATTGCGCATGAACTGCTCGCTGACCTGGACAAGGAAACTGTCGACTTTGCCCCCAATTACGACGAATCCGAAATCGAGCCACGGGTGTTTCCGGCGCGTGTCCCTAATCTGCTGGTGAATGGTTCGGCAGGTATTGCTGTCGGCCTGGCCACCAATATTCCGCCGCACAATCTCACCGAAGTGGTGAACGCGTGCCTGGCGCTGATTGATGATCCGAGCCTGGATATCGCCGCTTTGATGGCCTATGTGCCCGGTCCCGACTTCCCCACGGCGGCGATTATTAACGGCTCGCGTGGCATTCACGAGGCGTATCACACTGGGCGCGGCCGCATTTATGTGCGTGCGCGCACCCATGTGGAAGTGGATGAGGCGCGCCACGGCAAGCAAACCATTGTCGTCACCGAATTGCCTTATCAGGTGAACAAGGCGCTGTTGCTGGAGCGTATTGCTGATCTGGTAAAAGAGAAAAAGATTGAAGGCATCACCGAGTTGCGTGACGAGTCTGACAAGGACGGCATGCGCATGGTCATCGAGCTGCGGCGCGGTGAAATGGCCGAAGTGGTGATTAACAATCTGTGGCAGCACACGCAGATGCAAAGCGTCTACGGTATCAACATGGTGGCGCTGGTTGACGGCCAGCCGCGTTTGCTGAACCTCAAGCAGATTCTCGAAGCCTTCATCCGCCATCGCCGTGAAGTGGTGACGCGTCGCACGGTATTTGACCTGCGCAAAGCGCGTGAACGCGCACATATTTTGGAAGGGCTGGCGATTGCGCTGGCGAACATTGATCCGATCATCGCGCTGATCAAGGCCGCACCGAGTCCGGCGGAGGCGAAGATCGGATTAATGGGGCGCGCTTGGGCGCCTGGTCTGGTCACTGAGATGCTGGAGCGTGCCGGTAGCACTGCATCGCGTCCTGATGGACTGGCTCCGGAATTTGGTTTGAATGCGAAAGGTTACAGCTTGTCTGCGGAACAGGCGCAGGCGATCCTGGATTTACGCCTGCATCGCTTGACGGGTCTTGAGCAGGACAAAATACTCAGCGAGTACAAAGATATTCTCGTTAAAATTAAGGATCTGCTCGATATCCTAAATGATCCAGAACGCCTCATGCAGGTGATCCGCGAAGAGTTGCTGGCGATCCGTGAACAATACGGCGACAAGCGCCGCACGGAAATCATCACCACGCATCAGGATCTCAGCATGGCGGATCTCATCAATGAAGAAGATGTGGTGGTGACGCTTTCGCATGCGGGTTACGCCAAGTCGCAGCCGCTCGCCATGTACCGCGCCCAGCGTCGCGGCGGCAAGGGTAAAGCGGCCACCAGCATGAAAGAAGAAGATGTTATTGATAAACTGTTTGTCGCCAGTACCCACGACACGATTTTGTGTTTCTCCAGTCGCGGCAAAGTTTATTGGATGAAAGTCTATGACCTGCCGCAGGCCAGCCGCATTGCGCGCGGCAAGCCCATGGTCAATCTGCTGCCGCTGGAAGAGGGCGAACGCATTAACGCCATTCTGCCGGTGCGTGAATACGAAGCAGGGAAATATGTCTTCATGGCGACCAGCAGCGGCATCGTCAAAAAAACCTCGCTGGAGGAATTTTCACGTCCGCGTACCAACGGTATTATTGCTGTGGAATTGTTGGGCGACGACCGCCTGGTGGGTGTGGATATCACCGATGGCACCAAAGATGTAATGCTGTTTGCCAGCAGCGGTAAAGCGGTGCGCTTTAACGAAAACGATGTGCGCCCGATGGGCCGCACCGCGCGCGGTGTGCGCGGCATCACGTTGGGCACGAGCCAGCAGGTGATTTCATTAATTATAGCAGCGTCGCAGAGTAATTCGGCTACGCAGGGTGATGTGCTCACCGCCACCGAGCGTGGTTATGGCAAGCGCACGGCGACCAGTGATTATCCCGTGCATGGGCGCGGCGGCCAGGGCGTGATTTCAATTCAAACCAGTGGCCGTAATGGTAATGTGATCGGCGCAGTGCTGGTCAATCACGAAGATGAAATCATGCTGATCAGCGATGGCGGCACACTGGTGCGCACGCGCGTCAGCGAAATTTCAGTGCTGGGGCGCAACACCCAGGGCGTGAAACTGATTAGCCTGGATGACAGCGAAAAACTGGTGGTAGTAGAAAAAGTTGCGAGCATTGCGGAAGACGCAACTGTCGGAGCAGTAGATCCAGGTAATCCAATGTAGGGTGGGTTATTAACCCACCAAGCGTTGCGCCGCAACACAACACAATATTTTTTAATGGCCGGGGTCAACACCCCCCCCGCACACAGAGGAAGACTAACGATGCCACGTATTTACAATTTCAGCGCTGGTCCGGCCATGATGCCGCAGGAAGTTTTGGAAAAAGCCCGTGATGAAATGCTCGACTGGCGCGGTTCGGGCATGTCAGTGATGGAGATGAGCCATCGCGGCAAGGAATTCATCTCGATTGCCGAGCAGGCCGAGGCTGATTTGCGCGAATTATTGGCGGTGCCTGCCAATTACAAAGTGCTGTTCCTGCAGGGCGGCGCCAGCTGCCAGTTTGCGATGGTGCCGATGAATCTGCTGCGCGGTAAGGCCAAGGCCGATTACATCAACACCGGCATCTGGTCAGACAAGGCGATCAGCGAAGCTAAGCGTTATTGCGATGTGAATGTCGCCGCCAGCGCCAAAGATAGCAAGTTCACCACCATTCCGGCGCGTGCCACCTGGCGCCTTGATCCTACGGCGGCGTATATGCACTACACGCCCAATGAAACCATTGGTGGTGTGGAGTTTCATGACATACCTGATGTGGGCGCCGTGCCATTGGTGGCAGACATGTCGTCCACCTTCCTGTCGCGCCCGATGGATGTCAGCAAGTTTGCTGTCATCTACGCCGGTGCGCAAAAGAACATGGGTCCCTCGGGCCTCACCGTAGTGATTGTGCGTGATGACCTGATCGGCCAGACTTTGCCGGGCACGCCCAGCATGTTCGACTATAAAATCCATACTGAAAATGGCTCGATGTACAACACACCGCCCACCTACGGCTGGTACTGCGCCGGGCTGGTGTTTGACTGGCTGAAGCGCGGTGGCGGCCTGAAAGCGATGGGCGCCACCAACAAGCGCAAAGCCGACAAGTTGTATGCGGCGATTGATAACTCGAAATTCTATTCCAACCCGATTGACCGAAGCTGTCGTTCGTTGATGAACGTGCCGTTTATCCTGGCCGATGCCAACCTCGACAAGACCTTTGTAAAAGAGGCCGACGCCGCAGGTTTGGTAGCGCTGGCCGGGCATCGTTCCGTGGGTGGTATGCGCGCCAGCATCTACAACGCCATGCCGGAAGAGGGCGTGGATGCGCTGGTTGCGTTCATGGCGGACTTTGAAAAACGCCACGGCTAAGGGCCAAGCACCGTTAAAAATCTATAATCAGGATTACACTTGTGTTCAAAATACTGACTTTAAATAATATTTCTGTTGTTGGCCTGGAGCGTTTGCCGGGTGCCCGCTACGAAGTGGCCTCAGAAATGCAAAGCCCCGATGCTATTTTGCTGCGTTCTTTCAAAATGCATGATTACACGCTGCCAACGTCTGTCAAAGCGGTGGGTCGTGCTGGTGCGGGCGTCAACAACATCCCTGTCGACAAGCTCAGCGCGCGTGGCATTCCGGTATTCAATGCGCCGGGCGCCAATGCCAATGCCGTGGCCGAATTGGTGTTGGCGGGTATGCTGCTGGCGTCGCGCAACATCTGCCAGTCCTGGGAGTTTGCCCGCCATGTCGAAGGTGACGATGCCAGCATCGACAAGCAGGTGGAAGCGGGCAAGAAAGATTTTGTCGGCTACGAATTGCCGGGGCGCACCCTGGGCGTGATTGGCTTGGGCGCAATTGGCGTGCGGGTGGCGAATCTTGCCATTAAACTCGGCATGAAAGTGATGGGTTTTGATCCGGCGATTACCGTGCAGGCGGCATGGAAACTGTCGTCCGACGTGCAGCAGGCCAGCAGCGTTGATGATTTGTTGTCAAAAGTCGATTTCGTATCTTTTCATGTGCCGCTGGTCGACGCCACGCGCAACATGCTCAGCGCCGAGCGCGTCAAGCTCATGAAAAAAGGTGCGGTAGTGCTTAATTTTTCACGCCAGGGTATTGTTGATGACGCTGCGTTAGTGGCGGCACTCGATGCTGGCAAACTTTACGGCTATGTGTGCGACTTCCCCAGCAACTTGCTGAAAAAGCATCCGCGCGTTATCACGCTGCCGCACTTGGGCGCGTCCACGGAAGAGGCCGAAGACAATTGTGCTGTGATGGTTGCTGATCAGGTGCGTGAATTTCTGGAGAACGGCAACATCACTAATTCGGTGAATTTCCCTGAAGTGGTCATGCCACGCACTGAGGGTTACCGCATCGCCATCGCCAACGCCAACGTGCCCAACATGGTGGGGCAGATTTCCACCACCATGGCCAAAGCCGGGTTGAATATTATGGATCTGTTAAATAAATCCAAGGGCAATATAGCCTATACCCTGGCGGATGTAGAAACCGCGATTCCTGCGGCAGTCATCAAGGAGATTGCCGCGATTGAAGGTGTATTGGCGGTAAGGGTTTTATAAATACGCGTATTTGAATTATGGCCACCACCCCACTGCAACATATTCGCGCGCGCATTGATCTGCTGGATGAGCAGATTCAGGCGCTCATCAATGCGCGCGCCAGTTGCGCCCAGGAAGTGGCTGCGCTGAAGTTAAATGTGGGCGCGCAAAATGTCGAGGCGGCCGGCTTCTACCGCCCCGAGCGCGAAGCACAGGTGTTGCGCAATGTCATGGCGCGCAATACCGGCCCGTTGAGCAGTGAGGAAATGGCGCGCCTGTTCCGTGAAATCATGTCGGCGTGCCTGGCGCTGGAGCAGCCGATGAAAATCGCTTTTCTTGGCCCGCAAGGCACTTTTACCCAGGCCGCAGCGCTCAAACATTTCGGCCATTCGGTAACAACCACATCACATGGCGCCATTGCGGATGTGTTCCGCGATGTCGAATCGCGCGTTTCACATTACGGCGTAGTGCCCGTGGAAAATTCCACGGAAGGTGTCGTCAATCATACCCTGGATATGTTCATGAACTCGCCGTTGCAGATTTGCGGTGAAGTGGAATTGCGTATCCATCATAACCTGCTCTGTAACCTGGGTGATATAAAGGCCATTACCCGCGTCTATTCGCATCAACAATCCCTGGCGCAATGCCGTGAATGGCTGGAAGAAAATTTATCGGGTGTCGAGCATGTGGCGGTGAGCAGTAATGCTGAAGCCGCGCGCCGCGCCGCGCAAGAGCAAGACGCTGCGGCGATTGCCAGTGAAGCAGCGGCGCAGATTTATAATCTGCAAGTCATGGTCGCCAATATTGAAGATGAGCCGGATAACACCACGCGCTTTCTGGTGATCGGCCCGCAGTCACCGCCACCCAGTGGCAGCGACAAGACCTCGTTATTGCTGTCAGCGCGCAATCGCCCCGGTGCATTGCATCATCTGCTTGAGCCGCTGTCACGCCACGGCCTTTCCATGACACGCATTGAGTCGCGCCCCTCGCGGCGCGGCATGTGGGATTACGTATTTTTTATTGATATTGAAGGCCACCGCCAGGAGCCAAAAGTTGCCCAGGCATTGCAGGAGTTGGGTGCTGAAGCGGCCATGTTAAAAGTGCTGGGGTCGTATCCCGGCGCGGTGCTGTAACTTTTCATAACCACGGAGGACACGGAGAACACAGAAATTAAAGATGAAAACATTCTTAATTCTCCGTGCTCTCCGTGTCCTCCGTGGTTCATCATCAAGCATGAGGTAGCACAATGATTATTATTATGAAATCCCATGTCGCCGATAGCGAAATCGCTGCTGTGGAGAAGAAACTACAGGCGATGGGTATGGGTGCGAATGTATCGCGCGGTATCGAGCGCACTGTGATCGGCGCCATCGGTGATGAACGCAAAGTGGATAAAGAAGCACTGGAAGCCTTGCCCGGCGTAGAAAATGTTGTGCGCGTCATGAAACCCTACAAAATTGTGTCGCGTGAATCGCATGCCGAAGACAGCGTAATTGATGTACGTGGCATCAAGATTGGCGGAAAAACCATTCAAATTATTGCCGGGCCCTGCTCTGTTGAAACGCAACCGCAGATGGATAACGCTGCGCAAAGCGTTGCGGCGGCGGGTTGCCGTTTGATGCGAGGTGGGGCGTTCAAGCCGCGCAGCAGCCCTTACACTTTTCAAGGTGTGGGCGTTGATGGTCTTGACATGTTTCAGAGCGCTGCCGCACGGCATAATCTACCCATCGTCACTGAATTGATGGACGTGCGTATGCTCGATACCTTCCTTGAGCATAAGGTGGATGTGATTCAAATCGGCACGCGTAACATGCAGAACTTTGATTTGCTTAAAGAGGTCGGTCGCATACAAACCCCGGTGATTCTCAAGCGCGGCATGTCAGCGACTATTTCTGAATGGTTAATGGCAGCGGAATACATTGCGGCAGGCGGCAACCACAATATTATTTTCTGCGAGCGCGGTGTGCGCAGCTTTGAAACCTATTACCGTAATATGCTGGATGTCACGGCCATACCGGTGCTTAAGCGCGAAACCCACCTGCCAGTGATTATTGACCCCAGCCACGCGGGCGGCAAAGCGTGGATGGTGCCTGCACTGTCACGCGCCGCGATTGCCGCCGGTGCCGATGGTTTGCTGATAGAAATGCACCCGACACCGGCTGAGGCATGGTGTGATGCTGATCAGGCATTGACTCCGCAAGAGCTAATGACATTGATGGGCGAGCTGCGTGGCATCGCGCAAGTGATTGGCCGCGACTTATAGATTAGAAGCTAAAGAGGTCGCATGCACAGATTAAAACACATCGCTGTTGTATTCCTTGCGCTCCTTTCGTGCGCGGGCTGTGATCAAACGACGAAAATGATAGCAAAGGAATATTTACCTCGTAACGAAATTATGTCTTTTGTGGGCGATACCGTGCGGTTGCAGTATATCGAGAACAAAGGTGGATTCTTGAGTATGGGCAGTTCGTTGCCTGAGAAAACACGGGGGTTAATCTTTACGGTGGGCTCAGGTGCCATAGTTGTTTTAATGCTGTGCTATCTCCTTGTTGCGTTGTCGTTAACGCCCACGATAACAATCGCTCTTTCACTTATTTGTGGTGGTGGATCCGGCAATTTGATTGATCGAATCCTTTATGATGGTCACGTCATTGACTTTCTCAACGTTGGGATTGGCGGTCTGCGTACAGGGATTTTCAATGCGGCAGATGTTGCAATTATGGCGGGGGCGTTTCTAATTCTTCTGAGTGGCATAAAGCATGGAAGGAATGATGGCTTCTAATGATTAAACGCCTTGCCATCATCGGGGTAGGGCTCATCGGCGGCTCGCTGGCGCGCGCAGTGAAACGTGCCGGGCTGTGTGAAGAGATTGTCGGTAGTGGCCGCGATGCCGCGCAGTTGCGCAAGGCCGTTGAGCTGGGCGTGATTGACCGTTATGACGTTGACATTGCCATCGCCGTGCATGACGCCGATATGGTGGTGATCGCCGTGCCGCTGGGTGCGATGGAGCAGGTGTTGCGCGCCTTGGTGGGACATATGCGACCGGATACTATCGTGACCGATGTCGGCAGCGCCAAAGCCAGTGTAGTCGCAGCGGCACGCAACGTGTTTGGCGAAGTACCGGCCCATTTTGTGCCGGGGCATCCGATTGCAGGCACCGAAAAGAATGGTGTTGAATCTTCATTTGCGGAATTGTTTCAGGGGCGGCGGGTGATTTTAACGCCGCTGCCACACACGGCGGCGCACGCCTTGGCGCAGGTGCATCTATTGTGGCGCGCGGCGGGCGCTGAAGTCGTAGAAATGGGTGTTGAGCATCACGACGAAGTACTGGCTGCGACCAGCCATCTGCCGCATATACTTGCTTATGCCTTGGTGGACACGCTGGTGCGTATGGATGCCAGCACGAATACCAGCATCAATCAAAACGAGGAAATATTTCGTTTTGCGGCCGGCGGCTTCCGCGACTTTACGCGCATCGCCTCCAGTGATCCGACCATGTGGCGCGACATCTGCCTGGCCAACCGCCCAGCCATTATTACCCTGCTGGAGCGTTTTCGCGGTGATCTGGATGCCTTGACGGATCTCATACGCGCCGGTGACAGCGAACGTATCCTGGCGGTATTCAGCCGCGCTAAAGCAGCGCGTGATCGCTGTTATCAGAAAGAAGATCATAATTCAGGAGTCAAATGAACAGCGCTCACCCCCACGCTTTTCTGGTCGCACCGGGCGGACACCTGCACGGCAGTGTGCGCGTGCCGGGCGATAAATCCATTTCGCACCGTTCCATTATGTTGGGCGCGATTGCGGAGGGCACTACACATATCACGGGTTTTCTGGAAGGTGAAGACAGCCTTGCGACACTCAATGCCTTCCGTCAGATGGGTGTACACATTGAAGGTCCGCATCATGGCCGGGTGACGGTGCAGGGCGTGGGTCTGCATGGCTTGCGGGCGCCGTCTGCGCCGCTGAATCTGGGTAACTCTGGCACGTCGATGCGCCTGCTGGCGGGTCTGCTGGCAGGGCAGGCGTTTGATGTGGTGATGACCGGTGATGACTCCCTGTCGCGGCGGCCGATGCGCCGTGTGACTGAACCTCTGGCGCAAATGGGCGCGCGTATTGATGCAACCGCAGCGGGCACACCACCCTTGCATATTCACGGTGGTACGCGCCTGCAGGCGTTAGACTATGTCATGCCCATGGCCAGCGCCCAGGTGAAGTCATGCCTGTTACTGGCGGGCTTGTATGCACAAGGCGACCTGACTACTTGTGTGACCGAGCCCGCCCCGACCCGTGACCACACGGAGCGCATGCTGCGGGGTTTCGGTTATCCGGTGGAGTATAAATCGGCTAAAGTGTGCGTCAGCAGCGGCCATCGATTGACGGCTACATCCATTGACGTGCCTGCCGACATATCATCCGCCGCGTTTTTTATGGTGGGTGCGTCCATTGCCGCAGGTTCGGATCTGACCCTGGAGCACGTCGGCATTAATCCGACAAGAACCGGCGTTATTAATATTTTGCGACTGATGGGCGCGAACATCGAAATACTCCGCGAACGTGAAATCGGCGGCGAGCCGGTGGCGGATATCCGGGTGCGTGCCAGCCGTTTACGCGGGGTGGTGATTCCGCGCGACCAGGTGCCGCTGGCCATTGATGAATTTCCGGCGCTGTTTATTGCCGCCGCTTGCGCAGACGGCGAAACCGTACTGACTGGCGCCGAGGAACTGCGGGTGAAAGAAAGTGACCGTATCCAGGTGATGGCTGACGGCCTGCTGGCCTTGGGCATCGACGCCCGACCCACCCCGGACGGCATGATTATTCGCGGTAGCAGTCTGAGCGGTGGGCGCGTCAACAGCCACGGTGATCACCGTATCGCCATGGCATTTGCCATGGCCGCATTGCGCGCCAGCGGGCCGATTGTCATCGACGACTGTGCTAATGTCGCCACCTCCTTCCCGGGATTCGTCGAATTGGCGCGGCGCGCGGGGTTGACCATTGATATGACAGGCGTTGATCATTCATCCTTAACCCCAGGTTCCATATGAACAATTCCACGCCCCCCGTAATCACCATCGACGGCCCCGGCGGCTCGGGCAAAGGCACTGTCAGCCGCATTCTCGCCAAGCAGCTCGGCTGGCATTTTCTCGACAGTGGCGCCCTTTATCGCCTGGTGGCGCTGAGCGCCCGCAACCACGCCATACCCCTGTATAACGAACCCGCCTTGGAAACCCTGGCGGCTTACCTGGATGTGCAGTTTGAGACCGACCACGACATGCAGGGGAGGATTATCCTTGAAGGTGAAGATGTCACAGGCGCGCTGCGCGACGAATCCTGCGGCAATGACGCCTCCCGGGTCGCCGTTCTGCCCGGGGTGCGGCGCGCCCTGTTGAGGCGTCAGCGCGAGTTTTTGATCCCCCCCGGCCTGGTGGCGGATGGCCGCGACATGGGCACGGTGATTTTTCCGACAGCAAAGCTCAAGATATTTTTAACCGCCAGCGCCGAAGAACGTGCAAATCGCCGGTATAAACAGTTGAAAGATAAAGGATTGGATGTTAATCTAGCAGACTTGTTGAATGACATCCGCGAGCGTGATGCGCGCGACAGTACCCGCAGTGTAGCGCCCATGCAGGCAGCACCCGATGCGATACTGGTTGAGACAACAGGCGTATCCATAGATGCGGTGATACAACGCATCGTGGAATTGTGGCAACGCGCTGTATAGCGGGATGTACAGGCAACCCGGTTTGTTCCAGATTTGTCAGGGCAGGCGACGTCAGTAGGAACGCCTGCTTTGCAATGGTGCCGGATCTATCGTGGGTTCTATTGTAGGACCTGCCGTAGATCAGGCGTATTACTAACCTCCGACCTTTTAGTGTCTTTGTAATGGTATAAAGGCACAGGCGGATCAACGCGTCGTCCCCTATCAAATAGCGGGGCAAGGATCATCAGTCAATGACCGAAAGTTTTGCACAATTATTGGAAGAGAGCCAGTTCGGCACCCGCTTGCGCCCAGGCGCAATTGTAACTGCCACCGTGGTGCGCATGACACCCGACATGGTTATCGTCAACGCCGGTTTAAAATCGGAAAGCGCGATTCCCATGGAGCAGTTTCTTAATGAACGTGGTGGCGTTGAAGTTGCCGTAGGCGACGTGATCGACGTAGCGCTGGAAATGATGGAAGATGGCACCGGTGAAACCCGTTTGTCACGCGAAAAAGCCAAGCGTTCCGAATCCTGGACGCGTCTTGAGCGTGCGCTGGAAAGCGGCGAAATCATCAAGGGCATTATCACTGGCAAGGTTAAAGGCGGCTTTACCGTCGACACCAATGCCGTGCGTGCCTTCCTGCCCGGTTCGCTGGTTGATGTGCGCCCGTTGCGCGACACAACACACCTCGAAGGCAAAGAGCTGGAATTCAAGGTCGTCAAGCTGGACCGCAAGCGCAATAATGTTGTGGTATCGCGGCGTGCCGTGGTTGAAAGCGAAGGCGGTGCAGTGCGCCAGGCCTTGCTGGAAAATCTCGAAGAAGGCCAGGCCGTCAGGGGTACTGTTAAAAACCTCACCGATTATGGCGCGTTCGTGGATCTGGGTGGCGTCGATGGCCTGCTGCACATCACCGACATGGCGTGGAAGCGCGTCAAGCATCCTTCCGAAGTCGTCAATGTCGGCGATGAGATTGATGTGAAGGTGCTCAAGTTTGACCGTGAGCGCAATCGTGTATCGCTGGGCCTCAAACAGCTTGGTGAAGATCCATGGGTTGATATTGCACGCCGTTATCCGGTGAGCGCACGCCTGTTTGGTAAGATCACCAATATTGCTGATTACGGTTGCTTTGTTGAAATCGAAAATGGCGTTGAAGGTTTGGTGCATGTCTCTGAAATGGACTGGACCAACAAGAATGTTCATCCCTCCAAGGTTGTGCATTTAGGTGAAGAAGTTGAGGTCGTTGTATTGGATATCGACGAAGGTCGTCGCCGTATCTCGCTGGGCATGAAGCAGTGCCGCGCTAATCCGTGGGAAGAATTCTCCGGTATCCACAACAAGGGCGACAAGGTCTTCGGGCAAATCAAATCCATCACTGACTTCGGAATTTTTGTGGGTCTGGATGGCGGCATCGACGGACTGTTGCATTTATCTGACCTGTCATGGAATCTCCCCGGTGAAGAAGCGGTTCGCAATTACAAGAAGGGTGATGAAGTTGAAGCGGTGATTCTGGCCGTTGATCCTGAGCGTGAACGTATCTCGCTGGGCATCAAGCAACTGGAAAAAGATCCGTTCTCGAATTTTGTCGCTGATCATGTCAAGGGCAGCATCGTCAAAGGTGTGGTCAAGGAAGTTGACGCCAAGGGCGCTGTGATTCATCTTGAAGAAAGCGTAGAAGGCCAGTTGCGCGCCACCGAGCTGTCGCGTGAACGCATCGAAGATGCGCGTACCGTACTCAAGATAGGTGATGAAGTAGAGGCGAAGTTTATGGGCGTTGACCGCAAGAACCGCACCATTATCCTCTCCATCAAAGCCAAAGATAATGAAGAAGAAGCAGAAGTCATGCAGGAATACTCACGTACCGCCTCAACCGCGACTACGCTGGGTGACCTGATCAAGGAAAAAATGGAAAATCGGGTAGGCGAGTAATCGTCCGCACCAATAACGGGCGCCTCTATAAATCCGCTAAAGCCACGATGGCGGCGTTGGAAATGGACTCAAAATGCTCATGTACTCCGTGTACACTCCGCTTTTTCGCCCATTTCCGCCTTGCCCTCGCGGCTTGATCGAATTTATAGAGGTGCCCTAACTTTCTGGTAACCTTGGCGCCTGGCTGACTTTGATTTAAAAGGGGAGGGTTAGCTCCCCTGGTGTTTGGTCAGTCAGGCTCCCCTATGTGAGTTGAGAATACTATGACAGACACTTATGATGATGGGGATAAGGCGATGACAAAGTCCGAGCTGATTGATACGCTCGCGCAAAAGCTTAATCACTTGACCTATAAAGATGTGGAATTTTCGGTTAAAACGATTCTTGAGCAAATGGCACAGACCTTGGCTACGGGCGGCCGTATCGAGATTCGTGGCTTTGGCAGCTTCTCTTTGCACCACCGTCCACCCCGCATGGGCAGAAACCCCAAGACCGGTGAACCGGTGCCTCTTGAAGGTAAATATGTGCCCCACTTCAAGCCAGGTAAAGAATTACGTGATCGCGTAAACAGTAACGCCGAGTGATCTAAAAACCTCGATTGGAACCTGCCCCGTGAATGCTTAACACATGCGCTCTGCATGAGGCATCGTCGCCATTCTCGTTTGGTCTCGTTCCGGTTTCAATCAAGGTTTTTAGGTTGAACGATATTCCTTTTCGCTCGACTACTCTTATGTCCCCCGGTGTTTACAATACCTTCCGCCATCCATGGCGGTCGCGTGGACGTCGCAGGATGTTGGAAGCGACCAGCACTTGAGCGGCCTGTCCCGCCAGTGATTTGGGTTATGATGTAACGAGGGCCAGAGCATGTCATATATTGTTAATTTAATAATTTTTCTCCTGGTGCTCACGCTTGGGCTGAGCTTCGCCATTCTAAATGCCGAACCAGTAGAGCTGGATTATTATTTTGGTAGCCAGCGTTTATCTTTGTCCCTGGTCGTGCTCATAACACTGATTATGGGTGTGGTTGCAGGGGTGATTGCCAGCCTGGGCATCATCATCAAATTGAAGCGGGAAGTTTCGCGGCTGCGCAAGACAAGCCAAGCCATGGATGCCGAACTTGCCAGTTTACGCACGCTTCCGCTTAAAGACGCGCCTTCACATACGCTTCCACCTTCAAATGCGCTCCCGCTTAGAGAAAATCCTTGAACGATTATGTCTGGCTAGGAATGCTGTTGTTGCCAGTCGCCGCAGCCTGCGGTTGGTGGCTGGCTAAACGCGATGAACGGCGCAAACAGGAAGAAAGTGCACAGGGCTTGTTGTATCCCGATTATTTTAAAGGGCTGAATTATCTTATCAACGAGCAGCCTGACAAGGCTATTGAAGTATTTGTCAAAATGCTCGAGGTGGACGCTGAAACCGTCGAAACTCATTTTGCCCTGGGTAGCTTGTTTCGTCGACGCGGTGAAGTGGATCGTGCCATTCGCATCCATCAAAATCTTATAGCCCGCCCCACACTTACTCCCGAACAATGCAACCAGGCTTTGCTGGAACTAGGCGAAGATTATCTGCGCGCGGGTTGGTTTGACCGTGCCGAAAGCCTGTTTTTGAAGCTTACCGAAACACCAGAGACCTTTTCTGACAGCCTGATGTCTGGAGGCGCCTGTACATCGCAAATGGTGCCTGCATTGCGTTCCTTGCGTGACATTTATCAACAGGAGCGGGAATGGGACAAGGCAATTCATGTCGCATACAAACTGGAAACCGTCACAGGAAAGAAGTTAAACAATATTATTGCCCAATATCATTGTGAGCTGGCCGAGCAGGCCCGACAGCAGCATGATGTAGATGAGGCGAACAGGATAATCAAGCGCGCCCTGGCATCTGATCCTGACTGCGTGCGCGCCAGTATTCTACAGGGAGATATTGACATGCTGTCTGGACATTACGTTTCGGCGTTGCGTGCTTACAAAAATGTTGAGGAGCAGGATGCGGATTATCTGGCGGAAGTCATTCCCCGTATCGTAGACTGTTACAATAAACTCGGCACCCCGCACGAAATAGCCGGATACCTTAAGCAGATTTTGCAAAAATACGCGGGGGTGGTACCGCTTCTCGCATTTGCCGAGTTGCTGCGTGATCAGCAGGGGGAGCAGGACGCGGCGATTTTTGTTGTTGAACATCTCAATAAACAACCTACCTTGTCAGGATTGGCGTGTCTGGTGGACTTGTATCTTGTGGGCAGTGAAGGCAAGATACGTGGGCAGTTGCTGACGCTCAATACGGCGATAAAAAAGCTGCTGCAAGAGCGGCCACTTTATCAATGTGGGCAATGTGGATTTTCCGGAAAGTCACTGCATTGGCAATGTCCAAGTTGCAAGAAATGGGGTGTTATGAAGCCGGTGCAGGGATTGGATGAAACGCCCTGAGTGATAAAGGGCACCTCTATAAGTTCGCTAAAGCCGCGATGGCCGCGTTGAAAATAGGCTCAAAATGCTCATGTACTTCGTGTACACTCCGCTTTTTCGCCTATTTTCGCCTTGCCCTCGCACCTTGATCGAATTTATAGAGGCACCCTAAAGGTGAATGAGGTAGCTATGACAAGTTCGCGGATTATTATTGCTTTGGATTATGCAGATGCTGCGCAGGCGCTGGATCTGGTGGGTGCCTTGTCTCCGCAGTATTGCCGCCTGAAAGTGGGCAAGGAACTTTTTACCCGCGCTGGCCCTGCCATGGTTGATAAATTAGTGAGTGAAGGTTTTGATGTTTTTCTTGATTTAAAATTTCACGATATTGCCCATACGGTTGCCCAGGCATGTACTGCGGCGGCTGACCTGGGGGTATGGATGGTGAATGTGCATGCCTTGGGCGGGCGCAAGATGATGGAAGCCGCGCGTGAAGCCATTGACAGCGCATCGCACCATCCCCGCTTGATTGGTGTGACGGTGTTGACGAGCCTGGATGGGCAGGACTTGCGCGAGATTGGTTTGCCGGGTACACCGTATGAAAATGTCTTGCGTCTTGCCGCATTGGCGAAGAAGTCGGGACTGGATGGGGTAGTGTGTTCACCCCAGGAAGTCGAAGATGTACGGCAGACCCAAGGCGCGGGATTTTGTCTGGTGACGCCCGGCATTCGTCCGCAAGGCGCGCAACTGAATGACCAGCGGCGCGTCATGACCCCAGCGGACGCGATCCGTAATGGCGCTGATTATCTGGTGATTGGCCGGCCCATTACCGCAGCTGAAGATCCCTTAAGCGCTTTGCTGGAGATTCAGGCAGAAGTGGATGCTGCGCGTAATCCAACTACAGCGTAAATTATTTTTAATGATAGTAATGTTTGGATAGAATAGTAATGACAGATAAACACGTAATGGATCCTAGGGAGACACAGGATTTCCAGGAAGATGAAATCAGTTTAATAGATTTATGGAGAGTGATTGCTAAAAGAAAACGACTGATTTTAATAACCGTAGCCGTTATTTTATCATTGGTGGGCGCATGGCTGTTGATTGCCAAGCCAATCTATGAAAGCCGTGCTGTGCTTGGCGTGGGGCAGGTGGGTCCAATCGAGTCACCGCAGTTGATTGTACAACGACTTAGAGAGGAACACCGGGTTAAGGACAGAAGTGAGGGAGCACAAACACTGCCCGCGGTCACGGAAGTGAAGACGATGGAGAAAGTGCTGGCAAATGGTGTTGAAATAATTGCTCAAGCCCATGAAGCCCAGGCGGCACAGCACTTTCTTGCAGAAGTTGTCGCCAAGGTGATGAAGCGGCATCAGAAGTTATTCGATGTGGGGCGAGCTGAGCAGACCAAGCAGCTGGAAGCTTTGCAGCAGGAAGCTGAGCGTATTGAACAATCGCTTGCCCTGATCGAGCATCGTATATCTGCATTGGTGGGCAGTGAAGCTTCATTAGCGGGATTGCTGACGTTGCAAAAGGATTTATTAGTGCAGCGCTTGCCCCAGATTGCGCAGCAGCAGACCACCTTAAGATTGGCCATGTCCGAGCTACAGTCCACGCCGACGGTTGTGCTGAGGACACCCACCTTGCCAATAGAGCCTGTTTCGCCCAAACCGGTGCTTTACATGGCGCTGGCGGGTGTGGTGGGTTTAATGTTGGGTATTTTCGGTGCTTTTTTTGCCGAATTTATTGGTAAGACACGCAAGCAATTACAGGTAACATCAAAAGATCAACCCTTCTGAAAATGCTGGGGCGCGCTTCAGAAATTTGTTTCTGTTTTTGCCAGTCTGGCCAATAACAGCAAGCTGGCTGAGTAATAATCCTGCGGGGAATATTCTTCCACCGTTACCGGCGTGGTGATGCCGTGTGATGTATAGATGAGTTGAATAATCGCTTTAAAGCCGGGTGATGCCTCGTATAAGCCAACGGTATTATTCAACAGGTTGGCTGTGGCTGCAATGCCGCGTGCACCGTGAGTGAAGGATGTCCAGAAGTTGATGAACGGCATCATTAAATCTTTCTCATGGTGTTTAGCCCACGCCAGATATAACGGTATGCGTATGGCGTTATAGCCGAATTGCGGCGCGAATTGTGGCGGTAGTGAAAGCTTTTTATCCTTTCCATGCTGTGGCTCGCGCTCCTTTCCATTCTGTGGTTCACGCTCCTTTACCTGCTGTGGCTCACGCCCCAATAGCAGCCAGTCGGGGGGCAGGTTCCACTGTCCGAAGCGCGCCGCTTTAACCAGTTTCAATCCGCTTTGTGTTAACTGCCCCCATTCTGGTGCGGGATCAAATTTCGTGAAGTCATTAAACGCCGGAAAAATCCAATACGATAAATTGACAACGATGCCGTTGTTTTTCTCAAAGCCCGCCGCGCCCGGTAATAATATCCACCCATAGGCGGTGCGGCGTATCAATTTGGTGCGTATATCCCGTGAAATCTGCTGCGCTGCGTGACGATAAGCGGCGTTATTCCATTGTTGTGCCGCACGGTACAGCGCCCACGCGATAAGAATGTCGCCATCGCTGGCATTATTTAAATCAGTGACCGCAGGTGTGCGGGCGGGTTGCCAGCGCCATGCGAAAAGTTTGTCCTTGCGTATTTGTAAATTTTTTTGTGTCCAACCCCAGAGCTTCTGGAATGTTGCATGATCATGGTAGGCGTTTGCCAGCAACATGCCGGTGCCCTGTCCTTCCGAATGACTGATATTCTGGTTGCCAGTATCTATGACGCGCCCTTCGGCGCTGATGTAAAGCTGCTTGTAGTGCGCCCATAGTTTTGGATCTGGCATGGGTGCTGATATGGATCCCGGGGGGGGAGCGGCGATGCACAGGGTTGTTGATAAAAAAATGCTGGCGATGATTAGAGCCGCTATTTTAAGCGAGGAGCATGCAGTGTAATAGCAACGGGCGATACCATAAATATCGCCCGTTGCCATGAAACGCAATAGCTTAGTGCTTATGCGGCGGGCTTTCTGTAGCGGGCGCTTGATCGGTTGATTCTTCATCGGCTTCCATGTCACCGTCGTGTGAGCCTGCGCCCATCATCATTTGCATCATCAGGGGTGCGACCATTTCCATGTGCCGACCCATCAACTGCAGGTGTTCATCCTTTAACTTTTCACGCGCTTTGGCATTTTTGGTCTGCTGGATTTTGTGTGACAGGTCGTGCATTTTCAGGAGCGCGGCTTGCATGTCTTGCAGATATTTTTTCATGTCTACCGGCGCCATATCTTCGGCAGGCGGGGCTGCTTCAGCGGTGGCTGCGGCGTGCGGATGCTGCTGGGCATGATCTTTATTCTCATCGGCGGCGTAGGCCAGCGGTGATGAAAGTAGCGTGGTTAAAAGGGCAGTTTGCAGCCAGTGATGTTTCTTCATGAAGCGCCTCGATTTTAAGTTATATAAGAAAATTATTTAACGGGAGTTATAGTAGTTATGACAAAGGCGCCGTCGGGTTCTTTGGTGACTTCGAAGCCTACTTTTGTGCCCACCTTGATTTTATCAAGATTGGCTTTGTTTTTCACTTTAAAATCCATCGTCATGCCCATCCAGCCCAGACTTTTGATGGGGCCGTGGGTGAGGTTAATGGTGCCTGTGGTTACGTCTATTTTGTTGACGCTGCCCTGACCTTTGTGTGGTTGCATGGTGGCATGTTTGTTTGTGGACATACCAGGCATGTTATTCATATCCTCTGCCTGGGCGGATGTGAACAGCGGCCCTTGGAGTAATAGGCCGAGCAGTACGAAAGCGGGTATTAGGTGCGATGTCTTTTTCATGCCTTTCTTCATGTCGGTGATCTCCTGTTGAAATAGTAATGGATGTTGTGTGAAGTGTATAGAGGGATTTACCTCAAATTCAGTGCTCGCTTTTTCCACAGCGCATACAGCGCCGGGATGACCAGCAGGCTGAGCAGGGGCGCGGTGATCATGCCGCCGATCATGGGCGCGGCGATACGTTGCATGACTTCCGAGCCTGTGCCGTGGCTGAGCATAATGGGTAACAGGCCAGCGATGATCACGGCGACAGTCATCATTTTGGGCCGCACGCGCATCACGGCGCCTTCGATAATGGCCGCTTTGAGGTCATCCCAGGAGTTCATACGGCCTTCGGCTTGCTGATGGTTTACAGCTTGATCAAGATAGAGCAGCATGATCACGCCGAATTCGGCGGCCACGCCTGCGAGAGCGATAAAGCCCACGCCCACCGCGACGGAGAGCTGATAGCCGAGCAAGTAGATCAGCCAGACGCCGCCGATCAGCGCGAACGGCAGGCTGATAACGATCATCGCCACTTCCATGCCATTGCGGAAGTGGAGATAGAGCAGCAGCACGATGACGCCAAGCGTGAGGGGAATGACCAGTTTAAGCTTGGCCTTGGCGCGTGCCATGTATTCATATTGGCCGGACCAGGTGAGTGAATAGCCGGGGGGAATTTTCACCTGTTGCTCTACGGCGGTCTTGGCGTTGCTAACAAAACTGCCCACATCAATATCGGCGATATCAACATAAATCCAGCCATTCAACCGCGCATTTTCGCTTTTGATTTCCGGCGGGCCATCCATCAGGCGCAACGTGGCAAGTTCGCCGAGCGGAATTTGCGCGCCTGACGGTGTTGCGATGCGACTGGCGGCCAGTGCGCCGACCGAGTCGCGCAGCGCGCGCGGATAGCGCAGATTCACCGGATAACGCTCGCGCCCTTCCACGGTAGTGGTAATGTTTTCGCCACCGATGGCGGTGCGTATCATATCCTGCACATCCATCACGTTGAGGCCATAGCGTGCTGCCAGGGCGCGATCAACTTCAATGTCGATGTAACGTCCTCCGCTGACGCGCTCGGCGAAGGCGGAGCGCGTACCCGGCAATTTTTTTATGACGGCTTCTATGTCCTTGCTGACACGCTCGATGCCCGCCAGGTCTGGCCCTGCCACCTTGATGCCGACCGGTGTGCGGATACCGGTTGCAAGCATGTCGATGCGCGTGCGGATCGGCATGACCCAAGCGTTAGTGAGGCCGGGAACTTGTACGCTGTTATTGAGTTCTTCCTTGAGTTTGGTGAGCGTCATGCCGGGGCGCCATTCAGATGGATCCTTGAGTTGCACCACGGTTTCAAACATCGACAGCGGTGCAGGGTCAGTGGCAGTTTCAGCGCGCCCGGCTTTACCGAAGACGCGTTTGACTTCGGGTATCTGCTTGATCATTTTATCGGTTTGTTGCAGGATGCGCGCTGCCTCGCCGATGGAAATCGAAGGCAGGGTGATGGGCATGTAGAGCAGATCGCCTTCATCCAGCGCCGGCATGAATTCTGATCCCAGGCGTTGCAAAGGATAGATAATGGTTGCCAGCAACACCAGTGCGATTATTACAGTGAGTATACGGAAGCGCAGCACCGCGTCGATCAATGGTTGATAGATCGCAATCAACAGGCGATTCAGCGGGTTTTTGTGTTCGGGCAGAATACGCCCACGGATTAAATAACCCATCAACACTGGCACCAGTGTCACAGCCAGCCCCGCAGCAGCAGCCATGGCGTAGGTTTTGGTATAGGCGAGCGGGGCGAACAAGCGGCCTTCCTGCGCTTCCAGCGTGAAGACTGGTAAAAATGAAACGGTGATGATCAGCAGCGAAAAAAACAAGGCGGGCCCGACTTCCTGTGCGGCAGCGCGAGTTATCGCCCAGTAATCTAACTGAGCGGAGGCTGCCGCTCCTACGGCTGCTCCGGCACGCTCTAGATGTTTGTGCATGTTTTCGATCATGACAATCGCGGCATCCACCATCGCGCCAATCGCAATCGCGATGCCGCCCAGCGACATGATATTGGCGTTAATACCTTGCTGATGCATGATAACAAAAGCAGTGAGAATGCCCACGGGCAGGCTGATAATCGCTACCAGCGCCGAACGCAGGTGAAACAGAAACACCAGACACACCAGCGCCACCACCAGTGATTCTTCCAGCAACTTTTCTTTAAGGTTGGCGACGGCGCGGTTAATCAGTGCCGAGCGGTCATAGGTTTCAATAATTTCCACCCCGGCAGGGAGTCCGCTTTTCAATGCGGCGAGTTTTTCCTTGACGCGCGCAATGGTCTCTTGCGCGTTGCTGCCGTGACGCATCACTACAATGCCGCCGACTACCTCGCCTTGTCCATCCAGTTCCGCCACGCCGCGCCGCAACTCCGGGCCAAGTTGAATATTGGCGACATCGGCTAGTTGTATGGGTGTGCCGCTGGCGGATACGCTCAAGGGTATCTGTCGCAGATCGGTGATCGAACGCAGGTAGCCTTTTGAGCGTACCATGTATTCGGCGCCGCCCATCTCGATTACCGAACCGCCCGTCTCGCTGTTGGCGCGCCTGATGGCAGCTTCTACCTGAGGCAAAGTAATGCCATAGGCCAGCAGTTTGAGCGGGTCAACTTCGACTTGGTACTGTTTCACCATGCCGCCCACCGTTGCAACTTCCGCGACACCTGGTAGACGTTGCAATTCGAATTTTATAAACCAGTCTTGCAGTGAACGCAGTTGCGATAAATCATGTTGATTGCTGCGGTCCACCAGCGCGTATTCATACACCCAACCCACGCCGGTGGCATCCGGCCCCAGTGTTGGAGTGATGCCTTGTGGCAAGCGCGATTGTGCCTGATTGATGTATTCCAGCACCCGCGAACGCGCCCAATAAGGGTCGGTGCCATCCTTGAACAGCACGTAGATAAACGAATCGCCGAAGAATGAATAGCCGCGCACTGTCGTGGCGCCCGGCACCGCCAGCAGCGTTGTGGTGAGCGGATAAGTGACCTGATCTTCCACCACCTGCGGTGCCTGACCGGGGAAGCTGGTCTTGATAATCACCTGAACGTCAGACAGGTCAGGAATCGCATCCACGGGCGTTTTCTGCACGGAATAAACGCCCCACAGTGTGAGGGCGAGAGTGGCGAGTAATACCAGAAAGCGATTACGCAAAGACCAGTCGATGATGGCGCTAATCATTGTTGATGTCCGGCATGATCACCTTGCGCTGGCGTTCCGCTATTATTTCCTTCAATGCGATCCATGCCCCCCTTGAAGCTGGCCTCCGCATCCAGCAGAAATTGACCGCTTAACACCACCTGTTGACCGGCTTCCAGTCCCTCCAGAATTTCAACAAGTTCACTGTTCTCTGCACCAGTACGCACCGTCACGGGTTTGAAACTTCCCGCGCCCAGCGCCACCATCACCACATCGCGTGTGCCAGTGCGTAGCAATGCTTCGCGCGGCACGGCGAGTGTGGGTGCTTTGGCTGTGGACTTAATGCTGGCATTGACAAACATGCCAGGACGCAACACATTACCGGGATTATCAAACACCAGGCGCGCCTGCACCGTGCGGGTCTGTGGATTAATGGTGGGATAAAGATAATCAATGCGTCCACGCCACTCACGCCCTGGCATGGAGGCGGTGCGCAGTGTTACCGAATTGCCCGGCGTCACAAATTCCATCTGGCTGGTATAAATTTCCATAATCACCCAGGCACGTGACAGATCTGCGAGACTATAGAGGCGCGTGTCGGGTGTAATATAGCCTCCTTCGCGCATATTTAATTCTGTCACAATGCCATTGTGTGGTGCGTAGAGTTTGATGGTGCGACGCCCTTGCCCGGTGCGCTCCAGAGCTTCGACGTCGGCATTCGACATATCCAGCAACTGCAGTCGCGCACGCGCTGTTTCGAGTAAGGATTGACTGTCTTTCAATAGCGGAGAGTCGGTAAAACGCTTAACCCCATTGAGCGCCACGAGAAATTCTTCCTGGGCACTGACGAGTTCGGGTGCATAAATTTCCGCCAGTAACTGGCCACGCTGCACTGCATCACCCAGCGCTTTTACATACACACGCTCCACCCAGCCGCTGATTTTCGGGTTAAAGAAACTGATGCCACGTTCATCAATCGCCACCGTACCTACAGTATCAATGCTTGTGGCGAATGACTGACGTTGTACCACCGCGGTACGCACCCCCAGATTTTGCACCACACGCGGATCAATTTCCACGCTGCCCGTATCTGTCATCTTGTTGGCATACACCGGTATGTAATCCATACCCATACTATCTTTCTGGGGTGTCGGCGAGGTGACATCGGGGTTCATCGGGTTGCGATAAAAGAGAATTTTATTCTCGGTCTGGGCGCTGGATTTTTCATCCGCATAAACAGGAATATAATCCATGCCCATATTGTCTTTTTGCGGTACAGGTGAGGTAATCGAAGCGTCCATCGGGTTACGATAGAACAGGATTTTTTTTTCTTTGGGTGAGATGGCAATGTCAGGTGGTAAGTTATCTTTAAAATTATCTTTAAGCAGCCAACCAGCCACTATGCCAATAGCGACACTTGCCAGAATGACCCCTGATAATAAGGGAATTTTTTTAGTGTTCATGATCGGATGTCTCTGCAGTGGTAGTTCCAAGATAATTCAACTCGGCACTGGCGATCCATATGTCAGTACGCAAGCGCCACACCCGCAACGCATAATCCAGCCCCACCTGGCGTGAGCGTAATACGCTTGCCATGTCAGTTTTTCCCGTGCGATACGCGGCGAGCAGGGCGCTCACCGTTTGTTCGGCCTGCGGCAACAGCGTGTTTTCAAGCAGCGCCAGCCGTGATTTAATGCGTGTGTATTCGGCATAGCGCGCACGCGCATCTGCATTTAACTGTAACAACAGATCATCACGTTGATAGCGTAGTGACAGCCATTGTGCCTGACGTTCCTGTGCGCGGGCATCCTGACGGTTGGCGGTCCACAACGGCACACTCATCACCACGCCTGCCGAAATCATGTCGGGTACTTTTGCGCCGTCCATATCACGTGCGGCACGATAACCGTACATTGCTTCTACGCCAAACTCGGGATAATAATCGCGCCGTGCTACCGCTAGATCCAGTTCTGCGGCGCGAATCTGCGCATCCAGCGCTGTGATTTGAGGATGTTGCGGCAGCATATCCACTAACTCATCGTCAGTGTGAACCGTGGGCGCTATAGGCAATTCTGCTGTAACCGTTATATTCGCATTGGACATGCCAATCAGCCGCGCCAAACGGCTCAGCGCCACGCTGCGCGTGGCATGAATGTTTTCTTCGCGTTCGCGCAAATCATCCCGTTCCAGTTGGGCCTTTAGTACATCGGCTTCCTGCGTCAGCCCGTTACGGTATTGGGCGCGTGCCACCTGCACCACCTGATCGAGTAACTCATAGCTTGCGCGTAGCGTGGCCAGTTCACGTTCCTGATAATAAACATCCAGCCACGCCATGTGCACTTCATGCCGCAGCCGCGCCTGCGTATCACGGTATTTGCTCTGGGCTGTGAGCGTTTCGGCTTGCGCGCTTTGCTGCATCAGCCCGCGTTTTCCAACAGGTGAAAACATCTGCGTAACACCCAGCGTAACCATGCTCATTTCATCGCGGTTTAATGCCAGGCTGTCGATGGGCACGCTCTGTATGCCAAAACGCAATTGCGGATCAGGTAGTTGACCTGCAGAAAGCGCACGCGCGCGACTTACCTCGACCTCAGCCTGTGATTGCGATAATAATGGATGACGTTGCAATGCCAGGCGCTCGGCCGCATCCAGGCTCAATATAATAGTTTCGTTGGCCGCAGCAGGTGTCAGCCATGCCAGTATCAACATCCATGCTATGTAATGTAGGCGTTTCAAAGATGACTCCTATTGTTTTTTATAGGCCTCATCAACAAATACACTGCCCACCGTGTGTTTGGTGAGCCATTCTGCATAGAGTTGGTCTGACCACAATGACTGGAACCATGCTATGACCGACGTGATTTGCTCATCCGTCAAGGTGTTTTGAAAGGGCGGCATATTACCCTTGCCAAATTTACTGCCGTACTTGATATGGTTGTGTAACTCGTTTCTTGAGCTATGCCATTCGCGGCCTGTGCCATTCAGGGGTGGTGGCAAATATTTTCCTTCTGCCAGCGCCTTGCGCCATTCGGGATTACCTTCTGCTTTGGCGCCATGACAGCTTACGCAATGTTGTTTATAAAGCTGTTCACCTTCTGCGATTTGCTGAACATTGTGCGGGCGTATCACATCTACCCCGGTGAGCGTGGAAATGGTTTTTTCTGGTGGAGGTGTGCTGCCCTGCGTCTGGGAGGATGTGCTGGATGAGTCACATGCGCCAAGTGTTAATATCATCACTATACTGCCAAATATTTTTTTGTTCATTAATGGGTGTTCCTTAAGTTTAGTGGTTATGGGGACGAGCCGGGTCATCCACGTGGTCGCCGGGTTTTTCTGGAGTAACCATTTTTTCATCATGGGCGTGACCATCACCTTCAATGTGCATGGGCTGCTCCTGGGTGTGGGGTGCTGGTGCATCCGTGTGTGGCGCGGCATCATGTCCATGGGCACTGCCGTCGCTATGCTGATGCGCATGACCATCCCCTTCTTTTTTCGGCAATGACATTACCCCTAAACCGTGACGATACACCAACTCTGCACCGTGCCAGGCGGTGGACAATAACAGCCCCTGCGCAACCAGTAATGCCGCCAGAAATATCAATTGCACTGGTTTTCCCGCGCGGTAGCGCGCCAGTGACCACACCGCAATGGGCAAAAATACCGCCAGTGTTGTCAATGCCAGGTTACGATGCTCAATCATTGCCTCATGGGAGGGTGTGTCATGATCAACGCTGTTAAAGGCAAACCATCCTGCAGTAGCCGTAAATAGTGAAATCGCTGCGCCGACCCATAAATTCCAGTGCGCAACAGCGAGCCATTGTTCGCGCCACTTATGTTTCGGCAATGCTGCCCCCAGAATAAAAAAAACCACGGCAATGCTGAGCAGAGCTACCGTGAAATGTACAAAAATCGGGTGCCAGTTGGGGATAATTTCAATCATGGTTGCACTCCCTGTAATGGTTGAGTGGTAAAAAGCTAACGCGTATGCGCAGGTAACCCATACATGAGTAAACGCAAACCCTACTCTAACAGGGACAGGTAAACAAGCGTGTTAGTTTTTAGGCTAAGAAGTTATGGCGAGGGGGTTTTGTTGCAGTGGGTATGATAATGCTGGTGAGTGTAATTGATAATATAGAGCGGGGCGTAGAAGGCGCCATATGCGTAGCATCATAGAAGGATGCTACGAGCGCGACACAGCAGTGCGCGTCACTGGAGCAGTGATGGGTCGTGTTGGTGACATGGTTTTTATCGCAGGCGGTATTAGCGGGTGTGCCACAGGGAGTATCGGATGCCATAGTCGATGACATATCGGGTGACATAGGGTGGTGGGGCATGGCCCGATGATTGGCTGCTCCTGCGCCCGCAGCACTTGTGCTTCCCTGTACGGCGTGATGCGTCTGCGGGGAACTGGCCGCCGCCTCAGGCGACTGACTTGCGCCACTGGCATATGGGGCGGAACCCGTGTTTGCGGGGTGGCTATCGGCAAATGCAATCCGTACTGGCATAACCACCAGTGCCAGCATTAAAAACAGGCCGATAATCTTACGGGCGAGATCGTTGATCATTAGGTCATTTTTAGCGCAGTTCCATAAATTTGTCAAGGGGCTTGTGGATGCCTGGCCAAGGGCATACCATTTCAGCCAAGAGTGAGGGAGCTGTTTGTCAGGGCAACACGCGATATTTTGACTGGAAAGGGAAGGATATGGATCATCGTTTTGATCGCCGTCAGCCTGTAGTATGTCAGGTAACGCTTGAGTATCGCAATCAATGTGTTTTGTCCTGCCGGGTACGCGATGTGGGTCGTGGCGGGGCATTTGTGGAAGTGTCGGCGCGGGATGCGGATATTCCATTGGGTGCGTTGGTCAGTCTGGTGTGGCAGGAGCCAGATGACGGTTGCCGGCATGTGGAAGGTTTGGTGGTGCATCACACCACTCGGGGTGTGGGCCTGATGTTTCTTGACGGGCAGTCAGCTACGTTGTTGATTGATGCCCAGCGTGTGCCGTTGTTGGAATAGTATGTTTGTTGTGAGGGATGATGATGAGGGTGCTTAATGGCCATTGATCCCGTATGTGGCATGACAGTTGACGAGACATCAGCCGCTGGCTCTTCGCAACACGAAGCTGTCACTTATTATTTTTGTTCGGCGCATTGCCTGCGCAAGTTTGAAGCCAGTCCTGGCACATTTCTGCGCTCATTCCTGCAGGAGCCCACATCATCATCTTCTTGTTGTAACCACGCCGTGCAGGGAAGCACAAGTGCCGTGAGCGCAGGAACGGCCGCCGCACCGCGCACATCACAAAAGCAACCGCAACACGACGCTATGTATGTTTGCCCCATGGATCCCGAAGTGCGTCAGCAAGGGCCGGGCGCCTGTCCGAAATGTGGTATGGCGCTGGAGCCGGAAGTCGCTGTTGCGGCAGTAGTGTCTACGCAGTATGTGTGCCCCATGCACCTGCAGATTGTACGTGATGCGCCGGGCGCGTGCCCGATCTGCGGCATGGCGCTGGAGCCACGTGACATTATCGCTGAAGAGAAAAATCCCGAACTGGAAGATATGACGCGCCGTTTTTGGGTCAGCAGTGCGCTGGCGCTGCCGTTGTTTGTGATGGCGATGGTGGCCGAGTTAGCCCCGGAAAGCATGCATAATTTGATCTCTCCCCGCGTATTGCAATGGCTGGGATTAATGCTTGCGACGCCGGTGGTGCTGTGGGGTGGCTGGCCTTTCTTTCAGCGTGGCTGGAGTTCCGTCGTCAATCGTCACCTGAATATGTTTACCCTGATTGCATTGGGCGTGGGCGTGGCGTGGATTTATAGCGTGGTGGGCACATTCGCGCCGGATATTTTTCCTGAAGCGCTGTTGATGAATGGTGTGGTGCCGGTTTATTTTGAAGCCGCTGCGGTGATTATTGCCCTGGTGTTATTGGGACAGGTGCTGGAGTTACGCGCGCGCAGTTCCACGGGCGCGGCTATTAAAAAATTGCTGGGGCTGTCACCCAAGACGGCGCGCATTGTGCGGGAGCAGGGTCACGAAGAAGATATCGCGTTGCAACAGGTGCAGCCCGGCGATGTGTTGCGCGTGCGTCCCGGTGAGAAAGTGCCGGTGGATGGTGTGGTGATTGAAGGTAACAGTGCTGTTGATGAGGCGATGATCACGGGCGAATCCATTCCGGTCGAGAAGCACAAAGGTGAACGGCTGATTGGTGCGACGGTGAATGGCACGGGTGGCTTGTTGATGCGCGCGGAGCGGGTGGGCAGTGACACGCTGCTGGCGCAGATTGTGCGCATGGTGAATGAAGCGCAGCGCAGCCGCGCACCTATTCAACGTCTGGTTGATGTGGTATCCGGTTATTTTGTGCCACTGGTGATGCTGGTGGCGGTGCTGGCGTTTATTGCCTGGAGTTTGTGGGGGCCGGAACCGCGTCTGGCGTATGCGGTGATCAGTGCTGTGTCGGTGCTGATTATTGCGTGTCCGTGTGCGTTGGGCCTGGCGACGCCGATGTCAATTATGGTGGGCACCGGGCGCGGTGCAGCCGCCGGTGTGCTCATCAAGAATGCCGAAGCCCTGGAAATTATGGAGAAGGTAGATACGCTGGTGGTGGACAAGACCGGCACATTAACCGTAGGCAAACCTGAATTCATTGGGGTGACTACAAGCAATGGATTTTCAGAGAGCGAGGTATTGCAACTCGGCGCCAGCCTGGAGCGTGCCAGTGAACATCCTTTGGCGGCGGCGATTGTTTCCGGGGCGCAAAAACAAGGTTTGCCGTTGTTGCCCGTGTCAGATTTTCAGTCGATCACCGGCAAAGGCGTCGTGGGTCAGGTGAATGGGAAATCGGTAGCGATCGGCACGTTAAAATTACTGGAGATGTCAGGTATTCAACCGGGTGATCTGTACGAACATGCCCAGGCATTGCGTGCCGAAGGCCAGACCGTGATGTTTGTGGTGATACAGGGGCAATGCGCGGGATTGATCGGCGTTGCTGATCCTGTCAAGGAAACCACGCTGCAAGCGATTCAGGAATTACGTAACGAAGGTTTACAGATCGTGATGCTCACGGGTGATAACCGTGTGACTGCCGAGACGGTGGCGCGTAAACTGGGCATTGAGCGCGTGATTGCCGATGTCTTGCCGGAACAGAAGATTGAAGTGATCAAACAATTGCAGGCTGAAGGCCGTATCGTGGCGATGGCGGGGGATGGCATCAATGACGCCCCCGCGCTGGCGCAAGCGCAGGTCGGCATTGCGATGGGCACCGGCACCGATGTAGCGATGGAAAGCGCGGCGAGTACACTGGTGAAAGGTGATCTGCGCGGTATTGTGCGGGCGCGCCGTTTGAGCCGCGCCACGCTGCGCAATATCCGGCAAAATCTGTTCTTTGCATTTATTTATAATGTGCTGGGTGTGCCGGTTGCGGCGGGAGTGTTGTATCCCTTCTTTGGTCTGCTGCTTTCGCCGATGATTGCCGCAGCGGCGATGAGTTTTAGTTCAGTGTCGGTGATTGGTAATGCGCTGCGGCTGAACAAGACACGGTTGTAAACTCAGGCACAGCAGTAAATTATAGCCCCGCCCATCCCAGCACCACAGCCATTCCCATGGGAAATAACCATTGCCAAACGGGCGGTGAAATCACGGCGGGAATTTCAATGCTATGACAGGCTTGCTGTTCAGCATGGGTTAGCACGTTTTGATAAAGTGCAGCGGCCACCTGGCCAGTGTGTGCAAGGATTGCCCCAGGTGCGCCCGGGTCTGTCTGGCGGTGTTCCGCGAGGGCCTGATGGATGAGCGGTTGCACTTTGGGTACGGTTTCCAGTACCAACGCTATGCGTATCGCCAGGCGCTCATAGGGAATGCCTGCATAACTCAAAGGTTTCAACCACCAATAAATCGCTCCCAATAACTGTTCGCGTGATGTGATGTGCAGCAGCAGATGCACGGCCAGCACAATAGTCACGAGGGACGCGATGCGTATGCTGGCTTCTTCTAACCCTTGCAGCGTTGGCAGCCAGGCCAGTATGGAAGCGGGCAGGGCGAGGGGTAAAGGGGTGCCGGGTGTAAACCAGCAGTAGATAATAAACAGCGAAAGAAACAGCCAGCGCATGCGCCGCAACATGTTTAGCGCAGTGAAGAGCGGGGTATTAGCGGCGAAGAACGGGGTGTTAGCGGTTATGCCATAGGCCGCTGCCACGGCCAGTGCAGCCATTAGCAGGATATTTACATTCCCCATGGAAAGCGCGCCCGCCAGAATAATAAAAATCGCAATGCGTATGACGGGATGCAGAGCGGCGTGCCAAAGTCTGCCCATCAGGTGATTTGCTGCATGAGCTCCCGTGCTTCGCTTTTCTGCGGAGCGCTACCTTCTTCCAGGACTTCATTAAGCAGCATACGCGCGCCTTCTTTATCTTCCATGTCAATATAGGCTTTGGCCAAATCCAGTTTGGTACCGACCATATCTATGCCGCTAAAAAGATCATTTTCTTTTTCTGCCGATACCATCGCATCGTCAGGTGCGGTGCCATCAAATGCGGCGATGGCTGGATCATCCAGATTGAAGTCACTCGCTGATGTTTCAGGTGCTGCGGCTTGGTTATCATAGCCATTGCCATGCTCATGACCCTCAGGAGTATTATGGACAGAGGCATAATCAAGATCCATTTCATTACTTAATGATGCGGTGCCCTGTGCCAATGATTCTGTAGCGGGAGGCGGCGGCGCATCATTATCCGTAATGCCAAGAGTATCTATGGGCGTATCTATGGCATCATTTAAACTCAGGTCAAAGTCCATGCTGTTTGACAGGGGCGCGTCTGTTTCTGCCGGGGCGCTGTCTTCGATAGCGAGGTCTGCCGGGGGGGAGGCGTCCAGATTAAAATCAATACTGTTATCGGTGACGACTGTTTTCGGTTGTTCCACATTCGGGAGTGAAAAAGAATTGTCAGGCGTTTCTGGGGCAAGTTCTGATGGCGCTACGTCAGCGTTGCCTGTCATCGCGTCCAGGGGCGCAGGTGCATCTGCCATAAAGCCGAGTGATGCTGCTGTGCCCGCCGCCGCGACCGTGGCAACGGCCTTAAAAAACAAGGGATGTGTGGGCGCAGTTTGTTTGCCCATCTCAATTGCTTTTGCCCATAACGGATGATTGGAATCACCGTTTAATTCCGCATACAGTGTTTCTGCCTGGGTTTCAAACGCGTCGTTATTTTTAGCAAGATGATAGACCTCTAATAACTTAAGGCTTAAGTCAGGCCGGGTTGGATCATTGCGTATCGCGTCTTTAATCAGTTCGGCGGCTTGGTCATAGCGTTTGTAAGCCAGGTAGACATCAGCCTCGGCAAGTGGATCAATCATGTCCTCATCCGTCTGCGCGCTACTCAGCGCCATCACAGTGCTGGGAAGATCCTGTTCTGTTACATTATTTTTTACATTATTTGCGATGGCCGGGGATGATGTTTCATCGTCTTTTTTACCCTCATCCGTTACCGTCGAGTTCTTCAATAATTTAGCGAAACTTTCATCCGCAGAATCAATTGCAGATTGACGGCGGCGACGCACCATCGCCCATACCAGTGCAGAAATCACCAGGAAACCGCCGATAAGGAGTCCCAATTGTTTCTGGTCACCCATCAGCGTGCCGAGCAAATCTTCTGCGGGTGGTTCTGCAGGCGTTACGACGGGTGCGCGTGGTGGTGGCGGTGGGCTACCTGTTGTGGATGGAGATGCCGTGGCCGCAGGCTGGGAAGTTGCGGCAGGTGTATTTGCAGCTTTTTTATTTTGCAACGCTGCCATATTGCCGTCTTTAAGTTCTAAAAGACGTTGCATGGAGGTAAGCTGTTGTTCGAGTTGCGCCATGCGGCTGCGCAGCTCGGCATTTTCCTGGCGATTGGCATCGACTGCCTCAAGCGCCATGGCTAATTCTTTGCGCAAGGCGGCAACATCGCTGGTATCGCCGGATAATTTTCTGCCAGTTCCTCCTGATACGCCTGTCTTATCGGAGTCGGGTGTAGCTAATTTGAGTTGGGCGCCGGAGGCGCCCTTACCCATAGGCGGGGTGCCCTCCATCTCTGCGTTCGCCGCGCTGTCCGGTGCAGAGGGCACAGCCATGCCGCCGCGTTGTACATTGAGCCATTGCTGATATTGCCCCGCAACTTCACGTATTGCATCTTCTTGGGGAATAGCACGAATCTCATCCACAGGCGGCAAGCGCAGGATATACCCTGCCATTAAATTATTTACATTGTTGCCGAAGAATGCTTGCGGATTATTTTTTGCCAAGGCGAGCATCACCTGTGAAACACTCACTGAAGAGTCAGGCCGCATTTTTAAAGCGATGTCCCACAGCGTATCCGCACGCTGTGTGGGGCCGTAGCTACCATCGCCTGCAACGGCGGTTTGCAATGGTGCCTGACGGGGGGATTTGCCGCGTGTTGCGGTTGCAGGAGGTGCCGCTGTTTCGGTGGCGCTTTCAGTATGTGTATTGTCTGTGGAGGACTCGGTGCCTGACGTTGTGTTAACGTCCGGGGTCGACTCTCCTTCAGACGATTTTTCGGGGGAAGCAGTAACCGTCGGAGCATCTATCGGTGCAGGCTTGCCACCTTCGAGCACGGGAAAATCCAGTAATACGGTGTATTCACGAACAAAGCGGCCAGTCGGCCAGTTAACTTCAACCAGAAAATCCAGAAAAGGTTCACGAATGGGCTGGCTGGAAGTGACTTGAATAACGTGGGAGCCGTCTGACTTTTGTATAACCTTGAAGCGTAGCTGATTTAATAAGCCCAGGCGATCAACGCCCGCACTTATAAACGCCGCTTCAGGCGCAAGCGCAACGGTCAGCCCCTGCAGTTCGGCAGGGGTTGCGGATAAGAGTCGGATTTCTGCATTCAGGGGTTGATTAAGTGCTGAATGCAGCTCAATATCTCCCACTCCCAAGGCAAAAACGCTGGTGGACCGCAACAGTATCAGCGGAACTAACGTGAAAGCCAGCTTGCGCATCAATTTCTCCTAGAATCTCCAGTCCTTAAAACTATCCAGTGCTGTGCAGCAATCCATATCGTAATTCTTGCAACAACACGCTTTCCTGCGGTTGCTGCAAGAACGAAGGCCGCGATCCCTGACTTGCCGGGCAACCTGTTGTGGTGGTGGGTGTTCATCCCCCCGCTAAAACAGCGGCATCTTGTGCCAAATACTTAAGCCAGATAGTCTTTTATCAAAATTTCGGCGATCTGGATGCTGTTTAAGGCGGCGCCCTTGCGTACATTATCGGACACAATCCATAAATCTAAACCCCGGGGATGTGAAATGTCCTCGCGGATGCGTCCCACATACACCGCATCGGTGCCTGCCGACTCGGTAACTGCCGTAGGGTAACCGCCGGGTTTAAGTTCGTCGAGCACCACCACGCCTGGCGCTTTTTGCAGCAAGGCACGCGCTTGAGCGGCGCTGATCTTGTCGCGGGTTTCAATGTGCACCGCTTCCGAATGGCCATAAAACACCGGCACGCGCGCGGCGGTGGGGTTGACCTTGATATTGGCGTCCTCAAAGATTTTTTGCGTCTCCCACACCATTTTCATTTCTTCCTTGGTGTAGCCGTTATCCTGGAATACGTCAATTTGTGGCAGCACGTTAAACGCAATCTGCTTGGGGTAAACCTTGGGCTCGATCGGTGAGGCATTGAGCAGCGCAGCAGACTGCCCGGCCAGTTCTTCGATGGCTTCTTTGCCGGTGCCTGACACTGATTGGTAGGTGCAGACATTGATGCGCGTAATGCCGACTGCATCATAAATCGGCTTGAGCGCTACCAGCATCTGAATCGTCGAGCAATTCGGATTGGCAATAATATTGCGTGCAGGATACTGCGCAATCGCATGCGGATTGACCTCGGGAATCACCAGAGGAATATCTGCCTCGTAACGGAAATGCGCGGTGTTGTCGATGACCACGCAACCCGCAGCGGCGGCCTTGGGCGCATAGATGGCGGATACATCCCCCCCGGCAGAAAACAGGCCAATCTGCACCTTGGAAAAATCAAACTGCGCGAGATCCTGTACCTTCAAATAACTGCCGCGAAATTCCACGCGGCTGCCTGCGGAGCGCGCGCTGGCCAGCGGATATAGCGTGCCCACCGGGAACTTACGCTCTTCCAGGATGGAGATGATGGTTTCACCTACCGCGCCCGTCGCGCCTACCACGGCTACGTCAAATGTTTTACTCATAAAACCCTGCCTTCAATAGTTTTAATGGTGTCATTTCGAGCGCAGCGAGAAATCCTGGAAGGTCTTTCACCTTTGTTCGAGACAAGGATTTCTCGCTACGCTCGAAATGACAATACGCTAATTCTTTTATATATTCCTTAACGCCTGTACCACGGCATCGCCCATCTGTGCTGTTCCCACTTTTTTCGTGCCGGGTGTGTAAATGTCGCCGGTGCGCAAGCCCTGATCCAGCACGGTGTTTACCGCGATTTCAATGCGTGTCGCCAACGCCGGTTCATCCAGCGAATAGCGCAACATCATCGCCACCGACAATATTGTCGCCAGCGGATTAGCAATGCCCTTGCCCGCAATGTCAGGCGCTGATCCATGGATCGGCTCATACATGCCCTTGCCATTCGCGTCCAGCGACGCCGAGGGCAACATACCGATGGAACCTGTCAGCATTGCCGCGCAGTCTGATAAAATGTCGCCAAACATATTGCCTGTCACCATCACATCAAACTGCTTGGGCGCGCGCACCAACTGCATGGCGGCATTATCCACATACATGTGGCTGAGCGTCACCTGCGGGTAATCCTTGGCGACGCGCGTCATCACTTCGCGCCACAACTCGGTGCACTCTAACACATTGGCCTTGTCTACTGAACACACCCGCCGGTCGCGGCGCAACGCCGCTGCAAATGCAGAACGGCCAATGCGCTCGATTTCCGATTCGCGGTACACCATGGTGTTAAAACCTTCGCGCTCGCCGTTGTCCAGCACGCGCACGCCGCGCGGCTTGCCAAAATAAATATCGCCGGTCAGCTCGCGTACGATCATGATGTCCAGCCCCGAGACAATCTCCGGTTTAAGGCTGGACGCTGCCGCTAATTGCGGATACAAAATCGCCGGGCGCAGATTGGAGAACAATCCTAATTCGGAGCGCAGTCCCAGCAGGCCTTTTTCCGGGCGCAACGCAATCTCCAGTGTTTCCCATTTGTGACCGCCGACGGCGCCGAGCAGCACGGCGTCCGCCTGTTTTGCCAATGCCAGGGTTTGTGGTGGCAGCGGATGCTGGTGCGCATCGTAGGCTGCGCCACCCACCAGGGCGTGCTCCATTTCAATCGCCAGGCTGAAATCCTGGCGCAGGGATTCCAGAACTTTTACCGCTTCGGCAACGATCTCGGTGCCAATGCCATCACCGGGTAATACCGCAATTTTTTTTGTCATTTTATTGAGTCTTCATTTGCAGGGGCATTATGAAAAAAGCCACGGTGTTTCGGTGGCGCGCCGCTTTTCGTAGGCTTTGATGTCATCCACATGCTGCAGGGTCAGTCCAATATCATCCAGTCCGTTGAGCAAACAGTGTTTGCGAAAGGCCTCAATCTCAAACGGCATTACTGCGCCGCTGGGGGTAGTGACTACTTGCTGTTGCAAATCCACAGTGACAGTGTAGCCGGATATTGCGGCTGTTTCCTGAAACAAAATATCAAGCTGGCACGCATCCAGCACAATCGGCAACAGGCCGTTCTTGAAGCAGTTGTTATAAAAAATATCGGCATAGCTGGGGGCGATAATGGCGCGAAAGCCATAATCCTGCAATGCCCATGGCGCATGTTCGCGCGACGAGCCGCAGCCGAAGTTATCACGCGCCAGCAAAATCTGCGCGCCTTGGTAGCGTGGCTGATTCAGCACAAAATCGGGGTTAAGCGGCCGCCCGGTATTATCCTGGTCCGGCTCACCGTGATCCAGATAGCGCCATTCGTCAAATAGATTCGGCCCAAACCCAGTGCGTTTAATGGATTTCAGAAACTGTTTGGGGATAATCGCATCGGTATCCACATTGGCGCGATCCAGCGGCGCGGTCAATCCGGTTAATGTAATGAATTTTTGCATGCCCAATTCCATCAAACCCTGGTTAGCCAAATTGCTTATGATATAACAAAAAGTTCACCTCGAATACCCGCTGTTTGCCGGTTCTGCTATGATTAAGCCGCCAGTCCCGCTGAGGTTTATGCCGCCATGACGCTTTCCGTTACACCGCTCACTGACAGCATGCTGCGCGCATGGCTGCCGCCGCGTCCACGCGCCAGCCACAAAGGCGATTACGGTCATGTGCTGGTGGTGGGCGGTGATCACGGCATGGCGGGTGCGGTGCGCCTGGCGGGTGAGGCGGCGGCGCGCACGGGCAGTGGTCTGGTGAGCGTGGCCACACGCCTTGCCCATGCGGCTGTCATTACGGCGGCGCGTCCAGAATTAATGTGTCATGGCGTCGAGTGCGCGCGTGATTTGCGTTCACTGCTACAGCGTGCCAGTGTGGTTGCCATCGGTTCCGGTCTGGGACAATCGGCGTGGGCGCGCGACATGCTGGCCGCAGTGCTGCAAACGCATTTGCCACTGGTGGTGGATGCCGATGCGCTGAATCTGCTGGCGCAGGAGCCGATGCAGTGTGATCACTGGATACTCACGCCGCATCCCGGCGAAGCGGCGCGGTTGCTGGGCATCACTACAGAACAGGTTCAGTCCGACCGGCCGCATGCCGTGCAGACGTTACAACAGCGCTATGGCGGCGTCTGCGTGCTGAAAGGCGCGGGTTCGCTGGTGTGTACGTCCGAGTCGATTGCCATCTGCGAAGCGGGCAACCCCGGTATGGCCAGCGGTGGCATGGGCGATGTATTGACCGGCATTATCGCGGGTTTGCTGGCGCAAGGGCTGAGCCTGGTTGATGCCGCGTGCGCGGGAGTTTACATCCACGCCAAAGCGGGGGACAGGGCGGCACAAGAAGGTGAGCGTGGACTGCTGGCAAGTGATTTGATGCCTTATCTGCGTAAACTGGTAAACTATAATTACGTGTTAAATGAGCATCCTGATTAATATTCATATCGCGCAAGAACACGACATGCTGGCGTTGGGCGCGCGTCTTGGTGGCTGTGTCGCCAGTGCTTCTGGCAAACCCTGCACCGTGATTTTTTTGCACGGTGAACTCGGCGCCGGAAAAACCACGCTGGTGCGCGGCTTCCTCGGGGGCATGGGTTACCACGGCAAGGTTAAAAGCCCCACTTACACGCTGGTAGAACCATATCAATTTGGCGCGCGTCAAGTCTATCATTTCGATTTATACCGCCTCACCGATCCGCAAGAACTGGAATACATTGGACTACGGGATTTTCTGGAAAATGCCGCTATATTCCTTGTGGAATGGCCCGAGCGCGGCGCCGGGCATTTGCCACCGCCAGACCTGGATATTTACATTGACTATGCGAATGCCGCACGTCAGGTAAGCTTCGCGCCACACACTATCATAGGTGTTGAAATCGTGGCGCAACTGAACACAGCGTGACCTGGGTTTTCTTGATGTCTTGTAGAGATTCCCACCGTATCTTCAAGATTAGATTGAAAATAAATGGTTTTTTGTGTATAAAACACTTATTGCCATTATCGGTTTAAAGTATTTCGAGATGAAAAAACTTATCCCATTACTGTGTTTGCTTGCCATGTCCACCTTGCTGGTGTGGTCTGAAACCACGCTGGCCGACGACGCACCGGGACGTGCTAGTGTCGCGGGAGGCAGGATGCCGGGAGCGACAAACGCCCAAATCAAAAGTGTACGGTTGTGGACCAGCCCCGACAACACGCGCCTGGTGTTCGATATGAACACCTTGGCGACCTACAATGTTTTTACCCTGGAAAATCCCCACCGTGTGGTGATTGATCTGCAAAATGCGCGTCTTGCCGCGCCTGTGGGAACGGTGGATTACAATAATCCGTTGCTGCAAAGCATACGCAGCGCCCAGCGTAATAAAGACCTGCGCATGGTGCTTGATCTGAAAAGCCGCGTAAAACCCGAAAGCTTTGTTCTCGAACCTACTGGTGAATATGGCTATCGCCTGGTCGTGGATTTATTTGATACGCGCGTTGCAAGCAAAGCACCAGAGGCCGTGGTATTGCCGGTGTCTGTCTCTAATCCTGTAATGCCTGCGCCAATACCCGTGCCAGTCGTTGCTACAGAGTCCCGCTCCGAAAGCAAATCCGTTGCCAGTGTGCAACCAACTCCCAAAGTACTGGATGACAGGCACTACCGCGACATCATCGTCGCCATCGACGCCGGACATGGCGGTGAAGACCCTGGCGCACGCGGCCCGCGTGGCACCCGCGAAAAAGATGTGGTGCTGGCGATCGCACGCAAACTCGAAGCGCTGATCCGCAAGGAACCCGGCATGCGCCCGGTGATGGTGCGCGATGGTGATTATTATATTGATCTGCGTCGCCGTACCCAAAAAGCCCGCGAGCAAAAGGCTGATATTTTCGTCTCGATCCACGCCGACGCCTTCACGCGTCCCGACGCACGTGGCTCATCGGTATTTATTTTGTCTGAACGCGGCGCCACCAGCGAAGCGGCGCGCTGGCTGGCCGACAAGGAAAACGCATCCGACCTGATCGGCGGCGTCGACTTGGGCGGCAAAGATAAAATGCTCGCCTCGGTGCTGCTCGACTTGTCACAGACCGCCTCCGTCGAAGCCAGCCATGATGTTGCCGCACAAGTGTTGGAAGGTCTCAAGGGTATCGGTGAAGTGCATAAAGGTCAGGTCGAACGCGCCGGATTCATGGTGCTGAAATCGCCGGATATCCCGTCCCTGCTGGTGGAAACCGCCTTTATTTCCAATCCCGCCGAAGAGAAAAAATTGCAGGATGAAGATCACCAGCAAGAACTCGCACGCGCCATCCTCAACGGCATACGCGGCTATTTCACCCGTTCCCCACCGCCCGGCACCAAGTTGGCTTATCTGGCTGGCCGACAACACATTATTGCTGAAGGTGAAACCTTGATGATGATTGCCGGCCAATACGGCACCAGCATTGATAGGCTAAAATCGATCAACAAACTGGCTGACGACCACATCAAGGTGGGTGGAAGGCTACGCATTCCCGCCGGTAGTGATAGCTAATCACTTCTGTTTATCACACTGATCAAGCCAACTCGTCTGAAAACTGATGATTAACATCGCGATGATGGGCCTCATCTGCGCGGATCGCGATGATAACCTCTCGCAACCGGGCATCGGGAGAAAGCTTCCAATAATCGATAGCGATCTGGGGGGCTGGGACGTTGGCGTAAGTGCCATTGTCCACACCGGCCAGATATTCCGTGTAGCTGTAGACCGCTTCCTCCTCGAAGTAACCCACAACACGATGCGCCGTCTTTGGCGAGATCAGGTAAAGCACAAAGAAAAGATTGTAGAAGATGCCTTGCGCAATCAGGATCAGTAGGCGTTCAAACCCCGAGGGCCGGGCGATGTGAACAAAAGTCATCAAGTGCATGCGTTCATTCTCCGCTTCTTCCAGGAGTGTGCGGATCCAGCCGTGATCGCTCTCCATGCGCCGCAGAGAGCGTAGATGTTGCAGGGCACCACCAACCATGCCCGGTACGGCAGCAATTGTTTCCAGTACGACTGCGCGATGGCCATACCGACGGGCGAAAAAAATATCGGCGAAGAACCGCAAAAGCCTGGTGAAAGCATACGCGACCCGGTCCGAAAAATTCCCTGGCGTGTGGTGTTGCCGCTCAGGGGGGAATGTAGTAGGCATGTCTGCGCTCCGGGTTAAGCTTTGGCAGGAGGTTTTTTTAGAATGGCCTTCCATCATAATTTCATTTTTGGATTAGGTTCTGTTCACATTTATCGAAACCCGATGAGCGAGCGTAGCGTGCGCTACGCGCACGATCACCATATCGGTGCATTGCCTGTCTTCCGCTGCGAACCTCATCGCCCTCCATTATTCGTGCGCACAGGGCACGCTACGCTCGCTGATCAGAACTGTAATATCAACGAATCGCCACTATTTTTCCCTGCGTCAGGATAGTAAGCGGATGCGTTTCTTTCAGCGTTTTCATGGCTGCGCATCAGTCATCAATATGCCGCACCAATGCATTGGAACAGCGTTCGGCGAGATTGAGGGTGAAAGAATATGTGCCTCCTGTTGCATTGTTACGCCAGTAATGCATGTGTTTTCCTGCCCCCCTGATGTTGGGCTTCGCAGGCTCAGCGCCAACCTACCAAGCCCAACTTACTGCGTTATTTACACCCTCGGTTTAACTCGAATGACCGTTTACACAAAACTATTTACACCCTCTATAACCGAACAGTATTGATACGGGATCCCACTGGTTCAGACCGGATGTTTCTTCGCATGCACGTCAATCACTTCCACTATGTTCGACAAGATCGCTTTGAACTCACTGAAATCAATATTGGCTGCATGCATCCTTACGACTTTCTGCGCGAAGACATGCTTCCCATAATGCGTATCAAGATCAAGTTCATTTTGGGGATCGAAAGCCTTGCCGCCTACGATTATTGACTTGATGTTGTCATCGAAGAAATCTTCAATTATTGAGGTCTTTGCTCCAGATTTCAGTGGCGTGGCTGACATGTAAAGGTTGCCTGTAATGTGGATAAATGGCTCCGTGCCCACCACGTTCTTTTTGGTTATTTCTTTTACTGGGTTATATATAACTTTTGAACCGGCGTCGTTATCGACCAACAAGATAATCGGCTGTTGTGCTCCTGGTGCTTTGAATTTTTTGCTCTCGCGGCTGTATAGGCGTATAAAGTTTGACAGGTCCCCTGTTCCCCCATTAATACCAAGAATTCGACCTGTACTGGTGCCGGAATATTTGTAGATCCGAACATGCAGTTTTATCTTGCCATCGGGGCTCGTCGTTGCGAGTTGCGGATATGTCGCAGCCAAGCTGCGAATCGCATGCAGAATGTACACGTTGTCCGTCTTGCCTTCGCAGATGATGACCGGAGTGGATGCAGTGTAAAACTCTTTGAATAGCAAAAAGCGGCGGTACATTGATTCCTTGCTCGTTAAGCTTGATTGATCTCTTGAACCTTTGGCTTTCGGAATCAGCTTTTTGTTATACAGGTCAACGCCATCAATGAAACCGAGCATGCCGTGGAGCTGATTGGTGGTGCCCGCTATCTTGTCCAGGGTCACAGCTCCTTTCTCGTCAGTTATCCTGTTCACAAACTCAAAACTGCCTTTGGTGAACAAGCGATGCACCATTGCGCGGACTGTGTGTCTGTACTCGCTACGAACGTTTACCTTTCTGTTGACGACCAACCCGGTCACTTCCTGACGCGAATCACGGTACTGCATTCGGGTCTTGAGAGGGTTTATCTCAAAGCCACTCTTCTTGACCAGTCTCGCGAGATCATTGCCAGGACTCCACTGGTGTTCTTCGCCCACCGTACGCTTAGCAATGCACGATGGGAATTCGGCCTTGTTCGTGGAAAATGTCAGGTCGTCTGCATATCGAGAGTAAGTACAGCCACTACGCGAGGCCAACTGGACGAGATGGGTGTCAAGCACGTGTCCAATCAAGTTGGAGATGGCCGGCGAACACGGGCTTCCCTGTGGCAGGACGTTTTCGTGGCAGGCGATTTGTGCAAACACTGTCGCAACATCCTGATGTAACAAAAAGTTTTTATCTTTCATGAAAAATCCGCGAACACGACCGAAGTTGATGCTGCCAAAGAAGTCTGTCAAATCAACATTGAAGACGTAATTACGATTTCGGTGTTTCTTCGCGTTCGTGATGATTGAGCGCTTTCGTTTGAATCCATGAGAAATCTTGTCATCCAGACCATTGGCTTTATTGATCTCCTCGACGCAGTTTTGCAGGAGCTCGGACAACCGTCGCTGAAGTAACTTTAGATCGGGTGACGGCGCGCAGATTTGGCGTGTGCCACCGTATCGCTTTGGGATATCGAATTGCTTGTACTTGCTGGCACTGGGCTTCTTGTACAGAATAAAGGAAAGCGCAGATGCCTTAAAGCCCAAAAGGTCAGCTACAGCGTGAAGGGTCTTTGCCGATTTCAGTATGGTTAGTTGTGTCATTTAGCGTCAGTTGAGATGAGGTGGGCCTACAGGCACTCTTACGCGAGGCAAGCGTAACGTATACGCATACGTAAACCGAGATTGACAAGAAGCATAGCCCCTGCCGTTTGTTTCACATGCCACGAACCGTGGCAAAAGGTCTGTCTGTAGGCCCGTCTGCATTCTAGCATGCTGTCGCTGCCAGATGCCGTATTCACGCTTGGCCTGGCGGCTGGTGCCATAGGGCGCGCAGGTGTTCGGCGAGGTTGATGGTGAAGGGGTAGCACCTCATGCTGCATTGGTACGCCGGTAACGCTGCTCCCTGATGTTGGGCTTCGCAGGCTCAGCGCTAACCTACCACGCCCTACTTACCGCGTTGGTGGTTCGACAAGCTCACCACGAACGGCTAAGTGAGCAGTATCGGGTTATACCGGCATTTCCTGCGGCGTATACGCCTGAATACTCAGCGCATGTATTTCTTTATGCATGGCATCACCCAATGCTTCATAGACCAGGCGGTGCCGTTGTAGCAACCCTTGGCCGATAAATGCGGCAGACACAATCTTGACAACAAAATGCCCGCCCCCCGCGCGCGCACCGGCATGACCAGCATGTTTGTGGCTGTCGTCGATGATGTCGAGTAGTGTCGGGGATAGCGCCACGGTGAGACGCTCACGGATCATGGCGAGGCGTTGCGAATTAGTATCAGTCATTACGGCAGCACCTTTTTAAATGGCTTGACGGTGACTTTTTCGTAGACGCCCGTCATGGCAAAAGGGTCCGCATCTGCCCACGCCTGGGCATCGGCCAGCGATCCAAACTCAGCCACCACCAGGCTGCCACTGAATCCGGCAGGCCCCGGATTCTCATTATCGATAGCGGGGTGTGGACCGGCCAGCACCAGGCGCCCGGCATCGCGCAGTGCCTCCAGGCGTTGCAGATGCGCGGGACGCGCCGCCAGGCGGCGTTCCAGGCTATCCGGAATATCCTGGCTGATAATGGCGTATAACATCACGGGTTGTCCTTGGTGTTTTCTACGGCATCTTCATGTTTGATATGCCGCGATAAATAAACGGCCTGTACAAGAATAAAAGCAATCGTTAATCCCATCATGCCAAACAATTTGAAGTTCACCCAGGTATCGGTGTCGTAGTTATAGGCGACATACAAATTGATAAATCCCAGTGCGATGAAAAACAGCGCCCATGCAGCATTGAGGCGCGTCCAGATTTCGGCGGGCAGGGTGATATTGGCGCCCATCATGCGTTCGAGAATGGTTTTTTTGCCGATAAACTGGCTGCCGAGAAAGGCAATGCCAAACATCCAGTTAACCCCGGTGGGCTTCCACTTGATGAAGGTTTCATCCTTGAACATCAAAGTCGCGCCGCCCAGCACCACAATCAACACCAGTGTAATGATGTGCATGTTTTCTACGCGGCGATGCTTCAGCCATAAAAATGCCACTTGCAGGCACGACGCTACAATCGCAACCAGCGTCGCGGTATAAATGTCATAGACTTTATAGACAATAAAAAACAGGAAAATCGGTAGAAAATCAAATAAAAGCTTCATGTATACGTTTCTGACCGGTTGCTTGATGCCTGTGGATTGATTGAAGCACCATTTTTAGGATTATGGTATTTTAGCTGACTTTTGCGGGGATAGTATGATTTCCGCTAACCCTTATAAAGTTATATTTTTGCTTTAAACTATTTTTTTATAAATTATCATAGTCATTTTTCAGGCAGAATCCGATGTCCGCTTTAATAGAAATTCATCCGCAAAATCCGCAACCGCGCCTGATCAAACAGGTGGTGGAGGCGATACGTGCGGGCGGCGTGATTGTTTATCCCACCGATTCCTGTTATGCCCTGGGTTGCCAGATCGGCAATAAAGCGGCCATGGATCGGATTCGCGCCCTGCGTCAGCTCGACGATAAACACAATATGACCCTGATATGCCGTGACCTGTCGGAGATCGCTACTTATGCGATTGTCGATAACGCGATGTTTCGCCTGCTCAAGGCCAATACGCCGGGCGCCTATACTTTTGTGCTACCCGCGACCCATGAAGTTCCGCGACGCTTGCAGCATCCCAAGCGCAAGACCATCGGCATTCGCGTGCCGAATCACCCCATTGTGCTGGCGCTTCTGGAGGCGTTGGGCGAGCCGCTGGTCAGTACAACCCTGAGCCTCCCTCAAGAGGAAGATCCCATGACTGATCCGCACGAAATCTATGAGCGCCTTAAGCATCATGTTGACATGGTGGTGGATGGTGGCTATTGCGGCAATTTGCCCACCACCGTGGTGGATTTTGTCAAGGGCGTGGCTGTGATTGCCAGAGAAGGGAAGGGTGATGTGCGGCCTTTTGTGGGATAATGGGGACTTGCCGTTTTTAGGGTTACACTGCACCGATGGATAATCTTAATACAATGCAGCTCATCGCGGTATGGGCGCTGCCGGTTTTATTCGCCATTACCGTACATGAAGTTGCCCATGGCTGGGTGGCGCGCCGCTTTGGCGACTCTACAGCGTTCATGCTCGGGCGCTTAACACTCAACCCTGTCAAGCACATTGATCCGATAGGTACGTTGTTGGTGCCGGGTTTGTTATTAATGATGGGCGGCTTTATTTTTGGCTGGGCCAAGCCCGTGCCGGTGGCTTGGGAAAACCTGCGTAACCCCAAGCGCGACATGGCTATCGTAGCGCTCGCCGGTCCCATGGCTAATCTGCTGATGGCGATCCTGTGGGCGCTGCTGATGAAGGTGGGCTTGTTGCTGGGAGGGCAGCTTGACATGCTGTCGCGTCCGCTGGTGTATATGGGTGCCGCCGGCATTTCGATTAACGTGATGTTGATGGTGCTGAATCTGCTGCCTTTGCCGCCACTCGATGGCGGGCGCGTGCTGGCAGGTTTTTTGCCAGATCGTCTCGCCCACGCCTATAACCGTATTGAGCCTTTCGGTTTCTTTATTTTGCTGGGGCTACTGATCAGCGGCGCGCTGGGATATATCATGACGCCATTTGTAAAAATCGTTCAGACCGGTTTGTATTCCATGATTGGTTTATAATTTTAGGGTAAACCTTTGAATTCCATAGCCAACCCAAAACCACGCGTGCTGTCGGGCATGCGCTCCAGCGGCCAACTGCATCTGGGCCATTATCATGGCGTATTGAAAAACTGGATACGCCTGCAACATGAATATCAATGTTTTTTCTTTGTTGCGGACTGGCATGCGCTGACCACCGAATATGAAAATCCCGACATCATCGCCAACAGCGTGTGGGATATGGTGATTGACTGGCTGGCAACTGGGGTGGATCCGGCCTCGGCTACGCTGTTTATTCAATCGCACGTACCGGAACACGCTGAACTGCATTTGTTGTTGTCGATGATTACGCCGCTGGGCTGGCTGGAGCGCGTACCGACTTACAAAGATCAGCAGGAAAAACTCCGCGAAAAAGATTTGTCCACCTACGGTTTTCTCGGCTACCCGCTGCTGCAAAGCGCCGATGTGTTGATTTACAAAGCGAGTCTGGTGCCGGTGGGTGAAGACCAGGTGCCGCATATTGAGCTGACGCGTGAAATCGCGCGGCGCTTTAATCACCTTTACGGACGTGAAAAAGACTTTGCCGAACGCGCTGAAGCCGCCGCAAAAAAAATGGGCGGCAAAAATGCCAAGCTCTATCAGGCTCTGCGCAAGCAATATCAAGAGCAGGGTGATCACGAAGCGTTGGTGGTAGCGCGTACTTTGCTTGAAGAGCAGCAAAATCTTAGCCTGATGGACCGTGAGCGGTTGCTGGGTTATCTGGAAGGCGGTGGCCGGATTATTTTGCCTGAGCCACAGGCGCTGCTGACACCCGCCTCAAAAATGCCGGGGTTGGACGGCCAGAAAATGTCAAAGTCGTATGGCAACACCATTAGCTTGCGCGAAGACCCGGCCGCAGTGGAACGTAAGCTGCGCACCATGCCGACCGACCCGGCGCGCGTGCGCCGCACGGATGCGGGCAACCCCGATAAATGTCCGGTGTGGCAGTTGCATGAAGTTTATTCCAGCGATGACGTGAAGCAGTGGGTGCAACAGGGTTGCCGTTCCGCAGGCATCGGCTGCATTGAGTGCAAGCAGCCAGTGATTGATGCGGTGCTGGTGGAGCAAGCGCCGATGCGTGAACGGGCAGCGGAGTTTGTGGCTAACCCGGATGCAGTGCGCAAGATTGTATTAGAAGGCGCCGAGGTGGCGCGTGCTGTGGCGCGCGAGACACTGACGGAAGTGCGTCAGGTGATGGGGTTGAATTATTTTTCTTGATGATCTGGCATTAGCTGATTAACGGGAGTGTGATATGTCGAACGCTAAAGAAAAAATGACTGAGGTTATACAATCTCAACTGGAAGATGCGACGTATGAAGAAATCATGCGGGAATTGGCCTTTGAAAAGATGATTGGTCGAGGGCTTTCTGATTCTCGGGGCGGGCGTGTAGTGTCCAATGAAGAAATGGATCGCCGAATTCGCACATGGTAGAAATAAGATGGACTGAGGAAGCGCACCGCTGGACATCGGCAGGTATCTTCCATGATTTACAGGCCTGACAAGCCGTTTCAGCAGTGTTACACATCTTTCCCAAAATGTACTGGCAGGTGGCGTTTTATCATGAAGGGTCGCTCAAATCCAAGATCCCTCACTGCGTTCGGGATGACAAACCCCCTGTCATTTCGACCGCAGGGAGAAATCCTTGTCTCGACCGCAGGGAGAGATCTTTTCGTTTCTGCACTTACTTGACGTGGGATTATTTGGAATAAAATGTTTTATAAAGCGCGCACATGAACAGCACAGCTAATGTAGTTAATGAAGAATCAGCGCCTCCGCAAGACGCCATCCCGCCCTTTGCGCTGGTGCGTGGTGAAGCGTTCAATACGTTGCCGCGTGATTTGTACATTCCACCGGATGCGCTTGAAGTGTTTCTTGAAACCTTCGAAGGGCCGCTGGATTTGCTGTTGTATCTCATCAAGCGTCAGAACCTTGAAATTCTCGATATTCCGGTAGCTGAAATCACCCGTCAGTATATGCTTTACATTGATCTGATGAAGGGTTTGCAACTGGAGCTGGTGGCGGAATATCTGGTGATGGCGGCGATGCTGGCGGAGATCAAGTCGCGCATGTTGTTGCCGCGCCCACCCGGTGTGGCGGAAGGTGAAGAGGGCGATCCACGCGCCGAATTAATACGCCGCTTGCAGGAATATGAGCGCTATAAACGCGCCGCCACGGATGTTGAAGCTTTGCCGCAACTGGGGCGCGATATATTTACGGTGTCGGCTGAACGCCCAGACACCCAGGTGATGCGGTTGGCGCCTCAGGTGTCTCTGCATGAGGTGTTGCTGGCGCTCAAGGATGTGTTGACGCGCGCTGAAATGTTTTCACATCATCATGTGCAACGCGAGGCCTTGTCGGTGCGTGAACGTATGTCGAATATTCTCGGTGTCGTGAACGCAGATAATTTTACGGAATTTACCACGCTGTTTACGGTTGAAGAAGGGCGTCAGGGGGTGGTGGTCACCTTGCTTGCTGTGCTCGAGTTAATTAAAGAGTCATTACTTGAACTGATTCAAGCCGATGCATTTGCGCCGATCTACGTTAAAGTTCCGCGTCAATCTATACAGGGAGTGAGCGATGAATTCGCAACAACTTAAAAATATTATCGAGGCGGCATTGTTGGCGGCAGATCATCCTTTGAGTGTCGATCAGTTAGCGGCGCTGTTTATTGCGCAGTCGATTGAAGACGAGCCACCTACGCGTGATGAACTGCGCCAGGCGCTGGCTGCGTTACAGCAGGAATGCGAATCACGCGGCATCGAGCTAAAAGAAGTGAGCAGCGGCTACCGTTTTCAGGTCAAGCAAGCGTTGGCACCGTGGATTTCGCGCTTGTGGGAAGAGCGTGCGCCGCGTTACTCGCGCGCGCTACTGGAAACGCTGGCGTTGATTGCTTATCGCCAGCCCATTACACGCGCCGAAATTGAAGACATTCGCGGCGTGGCAGTGAGCTCAAACATTATTAAAACTTTACAGGAGCGTGAGTGGGTGCGTGTCCTGGGTCACCGCGAAGTGCCGGGCCGTCCTGCGTTATATGGCACGACGCGCGAATTTCTGGATTTCTTCAGCCTGAAAGCCTTGGGCGATTTGCCCACCCTGGCCGAGATCAGCAGTCTTGATGACATACCCACACAGATGCATTTGAACCAATCAGAGATCAACCCCATGCCCGATAATAATAATTCCGGCAATACGAATATAGTCCAACTTTATCCCGTGACTAATGATACCGGTGCTGATACTAACGAAGCATCCGCACATGGTTAAGAAGCCGTTTTCAAAGCGCAGCGAGCAGCCGTCCCCAAATCGCGGGCCTGCAGCAGGCGCGCAAGCAGGGGCAGAGAGACTGCAAAAAGTATTGGCCAATGCCGGCCACGGCTCACGCCGCCAAATTGAAGAGTGGATCACGGATGGACGCATTACGGTTAATAACCTGCCTGCCAAACTCGGTGATCGAGTCACGGCGCAAGATAATATCGCCATTGATGGCCGCGCACTGCAAAGCTACCGTTTGGAGACACCTAAGCGCCAAGTGTTGGTGTATTACAAACCCGAAGGTGAGGTGTGTACGCGCTCTGACCCGGAAGGCCGCCTCACTATTTTTGACAAACTGCCCAAGCTGCGTAACGCGCGCTGGATAACAGTAGGCCGCCTGGATTTCAACACGGCCGGTCTGCTGTTATTAACGACTGACGGCGAGCTGGCCAATAAATTGATGCATCCTTCCACCGAAATAGAGCGTGAATACGCCGTGCGTATTCTTGGCAAGGTCGATGACGCCATGCTGGAACGTCTCAAGCGGGGCGTGATGCTGGATGATGGCATGGCTAATTTCGATGCGATTATCGACGCCGGCGGCGAGGGTATCAATCACTGGTTTCATGTGATACTTAAGGAAGGACGCAACCGCGAAGTGCGCCGCCTGTGGGAAAGTCAGGGCGTAAAAATAAGTCGTTTGATGCGCGTGCGCTACGGGCCGATCACGCTGCGTAAAGGCTTGCGGCGGGGGCAAATGGAAGAACTCGATGAGCGTGACATGGATACCTTGTTGCGCGCTGCCGGAATAGCCCCAGAACCGATGCCCGATGAACCAACCGAAAAGGCCGTCAAATCGTTACCACGCGGCGCCCGATCAACCGGATCCACCGCGTCCACGCGCGATGAAAAAGAAAAATCCGGCAAACGCTCAAGCACCAAATTTAAACCCGCCAGCAGAAAGCGTAAATAAACACTCCGTATTGCGCAAAATCTCAAGCAGAACTTTGTCCGCATAGTCCCCGTAACCGTTGTTACGGGCAGCTCGCAGAGAGATAAAGTTATCTATGCAGTCTGCCCGTTTTTTGGAATATCCTGAGCCTCTAGTTTTATCTTCCGCAGATTCTCCCCTGCATTGTATTATTCATTTGATCTTGTTATGCTTTTCAGCAATGCCTTGGGCATGGCGATCCACAACAAAAACAGTGATTCTATCTGAATGAAAATACCACACCTGATAGCCCATCGCGGCTATGCCAAACATTACCCTGAAAATACTCTGGTGGCGCTTGAAGCGGCCTTGCAGGCGGGTGCTTGTTATATTGAGTTTGATGTGCAATTAACGGCAGATGGAGTGCCGGTGGTGTGTCACGATGCAACGTTGCAGCGCACCGCCGGGGTTGATCAACATTTGTTGTCCATGACGGCAGCGCAGCTTGCGGGTATTTACGTCAACGAGACCGCTCGCTTAGGTGATAAATTTACCGATGTTACTATTCCCACGCTGGCTGATGTAGTGGCCTTGCTGAAAAAATGGCCGCAGGCCACTGCGTTTGTCGAAATGAAAGAAGAAAGTCTCAAGGCGTTTGGCATTGAAAATGTGGTGAAGGCGATATTAAAAGTATTGGGTCCGGCACTTGATCAGTGTGTGCTGATTTCGTTTGAACGGCTTGCAGTGCGCTGTGCGCGGGCCATGCAACCGGTGCAGGTGGGTTGGGTGATGCGCCAGTGGGATGCGGCCACGCGAAGTGCAGCCACCGCATTGGCGCCAAATTATCTTTTTTGCAATTACAAGAAAATACCGGCTGACGACGTATTGTGGATTGGCCCGTGGCAATGGGCGCTTTACGAAGTGACCAACCCTGAAATTGCTTTACTGCTGGCGGCACGCGGCGCGAGCCTGATTGAAACCATGTCCATTGGTGAAATGCTGCGTTATCCACTGTTGCGCCCATTATCGCTCAGGCAGGGGAGTTTTGGACAACCTGTCGCGCATGACAAACCATTATGATCTAGTTGTTATCGGCGGTGGTATCCATGGCGCCGGCATTGCGCAGGCAGCAGCAGCGGGTGGTTTTTCAGTGCTGGTGCTTGAGCAACACAGTCTGGCCCACGGTACTTCCAGCCGCTCCAGCAAGCTGATTCATGGTGGTTTACGTTATCTGGAAAGCGGACAGATGGCCTTGGTGCGTGAGTGCCTGCACGAACGTGAGCTGCTCCTCAACCTTGCTCCTGATCTGATTCAGTTGCAACCTTTTTATATCCCGATTTACAGCAATACTACGCGTCGTCCTGCACAATTGCGTGTGGGGTTGAGTCTGTATGCGCTACTGGGTGGCCCATCATCCATGATGAACAAGGCGACACGTTTTCGCCGTGTGCCCCGCCGCGAATGGGACAATCTCGATGGTTTGGCAACCGATGATCTTGAAGCGGTGTTTCAATACTGGGACGGGCAGACCGATGATGCTGCACTGACCCGTGCAGTGATGCGTTCGGCGCAAACCTTGGGCGCGCACTTGCACATGCCAGCCACGTTCACTGGCGCGCAACTGCATGAGGACAGTTGTAGCGTCACCTATCAGCATAACGGCCAAACCCACACCTGCGAGACAAAGGTGCTGGTCAACGCGGCGGGGCCGTGGGTTAATCGTGTGCTAGGCCATATTACACCCGCGCCAGCACAGCTTGCGGTTGATCTGGTGCAAGGTACTCATCTGGTGGTAGCGGGTAATATTACCCATGGCATCTACTATGTGGAAGCGCCACAAGACCAGCGCGCTGTGTTCGTCATGCCGTGGCAGGGTAATACCTTGGTCGGCACCACTGAAACGGTATACAAAGATGACCCTGCGGTGCCGCTGCTGCCCCTGCCACAAAAACAGGAGCATGACTATCTCATGCAAACCCTTGCGCATTACTTTCCGGCCTATCGTAATCAGCCCGTGATTTTATCGGCCTTTGCCGGATTGCGGGTGCTGCCGGTGGGCGAGGGCAAGGCGTTTTCCCGTCCCCGTGAAACTATTTTGCATGTGGACAGGCTGGAGTGTCCCCGGTTGCTCACCGTGTATGGTGGTAAGTTGACCGCGTATCGACTGACGGCGGAGCGCGTAATGCAACGCCTGGTCAGCGCACTGCCCAGCCGCACTGTCCGTGCCGATACGCGTACGCTTATTTTGTCCGCCTGAAAAAACTTCATTCTCGCTGCTAAAGTTCCCCTCGATATTCGCCGATAATTTCCAAGCTGGATGTCGGAGAAGCACAGGTCTGGCACCATGTACCAGCACCACTGGTTTAGGAAATATACAGGCAATTTTAGATCAACTGGCTATAGATACGTTCCCAGTTTGACGCCGCGACGGGGAGTGCCAACGGGATTTCGGGTTTCGTTTTTAGTTTTCCACCACCCTAGCTGCATGGACGCGGGTAGGGATTTTTATAACAATCCTCTAAATGTATAATTTTTAAAGATATACCCTCCACTTTTACCTGCCGTAATTCCGCTTTTTTGAGTTTTTCATGATATAGTATCAGGCGCTATTTTTTGCTTTATTGAACCTGGTATATCAGTGAAATCAGAAACTTATACCGCAGGGCTCGTTCCCGACCAATCCAGGACTCAGCCCTTGGCTGACCGGATGCGGCCAACGCGACTTGAAGATTTTGCGGGTCAGTCTCACATGCTGGGGCCGGACAAACCACTGCGCCTCGCAATAGCTTCCGACAAACTGCATTCCATGATCTTATGGGGGCCACCGGGCACGGGCAAGACCACCTTGGCGCGCATGATTGCGCAGCATGCGCAGGCTCAGTTTCTGAGCGTGTCAGCAGTGTTAGCGGGCGTCAAAGAAATCCGCAGCGCTGTGGACAAGGCTCAACAGATGCGCGCCGAGCACGGACAGGGCACGGTATTGTTTGTGGATGAAGTACACCGCTTCAACAAATCCCAGCAAGATGCTTTCCTGCCCTTTGTGGAAGACGGCACATTTATTTTTATTGGCGCCACCACGGAAAATCCTTCGTTTGAACTGAACAACGCCTTATTGTCGCGTACCCGTGTCTATGTGCTGAAAAGTTTACAGCCTGCCGACATCCGCCAGATTATCGATCGTGCTTTAACTGATACAGTGCAGGGCCTGGGGCATCGCACGCTTGACGTGCCCGACACCGTGCGCAACCGCATCGCCGAAGCCGCCGATGGCGATGCGCGACGCGCCCTGAATTTTCTGGAAATGGTCGCTGATCTGGCACATACAGAAAATGGTCGTGAAGTAGTGACGGAAGCATTATTGAATGACGTGCTGTCAGGCGGCGTGCGGCGTTTTGACAAAGGCGGGGAATATTTTTATGACCAGATTTCAGCGCTGCACAAATCCGTGCGTGGTTCCAATCCCGATGCTGCATTATATTGGCTGGCGCGGATGCTGGATGGCGGCTGTGATCCACTGTATCTGGCGCGGCGTATTGCACGCATGGCCAGTGAAGACATTGGCAATGCCGACCCCCGCGCTCTGCAATTAGCGTTGAATGCATGGGACGTACAAGAACGGCTTGGTAGCCCCGAAGGTGAACTGGCGTTGGCGCAAGCCGTAGTGTATATGGCCTGCGCCGCCAAGAGTAATGCCGTATATACTGCGTTTGGCGCAGCAATGAAAGATGCCCGCACGCTGGGGACGCTCGACGTGCCCTTGCACTTGCGCAATGCACCGACACGCTTGATGAAAGAGCTGGATTACGGCAAAGACTACCGCTATGCGCATGACGAAGATCAGGCCTATGCCGCCGGTGAAAAATACTTTCCTGAAGAAATGAGCGAAAAAAGATATTATTATCCAGTGCAGCGTGGCCTCGAAATAAAAATTGCAGAAAAGCTTGCGCGGTTGCGCGAGTTGGACAAATCAAAGAAATGAACCCATATATTTTCGCACGTATTGCAACATGTACTGTCATCTCGAACGAAGTGAGAGATCTTACACCCCCGCACTTTCATAAGATCCCAGGTGTGCATTGAAACAAGTATTTGCAATTGCGGCAGGCGGCGCGCTGGGATCAGTATTGCGTTTCTGGATGTCAGGCTGGGTAGCGGGCATGCTGGGGCGTGATTTTCCCTATGGCACCTTGCTGGTAAATGTATCGGGGTCGCTGTTGATGGGGTTTCTGTATGTTGTACTGATTGATAAATTTAATGCCAGTACCGAATTGCGCGCTGTTTTATTGATTGGCCTGCTCGGTGGCTTCACTACATTTTCCAGTTTTTCCATGGAAACGTTTCACCTTCTCGAAGCTGGGGAAATTTTCAAAGCACTCATGAATATCATATTGAGTGTAGCCGTATGCCTGGCGGCAACCTGGCTGGGTGTAGTGGTAGGTCGGCAAGTGTAAGGTGGATTATAATTTGATTAAAATGTAGGGTGGGTTATCAACCTGCCCCAGGCGTTGGCCGCTTCCGGCATCCGACCGCCATGGATGGCGGAAGTGTCGAAAATGCAGGAGCATTTTTTCGACCTGCCTCGGGCGGCACTTGTGCGCCGGGCAGGACGCCCAAGTGCGGTGAGCGCAGGGATGCGCAGGAACCGCCATCCATGCACGGCGCGTAGCAACACAACACCGATAAGTGAGAGATAAATGTTAGATCCAAAATTATTACGCAGTGAGCTTGAAGAAACCGCCCGGCAATTATCACGGCGTGGCGTAACGCTGGACATGCAAAAAATCACTGCGTTAGAGAGTCAACGCAAAGCATTGCAAGTGTTAACACAAACCTTGCAAAGCGAGCGCAACAGCAGTGCCAAAGCCATTGGCAAGGCCAAAGCTACAGGTGCAGATGCTGTGCCGTTATTGGCCGCCGTTGCCGATTTGGGTGATCGCCTGAAAACGGCCGAAACACAACTTGAGCAAGTGCAAAATGAATTCACGGCGCTGCTGCTCAACATCCCGAATATTCCACATGTCAGCGTGCCAGATGGCAAAGATGAAAATGCCAACGTAGAAATACGCCGCTGGGGTGAGCTACGCCGCATGGACTTCACGCCGAAAGATCATGTTGATCTGGGTGCAGGTAATGGCTTGCTGGATTTTGAAACCGCCGCCAAAATCACGGGCGCACGCTTTGCGGTGATGTATGGGCCGCTGGCGCGATTGCACCGTGCCTTGATTCAATTCATGCTTGATTTACACACTCAACAGCATGGGTATATAGAAACCTCAGTACCTTACATGGTCAACGCTGAAAGCTTGCGTGGCGTTGGGCTGCTCCCCAAATTTGAAGAAGATCTGTTTGCATTGAAAGGTGAACAAGGTTACTACCTCATCCCCACCGCTGAAGTGCCGGTCACCAACATCGTGCGCGATGTGATTGTTGAAGCTGCGGCCATGCCACTGAAATACGTCTGCCATACACCGTGTTTTCGCAGCGAAGCCGGTTCCTATGGCAAAGATACGCGCGGCATGATACGCCAGCACCAGTTTGAAAAAGTAGAGCTGGTGCAGATCGTGCGGGCAGAAGATTCTTATGCGGCGCATGAAGCGTTAACCACTCATGCCGAAGCTGTATTGCAAAAATTGCATTTACCCTACCGTGTGATGGCGTTGTGCAGTGGCGACATGGGTTTTGCGTCCGCCAAGACCTATGACCTGGAAGTGTGGCTGCCAGGGCAGGGTAAATTCCGCGAGATTTCCTCGTGCAGTAATTTTGAAGATTTTCAGGCGCGTCGCTTGCAGGCGCGCTGGCGTAATCCCGCAACGAATAAACCCGAGCTGGTACATACGGTGAATGGCTCAGGTTTGGCCGTCGGACGCACTCTGGTAGCCATTATGGAAAATTACCAGGATGTACACGGCAACATTCAAATTCCCGATGCCTTGCAGTCCTATATGGGTGGGGTCAGCGTCATTCAATCTCGGGTTACATAACGTGGATTTTCTGCCAGTATCGCTGGATATTAAAGCGCAACCCTGTCTTGTGGTGGGTGGCGGCGAAATTGCGGCGCGCAAGGTGGGCATGTTATTACGTGCGGGTGCGCAGGTGAAAGTGGTGTCGCCCACCCTCAATGAAACCCTTGCTGAATTAAATGCAGCAGGAAAAATCCAGCATCACACTGCCGAGTTTCAGGAAGGTGATTTGCAAGGAATGCTGCTGGTGATTGCCGCCACAGACAACGCCGCTATTAACCAGCAAGTTTCAGACTTAGCCAGGCAACGTGCCATGCTGGTTAATGTAGTAGACCAACCCGTGCTATGCAATTTTATTTTACCTTCAATCATTGATCGCTCGCCAGTGATGGTTGCGGTGTCTACCGGCGGTGCATCACCGGTGCTGGCGCGCCTGCTGCGCGCGCGGCTGGAGACCTTGATCCCTGCATCGTATGGCCGTCTTGCTGACCTTGGAGCGCGTTTTCGTCAACAGGTAAAACAGCGCTTACCCAATACCATGCAACGCCGCCGTTTTTGGGAGCAGGTACTCCAAGGGCCTGTCGCCGAAATGGTGTATGCGGGGCGCTATGATGAAGCTGATGCGGCTGTGCAATCCGCATTGCAAGAGACCGCGAATTCACAAACACTGGCGCGTGGCGAGGTATACCTGGTCGGCGCAGGCCCGGGCGATCCTGACTTGCTGACGTTCCGCGCGCTACGCCTGATGCAACAAGCCGATGTGGTGTTGTATGACCGCCTGGTAACACCAGAAATACTCGATTTGGTGCGGCGCGAAGCCGAGCGCATTTATGTAGGAAAAAAACGTGCGTTTCATGCCGTGCGTCAGGAAGAAATCAATCAACTGCTGGTGCGTCTTGCCAAACAAGGCAAGCGTGTATTGCGTTTGAAAGGCGGCGATCCTTTTATCTTTGGTCGGGGTGGTGAAGAAATTGAGACTTTAGCGGAAGAGGGCGTGCAGTTCCAGGTGGTGCCCGGTATCACCGCCGCTGCAGGTTGTGCCAGCTATGCAGGCATTCCCTTAACACACCGTGATTATTCACAATCGGTAGTGTTTGTCACGGGTCATTTAAAAGACGGCTCGGTGAATCTTGATTGGGCCAGCATCATCCAGCCCAAACAAACCGTAGTCATCTACATGGGCTTGGCCGGGCTGGATCAGTTGTGCAGTGAATTAATCAGTCACGGCATGCCCGCCGCCCGGCCAATAGCGTTGGTACAGCAAGGCACCACACGTCAACAACGTGTACTGGTGGGTACCCTGGCGACCTTGCCCGGCATAGTCGCCACTTCGGAAGTGCACGCGCCCACCCTGTTGATTATCGGTGATGTAGTTAAGTTGCGTGATAAATTAGCATGGTTTGAGGCGCGGTACTAAATTTTAAGATGCGCTTACTTTAACTTCCCTGTGATCTTGTTAATTCCAGCTTGTGCGCAAGCTTCATCTTTATCACCGCCGGGCGCGCCACCCACGCCTACTGCACCAATAATCTCATTACCGGAAAAAATGGGAAGACCTCCTCCAAGCACGAGTACATCCGTGATATCTTTTAGATTGGCTGCTGCTGGATTACTGGCTAAACGTTTAGCAAATTCACTGGTGCTCACACGGAAAGTCAGAGATGTATACGCTTTACGCCGACTGCTATCCACAGTATGAGGGCCTGTACCATCATCACGCAATATTACTTTAATCTGTCCCGCCCGATCTACCACCGTCACTGCCACCTTGTAACCATCCTTACGACATTGTTCAATTGTAGCCATCGCAGTTTCCTGTGCTAATTGCAACGAAATCTGCTTTTCCATAAGCATCCCATCTGCTAAAGCCAGCGTTGTTGCCAAGAGCGTCATTCCTACACTAAAGGTAAAGCCCACCATTAATCTTTTTAATTTAACTAACATGGTTCATCTCCATTTGGGTAAGATAGCGTGTTTATTAAGTGATAATTAAACATCAATATATAAAATACCGCAAGAGCCAGCCTTGTCAAATAACCAGTGCGAACGCACACTGCTCCCGTTGTAAAATAAAACTAACGGGGGGCGAGCCAAGCATTGCGTAACCACACAACGCACCAACGAAACTTTAAGGTTAATAAAAAAAATGATTTCTATAACATGGAAAGAATTGCGCTTACTGGCAGGCGTAGACGAAGTAGGGCGTGGCCCCTTGGCGGGGCCGGTGGTCGCTGCCGCCGTGATTCTCGACCCAGCACGCCCCATTGTCGGTCTGGCCGATTCCAAAACATTAACAGAAAAACGCCGCGAGGCATTGGGCATTGAGATTCGTGAGAAAGCCTTGGCATGGGCGCTGGGGCGCGCCGAAGTTGAAGAAATTGACGCGTTAAATATTCTGCAAGCTAGCCTGTTAGCCATGCAACGCGCCGTCGCCGCATTGGCCATCGCGCCTGAATATGCCGTCGTTGACGGCAACCGCTTACCCAGGTTGCCATGCCCCGCGCTGGCGATTATCAAGGGCGACCAAACCGTAGCCGCTATCAGCGCCGCCTCTATTATCGCCAAAGTCGCCCGCGATGCCGAAATGATTACACTGGATGCACATTATCCGGGCTACGGGCTTGCACTGCACAAAGGCTATCCCACGAAAGCGCATGTGCTGGCGCTGGATGTGCTGGGGGTTTCGGCGATACATCGGCGCTCGTTTGGGCCGGTGCGTAAATTATTGTAATACATGCCATTTATTTTTTAGCTATACTCCGCGCCACACACCAATTCCCGCTATAATATTCGCTCATTTATCTTTAAACCTAAAAACGGCACAATGACCCCCGGATTTGTTCATCTTCGTGTACACAGCGAATATTCACTGATCAACGGCATCGTGCGCCTTAAGCCGTTGGTTAAAGCGGTGGCCGCAATGGGTATGCCTGCGGTGGCGGTGACGGATCAGTCCAACCTGTTTGCGATGGTGAAGTTTTACCGTGCGGCAATGGCGGCGGGGGTGAAGCCGATTATTGGCGTGGATGTGTGGCTGCATAATGATGCCGACGCAAACCAGCCGACGCGTGTAGTGTTGCTGTGTCAAAACCGTGTAGGATATCTGAATCTTACCCGGCTGATTTCGCGCAGTTATATCGAAGGTCAGCAGCGCGGCATGCCAACGGTGCGCAAGGCCTGGCTGCAAAATTCAAGCGATGGGTTGATCGCACTGTCGGGCGGGCGCGGTGGCGACATCGGCCAAGCGCTGCTGGCGGGTAATCAGGTGCTGGCGGAGCGTTTGCTTGCGGAGTGGTTGGTGTTGTTTCCAGACCGCTTTTATCTGGAGTTGCACCGCACCGGGCGCGAGCAGGAAGAAGAGTATCTGCACGCGGTGGTGGATTTAGCGCAGGCTATGAATGTGCCGGTGGTGGCGACCAATGACGTGCATTTTATTCGTCAGGATGATTTTTATGCGCACGATGCGCGCGTCTGCATCCATGAGGGACGCGTGCTGAATGACCCACGTCGCCCGCGTTTGTATTCGGAGCAGCAATATCTGCGCAGCCCGCAAGAGATGGCAGAGCTGTTTGCGGATTTGCCCGAGGCGCTGGAAAATACCGTAGAAATTGCGCAGCGCTGCAATCTGGAATTGACGCTGGGCAAAAACTTTTTGCCGGATTTTCCGGTGCCGCCGGGTTTAACGCCGGATGCGTATTTCGACCAATGCGCCCGCGATGGTTTGGAAAAACGCCTGACGACTTTATTTGACAGGCAATCCGAAAAGTTTGCGCAACAACGCGTGGCGTATGATGAACGCCTGGTGCTTGAGCTTGGCGTGATTAACAGCATGGGCTTTGCGGGCTACTTCTTGATTGTGGCGGATTTCATTCGCTGGGCCAGGGAAAATGATGTGCCGGTGGGGCCAGGACGTGGTTCAGGCGCCGGTTCGCTGGTGGCGTATGCGCTGGAAATTACCGATCTTGATCCGCTACGTTACGATTTGTTGTTTGAGCGCTTTTTAAATCCTGAACGTGTTTCATTGCCCGACTTTGATATCGACTTCTGCATGGAAGGCCGTGACCGGGTGATTGAATACGTGATGCAGCATTACGGCCATGATCGTGTATCGCAAATTATTACCTACGGCAGTATGGCTGCCAAGGCGGTGGTGCGTGATGTGGGACGTGTGCTGGGCCATCCTTATGGCTTTGTCGATCAGATTGCCAAGTTGATCCCCTTTGAGTTGGGCATCACGCTGGAGAAGGCGCTGGAAGATGAAGAGATATTGCGCCGTCGCTACGAGCAAGAAGAGGATGTGCGCGCCCTGATTGATCTGGCACGCTCACTGGAAGGACTCACGCGCAACGCGGGCAAACATGCCGGAGGCGTGGTGATTGCGCCGGGGCCGCTCACGGATTTTACGCCGCTGTATTGCGAACAAGGCGCCACCAGCACGGTGACGCAATTTGATAAGGACGACGTTGAAGCAGTCGGCTTGGTCAAGTTTGACTTTCTGGGGTTGCGCACACTCACGATTATTGATTGGGCGGTGAAAAACATCAACCGCATCCGCGCCACGCGCGGTGAATTGCCCATAGATATTACGCGTATTCCGCTGGAAGATGAACGCTCGTTTGCATTGCTCAAGCGCTGCGCTACCACTGCGATATTCCAGTTGGAATCACGCGGCATGAAAGACTTGATCAAGCGTCTGCAGCCCGATTGCTTTGAAGATATTATTGCCTTGGTGGCACTGTTTCGTCCCGGCCCGTTGCAGTCGGGGATGGTGGATGACTTTATTAACCGCAAGCATAAACGCACCAAAGTCGAGTACCCGCACCCGGCGCTGGAAACCATTCTTAAACCCACCTATGGCGTGATTCTTTATCAAGAGCAGGTGATGCAAATTGCGCAGGTATTAGCGGGTTATACGCTGGGCGCTGCGGATTTATTGCGGCGTGCCATGGGTAAGAAAAAAGCTGAAGAAATGGCGCAGCAGCGCGCGATTTTTGTGGATGGCTCAAAGAATAACGGCGTTGCGGAAAAAACCGCTGCTTATATTTTTGACTTGATGGAAAAGTTTGCCGGTTACGGTTTCAATAAATCACACTCGGCGGCGTATGCGTTATTGTCATATCAAACGGCGTGGCTCAAGGCGCATTATCCTGCCGCATTCATGGCGGCGGTGTTGTCGGCGGATATGGACAATACCGATAAGGTCGTGACGCTCATTGACGAATGCCGCGATATGCGCCTGAAAATTCTGCCGCCTGATGTTAATAGCTGCGAATATGTATTTACAGTGCATGATGACAGCACTGTGCTTTATGGCTTGGGTGCAATTAAGGGAGTGGGTGCAGCGGCGATAGAAAGTATGGTGGCGGCACGCACACAATACGGTCCATTCTCTGATTTATTCGATTTCTGCCGACGCATTGATTTACGCAAGGCCAACCGGCGCGTGCTAGAAGCCTTGGTGCGGGCGGGCGCGATGGACTCGCTGGGACAGAGCCGCGCTACGTTGATGGCTTCCCTAACCGCAGCCACTCAATTGGCTGAGCAGCATTTACGTGACCATACCACGGGCCAGGATGATCTGTTCGGCGGCCTGGTCTCGGCTGTGCGCGAAAGTTCCGTGCATGACGCGCACGCCGCGCGTTATGTGAAAATGGCAGAGTTGAGTGAAGAACAACGCCTCACCGGCGAAAAAGAAACGCTGGGGCTGTATTTGACCGGTCATCCGATTGCGCGTTATGAACAAGAGTTGACGAGCTTTACCAGTTCGCGCATTGTCGATTTGAAACCCAGCCGCGACCAAACGGTGGTCATCGCCGGTTTGGTGGTCGCCATGCGCACCATGATCAGCCGCAAGGGAGATCGCATCGCATTTATTACCCTGGATGACCGCAGTGGACGTATTGAGTTGGCGGTATTTTCCGAACCATTCCGCCAATATCGTAATTTATTGGTGAAAGATAAATTGCTGGTGGTGGCAGGCACGGTGAGTGTTGACGAATATTCCGGTGGCTTCAAAATGAGCGCCGAAAAACTTTATGATATTGACCAGGCTCGTGAAACATATGCGCAGCGGTTAGTGATCGGCATTGAACAACCGCGTGCCGGTAATGGCTTCATCGCCTCCTTGGCAGATGTGCTTAAGCCTTTTTGTGAAGGCGGTTGTCCGGTATGGGTCGATTATCATGCGGTAAGCGCCCGGGCTCAGGTGGCATTGGGCCAGGAATGGCGCGTACACCCAACCGACGAGCTGTTGCATCGCCTGAAGCAACTTGCAGGAGATGACCGGGTGCGGGTGGTTTACTAAAACGGTCGAATTTATGTTTCTGGTTGCAAAATTAAGGTATTATCTTAAATTGTCATTTCGAGCGCAGCGAGAAATCTTTGATACAGCAAGCCAAGATAATCATGGCATTACAAGATTTCTCCCGTTGGTCGAAATGACATATCGGCGTTAAGCCTCAACAAACATTAACTTAACTATCTGTTTTATATGAACCTGAACTTCCTCGAATTTGAACGGCCCATTGCCGAATTAGAAGCTAAAATTGAAGAATTACGTTACGTGGGTAACGATAATGAAATCAATATCAGCCAGGAAATCGCGCGTCTCGAAACACGCAGTAAAATACTCACCAAGACCATCTTTGGCGCATTAACCGCTTGGCAAACTGCGCAATTGGCGCGCCATCCGCAACGCCCCTATACGCTGGATTACATCGCAAAAATTTTCACTGACTTTGAAGAGTTGCACGGTGATCGCAGTTATGCCGACGATGCGGCGATTGTCGGTGGTGTGGCGCGTCTGGAAGGCACGCCGGTGATGATCATCGGCCAGCAAAAAGGCCGCGACACCAAAGAAAAAGTGCGGCGTAATTTTGGGATGCCACGCCCCGAAGGGTATCGCAAGGCATTGCGCCTCATGCATATGGCCGAGCGCTTCAAGCTGCCGTTAATCACCTTCATTGATACACCTGGCGCGTATCCGGGGATTGATGCCGAAGAGCGTGGCCAAAGCGAAGCCATCGCGCGCAATCTGTTTGTCATGTCGGCGCTGCGTACACCCATCATCTGCACCGTAATTGGTGAAGGTGGATCAGGTGGCGCATTAGCGATCGGTGTGGGTGACCGCGTGATGATGCTGCAATACAGCACTTATTCCGTGATTTCACCCGAAGGCTGTGCGTCGATTTTATGGAAGAGTGCGGAAAAAGCCCCGGAAGCTGCCGAGGCGTTAGGCATTACATCCGCCAAACTTAAAGCATTGAATCTAGTCGATGTCGTCATCGACGAACCCTTGGGCGGTGCGCACCGTGATATTGACGCAACGGCCAAGTCAATTAAAGCCGCGCTAATGAAAGAGCTAGTGCGTCTGGAAAAAATAGATCTCGATAAGTTGGTGGAAGATCGATATACGCGCCTCATGCAATTTGGGCATTACAGCAGCCCGGCGGTTGTTCGCAAGTAAGAGGGTAGCCGCCTGTCCAAGCCTGCCTATCTTGATGAGCCTGTCTCCCAATGTCTTCTGGACGCACTTAAATGCCTGCCACCCACGCGACGTTACTGGGTGGGTTACAGTGGTGGGCGAGACTCTTCTGTTTTACTGCATGCGCTGGCGGGTTTACGGGTCCACTTACCAGGTGACCTTGAAATACGCGCCGTGCATGTCGACCACGGCTTAAGCGCACATGCCGGGGCATGGTCGCAGCATTGTGCGGCAATGTGCTCTGCGCTGAGCCTGCCGTGCCAGGTTTTGCGTGTCAACGCCAAACCACAATCTGGCGAAAGCCCCGAAGCTGCCGCGCGCGCGGCGCGTTATCAGGCGATCACCGCACTGATTGAAGCGGGTGACGTGCTGCTCACTGCGCATCATCAAGATGATCAAGCCGAAACCTTGCTGTTGCAATTGCTGCGCGGCGCAGGTCCGCATGGTCTGGCGGCTATGCCCGTGTATATCCCATTCGGCGCGGGGTGGCTGGCGCGGCCACTGCTTGACGTGACGGCGGCTGAGCTTGCCAGTTACGCGGATCAACATCAACTCTCCTGGGTTGAAGACCCGAGCAATGTTGACACGGGTTTCGAGCGCAATTACCTGCGTCATGAAGTGATGCCGCACCTCAAGCGGCAGTGGCCTGTGGTGTCACGCACGTTATCACGCGCTGCTGCACATGCCGCAGAAGCGGCGAGCTTGCTGGATACGCTGGCAGACAGCGATATGCAGCCCATGCAAGGCCCTACACAAGACACCCTGTCGGTGAGTGGTTTGTTAAAGCTGGATGAAGCGCGCCAACGTAATGTGCTGCGCCGCTGGTTCAAGCGACTGAATCTTTCGGTGCCTACGACAATCCATCTGCAACATATTCAACATGATATTTTAAACGCCGCCGCAGATAGCATTCCGTGCGTGGGTTGGGGGAGTGTCAATCAAGGCGCTGAAGCACGTCGTTACCGTGATTTAATTTATGCCATGCCGCGCTTGCCAGCGCACAATCCTCACATTACCCGAACATGGGATATGCGTCAGCCATTGACGTTGGCCGGTGTCGGCACATTCACTGCCACATCTACGTCAGGTGCGGGGATAAAAGCGTCCCTGCTTACTGGACAATCTGTGAGTGTGCGGTTTCGCCAGGGCGGTGAATGCTGTCGGCCTGCAGGGCGTGGACATACCCATGAGTTGCGCAAACTTTTCCAGGAGCGTGGCGTTCCGCCGTGGCAGCGCGACCGCTTGCCGTTGATTTATATTGGCGATGAATTGGCGGCCGTGGCGAATTTATGGGTGTGTGAGTCATTTCAGGCCGCGCACAATGAGCCAGGAATGGTGGTTAAATGATAATATCTGATGAACTGCGTAGCGCACTACGCAGCACCTATCTCGCGGATGAGACGGCGCATCTGGAACTATTGTTGCCGCAGGCAACGTTGGATGCATCTGCCGCGCAGCGGGTGCATGACATGGCACACCATCTGGTCTCTGCGGTGCGCAATAAAAATTCAACCCATGTGGGATTGGATGCTTTCCTTCATGAATATGATCTTTCTTCACAGGAAGGCGTACTGCTGATGTGCCTGGCTGAAGCCTTGCTGCGCATTCCTGATGCTGAAACAGCGGATAAATTAATACGCGACAAACTGAGCCAGGGTGAATGGGATACACACTGGGGTCACAGCCATTCGTTATTGGTGAATGCTTCCACCTGGGGGTTGATGCTCACCGGCAGTGTTGTCAAGCTCAATACAGCGAGCGATGATATTGAGTCATTGTGGCAGCGCCTGGTAGCCAAGAGTGGCGCGCCTGTGATTCGCCTGGCAATAAAGCAGGCCATGCACATTATGGCGCAACAATTTGTTATGGCGGCTGACATCGAAAAAGCGCAGCAGCGCAGCCAATTACCCACGTATCAAACTTACCGCTATTCTTACGATATGTTAGGCGAAGCAGCATTGAGCGCGCACGATGCTGAACGCTACTTTGCCGCCTACGTCGCCGCAATTCAGTCGTTGGGAGAGACCGCACAAAAAGCCGATTTATTCAGCCGCCCGAGTATTTCGGTAAAACTTTCAGCCTTGCATCCGCGCTATGAATATGCGCAACGTGAACGTGTATTAAAAGAGCTGGTGCCGCGCATATTGACATTAACCCAACACGCCAGCCGCGTGAACATCGGCGTAACACTGGACGCCGAAGAAGCGGATCGCCTGGAGTTGTCACTGGATATTTTCGCGGCTGTTTTTAACGATCCTTCATTAAAAGATTATCAAGGTTTTGGCCTGGCCGTGCAGGCTTATCAAAAGCGTGCGCCCTGCGTGCTGGATTGGTTGGCAAGCCTGGCGCGCCAACAGCAGCGCCGCATTCCAGTGCGTCTGGTAAAGGGCGCGTATTGGGACACTGAAATCAAACGCGCGCAAGTACAGGGCTTGGCAGGTTATCCGGTGTTTACCCATAAAGCCGCGACGGATGTTTCTTATCTGGCATGTGCGCGGCGTTTACTTGCGGCACGCGATGCGTTTTATCCACAGTTTGCCACGCATAATGCACATACTGTGGCGTATATTCTGGAGCAGGCGGGAGCTACCGGTGATTTTGAATTTCAACGACTGCATGGCATGGGTGAAGCATTATATAGTGAGTTAGTGGGATCAGATAAATCCAACGTTGCGTGCCGTGTGTATGCGCCGGTGGGTAATGAGACAGATCTGTTGCCCTATCTGGTGAGGCGCTTGCTGGAAAACGGCGCGAACACTTCCTTTGTGCATCGCCTTGCCGATGAGAAAGCACCTATTGAAAAAATAATTTCTGATCCTGTGCAGGAAATGAATATTGTAAAAAACAGATTGAATGAACGTGTGCCTTTGCCAATACACCTCTACGGCGACGCACGGCGTAATTCGCAGGGCATCAATTTTTCCGATCCTTTGGAGATAAATAAATTGCATGAAGCACTGCACGAACCGCTGACACGTTACTGGCAAGCTGCACCGATAGTGGGTGGCCAGGCGATGCCTGGTGTACCCATCCCTATTTTTGATCCCAGTGATAAACGCCGTGAAGTGGGTAGCGTGATTCTGGCGGATGCGGCCATGGTTGATGAAGCTTTATGGCGCGCCGCCCATGCAGCGCGCACCTGGGATAATACGCCAGCTACTATACGTGCTGATATTCTGCATCGTGCAGCGGATATTTTCGAACAACGCCGTGCAGAATTTATTGCCTTGTGCGTGCGGGAAGGCGGCAAAACCATTCCAGATGCAGCGGCAGAAGTGCGTGAAGCTATAGATTTCTGCCGTTATTATGCGTTACTTGCACAACGCGATTTTGCCGCCCCCACAACATTGCCTGGCCCCACCGGTGAATCTAATCAACTTGGCCTGCATGGGCGCGGTGTGTTTGTCTGCATCAGCCCGTGGAATTTCCCGTTAGCGATTTTTATCGGCCAGATAACGGCGGCACTCGCCGCAGGTAATACCGTCATCGCCAAACCCGCCAGCCAAACACCCTTGATTGCCGCACATGCCGTGCGTGTGTTGCACGAGGCCGGTGTGCCAAGTGATGTGTTGCATTTTCTGCCGGGCAAAGCTGACGTGGTAGGCCGTATTCTCATCAATGATGTGCGTGTTGCAGGTGTGGCATTCACCGGCTCTACTGAAACGGCACGCTTCATTAACCAAACACTCGCCACCCGCCCCGGCGCCATTGCAGCCTTGATTGCCGAAACCGGTGGACAAAATGCCATGATCGCCGACAGCTCCGCGCTGGTTGAACAACTGGTGATAGATGTCATGCACTCGGCTTTTAACAGTGCCGGACAGCGTTGCTCGGCATTGCGTGTGCTGTTTGTGCAAGACGATATTGCGCCACGCGTATTGCATGCTTTAAAGGGCGTAATGGATGAATTGCGTATCGGCGATCCGGCATTATTAACCACGGATATTGGCCCAGTGATTGACGCTGCTGCCCAGTCTGCCCTTGATGCTCACGTGCAACACCTGCGCACTTCAGATCAGGCGATGTTAATTCATCAACTTGCGTTACCAGAAGGCACGCAGCACGGCAGTTTCTTTGCTCCGTGTGTTTTTGAAATTAATAATTTAAGCAAACTTGAGCATGAGGTGTTTGGCCCGTGTTTACATGTGATACGTTATGCCGCAGATAAACTTGACGATGTGATTGACGCCATCAATAACACTGGCTATGGCCTGACGTTGGGTATCCATAGCCGTATTGAAGAAACCGTGCGCCATATTCAGCAACGGGTGCGTGTCGGCAATATTTATGTGAACCGTAACATGATTGGCGCCGTGGTAGGCGTGCAGCCGTTTGGCGGTGAAGGCCTGTCTAGCACGGGCCCCAAGGCGGGTGGCCCACATACCTTATTGCGTTTTGCAACGGAACGAGTGATTAGCGTCAATACCGCTGCCGTTGGCGGTAATGCGGCATTGTTAGCCTCAGAGTAAACATAAAAAAATGGGCGCTTGCGCGCCCATTAACTGTTCATTTAACCGTTCGTGGTGAGCCTGTCGAACCACCAGCCACTCATCCAGAACCCTTCGACAGGCTCAGGGCGAACGGAAGTGTGTATTTGAGAGGGCGTTTACAGGTTATAACCCCGCTCATTATGCTGGGTAAGATCCAGCCCTTCAGTCTCCTGTTCTTCTGTAACGCGCAGCCCGATGATCGCATCCAGCACCTTGAGAATAATAAAGGTGGCTACAGCACAATAGATCACAGTAATTACAACACCTTTGAACTGAATGAACAGTTGCCCGGCAATATCCAGATCAGCTTTGGAGCCACCCATGCTGGCCGCCGCAAAGATGCCGGTGAGAATGGCGCCGACAATGCCGCCCACGGCATGCACGCCAAACGCATCCAGCGCATCGTCATAGCCCAACATGCGTTTTAGTTTGGTGGAAGCGAGGAAGCACACCAAGCCAGCGGCCAGGCCAATCGCCAATGCGCCAACTGGGCCGACATAACCTGAGGCTGGCGTAATCGCTACCAGTCCCGCTACTGCACCGGAAGCAATGCCCAATACACTGGGTTTATCGTGGGTCAACCATTCACCAAACATCCAGGCCAGTGCCGCAGCAGCCGTGGCGATTTGCGTGACGGCCATTGCCATACCTGCCGTGCCATTTGCGGCCACGGCGCTACCGGCGTTAAAGCCGAACCAGCCGACCCAGAGCAACGATGCACCGGCCAAGGTCATAGTCAGGTTATGCGGTGGCATCGCCGTGGTGGGATAGCCCTTACGCTTGCCCAGCACCAGTGCGGCCACCAAACCAGCGATACCCGCATTGATATGCACTACCGTGCCGCCTGCAAAATCCAACACACCCATATCCCAGAAGAAGCCACCGTCGCCACTCCACACCATGTGCGCAATCGGCGCATAGACTACAGTCACCCAAATGGCAGTGAACCACAGCATCGCAGAGAACTTCATACGTTCAGCAAACGCGCCGACAATAAGCGCCGGAGTGATAATGGCAAAGGTCATCTGAAACGTCATGAACACCGTTTCAGGCACCGTAAGCGTGAGGCTTTCAACCGTGACACCAGACAAAAATGCTTTACCTAATCCACCGATAAACGAATTGATGTTGATGACGCCTTTCTCCATGCCAGTGACATCAAACGCCAGGCTGTAACCGTACACCATCCAGATTACGGTCACTAAAGAAGTAACGGCAAAACACTGCATCATCACCGACAACACATTTTTGCTGCGCACCATGCCCGCATAAAACAAGGCAAGGCCAGGAATCGTCATCATTAACACCAGTGCAGTAGAGGTCAGCATCCATGCCGTATCGCCGGGGTTAGCAGTAGGGGCTGGTGCGGATGCTACCTCCTCAGCCCATACCAGCGCTGGCAACAAGGTTGCTCCCAGGAAAAATAAAAAATTAATAAGTTTATTATGCTTGCTGAAAATCATGATGATAGTTCCTCCGACGATTACAACGCTTCTGGGCCAGTTTCGCCCGTGCGGATACGTATGGCCTGTTCGAGATTGAAGACAAAGATTTTACCGTCGCCGATTTTTCCGGTATTGGCCGCTTTTGCAATCGCCTCAATAACACGATCCAGAAGATCGTCCGGGACGGCAATGTCGATTTTCACTTTAGGCAGAAAATCGACGACATATTCAGCGCCCCGGTAAAGTTCCGTGTGACCCTTTTGTCGGCCAAACCCCTTGACCTCCGTGACGGTAATCCCTTGCACGCCTACTTCAGATAGCGCCTCTCGTACATCATCGAGCTTGAAAGGCTTGATAACGGCGGTAACTAATTTCATGATATTACCCCTCAAAAAAACCAGGTGTTGTGCGCCCAGTGTGCTTAACTTTACGGCAGAGCCGGTTGATGATATGGCTGTAGCCATATGACATTCAAGTTACAGCAGATTTCATGCCACTTATAAATAATATTCAATATCAATATGTTATTTTTCAATCAGGATGGCGCAAAGAATGATCAGCACTATTTTGGTGCGTTATGGAGAAAGGTTCGCGTTAATTTGGTGCGTGTTGTTGCAGGGTTTAATGAGGGGAGGTGTGTCGCCGTACTCGCAATACATTAAATGTATTGCGAGTACGGCGACATTATACGGTTTGCAATGTCATCGTGCGAGAAACAGCCGTGGCCGGTCGAAGATCACGGCCAGGGCGATGTCCACATCGCCATCGCGATCCACGTCGCCAACGGCAGCCGCCACACCGCGCAAGTCCGTCGCCTCGGGCAAGGATGCCCAGGGTTTAAAGTTACCGGCGCCGTCGTTGCGATACAGCCGGTCGGGGCCAAAGAAATTGACTTCCAGCACGTCCAGATCGCTATCGCCATCCAGATCCACTAGCAACACTTCGGCTGTGCCATACAGCACGGCTGGCCACTGGCTGGCGGTGATGTCGACGAACCGCCCACTGCCGTCATTGCGCCACAAGCGGTTCAGGCCGGTAGCGCCGCCCACGGCGACGAGGATGTCGATATCGCCGTCGCCATCAATGTCGCCCATGTCTGCCGAGAACGAGATGAAGGCGGGGTTGTCCGGCAAGCGATCGGAGGCGTCCTGGAAACCACCTGCGCCATCGCCCAGCAACAACACATCGTGCATGCCGATGCGTACCAGCAAAAGATCCAGCTTGTTGTCACCATTCACATCGGCGACGCGGGCATCGAGCGTGGAGCCAGGCGTGATCGGCAGAGCCTGAGCGGTGTGAGTGCCCGCGCCGCTGAGCAGCACGGTGTCGGGCCGGCTGTCGCGCCCGACAAGTACGTCGGGGATGGTGTCGGTGTTGAAGTCGCCGAAAGCGATGCCTTGTGCCTCATCAAGCGCATCGCCGGCCCACGCCTGCGTTGCGTAGATGCCGCTGCCGTTGTTGATGAACAGACGCACGCCTTGTTTGCGGGCGAAAACCAGGTCGATGTCGCCATCCTGATCAATATCGACGGCACCGACTGCATTGCTTTCTTCGGTGCTGAAGGGCAGGTTCGCGCTCGCGTCGTTGTAATGGCCGTCACCCGTCCCCAGCAACAAGCGATCCCCACCCGCCTGGCGTGCCAGCACCATGTCGAGGTGCCCGTCCTTGTTTACGTCGGCCAGCAGCACATCGGTATAAGGTCCAGAATCCGCAGGCAAGTGCGTCGCCGTAACATCCTCGTATAACGCGCCCACGGGGGGAAGCACATAAGTGAACGCGCCGGGCAACGTGGCGGTGGCGCCGGAACTCAGTGTCACCGTGACATCCGCCGCGCCGACGGGGCCGGGCGGCAACACGCCGCGTATCCAGGTTGCATCAATCAGCGTGATTTCTTGCAGAGCTTGCCCGCCTACTGTAACCACCGCGTTTGCTGTGAAGTCGTAGCCGCGCACGTTGACGGGCGTGCCGCCGCTGGTGGGACCCTGCACCTGACTAACGCGCAGCACGCGGAAGGTTGTGGTATCCGTTGTGCCGTTGAGATACAACAGGGTCTGATCACCCGCCCATGAGGTGAATAGCAGATCCAACGCGCCATCCCTGTTGAAATCGCCGACCCCTATAGCGTAAGAGCCGTCTTCGTCGCTGGGAAAGCCCGCGCGCGGCGTGTACTGTCCAGCGCCGTCGTTGATGAGCACGGCATTGGATGCACCGCTTCTTGCCACGGCTACGTCAAGGTCGCCGTCGCCGTCCAGATCGGCGAATTGGGCATCGTAGCTGGCACTGGTGTCCTGCGGAATGCGCGTGGACACATCACTGTAGCGCCCCCGGCCATTATTCAGCAGCAGGCGATCGGCTCCGATGAAGCGGGTCTCATAGAGATCGAGATCACCGTCGCCGTCTATATCACCCGGCACCAGCGCAGTGGTGTAACCAGCGGGGCCGGGTATGGCGTTGGCCAATTCGGTGTAGTGGCCCCGCCCATCATTGCGCATGACGCGGCTCGGCGCACCGTAGTTGCCGATGATGATGTCGAGGCTGCCATTACCGTCCATATCGGCAAATCTGGCGGTGTACGAAGGTTCTGCCTGTTGCGGCAAGCGGGTCGCACTCTCGTCTGTGAAGCGGCCCCGTTCATTGATCAGAAGGCGGTTGGGTTCGCCTGCACCCAGATTGGCGATTACGATGTCCAGATCGCCATCGCCGTCGACATCACCGAAATCCGCGTCTTCGCTGTTGTCGTTGTCCGGCGGTAGCCGGGTGGCGCTTTGGTCACTGAAGTGGCCTGCGCCATCATTGATGAGCAGGCGGTCCGGGCCTTCGGCGGCTATGTAGAGATCCAGATCGCCATCACCGTCTACATCCCCCAACTCTGCGTGAACATCGTCGCTGGTGTCGGCGGGCAGGGAAGCGGCGGTATCATCCACCAGGCGTCCACCTGTGTTGCGCAGCAAACGGTCCTGGGTGCCGAAGAAGCCGGGTAACACCACATCCATATCGCCATCACCATCTACATCTCCCACTGCGGGATCCTGCGTAGTCCAGGCCTCGGGTGGCATCCAGGCAGCGGTGGCATCGTAAAAAGTGCCCGTACCTCCGCCGCTTCCGTCGTTATCACCGCAAGCGCTCAGCAACATCGTTGCCAATATCAATGCAAAATACAGTTTCGATTTCATGGTGGCCAACTCCCTTTGAATTATGTATTCCTGACGATCACTCTCAATGTGATGGTGGTTAACATCTCCATTGTGACGCATTTACGCCGTTTAAAAAAGGGGAGGGGAGCCAATACCGTTCGGTTAACAACCCCCCGTTCGCCCTGAGCCTGTCGAAGGGCGTCAGGATGCGTGGCGGGTGGTTCGACAGGCTCACCACGAACGGTTAAGCGAACAGTATTGGGAGGGGAGCATCTTGTCAAACTCGCCAACTCATATTGTTGCATGTGTTGTACCCGCTGGTTTTCTTGCGGGGATGGAGTCAATAAATGCGACTTGATTTGGATTTTGCCCTAATGCACCATTAGGTAATACATCCGCGAGGGTCTTTTTATCAAGCACGTCCATGAAGGCGTGTTGCGCCTCATAGAGCACAGCTTTCAGGAAGCACGTCGCCGCGATTGGACAGGTGTTTCGCTTCTGATCAAAACACTCCGTCAGATGGAAGTTCACCTCGGTATGCCGCACCACGTTTCCGATGACGATCTCCTCGGATGGGCGCGACAGGGCAATGCCACCGCCACGGCCACGGGTGGTCTTGATGAAGCCATGAATGGAGAGATTATGCACTACCTTCACCAGATGATTGCGCGATATCCGATAGGCTTCGGCGATTTCGGTGATGGTCGCAGTGCGCCCCGGCACCAGCCCGAGATAGAGTAAGACGCGTAATGAATAATCGGTGTAAAGCGTCAGTTGCATGAACTTATCTCCACGTGCGCGCGTTCGATCAACGGGCGCAGCGTGCGTACTACGCACGAACTATGGATAGCAACGATGCTCATGATGAAAGCCCATGACCATGTTCCAGCGCAATGATCGTTCACGCAGCGTTACTCTTGCTATCGTTTTTCTCATCATCAGTCACTTCCTCTGGAATAGATACCCAGGGTCGCGCACAACGCTTGGCATTGAAGTAATCGCCTCCCTTGCGAAAATCATCATCAGTTCCCCAATGGATTTCCTTATCCAGTTTTTGCAATAGAGGAATATGCTTGGAGCAATGAATATAGGCCTCTTCAACATGGACTAATACCCAGCGCTCTGGCTTTTGTCCGGCAGGTGAAAGGGCGGCTTGTTTTGCCGTGTCCGGCAGTATCTCTTGCCGACAAAGATCGTCATTTTCAACAATCCTGGCTGTTCCATTAATATGCAGCCCAACAGTGTTGCGGAAGAAATCGATGAAGACCATGCCGATGTGTGGATTCTCGGAGATGTTGCCCAGGCTGGCCAAAACGCCATTGCCGCGATATTCGGGATACGCTAAAAGATCGTTTTCTATCACGTGAATAAAGCCGGGCAGGCCGGCCCGAAATGAGCAGTCGCATTCACCTTTTGCGTCAGCGGTTGCAATAAAAACCATTTCCTGTTGGGCAATGAATTTACACATTTCTGGATTCAGATAATTCAGCATCTGTTTTTTGTAGAATGCCGCAGCCTTTTTGCTGGTGCCGTATATTTCCTGTAACGCGTGCTCAGCATTTGAACCTGGAATGATCATGATGAACTCCTTAGCCTTTCGTATACGGCAATTATTTTTGTGCGCTACGCCGTTGCGCGCAACGATTGACCGGTGGACGGCAACCACTCGTTACAGGCACAGCTTGCGGCGGCAAGTCACGTGGGGCGACTTGCTGTTTGATGAGAACCTCATGCAGACTGGATATATCGCGGTGCAGCACAGCCACGGTAGTTTCAAGCGATGCGACGCGCAGGTACAGATCGTTTCCAGCGGACCGCGTGTCTACGGCCAGGCTGGTGCCGCTGGCAGTCCATAGCGAGATGCTCAAAATCGCAATAGCACATTGCTTTTTCATGACTAATCCTCCCTATACAAAATATAAAATTGTTTATTGCCGAAGCTACTTTTAAGTTGCTGTGGCACAAAACCACCCGCCAAAACTTTGTTAACCCACTCAACTTCATGATGAGCGAACACAGAATAACAGCCGTGTGCTTACGGATGACTTACCGATGGGTGGGAATATTACCAACATTGACATTTTTACTGGCGCTGGCAGCGTAGGATTTTACGTACACATGCCGTGGATCAAGAAGACTTTAACAATGGAAGCGCCAGGTTACATCAATCACATCACGCTGTGCGAAATCACCTGGGTGCTTCAGCGCTGTTACGGTGTTACCAAGCCGCAGTTAAAAAAGATCATAGAGGGGCTGCTGACCACCAAGTAACTGCTGATCGAAAATGTCGAGGTAGCGTGGAAGGCTCTGCGTGCTTTCGATGCAAATAGTGCGGATTTCTGTGATGCCCTGATCGGGCAGGCAAATCTCTATGACGGGTGTGAACACACCGTCACGTTCGACAAGAAAGCGGCGTCTTTGCCAGGGTTTAATTTTATTGGCTCCCTGTGAAATACAGCGGGTACACGAGGCTGGGGGTCACGTCTTCAGCAAAAAGCAATTGGATGCCACAAAGAAGCGGTAAGTGTTGCAGGTGACCGATGTCCTTACTAAGCGCAGGCAACGAAAACAGAAAGTGTGATAAAATTTTTTCTATTCCTTCGAGGCTGAGGGTCGCGTCGTGAATTTTGACATTTTATGTTACAAACGCCCTGAAAATGTCAAGATTCAAGACGTGACCCAATACTGTTCCTTCACTCTCGTTCTGTTGTTCCCGCTGAGGAGTCGAAACGGCCCGAGTTGTTGCGCGATGTCGGCTGTCGCGCATCCAGGGCGAGAGCAGATTGTTATGCCGCCCGAATCCATACGGGAGACGTTGCCAGGAATGCTTGCCTGTCTGTTGCCGAAATACCTTGAAAATGCTTCATCGCAAGCCATTGTATCTTTCTCCATATAATAGCGTGGCAAGTGTGCTGAGTTTGCGAACCCGCCATGTCAAGCCAATGCCTACTACATTGTATGATAAAATTTAATTAAATAAAAATTCTTCGCCGCTTGCTGCGTTTATTGTCATCTCCCTGTTATTTCGGGCGCAGGGAGGGATCTTGCTTCAGATTCCTCGCCGTGCTCGGAATGACAAGAAATACCCCGTCTCTTGGAACGGGGATCTTTATTGCAAGGATGCTTGCGCTAATGTTTACCCCGCACTCCTGCGGAAATTTCTATTTTTTTATCAATCTCGGGCAGCGTGGCGCTAAAGAGATTGGAGCTGATTCGATTCCTGCCGCTGCTGGTGTTGGTAATCACGGCAACACCGTAAGTGGCGGCCACAAGATCACGCGGCAGCTTGGCCACCACCTCGCGTTCCGAAAAACGCGTCACATCCAATACCTGATCAGCCAATGTGACAGTGGGCAGTGTCGCACCGAAATTGCGGCCCGTGATGATGAGAACCTTTTCCTGCACGTCCACCACGGTCTTCACAATCATGGGTGGCAGGGGCGCGGGGGTTCCGCGACCCCCGGCCGTGGCAAGGCCGTATGCCGTGAGTCCCCCGGTGAGACTCATGGCAAGCGCAATGGTTTTAATGGTTGTTTTGTGCATGTTATTCTCCTTAGTTGATACGATCCTAAAAAAGCGCGTCATCTTTAATTCATGAATAAAAAATAACGCGCCCGGTTTTATCCTGTTTTCTTTAGATGAGAGATGAACCCCATCTCAAATACCAAATTGTTTGTTGGCTACATCGCATGCAATGTAGACCAAGTGCGCATAGGATAACAGCCGTGTACTTACGGATGGCTTACCGATGGGTGGGAATATTACCAACATTGACATTTTTACTGGTGCTGGCAGCTTACTGCGTTTATTGTCATCCCGAACGAAGAGAGGGATCTTGCTTAAGATTCCTCGCTATGCTCGGAATGACAAGAAATGCCCCGTAACTTGCTGCGGGGATTTTTATTCTGAATCTTGGGCACCAGCCAGGGAGATCGGCAAGCTAAAGCATCTTGACGCAGGGTAATCCTTACTACATAGTAAGATTATGTGTGATAGGTAATTATTCGGGGTGTTGTTCATGAGCGCAGCGACAATAACCAGCAAGGGTCAGGTTACCATTCCAAAGGACGTAAGATCGCGTCTTGGCGTGGGCACCGGTGACCGGGTGGAGTTCGTCGAAATACAGGCGGGCGTCTTTCAGATCGTTGCCGCAACACAGGACGTACGATTTCTCAAAGGCATCGTGGCGAAACCAGCAAAACCAGTCACCCTTGAAGGCATGGACAGAGCCATTATTGAAATGGGAGGATCGAATTGATCGGGCTGGATACCCATGTCGTGATCCGTTATCTGGTGCAGGATGACAAGAAGCAGTCGACCGTTGCAACACGCTTCGTCGAGAAGATTTTAACAATGGAAGCGCCAGGTTACATCAATCTCTTCGGGTTTGATTCCCCGCAGCTTACTGCGTTTATTGTCATCCCGAACGAAGAGAGGGATCTTGCTTAAGATTCCTCGCTATGCTCGGAATGACTATAAATGCCCTGTAACTTGATGACGCCCTGATCGGGCAGGCAAACCTCTATGACGGGTGTGAACACACCGTCACGTTCGATAAGAAAGCGGCGTCTTTGCCAGGGTTTAATTTTATTGGCTCCCTGTGAAATACAGCGGGCACACGGAGGTTGGCAAACATCCGGTGCAACGCAATGTTAGATGCTTGCTCCAAATTTAAAAATTGAGAAGAGCTTTTGGACTGTAACTCAATGCAAAGGATGATCCCCTTTCATCGCCACTATTATCGATACGTCTCTGCGTTCCGAACCGCAAATTCAACCAAAATTCTTCGCTGACCTTCAAGTCCATGCCCAAAGCCCGTTTATATGCCCGATTTGCTGCTGTTGGCGCATCATTCTTCACATTGCTTCCTTCAAGCAATATACGAATTGTTTCTGAACCCATGGCGGCTCGCAAAGTTGCAACTGTATTGTTCTGCAATGTTGGGGATGCATTGCCAAATGTTTGTAGTGTAGGAGAATCAGTTGTTCTTTTGATTGCCAATGTCAAGGCTGATGCAGTCCTGTCACCTTTATCACCTATCCCCCAAGTTAACCCAAGAACCGCTGTTTTCCCAAGTGAATGGCTATCCCCACCATCAGCAGGCTGGAATTGTCCTGTGGCTAAAGATGCCCACATTCGTGATACGTTCCAACGCGCCTTTTTTGCAGTAGCATCTCGGCATATTTGCGCGCGCTTGCTAATTTCTTCGTTTGAAGCCCGATCTTCTTCCATTACATCGCTCGAAGTTACGTCCGGTGCTGTTGCATCTGGAATTAACAAACATGGGTTAGACGAATCTTTCTTGATTACAGCAGAAGAAAGCTCATTCCAATACATTACTAATGGATCATCTTTATCAGGTAAAAAGAAATAGCTGGTTTCCACTGAAAAAGCTCGCCTGTCGTATTCTTTATTGTTTATGCTTGCCTGCCCCTGAGCATAACTAAACGTGGTTGATGCCCATAACCTAGCGTAATTTGAGCTATTGTAGGCAGATATATCCATAGGGATTAATGATGTTCTAGCTGGTGTTATGGACAGACCAAAAGCCTCTTGACTATCGAATGCTTTTAATGCTAGTGTCAAATTCCTAGGGTTCTCAATTATTCCAGTTTGATCTGGTGAGGTGCCCAATAAATTCATTGCAGAGACATTTCCTGGAGCAGTATCAACTACAACCTTTGATAAGGTTGTATTACCTTTTTCCCAGCTTTTTATCATTGTCTTATCTTCTGCCGCGTAAATGTTGGCTGACACACAAGAGACCAGTACGCTGGTTAAAATTAATCTGTTTTTCATGATTGCCCTCCTTGAACCTCCAGCACAAACTGATTCTTAAATGTCATTGAGTCATGTGGATTTGAGGTCGTATTGATATCACCACCTTTCGATCCAATAGATTGGTTACTAACAAACATTTCAAATTCATACACACCATTAACTGATTCCTCAACAAAATATTTAGAAACAACTGTATAACTCCCTGAGGGAAGCGTGATTGTCTGGTGCTCACTTGGAGATGTCACGTTCTGAAAAATTGAGCTGCCAGCTAATTGCCAGCCTGCTTGAGATGCGACCCAGAAGTTTAGCCTGCTTGTAATAACGCAGCCGCCTTTCCTGTTTAATATGAGATTAACTGGATTTGTAGATATGGCTTTCATTGTGATTCCTCCCAAAGTTACGGTTCATAAATAAACTCATATCAATCGTATGCATCTAACATTAATTAGACCCTAATTAGCGCCTTTCTTTAACAACCACGGAGGCACGTAACCATGTCTTGAATTTTGACATTTCACTTTGCTACCACCTGAAAATATCAAAAAACAAGATATGCTCCCTGCTTGTGCCGCGCTCAATATTGTAATCAACGGGCACAACATACCACTCCCGGACTTACGGATGACTTACCGATGCGTGGTAATATTACCCATGCGAGGGCATTTTTACTGGCGGCGTAGGATTTTTTCGTAAATCTAAAGCCTGCGATGTTGCCTGGAACCTATTTAAGATCTCTCCCTGTGGTCGAGATGACAGGAGTTTTTGATGAAGACAGTCTGTCATCTCGACCACAGGGAGAGATCTTGCAACTATTGCAAAAGAGTTCTCGATAACTGCTCTGTGCGCTCTTCCTGGCCCGACGGACGGTAGTTTTCAATCGTCTTGCGACGGAAGCTAGAAATTTATGCTGCACCTATCACCCATGGTGTAAGGAATTCAAACGTAAGCGCTCCACCAACCCCAGACTTGTCGCCTGATTCCAACTTCATCAAGCTTGCAGCCTTTATAACGAAAAGGAGCGAGCATGAAAATGGG